>Ga0137430_1000370_pt1 | contig 12812 bp, 11 predicted proteins | sample EasRivERMZT754_2_FD_104651 | JGI IMG/M metagenome (GOLD analysis project Ga0137430, IMG submission 104651) | Soil microbial communities from meander-bound floodplain in the East River, Colorado, USA - East River MetaG ERMZT754_2 | ecosystem: Environmental > Terrestrial > Soil > Floodplain ...
CAAGCAGCCGGAAGGCCGTCTTGGTGGTAGAACGCCATCGCGTGAGCGAAGGGTTGTTTCTCTGTCTTTGTCATAGAACTATCTCCTTTTCCTCGATTAGAGGTTTGAGGTGAACAATACGTTTTGTCCCCTGACACAATATCAGGTTCCTGGGGCATATTAACACACTAATTATATATTGTAAATAGAGCTTATTTACTTACTTGACTATACCTATATCTTATGATATACTCATAGAGTAACGTACATTGTCAGTTTCACCATCAAAAACGAAAGGAGCCCAAAATGGCTATCAAGAAGATCCTCTGTGTTTGCATCGGCAACAGTGACCGGAGTCCGGTCATGGCCGCAGTCCTTGGCATGTTCCTCAAGAACGCTGGACATGATGTCATCTGCGAGAGCGCAGGTGTCAACGAGAATTCCGCAAAGGGCGGATGTGCTGGCGAGTTCGCCGTAACGGCTGCGAAGCGCATTGGATTGGATATCTCCAGCCATTGCAAGCGACGCATCGATTCGGTAGACCTCCAGAGCTACGACCTCATCCTGACTGTGAGCGACGAGATCGCCGGTAAGGTGATTGAGGCGGGCGCAGACATGAAGAAGGTTTACAACGCTCAAGTCTCCCAGTCGTGGCCCTACCACTTCCAGGAAGACTACGACGTCACCTTCGGAGTGATCCTCGCATCGATCTCCCGCGTCATCAGTCGCTACTTCTCGTAGTTCCCCGCCTTCACAGGCAACAGCCCGATCAGACAAGTTCTGGTCGGGCTGATTTTTATCTATTCAAGAAATTTTACAATCCCTTTGTCGGCATCAACTTCAATAAGATCTCCTTCCTTAAATATTTCTGCAGCAGTTTTTGTTCCGACAACACATGGAAGACCTAACTCTCGACTTGTGATCGCAGCATGAGATAGAAGACCTCCGACATTTGTAACAATCGCTCTAGCTTTTTTCATCAGAGGCACAAGCTCAGGTATTGTTGCATCGGCTACGAGTATATACCCTTCACCAGAATAGTTGATGCGTTTTAAACTACCTTCGAAATCGTTGTAATCAACTTCGACTTTTCTTACTTTTCCACGATACACACCCTTTTTTGAGACGGATATACCCTTAAGCTCTTTAGTAGATTTCTGTGCAGATTCTGTAAATTCATTTACAAAGGCTGTGGCTTCATCGCCATAAAAATATGTATAGATATCATCCTCTCGAATAATTGCATAATCTATATTTCCTTTATAAAGGTCTGCGAATGATTCACCCGCCACGACACGTCGCAGATTTTCTATCGATAGATAAGAAATATCTTTGAATGGTACGCCACTCTGCTCACTTATTTTCTTCTCTAAAATAATAAACGGACTTTCATCGATGAAAAATACTTTATTTGCATCTTCACGTAAGAGGTTCTTCTTTTCCAAAACGAGAGCTTTTAAAGGCTCGGTGTCTCTTTCAGGATCATCAAAGAGTAAGTCTGTATAAATTGGATCGAGCTTTGCGTATGCAGCTTGAACCTTTGCCGCATAATCTATCGCTTTATCAAAATCATCTACGCTAATGAAATCTGCTGATCGAAGCTTTTCACCTAGAGTTATAAAACTATCCTTCGCATCTTTGAATTCCTTGCAGAACCGCTCGATTGAATCAGCATCTTTATAAAGCTCTGCATATTTCTTCCTTGTCTCAACAGCATGGCTGTTATGGATAAACTGCTTATACTGATTTTTGTGTTCAAAAATAACTCCATCGTATGGTAGGTAGAAACGAGCGCAGATATCAGTAAACAAGAGGGGTACTCCGCTAGTTTGAAACATGAAATAATAATCTGTCTCTTTCTTTTTCATCATATCTTTTTGACTATTCCTGTATAAGCATCCACCTCAACCATGTCTCCATCTTTAAGGACTTTTGTTGCCACTCGAGTACCCACGATGCAAGGGATCTTTAATTCACGACTTGCGATAGCAGCGTGACAAGTTGCGCCTCCCTCGTCTGTAACAATCGCACCGGCGATTTTCATATATGGCACGTAGTCGGGATTGGTCATTTCAGTCACAAGGATATCTCCCTTTGAGATTTTTGAAGTGTCTGCCTTAACCCTAACGATTTTAACGGGGCCTGTCGCTTTGCCTTGCTGTGCAGGTCTACCCTTTATCTCTGTCACCTCATCCGTCTCCACTTTCTCAAGCATAAGTTCATTTTCCACGAGAGTCTTTTCAAGATCACGGAGCGGATAAACTTTTCGATTGTACATAAAACATCCCTCAAGACGCTCATGAATTGATTCAATTTTCTCCTGGGATACATTTTCTTTGGCAATATTTACTGCTTCTTCGGGTCGAAGTACAGATATCAAATTTTTAAATTGGGAGACGTTTTCATTCCAAAATTCAATAAAGACCTTATTCATGCGTTCTGTATATTTCTCAGATTCAGTTCGGTAAGAGAGAATCTTCTGTTTGAAATCCTCAGGTGCAGAGTCCATATCTGGAACTCCAAATACTGTATTCATTGCTGACCACCAGATAACGAGGGCTTCGTAGTAACTCAGTAATTCGTCTGCCGACTTAATCTTTTGTTCCTCAATTAAATATGGCTTTAATTTATCCCAATTTGCATCTAGGGTACCGACAATTTCTGATTCAAAATTCTGATCAAGAAGTTTGGATTGAAGTAGCTCACCTATTTTGTCGAGCTCATCCTGTGAGTACCAAACCGATCCTTTCTGGCCAGCTTGTGGAATTATAAATAGATTATTTTTTACTTCATACCCAAGAAAACGCTCGTAGCCGAGACGATCGCTATCATTCCACATCGTAAAGTAGAAAAGCGTTTTTTCTCTTGAAAATATGTTTGAAAGTGTAATCATTTTTCTAAAATAGTTATTATGCCTTTGTCAGCGTCCACTTCAACATGGTCGCCATCTTTGAGCACCTTCGTGGCTTTATGTGTACCTACGACACATGGGATACCAAATTCTCGAGAGATAATAGCGGCATGGCAGAGCATTCCGCCTTCATCAGTAATAATTGCAGATGCTCTTTGTGCAATATCTACAATATTTGGTTGAGTCATTGAGGTGACCAATATATCTCCATTAAAAGATTCACGAAATTCTTTAGCAGATTTCGGATCATTTACACGCAGGATACGGATAATACCTTTTACCTTACCTGGTCGAGCAGAAATTCCTTTTAGTTCTTTGATACCCTCGTTAGTGGATTCTACCCCCAGTTCCTCTACCTCGATCTTTTCTGCCTGTGAGCCTATAAAATCAAGAAGTTTACCCTCTCTAATTACGTATGCAGTACAGAGCTTTCGTTCAGCAATTTCTGCTTCAGTTAACTTTCTATTTTCCTGCAAGAGAAATTCCACGTCTTCATGCCTGTAAAAGAAAGCCAGAGTATGGAGGTCTTCGCCTACACGTTTTGCAATTTCAATTAGTATTGGCAATGCATAAAAACCTGTTGAACCCCAAGCTGCTTTTACTGCTGGACGAAGTATTGCGAGTTCGTGCATTGTTGTAACTTCATCTGCAATATCAGGGTGTTTTTCAAGTATCTTATTCTGCTGTTCTCGAAGTTCATTTTTTTCCTTCTCTACATTTCGAGGCATAGGTTTTGATGCTCTCTGTTCTAGCTCATCCAATGTTTCTTCATATGAAAGTGTATTTTGGAAAAGCCAGGTAAATCTCTTGAGGTGGATCAAGGCAGCCTCACGGGTAAATCCTTTTGTCATAAGCTCCTGCCACGCAATGTCTTCTTTGTTTATTTCATCCAAATCCGGAGAAAGCAGGAGGAGGTTGAGATCTTCTGGACTGACTACACTAGTAATACGCTCAATAATAGCTCGAGAAGGTTCTTCTTGCGTGCTTCGAAAATATGCAACTGAATGAGCATAGTGATCTAGTAATTTTCGCCAAAGGACAAGTAGCTGATCATTCGTCTGTTTTTCAAGATCAATTCCTTTAAGTTCTTCAAAAAAGACGCTGTGGTTGGCACACTGGTTTAGTGCATCCTTGAGATACTTTGTTGCAAAATCACGATCAAGAAAACTCTTACCTTCTTCAACTTGTCGCTCAAGGTCTTTAGTACCCAGATAGCAAGTCATTTTGCTTCCATGAGAAACTTGAAATACATTCTCGGCTGAATTGAAAGGCACATCTTTATACTGAATATAAGAGTCAATATTCCCTCTCATATAAAAGAGCTGATGTGCATTGGACCAAAGAAAAGTATATTTATTCATGGTTTTGTTTTAAAATTTTAATAATTCCGATGTCTGCATCCACATCCAACTCGTCTCCTGTTTTAATATTCAAAATTACATCCTTATCTGTGCCGATTATGCACGGAATACCTAGCTCTCTTGAAACGATAGCTGCATGAGAAAGTTGACCGCCTTGGTTTGTAATAATCGCTGCTGCTTTTTGGCAGGCAGCAATGATATCTGGCGATGTTGTTTCAGCTACTAAAATTTCACCCTCCTTCATTTCCTTTACAGCAAGTGCAATTTTATCGAAATCCTTAGCGTCAGGAACAAGCACTCTCGCTTTTCCCCTTACCCTTCCTTTGTTCGCAATAGAACCCTTGATCACATCTGAAATTTGAAGGTAATTAGAGAAAAACTCATCAATAAGGGGTTTAGCCTGGGGACCAAATAAAACTTGTTCTTTTGAATCAAAAAATGTATGGCGTAGTTCAACGTCATCATGACTTAACTGTTTTCCGCTTTGCACAAGCTCTGCCAATTCTTGAACATTGTAGTTAAGCAGCTCAGCTTCATTTGCATTGGTCTGCGTTGCTATTATTCTTATTAGAGTTTTTATATAGCCACTTGCTTCAAAAAAGATACTGTTCAGATATGCCCTACCACCTAGCTTCAACTCATCAAATTCTTTGACTGTTATCGCCATTTCATTCTGATCAACCCCATCAGTGTAGAAAAACTCTGTTTTTGAATAAAAAACAAAGAGATTAGATACATGCTCAAAAAACTGCTTCACTTCTTCAGCTGAAATCAAATCCTTTTTAGTAGTTGCTTCAAAGTAGGCTCGAGAGGTTTGTATGTAGTGATCAAATTCAGCCTTGTATTTTTTATAATCAGCTTCCGATGTATAGAGCTTTTTGCCTTCTGCTTTAGTTTCTTCAACATGAGTTTTTGGAAAAAAGCATATCCATGAACCATCCCCTTGGATACTCACCACTTCAAGAGAATTGTAATATCCGAGAAAAATATTTGAAAAAAGATACGGAAAAGATTTACCAGCAAACATTCGTATGTAGTCCGCAGGATTTAATCTAGGATGTACTTGCTGCTTGGGTAGTTTATTAGATAAGGTGGTAATTGGTCTGCTTTGAACAACATAGAACTTTCCCTTTTCATATGCCCACTCAATGTCACAAGGAAAACCATAGTGACTTTCGATTTTCAAAACAATTTCCGAAAGCTCAAGAATCTGCTCTTTTGTAAGTACCTGCGAGGATGCTTTAGGCTCTGAAATAGTCTGCCATTCATTGTTGCCGTGCTCTGCCGAGGCTTTTTCGGACCTGTATAGTCCTCTCTCTTGGGTTGAAACATTCACGTCAAGTATATTTCTTGGTTCTTTTTCAACGACGTACGAATCTGGAGTAATAGAACCTGACACAATCGCCTCTCCGAGACCAAATCCCGCCTCAATGATAAGCTGGTTGGGATCTTCAGTAACAGGATGGACTGAGAAAGCAATACCGGAAACTTCAGATTCGACCATTTTCTGTATTACCACTGCTACTGATATTTTTGTCGAATGTAGACTTTTTTCGAATCGATAGAAAATTGCACGAGGCGTAAAAAGTGATGACCAACATTTCTTTACTTTCTCAAGTAAATCTTCTTGAGTTGTGTTCAGGTATGATTCAAGTTGGCCTGCCCATGCATGATCTTTTCCATCTTCCGCCGTAGCCGAAGAACGTACCGCTACATATTTTGTGTCCAATTCCTTAAATGATCTATTGATTTCATTAGCAATATCTTTTGGCATTTCTGCATTCAAAATAAGTGCACGAATTTCTTCAGAAGCGGCTTCAACTGTATGAATTTCCTTATGGCTAACTTTATGTAAGATCGTATCTATTTCTTGAATAAGATCAGTTTCCTTTAAAAACTGCTCAAAAGAATCTGCTAACACAACAAATCCAGGAGGCACCGGAATCCCAGACTGGCTCATTTCACCAAGAGAAGCTCCCTTGCCACCAGCAAGGCTTGAATCATCTTTATTTAGCTTATTGAAATTTCGTACGAGTTCCATAATATTTAATTATACCTTCACATACCTAGTCCCCGGACCTCGACCGGTCCTTTTTATTTTTCCAAGTTTAAGAAGCGAGCCAAGCGCTTTTCGCACGGTCGTTATTTCAATACCTGTAGCCTTTGCGATATCACCAGGGCTTGTTTCGCCCTTACTCGAGAGGTGCTTCCATACATCAAGTTGTTTTGGCGATAGAGTGTCTTCAAATTTTTCTTCTTGGAGGTATACAAGAGCTGATGTTGCTTGCTCTCTAATAACCCCCAAGAAAAAGTTGAGCCAGGGAGCAATAGTGTCATGGTCAGTTTTGAATGTATCCTGTGATTTTTTGAGTGCAAGATAATATTCATCTTTTCGTCTTTCAACAATTTGCTCATGTGAGACATATTGAACAAATTGATAACCAGCTCGGAGAAGTAAAAGATTCGTGAGGACACGTGAAAGGCGACCATTTCCGTCTTCAAATGGATGGATTTTGAGAAAATCTACAAGAAAATTGGCAATGACAAGAAGCGGATGGAAACGATTTTCTTCCAACGCTTCAAACGTCCAATCAACAAGCTCTTTCATTTCCTTTGGAGCAAGCCATGCAGGAGTTGTATCAAAGACAATTTTGGCAATCGTACCATCTGCTCTCTGCACACCTACGATATTTTCCTTTTGTTTGTATTTGCCACGATGAAGATCATCCTTGCTCGAATATTTGAGCAATTCTTTATGAAGTGATGAGATCACACCTTCCCGAAGTGGAAGATTGTCAAAGCTATTGAAAACATTTTGCAGTGTCTCGAGGTATCCCTGCACTTCCTGATAATCTCTCTCTGCGAATTTAGAATTGGTGAGACCTTGTAAAATTTCCTCTACTTCTTTGTCATTGAGTTTTGAACCCTCGATACGAGTCGAAGCTCCGGCAGACGTAACAAGCACCGATCGCTTGAGACTGGTGATTGCCTGTGGTGTCATTCGAAGACCCGATTTAAATTCGCCCCGAATGCCGTCGATCTCAGCCAAAAGACCCACGATGTGAGGCTCAGGTGTTTGAATTCTTTTATTGAATTTTATCTTGATTTCGTCCATGGGTATCTAATACTTAATACGTATCACATTGTATCAGATAGTATCAGATAACACCAGTGGATACCCACTAACCCTTATTTAAAGGCATTATATGGCTATTTTAACTGATAGTAGAAGTATGTGCCATCAGGAAATTTGATGTTTGGAACCCACAGAGGGCGATCTTCCCATCCCTTGCTTGCTTCACCCTTGAGTCTGTAAAGAGTGAGTACGAGTCTTTCTTTGAAGTGTGTTCCGAGCTCGCGATCAGTAGGAGAGAGCAATGTACCAGTTCCCTTTCCGATGCTTCTTTCAGTTCTAACGATAAGCCGGCAAGTAAATTTCGCACCTTTTTTGAGAGTCTCAACACAGTCTGCAAATGAGTGCTGATTCCAGAGATCAGTTTTTTCTACGCTAATGAGACGGAGAATCTTCTCAGCTTCAGCCAATGAAATATCTCTTTCCTCATCTTTAGTTCCAAGCTCTGCATCCAATGCAGAAAGGCTTGAGTGTGTTGGATTAAGTGGAAAATAATTTACACCTCCGGCAATAACCATGAGCTCCTCTTTCAATACCACGCTCATGCGAGTCGGACGTGCTCCTTTTGGTGTAAGAAGACTGACTGCCTGTGGCCCCTTTTCTCTAAGAGTATCGAACAACGCATTATTTGCATCATTGAGCTCACGGAAAAGTTTTATGAGTGGCTGAGGACTGAAGATGCGACAGAGATTTGGATCACGGTCATATCCGAAGATGCGCGCATGTTGCCATGAGGTATCTGCCTGCGGAGTCTTCGCGCTTCGGCAATAGTAAACAATCTGAAGACCTGGGAATGTAACGCCTCGGCCGAGAGTGTTTCCACCGATCACGATATTGAGTCCTTTGTCGTAGACTGACCCTTCTGGGGTCTTTGAATTCAGGACCGTAATGTTAACGCTTGGCATATCTGCTCGAAGGAATTGCATAATTTCATCAAAAGGTTTGATGTCAGTCTTTGTCTTTGAAAGTTCCTCCCATGCATCGCGAAGATCAAGTTCAAGCGTTGAAGAAGAACTGGCAATCAGGTCTGTCTTCACGCCTTCGAGGAATTTTTCTACCTTCGTTCTTACAGTCGAGTGCTCGCTTATTTTCGAGCCTGGGTGAATAAGCATACTGCACACAGGTTTCTCTTTGCTAAGGAAAAGATCGGATGCTGCGATCAAGTAGTGCAGGACCGCCTTTCGAAGACCGATTGGTATGTGTGCCGCTTTCAAGAGGTCGTCTCTCTCGTTATCTTCGGTTTGAATGAGATTTTTTGAGTCCTCTCCATAAAAGAAATCTCCGCCCAGGTATCCCTTATTTGGTGGAAGGTAGAAAGAATACTGAGGTTTCCACCCTGACATCTCTATCTGAAGCACGAGAGATTGTGGGGTTGCTGTAACATGAAGATATATTGATGATGGAGACTGCTTATTTATTTTTTCGAGTAGCATGTTGATGGTACTTTGATCATCCTGGTTCACTTTTGTGTTGAGACTCGATGCATCTGCCTCGTCATCGAGAAGGAAAAGAGGCTCCTCTTTATAAATAGGATTTGAAGCAATGTTGTTTGCCCATGTTTTTAATACATTCGGGTCTTTTTTAAGAACGATCATCGTTGGCATTTGCAGACCTCGAGTAAGGAATGCTTCCTCATCAGTTTCTCCAAGAACATTGAAGCCTGCCATAAATCCGCCGAGAGAATTCTTTGCGCGTTCTAAAGTCTGCTTGTGCAGAATGACATTACTTGTTGTGACTAATATAAAAAATTTAAATCCCCTATCAGCGGCTGCTGCAGCAATTGCAAGCATTTGCCCAGTCTTTCCGCTCTGTACATGCCCATAAAGAAGTCCAGAAACGTGGCTGTTGTGATCAAAAGTATCTATGTGCTTTTTTGCAAAATCTTCTGCACTTTTAGTAAGCGCACTTACTAGTGCTGGATTGGCGCCTACTCGTCTTAAATAATTATCTAAAAATCCTTTCATATATTAATTTGAAAAATCGAGCAGCCATACAAGTGGATCACTGGTCTCTTTAAGAGAGATTGTGGTTCGTCCATATTTCTGCAACACTTCCGCAGTTACTGGCTGGCCGACTTTCAAACAGTTTGCCCTTTCAAGCCTTCCTTTAATCCATCGGCCGAGAGTTTTCAGATCACTTTCTGACCTGAAATTTTTTCCGTGATCTCCTTGAATTTTGCAGCCAAATCGCCAGCCATCGTCGGTGTATACACGAATGACCGAGTCTTTGGGAGGGTAGCCATCTGCTGAAGTTATTTCTACAGGCACAATGAGTTCTACTTCATACCAATGTCGTGGTCGAATGACTCCGTTTGGCTGCAGTCTACCCTTTCCAAAATATGTGTTGAGGTTACTCTTTGCTTCGGTCTTAAGAGGAAGATCGAAGACTCGATCTGTTACCGTAGCTTCAATCTTCTCATACTCATCAGCGTCTGCTTTCTCAACATCTATTCTGTCTTTCAAGAGATCAGACATTTCGATAAATGTCTCAGGTTTCGGTAATTCAAGAATATCCTTTGAGACTTTCTCGACTAGATCATTGTGCAAAGTGTCGAGTTCAGACAAAACACTTCCTTCGGTAAAGAGAGCATCGACTTCCCACTGACGATTATCCAGCATATTGCCGAGATTCGATGACCCCATCATTGCAGAAATAGGAATCGCTGTTCCTTCTTTTCCGAACACATATGTCTTCCCGTGAAATTTAAAGGCTGTACATACGCGCACGCTTCCTATTTCTTTATCTTTTAAAAATGTTGCTAGATCAATTGCAGCGTCATATTGAGCTTTTGTAAATCCTTCCCTTCCATGCATACCGATTACAAGACTACATCTCTTAGTCTTGTTTTCCTCATTATAAAAAAGCAGGATCGCTTTTAGCTCCAATAGTGAATCTTCCGTTACATATCCTGTTGCTATCTTTATGCTGTCAGAATTGACGATACCTGATTCAAAGGCTTCGCTGAAGGAAGAATTATCGTAGTCGCAAGGTTTGATTTTCGAATAAAGGAGTTCCATGCGATCTTAGTTTATAAATCATGATTATAGTTCATCTAAAAATTTCTTTATTGCCTTAGCAATAGGCTTAATTCCGGCCGGAGGGACGGAGTTTCCGATCTGTCGCCTTACCTCTGTAATCGACCCTACAAATTGAAAATCATCCGGATAACCAAAGAGCCGAGCCCTTTCTCGGTTAGTGAGAGGTCGATTTTCTTTAAAGTGGTAGCCCCAAGTTCCACCACCGCCTCCCGCTATGATAGTAGTCGATGGTTTGTCTGGATGCAAGCGACGATATACGTGAGAGATCATTCCTTTCACATAGTGAGGTGAATCTTTTGGAATATCTGTAAAGTTTCCGCCAGGTGGAATTATTCTCAATTTTGCAACAGTGCTCGGATTAATATTTTGATGCTCATTATTGAAAGGCACTTTTTCTACATCTTTGAGAGCTTCTTTTGCGGTAATATATTTGTCGGGAGTATGAGTAGGAGCAGGTAGAACAAATTCCTTATTGAGGTCTTTGCGGACACCAACAATCAGCACTCGGTTTCGAAGTTGAGGAGCTCCATAGTCTGCAAAATTTATAGGGTAAACACTGACTTTGTATCCCGCTTCGCCAAAATCATTTACGATCTGCGTAACAGCCTTACCTTTATTGGCACTCATTAAGCCTCTCACATTTTCTGCAACAAACATTTTAGGCTGCTTTGCCAAAACAACACGGACAAACTGTCGATAGAGATTCCCACGGTCAGTTTTAAGACCCATGCGCTTCCAAATCATGCTGAAGTCTTGGCATGGAAATCCACCAAGAATAATATCGCAGGCAGGAATATCCTCGTCTTTAATGCCAGTAATGCTTCCCTCAGCGATATGATCACCAAAGTTTTTCTTAAAAGTTTCGCACGCCCAATGGTTTACATCATTTGCCCAGAGAATATCAAATCCCGCTTGTTTAAAACCGAGATCCATTCCGCCGGAGCCCGAGAAAAGTGATGCTACTCTGTGCGCTTTCTTCTTCATTTCCCCCTTCACCACTTTGCCTTTCTGTGGCTTTATAGCAATGTTATTTTGTTTTTGCAGGGTAGTTGTGCTCATACGATGATTATACACTAAGACGGTTTTATTTGCCGCTACTTTCGCCATCATTTTGAATCAATGTGAAGAATCAATTCCCAAATCGCGGCCTAAACAAAGCCGCGATTACGGAAAAAAGTTATCCACAGGCCTGTTTTAAATGGCCTCAAATATCCCTCAAAATTGAAAGTTTAGGTGCGTCGTAAGACACCTTACCGGAAACAAAGATGCTGTCCAGTATTTTTATTTTCCTGCAAAAGGTTCGTTATTCTCCCCTTTGTTGGCAAAGTAGAAGGAGAATGCCATAGACGCAAGAATCATGAAGTCCTTAGCATCCACTTTTCCATAAAACATCCCGACAATCACTGCGACGGCCATGAGGATAAAAACTATTTTGCTTGCTGATGTATAAATTTTACTCATAAATTATTTGTTAATTATTAATGCACATGCTCGAGCCAGATCGCATAAGCAAACAGAAACGCTGCGATCGCTATGAGAATTTGCGATACATATCTCATAGTTGATTTAGCAAGCTGATAATTTGAGACTTGATTACCTCTTTATTTCCTGACTGGACCGGAAATAATCGCTTGAGTAGTTCTGTGCGTACAATTTCAGGCTTTTCTTTGTAGTCGGCAATGTCGCCGTGAATAATGATGTTCTTCGGGTCAAGCACGAATGCTGTGTCAGGATTATTTGCGAATGACTTCAAAAGCTCGGTGAGCTCCTGGTACTGCCATTCAGTGACATCATTTTCATTCGGTTCGACTACTCCGTCTTGATCTACGTCATATCCGGCTGCAAGCTCAATGCCGATTGTGTATTGATTCGGGTTCACGTATGAGCCATCGAGATTCCTGAGCATGATCTTCTTTGCTCGATCATTTGGGTTGCTGATATTACCTGCATGCCATGCGATGTCAGTGACTTTCACGAGCTGCACGATTTCTCCCTGATTTCGGCCGATAACAAAATGAGCCGATGATCGGTTCGGCCGGTTGGCGTTTGAAAGCCACTCTACCGCTCCTCTATATGCTCCGAGTGTAAAATGAAGAACGACAGCGATCTTCTTTGTGGGACCGACTGCGTAGTTTGGAGTCTGTTGAAATGGAATATTCATAAATTATTTTTTAGTTGGTAAACGCTCATTGAGGATGGTTTCAATCTTCGTCAGCCGATCGCGTGTATCCTGATACTGCTGAGTGTTTGTCTCATCGATTCGTTTTACGTTTTCCTCTATCGTGTGAATGTGGTTATCTCGAATATTGTTAAGAGCCTCGATCACCTGAAGGTCATTCTTAGGAGCTTGGATCATATTGAAAATTCCGAATGACACGCCGACAATTCCG
>Ga0137430_1000373_pt1 | contig 12792 bp, 10 predicted proteins | sample EasRivERMZT754_2_FD_104651 | JGI IMG/M metagenome (GOLD analysis project Ga0137430, IMG submission 104651) | Soil microbial communities from meander-bound floodplain in the East River, Colorado, USA - East River MetaG ERMZT754_2 | ecosystem: Environmental > Terrestrial > Soil > Floodplain ...
CCCCTCTTGAGGGTGGCGACGCCCTCGGCGGCATCGCCGCGGTGCACCTGCAGGCGAGCGAGCGTTATGGTGAATCCGCTTTGCGCCGGGGCCAGCGCCAGACCTTCCTGCAGCACGCGCTCCGCGTCGCCAAGCTTGCGCATTTCCAGCAGCAGCCCGACCAGTCCCTGGCGCGCGGCGTGGTGCTCCGGCTGCAGCCGCAGAGCCGCTTCGAACCCCTGCTGGGCCTCGGCCGCGAGGCCCTGGTGCAGCAGGCCAGTCGCCTTGCGGTATTCGTTCTCCGCCAGCTCCTGCTGGGTAAGTTGCCGCACCTGCTTGTGTATGTCCACCTTGCCGGCGGCGGCGGGTGCGGTCTTCGTGATCACGACCGCGGACTGATCCGTCACGACCGGGGCAGGCCGCGGCTGCGCGCGCGTCGTGGCCGGCGGCGGCTCCAGGTCCATGCGGCCGATCAGTCTCGAAGACGTCAGCGGCGGCGGCGCCTCGGCCGGCGGGTTCGACAGTTCCTGGCTCAGGCGGAATGCAGGAACCGGTTGCCCCGGATCGTCGCGGTCAGCATCAATCGTCACACCCGCCGCGGGGGCGACCGCCGTTTCGATGGCGATCTCGGTGCCGGTCAGCGCCTCCGGCGCGCTCGCCTGCGGCGCTTCCGGAACGGCGCGCTGCATCCAGATGACGAGCACGGCGAGCACCGCGACACCGCCCGCGATCCATTCCCGGCGCACGTACCGACTGTTGACCGGCAACGCCCGCACATAGCTGGGTATGCCTCTGCGCTCGGCGGCACTGGCGCGCCGCCGGTCCAGATCCAGCAGCACCTGATTGATCACGCTCATGACAGGAACATCCAACCCAGGCTGCCGGCCGACACCAGCAGCATGGCGAAGCCGAGCCAATGCCACGGCCTGCGCCGCTGCGCGGCGGGGGTGTCCGCCGCCGCCAGGCGCACGTGAGCCGGCAGCACCTCCTGCACACCTTCGCCGTAGGCCAGCATCAGCGCCTTATGCGCGATGATGTTGACGAGCCGCGGCACGCCGTTGCTCCGGCGTTGCACCAGGCGCGTCGCGGAGCGGGTGAACAGCCGGCTCTCGCGGTAGCCCGCCACGCGCAGCCGGTGCGTGATGTACAGGTCGACCTCGTCCGGGCCGAGCGCCTCCAGCCGGTAATGGAACGTGACGCGTTGCTTCAGTTGCCGCACTGATATCCCCTCGAGTTTCTGATCGAGCTCGGGCTGACCGAACAGGACCACCTGCAGCAGCTTGCGTTTCTCGGTCTCGAGGTTGGACAACAGCCGCAGCGCTTCCAGCGTCTCGATGGGCATCGCCTGCGCCTCGTCCAGGCACAGCACCACCGTCTTGCCCTCGCGCGCGAAGTTGAGCAGCCCGCGCGTCATCTCCTTCAGCAGATGGTGCTGATCCACCTCCGCCGGCAATGCCACCCGGAGTTCTTCGGCCAGCGCGAGCAGAAGCGTCCGCGGCTCGAGATAGGGGTTGGGGATATAGGCGGTGACGTGGTTCTGGTCGAGCGTGGCGAGGAACCGGCGGCACAGCAGGGTTTTGCCCGTGCCGACTTCGCCGGTGATCTTGATGAAGCCTTCGCCGTTCTTCACCGCCACCAGCAGCGTGTTGAGCGCCTCCTGGTGGGTGTTGCAGGCATAGGCGAAATTGGTGTCGGGGGTGATCCCGAACGGCATCTCGCGGAGCCCGAAGTGGGTTCTATACATGTTCGGGGTCCCGGGTTTTGAGGTTCAGGGTACAGCGTTCCAGCATTCTGACGCCGCTTCCAAATATGGGATTTTGAATATTGAACACCCTCATCGCCGCTGCTGCTGGGGCGGCCTGGATTCCAGCGCGCGGAGGCGGTCGCGTGTCTCGGTCAGGTCCTGCTCCCAGTTGCGGTCGCTGTGAACGATCGTGGGTTTCAGCAGGATCACGATCTCGCTCTTGGTGGAGCGTGTATTGCGCTGCTGGAACAGCAGGCCGAGCCCCGGTACGTCGCCGAGCCCCGGGACCTGGGAGCCTGAACTCAGGGATTCCTGGCGCATCAGCCCCCCGATCGCCACGATGTTGCCGTCCTGCACGCGCACGATGGTGTCGGTTTCGTTGATGCTGCTGGAGGCGAGCGGCAGCGTAAAGATGCCGAGCGTGCCGAGGTCCACGACCTTGCGCTGTTCCACCACCCGGCTCACTTGCGGGTGAACGTGCAGGATGATGTTGTTGTTGTCGTCTATCTGCGGCGTCACGTCGAGGGCGATGCCCGAGAAGAACGGCTGCACGGTGATAGTCGGCGATACCGTGGCGGAATTGCCAACCGTCGTCGACGTGGTCGAGACATTGGTTACGAAAAAGTCGTCCTGCCCGACCTTCAGCACCGCCTTTTGATTGTTGATGGTCGCCACGCGCGGGCTGGAGAGCACGTTGACGGACCCCTGGGTCTCGATGAACGCCAGCAACGCCGCGAAGTTGCTGGTCTGGAGCGCCAGCCCGAATATGCTGCCGGGAGCGCCCACGCCGGCGGCGAGGGAACCCGCGGCGCCGAGCGTGGCGGTAAACAGGGAGTCAGCCGCGATAGAACCGTCCGGCTGGACCGCGGTCGGCGTGGACAGCGGCCCGGTGTTGCTGATGGTGGATCCGGGCCGCACCACCCCGCCGGCGGCGCGGGTGGACCCGTCGCGGAATGCCGCCCAGTTGATGCCGGCCTCGAAGCCCTCGCGCAGCGAGACTTCGACGATCTTCGCTTCGAGCACCACCTGCCGCTCCACGATCAGCTGCATCGCCTTGAGGAACGACTCGATCGAGCGCATCTCGGCCGGCAGCGCGCGCACCACGATTACGCCGGACTGCGAGTTGACGATCACGTTGCGCCCGTCGCCGCTGCCTATGATGGCATTGAGCGATTTCACGATATCGCCCCAGAAATTGCTGTCGGAGGTGGTGGTGACGCGGGTGCTCTCGGTAAGGCGCTGCGGCTGCGCGCCAACCGGCCCCGTCGGCGCCGGCGAGCCCGGCAGGCTCGGCGCGCCCGCACCGGTCGTCGGCGCATCGGAGATCGATCCGGAGCTTACCCGCAGGTCGCTGCGCCCGGTGCGGATCGCCTGCAGGTAGTTGACTTTGAAGACGCGGGTCTGCATCGTGACCGGCAGCACCGTAATGCGGTTGCCCTGCACCAGGTATTCATAACCGTAGAGGTCGCGCAGGGTATCGAGCGCCTGCATCACGGTCACGTCCTTGAGGTTCACCGACAGGGGATCGCGCACGTCGGGGTGCACGATCATGCTGTAGCGCGTGCCGGAGACGATCGCCATGAATACCTGGCTTGCCGGCGCATTGTTGACTGTCATGTCGAAGCGCTGGTCGAGCGGCTGCCCTCCAGCCCTTGGCATCTCGACCACCAGCGGCGGCAGCAACGCCTGGCTCACCCCGTTGGCCGCCCTGGCGCGTTCGTTGACCGCCTTGTCCATCTCGGCGGAGATGCGGTCGTACGTGCCGTCGCGATGCGGCGGCTGGTCGGCGCAACCACCCGCCGCTGCCAGCGCAACCACCATCATCCATGCCCGTCGATTCATGTTCTTCATCCTACCGTGATGAAGCGCCGCCGCCGGCTCCGGCGTCCGGCCCCTTGCCGCCCCGCGGTATCGCCGCCACCGCGCCCTGCCCGGCCTCGCGCTTGTCCACGAGCGGATACAGCTTCAGCACGCGGTTCACGCCGCCGCTCCTGAGCACCACCTCGTTCTCTGCCACGCGAGTGAGGACGGCATCGCCGTACTTCTCCCCGAGCTTCACCAGCGCGCCGTTGATGATCGCCGTCTTCTGCGTCGGGGAAATCATTACCGACTGCAGCCTCAACCCGTCGCCGGCCTCCCCAGGGTCGGCGCCCGCATCGGCCCCGGTCCCCATGTATCCCGCCGGGGGACGCGTGGGATCGATCGTTATTCTTTGCGCGGACACCGCAACCGGAAGCAAGAGCACCGCTGCGATCAGCGCAGCGCGCTTCGCCACGGAACTCCGGTTGCGCCTCCCGCCCTCGTGCCTCATCCCTCATCCCTCAAACAATCAGCCACGCCCTGCTGAGACTCAGCGTCTGCACGGTCAGCGTCACCCGCAGTCTGGGATACTGCTCGGTATTGACGCTGACGCGCCCCCAGAACATCCGCCACGGCAACTTCTCGAGCTGTGCGAGGTAGTCGTGCAGCTCGAAGTACGAGCCCTGCAGCGTGATCTCGAAGCTGTGCTGGTACACGGTGCGCTCCGGATCCGTCGGCGCCGGCTTCGCGGTCTTGTCACCCGCCTTGCCGGCGGACGCGGCACCCGGGGTCTCGAAGCGCCGCACCGGCAGGGTGCGTAGCGAGAGCAGCCGCAATCCGCGGCTGCGTGAGAGCATTTCTTCCAGCAGTTTGGCCATGTGCTCGGGCGGCACCAGCCCACGCTGCACTCCCTGCATGCTCTGGTCGATACCGGCAAGCTGCTCGCGGAGCGCGTCGCGGTACGACCGCCTGACGTCGGCAGGATCCCCCATCGGGGATTGCGCCGCCAGCACGGCGTCCGCGAGCTTGACGCTGGTGCGCGATTCAGTGAGCTGCCGTTCCAGTCGCTTCTTGCGCGCCTCGAGCGGCTGCAGCGCCAGCGCGTCGTACAGTAGCGCGGTGCCGATAATCACGGCAAACAGGATCAGCAGCCGCTCTCTCAACACCCGGGCGTCGAACTGCGCGGAAAGCTTGCGCCACTGCTCCCTCATGGCGTCTTCTCCGTCCCCGGACCGTCCATGGCAATCAGGCTGAATTCAAGGTAGCGCGGCACGAGCGGGGCCTTGCCTGCCGCCTTGTCCTTGTCCGCCACGGGCTCCGGCCTGGGCCGGCTCATTTCCAGACGCGCAAAGCTGCGGCCCGCCAGCACTTCTTCCCGGTTGAGCCGCTGGATATAGCTCGGCAGGAGATCGGGGCTCAATACCCGTCCCCGGATCTCCAGCTCGCCGCCGCCGGCGATGCTGAAACCGGTGAGCCACAGGCCGCTCAGGGACTGCCGCGAGAAGGCCCGCAGGTATTCGGCATAGCCCTGCTGGTTGCCGAACGCGCCGCCCTTCAGCGCCGCCATCGCTTCGCGCGCGACCTTCAGCTCGTTCTCCAGCCGCGCGACATCGGCATCCAGTTGAACGTCCAGCTTGAGCGCAGCGGTTCTGCCCTTCAGATTATCGACGTAGCCCTTCTGTGAGCGGACCATTCCCTCCGCGACTTGCAGTTCGGCGGCAAGACCGCTCACCTGCAGCTCAAGGTAGATGTGATAGCCGAGCAGCGCCGCCAGGGTGACGCCCAGGCATTGCGCTACCGTGCCCAGCGTCAGCACCCGCCGCTGCTTGCGGAAAGCCGGGGTAAAGAGGTTGATGTTCTGGCTCATGCGACGGCCTCCTCGCGCAGCGCCGCGCCGATCATCTGCAGGCATTGCGCCTGCCGCGCGTGCTCATGCAGCTCGGGAATGCCGGGGAAGTCGATTACCTCGGACAAGTACAACAGCGCCACCGGCACTTCGAGGTTGGCGGCCAGATATTCCTGCATGTCCTCCGCATCGGGCACCGGCGTAATCAACACCTTGGCCACCGTGACGTGGCGAAACTGGCGGTCGAAATGATCGAGCGAGCGCTGCAGCTCGAGCACCAGGCGTTCGTAGTGGCCGGTGCGCTGCTCCGGGGTGGCGCCGTCGAAGCTGGCGAGCGAGAGCTCGATGCGGCGGTGCTGGAACAGTTCGCCGCCGCAGGTAAAAGTCAGAAGCGCTCCGTCCGCGTCAATGGCGAGCAGTCCCAGGCCGCGGCCTTCCGGTTCGAGCCGGCTGGCAAGATTGCGCTGAGCCAGTTCGGGGATGTCGATGACCTCGAGCGGAATATCGGCGTCATTGAACGGCTTGACGGTGGCCGCGATCACGTCGTTTCTGGCGGCCACCGCGAACATCTGCGGCACACGGCCCGCGGCACGCCCGGCGTCCGGGATGAACAGCGCGTCCACGGTCGCGGATTCCAGGGGATAATCGATCATTTCCCGGATGCGCCAGCGCACCGCGCTCCGCGCTTCCTGTTTCGGCACGTTGGGAGCCTCCACCTGCACCAACTGGTAGTTGCCGCTTTTCATCAGCGTGGTGCAGCGAAAACGATCGAGCCTCAATTCCCGCCGCAGGCGCTTCAGCGTCGCGACATCGCCGCCCTCGGTGCGATAGGACTCGCACATCAGGACCTCCGGCCGCGCCGTGCCGGCCGCCACGACGTGCGACACGTCCACGCGATCCGGCCACAGATTGATGCACAACCAGCCCGGCGTGCGCGGGGCGGCACCCAGGAATCTCAGGTGATGCAGGGACGCTGCCGAGGGAAGCTTCAACATCCGCGTCCACCCGGTGAAGGAGTGACGTTGGACCTTATTTCAGTCGGGCTGAGCGCTACTGCGGGCAGATGTGCACCCGGCACCGTCATCCCCCGGACGCCTGCGCCCGAAGCGCTGATCTGCGCTGCGCGATCCGCGTGTGCAGAGTTCCCACGCGGTGTAATTCCTCACTCTGAGATTTTCGCATCCGGGTACGCTGCCTGTTGGAGCCCTGTAGGTGCTACACCGCCCGGCGGTTAATCGGTTATCGCCGCCCCAGCATGTAGTGCTCCCCTACCGGGACGACACTATATCTGGTAGAAGTACCCAGAGCCTAAGATAGTCGAATTCGGCAGAAAACACAAGATAATCAGGGCGAAATCTGCCCACCTTCCCCATAGGGAAGGGCTGGCGCAAGATTGCCTGGCGCCGTTATACGGGTCGGTTCGGATCAGCTGGCCTCTCCGTCCGGTTTACTGCCGTCGCGATGGCGCCCAAGCGGGCGGTTGGGGGGATTTCCTAGAAGTTCTCGCGGATGTAGATGACTTCTTCGGCGCCCTTGAACTGGCCGAATGAAGCACGGCCGGTCGGGTCCTGGGTAAACAGGCCTCCGGTCCAGTTGCCCTGCAGGTACGCGCGATTGGCGCCAATCGTTGCCTGCGGCGGAGGCGACCCGGGGGAGACGCAGGAGTTCGAACCGAACGCTCCGCTGCCGAGCTGGACGGTCAGGTCCACGCTGCCGCCGTTGCCGCTTCCGGGGGCGGTGAGTTGCAGGTTGCCGCGGCCGGCGGCGAACGTGACGTTGGCGTTGATGTTGGTCTTGCAGGAGGCGAGCGGCCCGAGGTTGCCCTGGAAATTGCCCATCGTAATATTAGTGCCGGCGAGCGTCGTGCAGCTATCGGCGGCATTGGTGATGAACGCGTTGGATGGCGGGCCGCTCCAGTACTGGGTCTCCAGGCGGACCAGCAGCGGCACGAGCTGCGAGCCGTTGGCGTTGCCGATACGCAGCCTGCCGTAGCGGAATTGCGCTCCCGAGTCGAAGGCGATGCCGCTGCCACCGCCGTTGAATACCAGTGACGACGGCGTGTTGATCGTGCCGTTCCCGCTCGCCGCAGAATCCGTCGCGTCGCTTGCGGTTACCGTCAGGGAAATGGCCGAGTTGAACAACCCTACGGGGGTAGTGGTGCTTCTCGAATAGGACAGTTGGCCGCTCAAGGATGCCAGGTAGGTTCCCGTGCCCGATCCCGATGTCACCGTGGGCGTGCCGATCGAAGTCGTAACGAGCGGCGCGGCCGCCGGCGCGGTGCCGTCCGCATAGATCTCGCTGATCGCCGGTTTCGATGAAGCTACGTCCAGCGTGTAGTTGCTCGTCACCGTTCCCGCGGCATTGACCGCGTTGAGGGTGGCCGCAGGCCGCCCGCCGGCGACGTACCAGAACGGTTGGCCGATGTAAGTGAACGAACGCGAGCTGCAGATTCCGTCATTGAACGTGAGCAGCGTGGGCGTGCCGGGACTGGTGAACTCGAAGCGTTCCGGGACGAAGCGCCCGATCTGGACCGTTCCGGTGGAAGGCACGGTCCGCGTTGCCGCAGGCGTGCCGTCCACGGCATCCACGCTGGCATAGGTGGAATCCTCCAGCTGAAGATTGAAGGTGCCCGCCTCGGAATAATTGGCGGTGGCATTGTCGCGTACCCCGCCGCCGGCGCTCGTCCACGATCCGGCGGTGAAATTCAATCCTCCAGCGGTCGTGCACAGGGCACCGCAGGTGGGAAAGCCGCTGACCGTCGTGGGGCTGCCATCGTAGTTGGTCGCACTGGCAGGCACGGGGGTCGCGCGCAGCGTGAATGGGCGCGGCGTCGTCGCGCTGATTTCAGAAGCCTTGTGCACGTTGCCGCCGGTCGCGCCGATATTGTTGAGCGCACGCGCGGTGCCCGCTGTCTCCCAGTTCGCGTCAAGCGCGGAGATCGTGAGGCTCTGCGGCCGGATCGAGAAACGGTCCGTCGAGCACCCGATTTGGGTGTACGGCCCGCCCACTGGCGAGCGTATCTGAAAGCGCACGTCCCGAAACGAATTGTTCACGGTCACCGCGGGGAGGGTGCCCCGGCCAGATGCCGGGATGGCGAAATTCGGTTGCGCCTGTATCAGCGGCCAGGCTGCATTGCACCCATTGACGTCGAGAGCGCCGCCACCGCTGCTGTCGAGCAGGCGCACCTCGACCGTAATCGCGCCCGCCAGCACCCCGGTCTTGGTGGCGTTCACGTGCACGACGTCAAGGGTAGACCCGACTCCGGCGGCCTTGGTTTGTATCATCCCCAGGATACCGGCGGGCGTCGCGGTCTCGAACACGTTGTAGCGGCCGGGCACGGCGGTAAAGCCGGAGATCGGCTCCCCGATGGCGAACTCGTTGGTGGCACCGGTGATGTCTATGTTCTGGGCTCGCGTGCTGGTGGCGCCTGCGGCCGCCAGCGTCGTCGGGAACCAGGCCACGCCATTCCAGTCCTCGACGATGAAGTTGGCGGTGTTCGCGGGGCCGTCCTTGTCGCCGGCGACGAACTTGAAGGTGGCGTCCACCGGTACCGCGGTCGTGTTGATGGTGGACGTGGCCATCGACCAGTAGCGGTTCACGCTCCTCCCCGCGTCTATGCCGCCGGTCGGCACAGGGGGCGTCGTTACCTGCGGATGCTCGGTCGCGGTCACGCACACCGTCACGTTGCCGGCGGTGCTGGTCGTGCCGGCGGTGATCTCGATCGGGGAGTAGTTCGACGCATCGCCCACCGGGAATTCGTCCTGGCCCGCTACCGCTCGGAAATTGAGCGTTGCAGCCGCGGCGAAGAGCTTGCGCAGCGCGCCTTGCACGTAGCTCGAGCTGCTGCCGCCGGTAATGGTCCCGGCCGCCGCGACGATGACCGGCACCTGCGCGGAGCACGCGGCCGAGCACGCCGGGCTGCTGCCGGAGGTGATGATGCGCCCGCTCGTCAGCACGAGCGTCGTGTTGACCGTCGGCGACGGCGTTCCGCAGGCGACCGTCACGTGGTTGGACGCCTTGTTGACGGTCAGGCTGGTGATGGTCGTGGCGTTCGCGCCGCCAAGCGTTTGCGCATTGGAACCGGTGAAGGTAACGATGCCGGTGCCGGACGTGAACGTCCCGCTCTGGGTAAAGTTTCCCGACAGGTTCAGCGCCCCGCCGTTGCCGGTGTAGGTGCCGCTGATGGCCAGGATTCCGTCGACCCTCAGTGCGGCGGAGTTGCTGCTGCTGTACGTGCCCGCCACCGTCATGTTGCCAGTGACGTTCAGGGTCGGGTCATTGGTGTTGGCGTTGAACGTGACACCGGCATTGATGGTGAGATTGCCCAGGACATCGTAGGTGCCGGCCGAAGGCGTCTTGGTGCCGCCGGTGGAGAGCGTGAGGTGATAGTAGTCTCCCCCCGACGGCAGCTTCACCGTCTGCGCCGCGTTGACGTTGTAGTGCACCGTATTCGCATTTGCCGACGCGTTGAGCGTGCCCGTCGCGAGCAATGCCGCCGTCACGGTCAGCGTCGAGTTAGCGGCGTTCGTCCACACCGAGTTGGCGGCGCTGGCGCCGACGATGCTGCCCGCCGTGACGGTGCCGTTGTTCGTGAACGTCGCAGGATTGGCGAGGTTGATCACCTTCGATGTACCGCAGGCGGCTCCGCTGAAGGTGAGCGTCCCGTTGTTGATTACGTCGTCATTCGCCGTCACGTCCAGCCGGCATTCGGCGCCGGCAAAGGTGAGGTTCGCTGTCGCGGCTATCGTGGTGTCGGCGGTGATGGTGACATCGTTGAGGTTGTTGAACGTCCCTGTGCCTGCAAGGTCTCCCGTGCTGTTCTTGATCACCCGGCTCGCGGCATTGCCGTTGCCCTGGATCGTGCCGCTCACCGTCAGCACCCCCGTGCCGGCGGCGATGGTGATATTGTTGCTGCCGGTCGTCAGCGTGCCCCCCGCATTGACGGTCAGGCTCAATGCATTGCGGTTGTTGCCATTCAGGTTGATGTTGTGGCCGTTGTTGATGGTGACGTCGTCACCTGCTCCGGGCGACGCCCCGCAGCTCCAGTTGCCCCCGGTGTTCCAGTTGCCGGTGTTGAGCGAGTTGCAGGTGGCGGCATGTGCAGTAGCGGCGGCTGCCGCGACCGCAATCGCGGCGGCTGACAGAACGGCGGTTAAGGGACGCATCGCGATCATTGCGGGTCTATCCACATGCGCAGCGCGGCGCCGCCGCGGTGGAGTCCTTGCACTTGCTGAGGACGGCCGTGATGCGGCGGTCGACGTAGCCCGCCACCGGCGTGCCGGTGTTCGGGCAGCTGGCGCCTGTCGGCTGGTTACAGGCGGTTGACACCAGTTCGTAAACCCAGATGTCACGATTGCCTTCCGTCGCGACCGTCCGCGTGCATCCGATGGTGACGGTAAACGCCGAGAGCGAGCCGGCGAGCGTGCCGGCCGGCAGGTTGGTGGTGCCGCCTCCGGGACAGGCCGGCATCGCGGGCGTTGCGCAACTCGCCGCGTTCTGCGTGTTGTTCGGATCGAGCACCTGGAACGCCCCCCATTCCATGCCGGCCCGCGCGGCCTGATACGCGCGCACGCCCTGCAGGTCGAGCGCCTGGCTCGAGAGCTGCAGTCCCGTTACCGATACGATAAAGGCGCCGAGCAGCCCCAGGACCACCAGCAGGAAAATCGCCGTAACGATACCGAAGCCGCGCTGCGCCGGCGCGGCGTGATTCGTGATTCGTGATTCGTGATTCGTGCTAGGGAACATTGTTCACGTGCGCCTGCTGGAACAGTCTCACGGATTCGCCGGATTGGGAGATCTCCAGCGTCACCGCCGCAACACCGGTGCGCGCGGTTCCGCCCGCCGTCGCATAGGAGAACCTGCACGTGGCGTCATTCACATTGGTCGCCAGAACCGCGTTGTTGCCGCCGGCCGGCGGCACTGGCTGCGCCGGCGCAATCGCATAGCCCCAATAGCGGCGCAGGACGCCGGCTTCGCAGGCGTAGGTGACCGGGTACTGCACGACCTGGAAGCGCTTGCCAGGAGACGCGAACGGAAACTGCTTGGCGGCAATCGTCACCGTTGGGCCCGCTGCGCCTGCAAATGCGGCTCGATTCCCTCCCGTGTAGGCGTCGGTGCTGCCGGTCCCCGGGCCCAGGTTGTAGATCACGATCTGGTCGCCGATTACGAGAGGAGACGGCATCGGACCGATCACGTCGAACTGGGCGTCCGGAGCGCTGAAAACGAGCGGCTCGCCGAGTCCCCCGCCGTCCACTTCCGCGCGGTAACGCCCGCCGCCGCTGGTCTGCAGGTACTCGATATATTTCCCCGTGGCATCGACGCGAACGCTGTTCGGCAGCGCGGTGCGCAGGTCGCGCGTGATGCGGCGCAACGCGGTGTCGGCGATATCGCTCAACTCCGCCCGCCGCGCGGCGTCGATGTAGCCCTCGATCGGCCGCCGGATGAAGATCGCCACGGCAACGCCGATGATGCCGATGATCACGATTACCACGATCATCTCGAGCAGCGTGAAGCCGCGCGCGCGCCGAGCACCGTGAATAGTGAATAGTGAATGGTGAATCGAATCGTTTCGCATCGCGGTTTCGCGTCAGGGCAATGCGTTGGGCGCGTAGCGGACGCGGTAACCGTGCAGGACGAGTCCTGGATTCAGGCTCGGATGGGTGACGGTGACCGTGACCAGCAACGATTCGCCCGCCGCGATGCCACTCAGCGCCTGGCCCGCGACCGCGACCGTTGCCGTGTACGCGGCCAGCTCCGGCAGCGGGACCGGGTTGCCGGCGATATCGACGACGCCGCCCGCCATGACGAAACCGTTGTAGTCGTTGACGTTGTCGAACGGTGTGGTTGCGCTCAATCGCGTCTCGGGCCCGTAGGGCGGCGTCGCTTCCGCGCCGGGATTCTCGATTGAAGCGGCCGCGGTGCAGCCGTTCGCACCCACCGCTGAACTCAGCGCGGTTGCGGCCTGGGGATCGTCCGGATCGCAATAAGTGAACGGCATGAGTTGTATTTCCTCCAGGACCGCCTCCGCGATGGCCAGCGCCTGCTTCTGGATCATCGGGTCCACGCTGGCGCGCGTCGCGTAGCTGATCGCGCCCAGCACGCCCGTCACCGCGGCGCCGACCACGACGATGAACATGATCAGCTCGATCAGTGTGGCGCCGCACGGGCGGTGCGCATCACGCCGGGGATACATAGCCGGTCTCGGCCTGGATGGAGATCTGCCGGGTGCGGTCGCCGCTTTCGGTACCGCTGATCGTGATGGTCGCCGCGGTGCTCGGCTGCCCCAGGCCGTTGAAGGTCACGGCCGCGGCGCTGGACGTGATGGGCGCGACGCTGGCGGGCCGGCCCGCGCACAGCCACGCCGTGTCGTTCTGGCAGTTGGCGAGAGCCGTGCTGCTCGCGCGGTTAAGTCCCGAAGTGACGG
>Ga0137430_1000376_pt1 | contig 12780 bp, 10 predicted proteins | sample EasRivERMZT754_2_FD_104651 | JGI IMG/M metagenome (GOLD analysis project Ga0137430, IMG submission 104651) | Soil microbial communities from meander-bound floodplain in the East River, Colorado, USA - East River MetaG ERMZT754_2 | ecosystem: Environmental > Terrestrial > Soil > Floodplain ...
AGAGCTGAACCACAAAGCCTGTCCTGAGCTAGTCGAAGGGGACACGAAGGAAGACCAATAGTTGAACCACCAAAGCGCTATGAGAAACTAAAATGGAACCGCAGACAATCGACTCTCTTTCACTCGACCGCACGGCAAGTTTGAAACGCTATCCTACTGAAGTTCCTGCTTACCGCTCACCTCTCACCACGCGTGGTCAAGCCGTGTCGCGTGAGCCGTCGCGCCACGCCTTGAGCCGCGGCAGCAGGAACGGCAGCAGTATGGAAAGGACCGACAGCGCGACCAGCGTGATGCAGATCGGGCTGCCGACGAAGATCTTCGGATTGGCGCCGGAGATGGTCATCGCCTGCCGGAACGATTGCTCCATGATGCCGCCGAGCACCAGCGACAGCACCATCGGCGCAAGCGGAATATCAACCTTGCGAAATACGTACCCGATCACGCCGAAAACGAGACCGAAATACAGCTCGACCGGGTTGCCGTTGATGGCGTAAATCCCGATGGTGGAGATCGCCAGGATCAGCGGCATCAGGATGCCGCTCGGGATGTAGAGCAGGCGCACGAAGATCCCGATCAGCGGGAGGTTGAGGATCAGCAACATGATGTTGCCGATGTACATGCTGTCGATCAGCCCCCACACCAGGTCCGGCCGGTTCTGGAACAGCAGCGGTCCGGGCTGGATGCCGTACATGATAAAGGCGCCCAGCATGACCGCGGTCGCGCCGCCGCCCGGGATGCCGAGCGTCAGCAGCGGCACCATGGCGCCGGCGGTGTCGGCATTGTTCGCCGCCTCGGGCCCTGCCACGCCCTCGATGGCCCCCTTCCCGAATTCCTCGGGGTGCTTGGACATGCGCTTTTCCCAGATGTACGACATGATCGAGGCAATGGTGCCGCCCGCGCCCGGCAGCACGCCGATAACGAAACCGACGATGCCGCCGCGGAACATCGGCATCAACGAGCGGTTCCACTCATCCTTGGTGAACCAGAGCCTGCCCTTCAGGCGGATGATCTCGGAGCGCACGCCCTTGGTCATGTCCTCCATGGTTATGAACACCTCGGCGATCGCGAACAGCCCCACCACCGCGATCACAAATCCCACGCCGTCCTGGAGCTCGGGCACGCCCATGGTGTAGCGCGGCTGGCCGCTTTGCAGGTCAATGCCGATGGTTGCGATCATCAGGCCGAGTACGGTCGAGATCATCGCCTTGGCCGGCGACTTGCCCGCGAGCGAGGACACCGCCGTCATGGCGAAGAACATCAGGGTGAAGTACTCCGCCGGGCCGAACTTGAGCGCCATGGTCGACAGGGGCACTGCGAACAGCGTCAATCCCACCACGCCCAGCGTGCCGGCAATGAAGGAGGCGACCGCGGAAGTCGCAAGCGCCGCCCCCGCCCGCCCCTTCTTCGCCATCTGGTAGCCATCGATCGTCGTCATCACCGACGATGCCTCCCCCGGGGTGTTGATCAGGATGGCCGTGGTCGAGCCGCCGTAGCGGGCGCCGTAGAAGATGCCCGACATCATGATGAGCGCCGAGGTCGGGTTCATGCCGTAGGTGACCGGGATCAGCAGCGCGATGCCGGCCGAGGGCCCGATACCCGGCAGCACGCCGATGACGGTCCCGAGAAAGCAGCCGAGAAAGGTGTACCAGAGGTTAATCGGCTGCAGGCAGACCGAGAAGCCGTTCAGGATGTGGGTCAGTGTTTCCATAGCCAGCGTCTTTGCTCAGGGCCGCAAGTTCAGAATGAAGCGCGGATCGACTTGATCACATTGATGACGGCATTGACAACCGCCAGCACGCCATCGCTGATCCAGCTGAACGCCGCCAGGCCGCGCGGAAGATTGACGTCGAGCTTGACGAACATCAAGTAGCTCAACACGCCGAACAGTGCGGCGGTCAGAACGTTGGCAACCCATTTCCCGCGGTTGAACCAGGCCATCAATGCCAGCAAGTAAACGGCGGTCGCCAGGATATAGCCGAGTCTCTCGAAAGCCAGGTAGTAGATCCCGGTCCACACCGACACTCCCACGATTACCCATCCGTGCCGCCATATCCCCGCTTCGTCGCTGTCGATTTGCGGCGTGCGTTGCTTGCGCTCCTTCCACATCTCGAGAAACAGCAAGCCGGCCGCGATCAGCAGAAAACCGCCCAGCAGGCGCGGAAACGCCTTGGGGCCCAGCGGGTCGCCGATCTCGAGCGAGGGTATGAGCGTGGTGGCGTAGAAATACACCGCCGCTATGATCAGGGTACAAACGAAGATGACCCGGTCGGTCATCATGGGTTGGTTCTCCTCATGCGGCGCATCGTTCGATTCATTGCGGATCCGCGGTCGCCACCCCCGCGTGACCCATCGGCCAAATATATTACCCAAGTACGCGGCCAACTAGAAGCGGTCGGCTGAAGCTTTCCTGTTCCTGCTTGCCAACTTTTTGGGCTGTGCTATCCCTCTGACGCGGCGCAATATATTTACCGGCGGCTTGCAGTTCGTGATTCGTTGCGCCCCGATATAATGGCTGCATGACCGCGCACACCCTCATCGAGCGCCTCGCCGCCATCGTCGGCGGGCCGGGATTGATCACCGACGCGCACGACATGGAGCCCTATGTGGTGGACTGGCGCCGCTGGTACCGCGGCAGGACGCCGGCGGTAGTGCGACCGGCCAGCACGGAAGAGGTCTCCGCGGTGGTAAAACTGTGCGCCGAGACCGGCACCGGCGTCGTGCCGCAAGGCGGCAACACCGGCATGTGCGGCGGCGCCACCCCGTCCGCCGCCGGCAACGAGATCGTGCTTGCCCTCGGCCGCATGAACCGCATCCGCGAACTGGACACGCTCAACAATACGATCACGGCCGATGCCGGCTGCATCCTCGCCAATCTCCAGCAGGCAGCGCACGACGCCGACCGCTTGTTCCCGCTCTCCCTCGGCGCGGAAGGCAGTTGCCAGATCGGCGGCAACCTCGCCACCAATGCCGGCGGCATCAACGTGCTGCGCTACGGCAACACGCGCGACCTCGCGCTCGGACTGGAAGTCGTGCTGCCCGACGGCCGCGTGTGGAACGGATTGAAGGGCCTGCGCAAGGACAACACGGGCTACGACCTGAAGGACCTCTACATCGGCTCGGAAGGCACGCTGGGCGTGATCACCGGCGCGGTACTGAAGCTCTACCCGCGCCCGCGCACGCGGCTTACCGCGCTGATGGCGGTAGCCGACCCGGCGGCGGCGGTGCAACTCCTCGCGCGCCTCCGCAGCGCCTGCGGCGAACGCATCTCCGCCTTCGAGATCATCTCCCGGGCTTGTTTTGAACTGGTGTTAAAGCATATCCCGGGCACGCGGGAGCCCCTGCCCCAAGTCCATCCCTGGCACGTGCTGGTCGAACTGGCCGACACCAGCGAAGGCGGCTCGTTGCGCGACGAATTCGAACGTGCGGCGGCCCGGGCCGCCGAAGAAGCGGTGATTCGCGACGCGGTGATCGCTGAGAGCACGGCGCAGTCGCAGGCACTGTGGCGCTTGCGCGAAACCATACCCGAGGCCTCGCGCGACGAAGGCCTGCTCTACCGCCATGACATCTCGCTGACCGTCAGCCGCATCCCGCAGTTCATTGACGCTGCCAGCGCGGCCCTTGAGCGCTCGTTCTCCGGCGTGCGCATCATCTGCTTCGGGCACCTGGGAGATGGCAACCTGCACTTCAACTGCTTCGTCCCGGGGCGCCACAAGGACGATCCGGCAGCGCGCGGCGCGAGCGACGTCAACCGGGTGGTGCTCGACCTCGTGCGCCAGTTTGGCGGCAGCTTCAGCGCCGAGCACGGCATCGGGCAATCCAAACGGGGCGAGCTGGCACATTACAAGAGCGCCCTGGAACTCGATATCATGCGGGCGCTCAAACGTTCGTTGGATCCCCGCAATATCATGAACCCCGGGAAGCTGCTGCCAAACGAATCGGGAAAATGAATGTCATCCCCCGCAGCTTCCCGTATTTGCCCCTTGTTTAGGAAAGGAGTTAGGCGTGAGCGCAAAATCCAGCCAGAACACGAAATCTGATTCTCCAGATAAAGTGGTCAAGAGCGATGCCGAGTGGCGCAAGGCGCTCACGCCTGAGCAGTTCCAGGTGGCGCGCCAGAAAGGCACCGAACGCGCTTTCACCGGCAAGTACTGGAACAATCACGAGCACGGCACCTACCGCTGCGTGTGCTGCGGCGCCGAGCTGTTCGGCTCGGAGCACAAGTTCGAATCCGGCAGCGGCTGGCCCAGCTTCTGGCAGCCGCTGCAGGGCGAGAACGTCGCCACCGAAGACGACCACAGCCATCTCATGCAACGCACGGAAGCGTTGTGCAGCCGCTGCGGCGCCCACCTGGGCCACGTCTTCGAGGACGGCCCCCAACCCACCGGCCTGCGCTATTGCATCAACTCGGCTTCGCTCAAGTTTGAAAAGCGTGAATCGTGAGTGATGAGTGGAACAAGTTCCTTTTGCAAGAGTCCATTCACCATTCACTATTCACCATTCACTTGCAAAGCGGCATAATACGCGTCTATGAAATTCCTGTTCGACATTTTCCCGGTCATCCTGTTCTTCGTCGCTTTCAAGTTCTACGACATTTATGTCGCGACGGCGGTGGCAATCGTCGCGACCGTCGTGCAAATCGCCTGGATGTGGCTGCGCCACCGCAAGGTCGATAAGATGCTGTGGGTCAGCTTCGGCGTGATCGCGGTCTTCGGCGGCGCCACGCTGGTCCTGCAGGACGAGACCTTCATCAAGTGGAAGCCGACCGTCCTCTACTGGCTGTTCGGGGGCGCGCTGGCGATCGCGGAACTGGGATTCAGGAAGAATCTGATCCGCGCCATGATGGAAGGCCAGGTCACCCTGCCCGAGCCGGTCTGGGGGCGGCTGCTGGCGAGCTGGATCGGTTTTTTCGCGGTGATGGGTGCAATCAATCTTGCCATCGCCTTCAATTTCTCCACCGAAACCTGGGTCAACTTCAAGCTGTTCGGCGGCATCGGCCTCATGCTGGTGTTCATCGTGCTGCAGGCCCTGATGCTCGCCCGCTACGTCGAGCAAAAGAAAACCGACTGAAGCCGTGAATACCACGGAACTCATGCAGCAGAAGCTGTCGAAGCTGAATCCGGAGTCGCTCGAGATACTCGATGATTCCGGACAGCATGCCGGACATGAAGGCGCCCGCGGCGGCGGCGGGCACTACCGGCTGACCATAGTGTCGCAGCAGTTCGCGGGCAAGCCGGTGCAGCGGCGTCACCGCATGGTTTACGAGGCCCTCGGCCAGATGATGAAGCGCGAGATCCATGCGCTTTCCATCCAGGCCTACGCCCCCGAAGAGATCTGATAATCATCCGCAAAGGGAGCACCAAATGAAACTACTCCGAACCGCAGTGCTGGCGGCGGGACTGGCCGTGGTTGCAACGGCGCATGGACAAAATGTCGCCAGGGTCAACGGCGTTGCCATTCCCCAGCAACACTTCGACCTCCTGATCAAGAATCTCGTTGCCCAGGGCCGGCCGGATTCGCCCGAGATGAGGGATGCCATCAAGCAGCAGATGATCAGCCGCGAGCTGATGGTACAGGAGGCCGCCAAGCGCGGGCTGGACAAGAACCCCGAAACCGCCGCCCGCCTGACTTTCAACCGGCAGGACATACTGAGCAACGCTTACATCCAGGAAGTCCTGCGCGCGAACCCGGTCACCGATGACATGGTGAAAAAGGAGTACGAGCGCATCAAGGCGCAGTCTGCCAAGGAGTACAAGACCCGCCACATCCTGGTGGAAAAGGAGGACGAGGCCAAGAACATCATCGCCCAGCTCAAGAAGGGCGCGAGCTTCGAGAAACTGGCCGCCGAAAAGTCCAATGACCCCGGATCCAAGACGAATGGCGGCGATCTCGACTGGAGCATGCCCAGCCGCTTCGTCAAACCCTTCGGCGATGCCATGGTCAAGCTCAAGAAAGGCCAGTTCACCGAAACGCCGGTGCAGACGAACTTCGGCTGGCACGTCATCCGCGTCGACGACGAGCGCGCCGCCAAAGTTCCGGGCTTCGACGAAGCGAAGCCGCAGGTTCAGCAAGGGTTGCAGAACCAGGCGGTGGAAAAGGCGATTGCGGATCTGCGGGCGAAAGCCAAGATCGAATAAGAAAACAGCGCTTCGCGATGCGCTGTTTTCTTAAATCAACTGACAATACGATTCTTCCCTCGTCGAGGAGCGTCAAGTCACCTATTCTAGGGCGCTCTAATTTTCGGATAGTTTAAAAAAACGGCGCACTCTGGTGCGCCGTTTTTTTTAGCCGACCCAGCGGCGCGCATTGCGGAACATCCGCATCCACGGCCCGTCCTCGCCCCAGCCGTCGGGCCGCCAGGAATGCTGGACGGAGCGGAACACGCGCTCAGGGTGCGGCATGAGAATGGTGAAACGTCCATCGCGCGTGGTAAGCCCGGTAATACCCGCCGGTGAGCCGTTCGGGTTGTACGGGTAGGTTTCCGTCACCGTTCCCCGGTTGTCCACGAAACGCAGCGCCACCAGTTCCTCCGCGGCCTTCCGGGCGGCGCCGTCCCTGAATTCGGCGTAGCCCTCGCCATGAGCGACCGCAATCGGCATGCGGCTGCCCGCCATGCCGTCGAAAAACAGCGAGGGCGAGCGTTGCACCTCCAGCATCACGAAGCGCGCCTCGAACTGCTCCGAGCGGTTGCGCACAAAATGCGGCCACGCCCCGGCCCCCGGGATCAGTTCTTGCAGGTTGCTCATCATCTGGCAGCCGTTGCACACGCCGAGCGCAAAGGTGCCGGACCGCTCGAAGAACGCCGCGAATTCCTCGCGCGCCCGCGGATTGAAAAGGACCGATTTGGCCCAGCCCTCGCCCGCCCCCAGCACGTCGCCATAGGAAAACCCGCCGCAGGCCGCAAAGCCCCGGAAATCCTTCAGGCTCGTGCGACCGGCGATGATGTCGCTCATGTGCACATCCACGGCGGCGAATCCGGCGCGGTCGAAGGCGGCCGCCATCTCGATCTGCCCGTTCACGCCCTGCTCGCGCAGGATGGCGATGCGGGGTCGGGAACCCCGGTCGAGGTACGGCGCGGCGATATTCGCTGCGGGGTCAAAGGTCAGCTTCGCGCCCAGGCCGGGATCGCCCGCGTCGAGGATGCGGTCGTACTCCTGCTGCGCACAATCGGGGTTATCGCGCAGCTTCTGCAGGTGCCATGTCGTCTCCGACCAGGCGCGATGAAGATCGATGCGCTTTTCACGAAAAATCTCTCTGCCGCTTACGACGATCCTGAGCGCGTCATCCTGGCCCAGCGTACCAATCAGGCAGAGACAATTCTCAAGCCCCGCCTCCGCAAACGATTGGCGAACGGCGGCCATCTCGGCACGACGAACCTGGATTACCGCCCCCAGTTCTTCGTTGAATAAGAACTCGATTACCGATTTGTTGCCGGGCACCGTTGCGAATTGGAGCAAAACTCCAATCCGTCCGGCGAAGAGCATCTCGCACACGGCCGTTAACAGTCCGCCATCGGAACGGTCGTGGTAGGCCAGCAGCTTGCCGTCGTGGTTGAGCTTCTGCACCACGCCGAAGAACGCCTTGAGACGTGCCGCATCCACGTCAGGGGCAACGTTTCCAATCTGTTTATAGACCTGGGCAAGTGCTGAGCCACCCATCCGACACAATCCACCGCCCAGGTCTATCAACACGAGATCCGTAACGCCGCGATCGGTCCTGAGTTGCGGCGTCAGCGTGCGGCGCACGTCGGCGACGGGAGCGAAGGCGGAAACGATGAGCGAAAGCGGCGCGGTCACTTCCTTGCGGCGGCCGTTCTCGTCCCACGTGGTCTTCATGGACAGGCTGTCCTTGCCGACCGGGATGCTGATACCGAGCCGGGGACAAAGGTCCATGGCAACTGCGCGCACGGTGTCGAACAGCGCGGCGTCCTCGCCGGGGTGGCCCGCCGCCGCCATCCAGTTGGCGGAGAGCTTGATGTCGCCGATGGCGGAGATGGGCGCTGCCGCGATATTGGTGACGGCTTCGCCCACCGCCATGCGTCCGGACGCCTCCGGGTCGACTACCGCGAGCGGCGTGCGCTCCCCCATGGCAAAGGCCTCGCCCCGATAACCGTCGTAGGCCATCAGCGTCACCGCCACGTCCGCTACCGGCACCTGCCAGGGACCGACCATCTGGTCGCGCGCGGTGAGCCCTCCCACGGTGCGGTCGCCGATGGCGATCAGGAAGGTCTTGTCCGCCACCGCGGGCAGCCGCAGCACGCGATACGCCGCCTCGCGCAGATCCAGGCCCGCGGTCGCCAGGGGCGGCAGTTCGCGGCGCTCGTGCGAAACGTGGCGCGTCATCTGCGGCGGCTTGCCGAGCAGTACCGCCAGTTCCATGTCCACCGGACGGTTGTCGAACACCGGATCGCTCACGACCAGCTGCCCGCCGGCGGTGGCCTCTCCCACCACCGCGAACGGACAGCGCTCGCGCTCGCAGATCGCGCGGAAGCGCGCGAGGTCGCCGGGCGCGATCGCCAGCACGTAGCGCTCCTGCGCCTCGTTGCACCAGATCTGCAGCGGCGACATGCCGGGCTCTTCGCTCGGTATTGCCCGCAAGTCGAAGCGGCCGCCGCGCCGCGCCGCATGCACCAGTTCCGGCAGCGCATTGGAGAGCCCTCCCGCCCCGACGTCGTGTATGGAGAGAATCGGGTTGCCCGCGCCCAGCGCCCAGCAGCGGTCTATGACTTCCTGGGCGCGGCGCTCGATTTCGGCATTGCCGCGCTGGACCGAATCGAAATCGAGGTCTTCCTGGTTGGTGCCGGTGTCCATGCTGGAGGCCGCCCCGCCGCCGAGCCCGATCAGCATGCCGGGGCCGCCAAGCTGGATCAGCAGCGCGCCGTGGGGAACTGCCTGCTTGTGCGTATGCCCGCCGGCGATATTGCCGACGCCGCCGGCGATCATGATCGGCTTGTGGTAGCCGCGCACCTCTCCGCCGACGCGCTGCTCGTAGGTCCGGAAATAACCGGCCAGGTTGGGGCGGCCGAACTCGTTGTTGAAGGCGGCGCCGCCAATGGGCCCGTCGAGCATGATCTGCAGCGCCGAGGCGATGCGCTGGGGCCGCCCAATTCCGTGAGGCGGGAGGCGTGAGGCGGGAGGCGCGGGATCGATCCCATCGCCTGCGTACATCTCCCAGGGCTGGATGAAGCCTGGAATGTAAAGATTGGACACGCTGAAGCCGGTGAGGCCCGCCTTGGGCTTGGCGCCGCGGCCGGTAGCGCCCTCGTCCCGGATTTCACCTCCCGCCCCGGTCGCCGCGCCGGGGTAAGGCGAAATCGCCGTCGGGTGATTGTGGGTCTCTACCTTCATCACCGTGTGCGTCGGCTCTTCCGTGCAGCGATACTCGCCGTTGTCGCGCGGATAGAAGCGGGCAATGCTCGCCCCTTCCATGATGGCGGCGTTGTCGGAATAAGCCACGATGGTGCCGCGCGGATGCTTCTCGTGCGTGGTGCGGATCATGCCGAACAGCGTCGCGTTCTCCACCTTCCCGTCGATCACCCAACTGGCGTTGAAGATCTTGTGCCGGCAATGCTCCGAGTTCGCCTGCGCGAACATCATCAGCTCGACGTCGGTCAGGTTGCGCTGGATGCGCCTGAATTGCTCAACGAGATACTCGATCTCGTCTTCCGACAATGCCAGCCCCATCTCGCGGTTGGCGCGCTCGAGCGCGGCCGTTCCGCCGCCCAGGATATCTACGCTCGCCAACGGCGTCGGCTGGAAGTGATCGAACAGGCGGGCGGCATCGTCGAATGAACCCAACATCGTTTCCGTCATGCGGTCATGCAGCAGAGGCGCTGCTGCCGCCCGTTCACCGGGTGCCAGAGCCATGCCGTCGCGCGTCTGGATCCAGTACGCCACGCCGCGCTCGATCCGCTGGATTGCATCGAGCCCGCAATGGCGCGCGATGTCGGTCGCCTTCGAGGACCACGGGGAGATGGTGCCGATGCGGGGCACGGCCAGCAGCACTTCGCCGCTGGACGCTCCCGCCTTATCCGCGGGGCCGTAGGTCAGGATACGCTCGAGCTGTTGCGTTTCCGCTTGCGACAAGGTCCGCTCGGCCTGCACGAAGTGCCAGAACTCGGCACGGACGGCCGTGACACGCGGGACTGCGGAGGAGAAAGAGCTGGAAAGCTTGCTGGCGCGGAAGGTTGAGAGTGCATTCCGCCCTCTCAACCTTAATATATTCGACATGACCAAGATCGATGCCGCTAAAGAAACATTTTACATTAAATCGCATCGTGTCGCAGCGTGCACGAGGCGATTCACGTTAAACTACATTCACTTATGACGGTACACGCCGCTCACGGCACGCCCGTTTACCTGACCGCGGATGTGCGTGCCATCGAATCCGCAACTGCGGCGGCTCCCTTGCCGCCGCAGCTCATGGAAAAAGCGGGTTCGGCAGCGGCTGAGTTAGCGCGGGATGTATCGGGTGGCACGGGGAAACCGGTACTGGTAGTCGCCGGCCCTGGCAACAACGGCGGCGACGCCTTCGTGGTGGCGCGCCATCTCAAGCAGTGGTTCTTCAACGTCACCGTCCTCTTCGCCGGCGACGAAAAGAAGCTCTCCGCGGACGCGAAGGCTGCGCTCGGCGCATGGCGTAAAGCCGGCGGCACGGTGAACCAGTCCCCTCCGGTATCGCAGCAGTGGGGACTGGTGGTGGACGGCATCTTCGGCATCGGGCTCGAACGCGATGTCGGCGGGCCCTATGCGGAGTGGATCAAGATCATCAACGGTCTTGCCGCGCCGGTGCTCGCCCTCGATCTCCCCAGCGGGTTGCATTCCGATACCGGCCGTGTGATGGGCTGCGCGATTCGCGCAACCCATACCGTCACCTTCATCGCGCTCAAGCCGGGGCTGCTCACTCTCGACGGCCCCGATCACTGCGGCGAAATCCACCTGCGGGACCTGGGAGTCGACACTCAGCAACTGCGTCCGGCCCCGGGCCACCTGATCGGGCGCGAAATCCTGGACGGCGTCCTCGCGCCGCGCTTGCGGAACAGCCACAAGGGCGATTACGGCAGTGTCGGCATCATCGGCGGCGATCACGGCATGGTCGGAGCAGCGCTGCTCGCGGCGCGAGCCGCGCTCAAATCAGGAACTGGGCGGGTTTATGTCGGGCTCTTGACACGGGACGCGCCGCTGCTGGATGCGGAGCAGCCCGAGTTGATGGTGCGCACCGCCGATGAAGTGCTGAAGCTCGCCAACCTGACCTGCCTCGCCGTCGGCCCCGGTCTCGGCCAGACGCCGGATGCCGCGTTCTACCTGGGCTGGGCGCTGGAGTCGCCGCTGCCGCTGGTGCTGGACGCCGACGGCCTGAACCTGGTCGCCGCGGATGCTGCCCTGGCTGGCCGGCTGAAGAACCGCAAATCAGCGACGTTGCTCACGCCGCACCCCGCGGAAGCGGCGCGGCTGCTGGCGACCACGACCCGTGAAGTGCAGAACGACCGCTTAGGCGCCGCGCTCGCTCTTGCAAGAAATCTGAACAGTTTGGTCGTCCTCAAGGGGGCCGGCAGCCTCTGCGCGGCGCCTGATGGGACCTGGCACATCAATGCTTCCGGGAATCCCGGCATGGCCAGCGCGGGCATGGGGGATGTGCTGACGGGCATGGTGGCTGCCCTGCTGTCACAGGGGGTGGAGCGGACGGCGGCGCTCCTTGCCGCCGTTTACCTTCACGGCGCTGCGGCAGATCGTGCCGTAGCCGGCGGCGCGGGCCCGGTCGGGCTGACGGCCAGCGAGACGATCGAGGCTGCGCGCTCGCTTCTGAACTCGCGTTAAAGCCGGACGCAACGCGCCGGTTTAACTCCGCGTGTTCGAACGGACGAGCATCGCCGTTCAACACGCGGGAGGACTCATCACCCATCACCCATCACTCATCATCGGTTTTGGCGCCGCTCGGCGGCGCTTAAGAACCGACCGGTCCGCACCGATAGATGTCTGGCGTCCGCCGGCTCATGTAATTCCCAGCTTGCGCAGCGCGTATATCAACATGGTGCCGAGAAGCGCGATTACCATGAATGTCGCGATCCAGAATTCACCACGCGTTGGTGTTTCCGTTTTCCATAGGATTCCGAACCACCGTGCCATGCGCTTCGAGCCAAGTGCAAACCCCGTCAGCGCCGCGAGCGCTATGAACACACAAAACGCGGTCACTATGAAACTATCAAAAAAGAGCACCAGGCGTGCAGTGCCGTCGAAGACATTTGCCCGATTCGGTCGCAGCACACTAAGAAAAGAAATCAGGAATGCGAAAAATGCTGTGGCGATCGCCAAAAGTACGAACGTGATGGCCATCACGACCGCGGATCCGAAAGCGGTCGCCATGCGATCCCTGAAGTCAGGTCCTCCCGAAGGCGTATCCGCTCTATTGGGCATACCGGGTTCTGACGTCCGCGGCCAGCGGCCGCCGGAAGCGCACAGTGCTGGATGCGTCCGCCCTGGAGCGATGAGTCAGGGGGCTAGTCGCCATCGGCGCCATGCCCTGAAGAGGACGATTCGAGCGTTTCGGTGCGCCCCCCGCTGCGCCAGCCTGCAGAGTTGTTGATGTCACGCGGAACAGCAGGCCCATAATTGTCACCACCCGATTGTTCCCTTGCTAGACGTTCCTCTCGTTTCATAACACGCGCAGTGTAGAAGAGCGTTCCACCCACAGCGATCAGTGCGGCTGCGGCAATTAGTATCTTATGGCTTACGATCCAACCAAGCGGCGTGACAGCAGCGCCCGCAATTATCAATATCAGGCCGA
>Ga0137430_1000383_pt1 | contig 12754 bp, 17 predicted proteins | sample EasRivERMZT754_2_FD_104651 | JGI IMG/M metagenome (GOLD analysis project Ga0137430, IMG submission 104651) | Soil microbial communities from meander-bound floodplain in the East River, Colorado, USA - East River MetaG ERMZT754_2 | ecosystem: Environmental > Terrestrial > Soil > Floodplain ...
ATAATTGTAAAATGGTGATGAACTTAATAAAAAAATTCTTTGGAAATTTTTCTAAAATATTTGGCGGAAAGAGAGAATTGAGTCTTGGTTTCTATGGTCCTCCAAATGCAGGAAAGTCAAGTCTTGCAAATAGGATATGCAAGGATTGGATAGGCGAAGAAATGAGCACAGTCAGCAAGATTCCTCATGAGACGAGAAATGTTCAGATAAAGGAGAAAGTTGAAATGGAATATGAGGGAAAGAAATTGACTTTGAAACTCATTGATACTCCTGGAATTGCAACAAAGATTGACTATGAAGACTTCCTCAAGTTTGGAATGGACAAGAGAGATGCACAGAAGAGAGCAAAGGAAGCAACTCAGGGAATTGTAGAATCGATAAAGTGGCTCGATGATGTTGACCTTGTAATAGTTGTTCTTGATGCAACCCAAAATCCATATTCCCAAGTCAATATCACAATAATAGGGAATTTAATCGCTAGGAAGATACCTGTTTTAATTGTAGGAAATAAAGTGGACTTGAGAAAGGCAGATATACGAAGAATCCAATCAGCCTTCCCTGAATATGATGTTGTTGGAATTAGCGCAAAGTCTGGAAAAGCAATGAAGGACTTCTATGATATGCTGTTTAAACTTGCAAAGAAGGTGAGGTAGTAAGATGAAAAAAAGTAATGTAAGACTTGGTGGAAATAATGTTACAATAAGCTTTATTCCTTATTCGGAAATATCGAGCATGGAAAGTGCGCAGAAGATAAAGAAGATACTCGACTTATGCCTCGAGAATAGAATTCTTATAATTCAGGGAAAGCTCGATCCAACTGAAGAAGCAAGCCTAATTCAGAGCACGATGGCCCTTGTAGGAAGAATTAGGGGATTCAAGGGAGTTGAAATAGCGACAATTTCAGGAAGTAGCAAGGACACTTCAATGGTTGATAGAATGAAGGAAGGTCTTGCAAAAGCTCTTGTTGGAGACAGGGGAGTAATCACACTAGTTGGTCCTGCAGCAATTGTGAAGGACATTAAGAAGGACCCTAAGAAGATTGACTTACTGCTTAAGAGATAAAAATCACTCTTCTTTACAACAATTCTTATATACTAATTTATTCAGCCCAATTAATGATAAAAATTATTAGACTGAAGGGACTTGAAAAAAGACTCAATGAAGTCATGGAAGTTGTTCTTGATAATTCAATTATAAGAGGAAAGTTATTATCCACTGACGATGATAAGATATTCTATTTGTCAATTAATCAAGGAGTGTTCTATGTGCTTGAGAATTATGACCGGGTGAGATTTGAAATAAAGGACAAGAGTGAATATATCACAAAATTATATGACTAGATTGTATAATTAATTATTTCCGATTAGTTTTTCATTAAGAATTTCAAGTTCATCATAAATTCCTTCAATTAGATCATAATTCTTTGCTTCTTCAAGGTTTACCCAAGCATATTCTGTTAGAGCGTCACAGAGTTTTATTTCTCCTTCAATGGGCGTGGCGTAGAGACTCACAATTATTCCGGGCACGCCATCAGGACGAATGAAGACCATACTCGTGACATATCCAATGGTTGATGAATCGATATCTAAATTTACTTCTTCTTTAATCTCTCTCTTAACTACATCTTCAAAGACATTGTACCAAAAATCTCCTGCATCTTTTTTTCTGTAGATATAGTCAGAACTTTCCAGTTTTCCTCCAGGGACCGTCCACCTTGAAGGAAATGCCTTTTCCCAATCTGCCCTCTTTGCAATGAGAAATTTTCCGTCGCTCGGCCTTACAAGAATTGCAGTAACGGTGATGTAGTGTGCCTTTTTTGAGTCATAGACTATAGTCATGAATAAAAGTTACCACGAATATATTTAAATAATTCCTCAAAATTCTTGACTAAGGTAAGGGATTACCCTTCACCGTCAACCCAGAACAAAATGGAAAGCACTGAAAGAAAAATATTGAAATTGTTTACCTATGAAAAGAAGCTTAAATTCAACGAGTTGGAAAAATCATTGAAAATTCGCTCAAATAAATTGGCATATCATGTAAAGAGTATGGTCAACAAGAAGATACTTGTAAAAAGTGGAGAGCATTACTCTCTGTCTGAAGGTTCTGAATATCTCATACCATATATCTCTGAGAAGGTGTCTGTTCTTCCAGTCGTACTAATTGCTATGAAGAGGGGGAGAAGAGTCTTCCTTGTTGAGAGAAATAAGAGACCCTTCAAGGGAAAGCTCGCTCTTCCTGCAAGCAGGCTTCTTCTTGGAGAAAGTATTGAGGAAGGAACCAAGAGGATACTAAGAGAGAAGTATGGGGTTAATGGAAGTCTGGAAAGGATTAATTCAGTTTCAATAGAGCATGTGAAGAAGAATGGAAGGACAATGCACTCATTCCTTCTAATCTTAGTAAGTGCTAAAACAGACGATAAAATTGAATACTTGGATATTGAAGATGTTAAAAAGAGGATAATCAAGAGCGATTATCTCTTGATGAAGCACAATTTGGGCAAAAAAATAGATATTGGAACTTTCTATTCAACGGATTAGCAAGGTTTATAATAACCCTGCGATTTCTGAATAATAGGTGATATAAATGCCACACCAATGCGTTCACTGCAATAAGACTTATCCTGATGCTAGCAAGGAATTGCTTACTGGATGTGGTCAATGCGGGAGTAGATTCTTCTATTATCTTAAGAAAATGCCAGAGCAAAACAGAATGCATATTCCAATTGAGCTCTCAAATATGGATAAGAAACAGGTTGAAAAAGATGTTAGAGACATGATTGGAGCAGAAGATGAGGAGGTTCCAGTAGTTCTTGATTTGGAATCAATCAATATTTCCAGTCCCGGAAAGTTTGAGATTGATGTAGTTAATTTATTTGATAAGAAGAGACCTCTCATTTACAAGCTTGAAGAAGGTAAATATGTTATTGACTTTGGTTCAACTTTAAAAGTCGACATGGAAGAGGTTAACAAGAAAATAAGGAAGCCTGAAAGAACTAAAAAAGAGAAAGTGAATATTGAAACAAAAACAATTGAAGTTAAGAATTCCTGAAATATTTAGGAAGAAACTTGGCGAGGTGAAGATTGATGATTCAAGAATTGAAGAGATTCACTCACAAGCTGAAAATATCAGAAAGAAGCTCAATGAATCATGCAGGAAGTATAGGGTCAAGGCAGACATCTTCATTGGAGGGAGCCTTGCTAAGAGGACAATTGTTGGAAATGGAAAACTCGATGTGGACATCTATGTTAGATTTCACAAGGAAAGTAACTCTGAGATATTCTCAAAGATAGTGAAGAATGTGGATAAGACTGTAAAAATAATTCATGGCTCTAGAGATTACGCGCAAATTGATGGAGATAATCTCCTCTTTGAAATAATCCCAGTTCTAAAAATAAAGAGTCCAAAGGAAGCAAATAATGTAACTGATTTGAGTTATTTCCATGTAAACTATGTTCTTGGAAAAATAAAGAAGAAAAAGAAGTTAGTTGATGAGATAATTCTTGCAAAGACATTCACTCACGCTGCAAATTGCTATGGAGCAGAGAGTTATATAAGAGGCTTTTCAGGATATGCAATTGAATTGTTAATGATTCACTATGGAAGTCTCCTAAAGTTTATTGAGACAATTGCAAATTCAAAGGAGAGGATTATGGTGGATACTGAAAAGCACTACAAGAAGGGCGCTGCTATGAGAGAAATAAACGAGGCAAAGCTTTCCTCTCCAATAATACTGGTTGACCCAACATTCAGGGAGAGAAATGCCCTTGCGTCTCTTTCAAAAGAGACTTACGAGAGATTCAAGGATTATTGCACTAAATTCCTCAAGAATCCCTCTGAGAAATTCTTTGAGCAGAAGAAAATTAATCCTGAAAACATTAGGATGAATGCAGAGAAGAAGGGAAGGGACTATGGGGTTATTGAAGTTGGTACTAACAAGCAGGCAGGAGACATTGCTGGAACTAAATTATTGAAGTTTGCAAGGCTCTTTATAGAAGAAATGAAGAGATATTTCATTGAACCTGAAATTAATTTTGAATATGATGAAGAACAGAGAGGAAAGATTTATTTTACAGGAAAGTCAATCGATAAGAAGATAATTAGAGGACCCCCAATTGACAAGATTGCTGGATGCGAGATGTTTAGGAAGAAGTATGGAAAGAAAGTAAGAGAAAGAAGGGGCATTCTTGAAGCTGAAATTGAAGTTGACTTGAGTATCAAAAAATCACTAGAAGAGTTCAAAAAAATTCATTCAAGAACAATGAAGGAAATGGGAATAACTGAATTAAGATTACTTGGTTGATCTAACAAATTCTTCCTTTGAAGATGGAATCATACGACCGTGCTCTTCTCTGAAATACTTTTTGTTTGAAGACATCCAATCGAATACAGCGAGTTCATCGATATTATTTTTCACAAATGGAATGGCCAAGATTGGTCCTTCAATTCTATACAGGTCAGACCTTGGGGTTCTTCTAGTCCAAGAGGTCATTTTACCAAGTAGAGAGTAAGGATGGTCAGAATTCTTCATCATTTCAGAGATATATTCATTAGATTGTAATGAGTTTACAACCGAGTCAGTATTATAGGCTCCGTTTCTGATTGCTGAGAATACAAAATCGCTCAACATTTCAAATGGTGAAGGATTTTGAGCTTGTTCAACGTTCAAATTGTCCAAGACTCTTCTTATTGAGAGTTGGTCTTCTCTTCCCGTTGTTTTAACTCTTTGTTTTGAATGATTAACACTATATGCAAACTGGGAATGGTCTGACTCAAAGAAATCTAGAGTGTTGAGCCATGGGTTCTTATCCAAACCAGTGATACCAGACATCCCAACCATCTTCTCAACAAGCATTTCAGCTAATTCTCTTTCCATATTATTCAAACCTCATGTTCATTTCTTCTGATATTTTTGATACTAGACTACGAATTTTCTTTTCAGCCCCTTCGAATCTGAGCTGCACTATATCTCCCCTTGAAGGAATTATTTCTAATGGAATTGAGTTTACTGTATAACATTTTACATTCTCGCCCGTATTTGGATTTGTTCCAATATATTCAATCTTTCCTCCCTCTTTTGACTTTTCCTCAAAATAATTTCTTATATCTGTTGCTTTCCTTCCACTGAAGGTATAAATCATTATGTCGGGCTGCATTTTATCTCCTTAAATTCTTCTTCCGCCAATGACCATGTCGAAGAGTGTTGCAAGAGAATTTGAAAAGAATTCAGAATTAATCCATACTCCAACTTCCTGGTCTTCGTGCTCTGAGTTTGTAACCATCATTAGAGTCTGGTTTCTGTCGATTATAATGAATTTTCCATCAAGAGGAATTCTGAATGGCTTTATCTTGAGTCTTGTTGAAACATCTCTCAATTCAAAGTCATTTCCGTTGAGAGCTAGCTTTACAACTACTCCAGACTTCTTTAGTCTTGTGAATACTTGATCGAAGACTTTTGACCTTCTAAGAACTTCAGCTGCATCCATGCAGATTATGACTTCCTTATTGGCATTTTCGATTATTTCTTTTAGATAATTGTAGATATTGCTCTTTCCCTTAATTGCACTTGATAAGTCGCCGTGCTTTATTGGTTCAATTCCAGACTTGTGAAGCTGTTCAAGAGCAGTGAATTCTTCAGTTCCCCTCATTGTAGCGAGAGTCTTTACTTTTTCATCAGCTTCCCTTCTTGCGTTATTCTTTAGCTTTTCAATGACTACTACAGGCTTTACTGCCATGTACTTTACAGGCTTTCCAAGCTTAGTTATTGCGAATCCATTCTTTTCAAGGCTTTCAAGAACATCGTAAGTTCTACTTCTTGGGACACCTGAAACTTCACTTACTTCACCAACTGAGCTTACTCCTCTTGTTAAGAGTGCGAGCCAAACTTTGGTTTCATAAATATTAAGATTAAAATATGATTTGATTTTCTTTACCAATTCTGGTTTGAGGGAGGTCATTTTTGTTTAGGATTATAACCAAATTTAATATAATTAACTTCTAAAAGAGATTCATTACATGAATCGACCATTTTGGCAACAAGACTCTCTATTGTTCGCCTATTTGAATCAATCAAGTTGTTAGGCACATCTGCAACATATTCTACACCTGTCTTTGAACCAAAGAGCCTAGTAAAACCATTTTCTGGAGTACCCCATTTGCTTTTATTGTCCTTTGGAAAAATATAAACCATAATTTCAGATCTATCTGTCATCTTACTTATTCTCCTCGTATGTTTTTAGAGCGAAATTTCCCTTACCATCTCCCTTGAAGAAGTATAGTCTTGTTTTGTAGTTTGCCCTTTGCGGAGTATCATTGTAAAGATCATCTTTCTGCACAACTACTAAATCATTGAATCCATCTCCATCAAAGTCTTGAGTAACTACTGAAGGGCTGCCATGGCTAGACGGCCTTATTTGAGCAAGATAATTTCTCTGAACTTTAACTGGCTCTTGAGCTGGTTGACTATTCTTGTACATGTTTGGATCTCCACATCCTACCAAACTTCCTGCTAGAACTAATGATGTAAGTGTTTTGTTTAATCTATTTGTACTCATAGTAAAACATCTCAAAACTCCTTTATAAATCTTTCCCTAATGTTGTATCTCCAAAGTAGTTAAAAAAGAGAAGATTTATTAACCGCGCATTAATCATTAAAATATGAACAAGATTTTTGTATTCGTGGCTATATTCATCCTCGGATTTGGAGCAGCTCATGCTCTTTCACAGCTGAGTATGACTGAGAAACCACTCTCTTTAAATGTTATTAGCAATCCTTCTGCACCTCAGGGAATGCTCAATTCAAATAATATTCAGATTCTAAATGATAGAATTATAATTTACATCGCAAATTCATCTCTCTCAAGATATGCTGCAACGGGAAGCATGCTCCCTGTTCTAAATGAAGACTCCAAGGGGATTAAGATTCCAGTAACTTCACCAGAACAACTCCATGTTGGAGATATAATTACTTACAGGGATATATCTAGTGGAGATTTAATAATTCATAGAATAATGAGTATTGGTTTTGATGAGGTTGGAACTTACTACATACTCAAGGGAGACAATAATTTTGCAGGCGATGGAAAAGTAAGGTTTGAACAGATTGTCTATAAATTAGTTGTATTGGTGTATTGAGATGACAAATTCAAATAGGAGTGAGTTATTAAAAATAAAGATGAGGCAGTATCTTCCAGATAAGGACGATATTATGTTATTCTCTGGAGTGGTTAAAAATTTAGCTAGGGAAAATCATGAATATCTTGGAATAAGTGTTACCGCAGCATCTGATTTTATTTCTGCACTATCCTATGGGAACCTACTACCCTCTCAGAATAGTCCTGGAAGAATAAGAGAGTATCATAGGAGACTTTCATTGATACTAGAAAAATTTGGGGTTTCAGCAGAGGACCCTCTAGTTGGAGAGATTAAGAATAAACTTTCAGAAAGAGGTTTAAATTTTATTTATCCGCCTGGACATACATCAACTCGAGAATTGACTTTGGAAGAAAAGCTTGTTGCTTTAAAACCAGAATGTAGAAAATATGTTGAAGAAGTAATCAATGAATGCTACAGAAGTCGGTAGGCAATAATTAAATCATCAACCATCCAACGACCATTCCTGCGAAAATACCTGCCGTTATGAACGGCATTGCAGGATAGAACTTGCCCTTCTCTGAAAGATAGAATAATAGTGAGAGAGCAATTGTTGCTCCAAGAGTCACCATTAAGGCTGGAATTAAACCCCATGCAAGGAGAACTACTCCAGAAGTTATGATTGGGAATACTACATCTCCTCCGCCAAGTATTGCGAGGTTGACTTTTATTCCCTTGAGTGCTTTCTTGTTCTTCAATGTTAATTTCTGACTCTTCATCTTCTCAAGTTTTATCCTGTCTTCTTTTTTCACATATGGAACGAAGAATCCAGCAAAGAACTTCAATTCTTTAATCTGGTACTTTGCCATCTTCTGCATGAATCCTGCATGCCAGACTGCGTAAATATCATAAATTGAGATTAAGATGAGGAGTACTGCTACAGTCCATATATTGAGAATTGGAACGAAGACTACTGAAATTCCTGGATAAATTAGGAGTTCACTGAAATTGTGAAGGAGTATGTTTCTTCTGAAGACCTTTGAATATGAAAATGGAAGAGCAAGAGCAAATGATATTAATTCTGCATAGGTAGGATTAATGAATCCGAGGCCTACGTTCTTTATTCCTAGGGCAGGATTAATCTTAATCAAGATGAGGTTTAGTACGACTCCTACTGCAACTGTAACAACAATGAAGAACCAAATTCTTAGGAATGTCGCTGCTCTAAACTTCATTAAGAAGAATATGAGTACAATTGCAATAATGAAGGACATGATTATGCTTCCTAGTCCGGGAGCAGCATCAATTTCAGGAGGTTCCATCCCATATGGAATAATATTTGCAGTTTCGTTTCCTACAACTACAGTCGTTCCGAGATAAGAATGAATTACTATGAGTCCAATTATCTGTGCAACTATGAACATTCCTACAAGAACTAATGTAACCTTCCAGTTATGCTTCATTGTGTTAACCTCTTATTGTAAATTAATATGAAATTACTTCAGCCTAATTGTTTCCAAATTTCTTGGTACGGTAGTCTCAATCCTGTGAAGTTTGTGAATTGTAGATGCAAAGTCAAGACTCTTTGATTGTTCTCCATGGACTACCATCATTCTCTTTGGTGGAGGATGACAATTATTAATGAATGCAACCAGTTGATTTCTTAGGCTGTGAGATGAAAATCCCCCGATTGTGTGAACTTCGAGATTGATTTTTACTGATTCTTCCTTTCCTTCGGCGTTTGGAATTAATAATTCCTGTTCTCCATCCTGAATTCGCCTTCCCAATCCTCCAACTCCCTGATAACAAACGAATACGAGACCGTTCTTTGCATTTCCTGCAAATTCCCTCAAATATTCAACTGAAGCTCCTCCGACAAGCATTCCAGAAGTTGCAAGAACTACGCATGGGCCGCCTTCAATAACTTTCTTTCTTTCAGCGGGACTTCCAACTCTTCTGAATATTTCTGACATGAATGGATTCTTGTCTTGGAATACCATGCTCCTCACATTATTTGAGAGGAAGTCTGGATAAGCAGTATGAATTGCGTTAATATCCCAAATCATTCCGTCAATATATATAGGAACTTGAGGTAGGGCTCCACGCCTCATGGCATCTTCAAGTATGAGCATTGTTTCCTGAGATCTTCCAAGTCCTAGTTCTGGAATCAATATCTTTCCTCCCCTATCAATTATCTTCTTAATGGTTGCTGCAAGGAGTTCTTCTTGCTCGGCATATGGAGGATACTTGTCATCCTTTCCTCCGTAAGTTGATTCAATCATTACCGATTCTAGTCTTGGGAAATTAGTAATTGCTGGTTCGAGGAGTCTCGTTCGGCCATACTTCATGTCTCCAGTATAGACAAAATTATGATTTCCATTTCCAATATTGAGATGAATCATTGCTGAACCCAGAACGTGTCCTGCATTGTACATTGTGAGTCTTATGTCTGGAGTGATGTCAGTAACTTCATTGTAATTTAAACAAACAGAATGTCTAACCATTTCTTTTACATCATTTGGAGAGTATAGAGGAGCATCGGCCTTCTTGTATGCAACTCCGACAAAGTCTAGATTCAAGAGAGCAAGAATGTCTCTCGTTGGCTGAGTCATGTAACATGGACCCTTGTAACCCATCTTGTATAGATATGGAAGGAGACCTCCGTGGTCGATATGAGCGTGACTGATTATGACTGCATCGAGTTCATTCAATTTGAATTCTGGAATGTCCAAGTAGGGGAATTTGTCAGAACCCTGTCCTGCAACATCAACTCCACAATCTAGGAGAACTTTTGATTCTGGAGTTTGTAATAAGAAGCATGAACGACCAACCTGTCTTGAAGCTCCGAGGCAAGTGATTCTTACCCATCCCTTTGATTTTTCAGGATTCCATTCCTTGTAAATTTTCTTTCCAAGAGAATTTAGGAATTTCTTTCTGTAAGCGCTGTTTAGATATAGAACTCTTCTTATGTTGTCAGTGATTTTACTCTGGATTGATGGGCTTCTCTGAACTGTTGGAGTCCATAGAGTCTTTTCTTTTATTTCCTGAAGAATTCCACCCTGTTTTCCTATTACTATTCCAGGTTTCTTTGCTTCAATTATTAGAATGCTTCTTGCAGAGTCAAATAGAACTTCAGTTATTTCTGCTTCTGCAGGAACAATTTCTCTTACTATTTTTTCTGATTCTTCCTTTGCAAGTAGGAGACCTTCTGCAGCTCTCAATTCAATTCTCTTCTTGATTTTCTTTACAGAATCTCTTATTAGCTGGTCGGAAGATTTGAAGAATTCTCTATCTTCGGTGTATAGTACTATGTTTGCTCCTTCAAAAGTAGCTTCACTTATTTTCTTTTCAGGCAATTCTGCCAGAATGGTCTTTAGAATGTCTGCCATATCAATATATTAAATTTAAATAAATCTTAACTAATCTCTCAATCAGTCGTTCTCAAACTTTGATTCAATCTTCTGCTTGACGACGTGCTTAATACCATCTTTAGTGATTGTGAATACATCGACACCATATCCGCTTCCAGTGTCTCTTTGAGTGGATGATTTTACTGCTTCAACTGCTAACTTTGAACCTTCTTCAACACTCAATCCTTTCTTGTATTGTCTTTCCAATAAACCTATTACGAATGTCATTCCTGAACCAAAGTTTGCATCATAATCTTCAACTTTTATAATTCCGCCGGCAGGTTCAATGCTGTATAGTTCAACTTTTCCGTCTTCATTGAATCCTCCGATGAGAGAACCAACAACTGAACCCATCTGCCTTATATTTCTGTAAGACATGCTTGCAAAGAGGCTTGCTGCTTCTCTAATTGTTGGGCGAACCTTTGACCTTAATTCTTTCAACCTTAATTCTGCTGTTACAACCTTTGTAAGAAGTTGGGCATCGGCAAATCCACCACACCATGCTCCAACAAGATAATCATTAATCATGAAAACTTTCTTTGCTTCCTTGCTCATGACCATGTGACCAGCAGTAACCTGTCTGTCCGCAGCCATTACAATTCCATCCTTGCATATAATTCCAAGTATAGTTGTTCCTGTCTTTAGAGCGTTCTTGCTCAATTCCTCGTTTGCATTAATATTCATATTCATTTAATTTAAACTCCTGAAATAAACTTAAGAGAACTTATTATAGCGTTGAAATAGAGATATATAAACCTTGCGTTTTCTTTTCAGAAAACGCGGGGTCTCGAAAATCTGAATCCAAGATTTTCTAAACCTTGCGTTTAATAATCATCTCGAGAGAATTACCGGCTAATGCCTTGGGAGACTTCGTAGATATATTGTTTTCTGAGTTTCTGAAGTTCATTGGTAAAATTTGGAAGATTTTTCTCCCTGGATTCCTTGATTGCTCTATCCAGTACGATAAAATCCCCTTGAGGGTTTAGTCCATTAGCCTTTAGAAAGTTATGCAACCAGCTTGAATAACTTAGGGGGTCCATCTCGCTGTCCAGAATATCTTCCTCCCCCATTAGCTTAGCAGTAGAGTAACGGTCAAAAAATTCAATAAGTTTAGTCGCTCTACCTAAGTCTGAATCGTTATGACATTCAGAGCGATTGTATTCCCACCATATTCCCCAAGCCGCATCTTTATAGGTATAATACTTGCCAAGAGTTTCACCATTCGAATCTTTATAGACAACGGGAGAATATGAACGCCTTTTTGGAAGAGAGGTTAATATTCCCCATCCACAAATTCCAAGTATTCCTGCTAATGCCCATCCTAGGGCAGGTAAGAAACCTGAACTGCCTGCTCTGTAACTGCTTTGACTACTTGAATAAGAGCTAGAGCTTCCTGAGCCAGACCATGACCCTACTGAAGAAGAATCTGAAGAGTCAACACTTTCCTCAAGAGTTTCTGAAGAAGAATTATTTGAGGAGTCATCTGTTCTTCTTGGGCCAAATCTCTCTCTATCTCTTGATCCTGCTCTAAAACCATCATTACGAATTTTTCCATCTCTTCCTCCAAAATCTCTACTAAACCCTTCACTGAAACCATCTAGCGGGGAACCATCTCTTCCAGAATCATAACCTGCACGATAAGATTCATTATCCCTTTCTTCTTCATAATCTCCCATAGAATTAAGTTAGAAAATGTGTAGTTAAACCTTGCGATTAAATCTTACGCTCAACGATTATCTTTTACCAACCCTTTTTGGGTTTGTAGCTGGGAGTCATCCCATACTTTCTGACAATTTTTGAAACATTTCTTTCAATAATCTTTAATTTCTCTGAATCGCTTGCATTCTGAGGAATTTCTTCCTGAACAATTCCAAATTTCACTTCAAGTGGTCTTTCTCTTAAAACTTGCTCAATTGAACCTGATGAAGAATTTGAGGGGATATTAAAAAAATTAGGTTTAGATTCGGCAGCGTATTGATATTGTTCTGACTTCACATTATAACTTTGATTTGTAAGTTCAGGAAATGAGGCATATTGAACAGGAACTTCTTGAACCATGTTTACAGAATTCCTTTCTCTAAGTTCTCTGGTTGCTCTAGCACAATCTTTCATGTCCTTATCTCCTAAGAAAAACATTCCAGTTAGAACAACTGCCGCGCCTAAAACCGGTAATAGTTTGTCTGCTGAAAACCCTGTAGAACCTGAATATGTATTTCCTCCCCCACTACCCCCATCATCACTTCTCCAAGAAT
>Ga0137430_1000388_pt1 | contig 12684 bp, 18 predicted proteins | sample EasRivERMZT754_2_FD_104651 | JGI IMG/M metagenome (GOLD analysis project Ga0137430, IMG submission 104651) | Soil microbial communities from meander-bound floodplain in the East River, Colorado, USA - East River MetaG ERMZT754_2 | ecosystem: Environmental > Terrestrial > Soil > Floodplain ...
CAAGGCATCCTTGGGGTCACTCTTCACTTCCTGAAAACAGTAAATGTCTGCATCATCCTTCTTAATGAAGTCTAGAATTCCATCCCTTATTGAAGATTTAATACCATTAATATTCCATGAGACTATCTTCATTGGCTTGAAGAAGTAAAGTTTTCAATGTATGTCTTTATTTCCTCTCCAATTCCTGTAGAAAAGTCACTGAAGAATTTTCCTTCGATGAAAATCATGGGAAATACAGGATTATCCACAGAATAATCTTTAATGAATTTTCTAAATAGGCCCATATTGTCGGGGTCGTATCCTGTTTCATAAGTCCTAAGATTTACCTGCGAATATTGGCTCTTGAGACCCTGCATGAATGTCATTCCTTGGACACAGCTCCCACAGTCTACCGAGTTATCATAGAAATAATAAACTTCAAGCATTTTTGGCTTGTTAATTTCAGTTTCTTTTATTGCATTAGTATTAATTGTTTGAGAAGGTGTTGATATTGTGAAAAAGTAAATCAAAATGAGCACTATGGATATTGCAAATATTCCATTAGGAACATTGACAAGCTTCTTCCAAAATGGCTTCTCTTTTTTGTATGACTCAAGTTTCCCCGCGGAGCTCAAGTCCTGAATCGCATCCTCAGACATTGGAGGATTATGTTTGCCTTACTTTATAAAATTTACTCCGGTGTATTATCCACCAAACAAGTTTGCTAATCAGTCTATATTATCCACAGAACAAATTATTAAAAAGAGTTATTTTCTCCTCTAATCATGTCAGATAGAATTCAGAATTTTACTCCAAATTCAACTTATGAGGTTGTCGGAGCATTTAGAGAGAATGATGGAGAGAAAGTTGTAGGAATTGAAGGAAGAATATTTGTGGCAGACGGAGTAACAATCAGAGCGGTTTTAAAAAGAGAGGGAAGTAAAGACGAATTGCAATACTACGGAAATATTCGCGAGAAAGGCATTGACCTCAATCTTCTGGGTAATTCTGAACTAGAACACTATTCTCTTCAACTTAAAAGGAAGCAAAGAGGAGATTTGTGGGTTGGGACAAGGAATAATGAAAGGGCGTTCATGATTCTTGAACATGAAGGCAGCATGACTGGAGAGAGAAATCTCCTCTACAAAAAAGGATTGGACTACCTATCAGAAGACAAATAGAAGTTTGAAATTAAATCACATAAATCCTTTTAATATCTCCAAATCACAAGATTACATGGCATTAAAAGAGCTGTTTGGCTTTGGAAATAGAAAGGTCCTCCTTCATAACTCATGCAATATTGGAAAGTATGACAATCCTGAAACGTCCACAAACTACGAAAAAATACTCTCGGAACTTGGTATTGACTTCATCAAGATGGAAGGACCATTCACCTGTGGATGGCTTGCACTCGAACTTGGATATGAAAAAGAATTCATAAAGCTCGCGAGAAAGAATCTAAAGACTCTGAGAGACATGAAAGTTGGAAAAATAATAGTTTCCTGCCCAGAATGCTTCAAGACTCTTTCTCAAGATTACAAAGAGTTCATGCTCGATTGGGATATTGAAGTAGTTCCTACACTAAATTTAATCCTTCAGAAAATAAGAAAGAGAAATCTCGAGAGAGACATAGGTTTTGATTTAACTTATCACGATTCTTCCTATCTTGGGAGATATAGTGGAATTTATGAAACTCCTAGAGAAATTCTGAGACTTCTTGGTCACAATCTAATTGAAATGAGATATTCAGGAAAGAATTCAATTGATTCGGGAACTTCTGGAGGCTTACCTGAAACCAATCCCGACCTCGCAGATGAGATTGCCGTTTCAAGACTCAATCAGGTCCTAGACGTTGGAACTAGGTCAATTGTAACCGTAGGAATGAGAGACTCAGAGCATCTGAAGAGAATCTCACATGAAAACAATATGAAAGTAACAGTATATGAAATTTCAGATTTAATTGCATATGCTCTTGGTATGAAGAAAATCGAGGTGACACTATGAGTCGTTTAGAAAAACTGAGAAAAGAAGAATATGGTGAAGCATCTAGAATTAACGCATATTCTACTGACGCAAGCGGATTCTTTGGAGCAGCAGTTTCAGTAGTTACTCCAATGAATGAAAGAGAGATTCAGGATGCAATAAGAATGAACCCAAAAATAACAATTAGAGGAGGGGGAAGTGGAGTGAGGGGAGGAAGCATCCCTGGAGAGGGCTCAGCGGTTGTTGATTTGAGCAAGATGGACAAGATAATTGAAATTGACCCTTCAAGAAACATTGCAGTTGTTGAGGCAGGAGTAATTATTCAGGATTTGAACGATGAACTTGAAAAATATGGACTTGAATTTCCAATAGTTCCAATGTCTGGGAGTATCAGTACTATTGGGGGAATGATTGCAATAAACTCTACAGGATTGAGAAGCACTAAGTACAAGAAAATATCTGAATGGGTCCTAGAAATTGACATAATTGATGGAAATGGAAAGGAGAAAAAAATAAGCAGGGTTGATGCTTCAAATGTTGTTGGAATGGAAGGAATTACAGGAATAATTTATAGAGCAAAATTAAAACTCATAAATATACCTCAGAGAAGCATGAAAGCATATCGCTCAACAGACATGTTTAGAATAATTGAGCTCGTAAGAAAATTAAAACTGCTTGACGAAGTCAGTATGATTTTCTTAGTCAATCCAGAACTCTCCCAGATGATGGGCCTAGAGAGTGTCTACCACCTCTTCATCGAGTTTGAGTCAGACAAGGGAGAATTGAAAGAAAGGGAGTATAGAGAAAGACTTGAACTCATTGAAAATATTCCCTACTTTGCAGCAAATTTGGGCTTCACTAGAGTAGAAGATTCAAAGGTCTTCTTGGATAAAGTTGTTGATATCTCTGATTTCTTGAAGGAAAACAAGATTCCATACTATGCCGACATGGGAATGGGAATTGTCCATCCAATTTTTAAGGATGGGGATGAAGAAATAATTTCAGAGATGTATAAATTTGTAAGAAGGATGAGGGGGCAGATAGTCGGAAGCCTTGGATACGGAAGAATGAAGGGAAAGTACATGGATATCAACGATAGAAAACTAGTCCAGAGAATAAAAAAGAGATATGATTCAAATAACAAACTCAATAGCGGAGTGATAATTGATGCGGATGAGAAATTCGAAGAACCAAGCAGAGAAGCAGTCGAAGAGATGATTAAGGAAATTGACAGACAAGAAGAAAGGAGGGAGAAGGGAATATAACAATGAAAAAAGAAGAAGTAAATGTAGAAAGCCACAACGCAAGGGAAGAAGTATCTGAATTAATGGCAGGAAATCTTAATTCAGGACTTTCAAAATCCCTCGACCCTGTTTACAGAATAATCAAAGAAGAAACACTCTCTCCAAGAGGGCAACTCCTCAATCTAAGGGTAGGAAATTACACTGACCTCGTCTATAAATCAACTCTCTGCATGGCTGCAGAACAAAAATCTCTTTCAAAGATTCAATTCTCAAGAATAATGAGAAAGGCAAGAAAAGTTCTTGTTGAAGAAGGTCGCGAGCCAGAATCAGCAAAGGCAATTCTCATTCAGCTTCAGGAATATTTGAAGGATTAATCACGTTTGAAGGAATAGTGTAACTTCAAAGTAACTACAAATAGAAAGCTTTTTATACTCTTTTTGCCTCTATATTCTATACATATAGCATGTATAAAACAAAGGAAAAATGGTAGAAACAATTGATAGAATAGTCTTGAATAATTTTGATGGTCAAACCCATCCAGGAATTTTATTGGACGAGGGATGTAGGGGAGAAGTCTATGATATTGCTCCAGGAATTGTTGCTAAATCTTATTACTCTAGAAAGGTCTCTGGACCTCTTGCAGAATTCGATATTGCTAAAACTCTCTATGAAGAGGGAGTACAATGCCCCAAACCACACGGGGTATTCAATATTACCCTAAAAAATGGGAATGACCCCGTTCCAGGATTTGTTATGGACAGGATTAATGGTATTCAGCCCAAACAAATTATAGACATCGAAGAATACAAAGATGCCCTAAAACAAATCGCAACTGAAAAAAGAAAGATTGAAAGGATTGGTTTCTTTCCTTCCTTGGAACATTCTATAGGTTGTAACACTCTCTGGGTTCCAGAAGAGAAAAAGCTCTATCTCTTTGACTTTGATAGTTTAATTAGGAGGGACTCAAAATGACAAAACCAAACTCAAATTTCACAATAACAAAGAAGATTGCCAAGCACGGCAATCAAGCAATCATAGTCGTGCCAAGAATTCTAGAACAGCATCTCAAGCCAGGCATGATTGTTAAGTTGAGCATTGATATTTTAGAAGAAGCAAAAGTTAAGGAGGTCTCAAAATGAACATAAAGAATTATTTTGATATGAAGAATGCAGCAATAGGTGCAGGAATAATGGGCGGAATAGTTTACTTAGTAAATAGCAGTCATGAAACTTCTGAAGCTATCACTGCTGGAGCAAAACAGACGGTCTATACATTCCTTGTTGGAGGAGCAATGATGAAGTTATGTGAAAATATAGTCAATTCAAATGCATCTCAAAAAGTCATCAAGTCAATAGTCTATCCAACACTAGCCACCGTTGGCTTAACCTATGGTCTTCATTCATTGAAGGGAACTCCAGAACCTGAATTGTCAACCCTTCCAACAGCAATTATAGCACCAATTGGTTTTTCAATATGGCAGAAGATGAAAAAAAGAAAATTAGAGGATAATTTAGGAAAAGACAAAATGACTGACCTAATCTACGCAGAAATAGGAAAACATGGAATCATGGCAGGAGAAAGTTTAGAAAAAATATTAATTGATACTCAGAAGGTCTTTGGCAATGTGTCAAGAGAAGAAATAAAAACAATTGATGAAAAAAATATTCCGCACAATTATTATTGGTCAATAAGGGCTCTAAAAGAAAGTCAAACTGCCCTAAATCTTACAGGAACTCACTTGCTCATAAGAAATTATGAAAGGACAGATGGTTTCAGAGAGCTATTCCCGGAATTATCTAGAGAACTAGTTGGTATGAATTGAGACCTCTCCCTAATCTCTCAATCTCTTCAAAACACCAGCAATATCACCTATAGATGCAACACTTCTCCTTACATGAAGAGTTCCATTTCTTCCAACAACCTCATATCCTTCAGGAGTACTTGGATGAGTTGAAGGAAAGTGTGCTTCAACCGTTGGTCTTCCATATTGAGGAATCGTAACTAAAACGGCACCATTATTATGCATCAACTTTGCATCAGTTGAAGGACCATGATACAAGGCACTTGCATTAATTCTAGATGGTTTTGACTTGCTTCTTCCAAAGAATCTATCAGAAACATGAGAGAACAAAGTCACTCCTTCAAGAGCTCCGGCCATATCGTCAGCGCCAGTTCTAAGTTCATTATAATGATGATTCATAGAGAAATCAGAAAATGACCATTTAAAAATGCATGGATTAGAAGAAAATTCTAATATCACTTCTTCAGGACATAATAAATCTCATTCTTAGTCTTAATTGTCTTGTAAGACATTCCAAGTCTCTTCACCATCTGCTCAAACCATCCCCTATTGGGATAATTCATATTTTTTCTAGAAACAGTCTTTGTTGCAAAACTCACAACGAGGTACTTCGCCTTTATTTTGTCAATGAGCATCTCTGAAAATTTATGCCCCTTGCTTTCAAGAGGGTCAATTATTTTGAATAATAAGCAAACATCGACTCTTGGAAGCTTCTCAACTTTGCCCAAATCATGCAAATCAAGTACTCTTGCCTCTCCATCCATGTCCATCATTTTAAAATATTTGTTTAGAAAATCAATATCATTAGTATCAATATCATGAGCGTATATTTTTACATCTCTATAATCGTATGGGCAGAATGAAACAGGATTAATTCCACATCCAAGGTCTATAATTGAGTGGAATTTTCCTACAGCCTTGTGAATTTGGTCATATAGAAGTCCATAGTCTGCATCGAGTCTCTCAGTTGCACTAACACTAGTCCTTATTATTCTCCTTCTTATCTCCTTCATCTCAGGACTATTTCGTGGATTGCCCCAATTCTCCTCTCTTGCTAGTTTCAATTCTTCAAGATATAGTAAACGCTTCCTCTTTCTTCTCGTTTGGAAAGCGCCATAAGACTGATGAAGTTTCTTTCTTACAGACTTGAATATTTCCCTATCGCCAGCACTAGGATGTTTATTTTTATATTCGTGAACTTCTTTCTCAACATAGAAATCTGGAAGCGACTTGAGCGTGCCCTTTAATTTTATTTTGGCAGCGAGTTCTTCAACACTCATTGATTCCATTCAAAACTATCCATCAATCAGGGTTTATAATCGTTTTGTCACAAAATTCCCGACTCTGAAGGGGTATAAGTCCAGAATGAATAATTTTAAAAGTTATAGGTTTAAGACAACGTCGCATTTACTGCACTTGTTTTAGTTTATTATTAAATTTGGATTTCGTAGATTAATAGAAAGTCAAGTCCAGCAAAACAGATAATCTCTAAGTTTAAAAACCTCAAGGAAATAATATACTAATGGCGAAAGAAGCCAAAAAGAAGGTGTCGAAGAACTTATTGTTCACGCTCATCTTCATAGCTTTTTTAGATATTCTGGGAATGACTCTGATAATCCCGATTCTTGCACCTCTCTTCTTAGATAGAGCAACAACAATCTTCCCATACACAGTCTCTTACGGCGTAAGAGCAATCCTACTCGGATTCCTTCTTTCATCTTATTCAATAGCACAATTCTTTGGAGCCCCAATCCTGGGTTCTCTTTCAGACAAGCATGGAAGGAAGAAAGTTCTCCTCATATCAATGACTGGAAGCCTCATTGGATATGTGATGTTCAGTTATGGAGTTATATTTGGAAATTTAACTACACTCTTCATAAGCAGAATAATTCAAGGATTTACTGGAGGAAGCATCTCTGTTGCCCTTTCAGCAATTGCAGATGTAAGCGATTCAAAATCAAAGACTAAGAATTTCGGACTTGTTGGAGCAGCATATGGACTAGGATTCATAATTGGACCATTCATAGGTGCACTTCTTTCAGATAAGAATTTAGTACCTTGGTTCAGTCATGCAACTCCCTTCATAGCAGCAGCAGTCTTTACATTCATCAATATTCTCCTTGTAATCAAGTACTTGCCAGAAACAATAAGAAAGAGAATCCATTCAAAAATAAGTCTATTCACTGGATTCCAAAATCTAAAGAGGGCTTTCTCAATGAAGAGTCTGAGGACAATGTTTGTAGTAGTCTTCTTGATAATGCTCGGCTTCGCCTTCTTCACCCAATTCCTCCCAGTTCTTCTTCTTCAGAAACTCAACTATAATGAAGTACAGTCAGGATACTTCTTCGCGTATATAGGAATATGTCTTGTAATTTCCCATGGATTCATCCTAAGAATGGTTTCAAAATTCATGACTCCAAGAAAAATACTTTCATTTTCAATCATTGGATTTGCACTAGCCTACATCCTCTTCATTCAGGGTAATACTTCCGCATGGGTTTATGCGACAATTCCTCTGCTGGCATTATTCAACGGTCTGACTCTTCCAAGCTACAACTCAATAATCTCAGACCTTGGAGAAGATGACTCGCAAGGAGAAGTTCTTGGAATAAATCAGTCAATGCAATCTCTCGCACAGGCGATTCCCCCAATAATTTCGGGGTTCGTGGTTGCCCTTCATCCAAACTGGCCCACAATTATTGCTGCAGCAACAACACTCGCAGCATGGTTGATATTCATATTTTTCTATAAAGGAAAACCAAATGAGAAGTTCAGGGAGATTTAAAAAGCAAAAGATTAATCTCTTAGACCTTTTAAGAGTTGGAATTCTAAGTATGGGAATAGCATTTGCAGGAATTGAGGGCAGCCTTGCACTTTCAAGGACTGCACCAATTCCAGTTAGAAAAGATGCTTATGTAAAAACTACGGGAAAGGAAAAAAATTCTGAAGAATACGAAGCTTTCAAGAGGATTGGAAGAAACTACATTTTAGAAAAACATGATTGCGATGATATGGCACAAGAATATAGAGATTGGTTGATTGAGGAAAAAAAGGTTGACCCATCGAGTTTGAGATTGGTTCTTGGTTATCAGAGAATAGTAGTATGGTTTCATCATATGAAGGGGGGTTATCATGCTTGGCTAGAAAAGCTTGAAAAATCTTTAGAGAATGAAGAAATGGAATGGAGAGTCTATGATGTGGCGGGAGAAAGATTCAATTATCCTATGAAAAAAATGAGGCAGATATACACTCTTGATAAAATGTTTCCAGGAGACTTTGCCTATGATAAAGATGAAACAGGTTATATGAAGAGGGGAGATAAATGGGACATTGAAAAACAATGCTGGACAAATGATAACAGGGAAGGAGATTTTGTTACAAATAATAAACTGCAAGAAAATCAACTCAGAGATATAATGAACTTATTTAGGTATGGGCCAAGATAATCCGTTGAAACTTTTCTATACAGGCACTAATCACAATAATCTATTTAAAGTATTTTAAAGGAATCCATTATGAAAAGAGATAAAATGGAATTCGGACTAAGCTATGATGATGTCCTCCTTGTACCAAAGAGGTCTAATATTGAATCAAGAAGAGATGTTTCTACAGAAACTCTTCTAACAAAGAAGATAAAATTAAAAATTCCTCTAGTAAGCGCCAATATGGATACTGTTACTGAATCAGGAATGGCAATTGCGCTTGCAGAAGCTGGAGGAATAGGAATTATTCATAGATTCAATACGATTTTTGACCAGACAAGAGAAGTTCTAAAAGTAAAGAGATACAGAAATGCAATAATAAAGAATCCATACACAATCAAGTACAATATCTCAGTTAAGGAAGCTGTGAGATTCATGGAAGATAAGAATGTAAAGAGTCTTCTCGTTGTTTCAGATGATAATAAACTGACAGGAGTTCTTACAGGAAGAGACATGAAGATTGTAAAGAATAACTTTTCGATGCCCGTTTCAGAAATAATGACTCCAAGAGAGAAGCTCATAGTTGCTTCTCCAGAAATAAGAATTGAAGAGGCAGATTCCCTAATGTTAATGAATAGAATTGAGAAACTACCTTTGATTAATTCTGATTGGACTATTGCAGGATTAATAACTAGAAAGGATATTGAAAGGCAAACAAGCAATCCACACTCCTCAATTGATTCAAAGGGGCGCCTCCTCGTGGGAGCTGCAATAGGAGTAAAGGATGATGCAATTCCAAGAGCTAGGGATTTATTGGAGGCAGGAGTAGATGTTCTTGTAATTGACATCGCACACGGCCACTCAGAACTCGCAATTAACACACTCAAGAGAATAAAGAAACAATTTCCCAATGCACAAGTAATCGCAGGAAACGTATGTACTGCCGAAGGAGCAAGAGAATTAATTCAGGCAGGAGCAGATGCAATTAAAGTAGGAGTAGGACCTGGAGCTAACTGTACAACAAGAATAGTCACAGGAGCGGGCTATCCTCAACTTTCAGCAGTAATGAATTGTTCGGAAGAAGCAAATAAGTCTGGAATACCTGTAATAGCTGATGGGGGAATAAAGAATTCTGGAGATTTAACAAAAGCAATAGGAGCAGGGGCATCAACCGTAATGATTGGAAGGATGTTTGCTGGAACTGACCAGAGTCCTGGAATTCCCATAGTAAAGAATGGAAAGAAATTCAAAGTAATAAGAGGAATGGCCTCATTCGGAGCAAAGCTTGGAAGAGAAGCAAAGGGAAATAATGAAGACAATAAGAATTATCTTGATTTTGTTCCCGAAGGAGTTGAAGGTCTCGTCCCATTCATTGGAAACGTTTCAGAGATAATTCACCAGCTCCTTGGAGGATTGAAGTCTGGAATGAGTTATTGCGGAGCAAGAACAATCTCTCAATTGAAGGGAAAGAGAAACTTTGTGAGAATAACTCCTGCAGGAATGAAGGAAAGTCATCCTCATGATATTCATGAGATGTAAATAAGAAAATAAATCAAACAAATGCTTTCTTGTTAACGGCTGCTCTTCTTATAATTTCAATAATCCTCTTATTTCTCGTTTCAGACCCCTTAGTTCTTTCAAGCCATCGGAGATACATCTTTCTTGCGGAAGGAGGAAAATTTTTAAAATTCTTACTTGCTTCCTCATTCTTATCCAACTCATCCCTCAAATCTCTTGGAATTTTAGGATTCTTAGAAATCCCCTCATCGAGGAGAGGCCTCTTGAGACCCTTCTTCAATGCAATCAAACCTGCAGGAGACATTCTCCCCTGTTTAATCAATTCTCTTGCATATCCCACAGTAGAACTACTCCAGTTTGCTTTCTCTCCCCTCTTAACAAAGTAGCGGAGATATTTCTTGTCATCAATTCTCTTGATAATTGTATCAATCCATCCAAAACTAATTGCTTCATTCATTGCTTCTCTATGAGTCATGGCAGGTCTTCCAGTATGTCTCTTGTAATGAATTGTTCCCACCTTTTCTTCCTTGAGATGATTCTTTTCAAGCCAAGCTCTCCATTCCCTGGTATTTTCAAAATGAATATGTTTCACCTTCTTCATAGATTAGTAAAGAACATAGGATATAAAAACCCTGCTCGCATATTCTATATGAGGGAGGTGTAATATGAAAGGTGATAAAGAGATGATGCATGATGCGCACATGTGCAACATGGGTCATTGTTACAAATGCTACTCATGGAAACTATTGATTGTTGGAATAATACTCGCAATCAATGCATGGTGGCCATTCATGGACTGGTGGAAGCTAATAGCAGTATTGTTCATATTGGGCGGTATTTCAAAGCTTCTAATGCCAAGATGTTCCCACTGCAAGTAAGGGAGAGACTTTTATTTTAGTATTTTTATTTACATTATTGATTAATTTGCCCGTAAAATGGGCACATTTATAAGCTGGAAAACCCTCTTCTTTTTAGAGGAGGTATGAATATGTGCAAGAGTTGGTGTGAACTAATAATTGGTGCAATAATTTTAGTTTTCTCACTATGGGCAACAGCCATTTCCAAATGGGTAGTGGTTATTGCGGCGATTGTATTAATAGTACATTCGTTCACGTGCAAGGTATGTTTCCATAATCATGAAAATATGCCAAGTACGCCTAAGAAGAGAAAGTAATAATATTTGTTTTATTTCTTTAAAATTTTGATTTTTAAATTTTAAGGCCAAAAACCTAGATAAAGAAATGAAAGGTTTTTAGGTTTTAATTTTTTAAATTGGAAATCGTTCACTATAGTGAACATTTTAGTCATTATTGAGTGAAAAAGAGAATAATTAAACTTTAGAATCCTCTAAATTCTATCATGGGGATGAAGACATGGATGAGAGAATAATCAATGTCCTAAAGAGCGTGGGACTTGGTAAGTCTGAAATAGATGTCTACTTGGACCTTCTCAGAAGTAGAATGTCCACAGCAACAGAGATATCGAAGAGAACTCAACAGCATAGGTCCAATGTATATGATGCCCTTGAAAGACTCGAACAGAGGGGATTCATAACTGAAGTAATTGAATCAAACAAGCGTTTCTTTGAAGCCAAGAATCCTTCAACAATCATGAATTACCTCAATCAGAAGCAGTCAGAAATAAAGGATATAATTCCTCTCCTTGAACAGATAACAAATAAGGGTGTAGATTCTGAGAGCACGAGAATTTCCTATGGTCTCACAAGAGTTAGGGAAATAATGTACAATGTTCTTGAATTAAATGATGAGATAATGATCTGGGGAGCTTCAAGGAATATGGAGAAAATCATAGGGGAAGCATTTCTAAAAGAAATAGAAAAGGAAAGAGTAAGGAAAAAGATTTCAGCAAGGGTATTGTTCACAGAAGAGTTCAGAGAGTTGAGAGAGATATCGAAGAAGAGTCGCCTCAGAGCAAGGCATTATAATGAAGGAGAATCAAACGTTGTCACAATAATATGTAAGGACACGGTTTTCATGATATTGCTAAACAAGCAGATATCAATTACTGAAATAAAAAATGAGGCCATGGCAGAGTGGTGGAAGCAACAATATGAAATAATATGGAAAAATTCAGATATGTCGACAATATGGAATGAAGAAGTAATACAGAAGCTAAAATCATTGTGGAGACGCTTCAAAAAAAGACTGAAAATTTGGTGGAATGGGATTGTAGTATAAAAAGCGACAACTTTCTTAAAATTTTTGAAAAAAAATTGAAGTCATTTTGAGGTTACAGTAAAAAACTGTACCTTAAGCTACAGCATTTCTTTAAATAAAATTCTTTCCTACCCCTTTTATGATAAAAATAAATTGCATTTGCGCAAATTGTAGTGAACTCATAACCGAACCAATCTGCCCCTCCTGCTTCAGGAGGGAGATATTCACCTGGCTCAATGAACAAGAGCTATCAAAGGATAAACTAAGGCAGTTGAAGGGTGCCGTATCGGAGATATTGGATGATACGAGAGTGCTTTCAAGGTCGGATATCTCCTGTATCATTTGCCATGAACGCATGAGCAATATATGTAGCTACTGCATGACTAAGGACTCAATGGATATTCTAGGAGAAGAGTCTCTTGAGGAGAAGGAAATGCTATTCAATTATAAAATTCATGACTTCGGAATAAAGAGGATTTAGAAATCATGAATTCAAAGAAAGAGGTATGCATTATATGCTCGCAAGCAATAACCAATCCAGTTTGTGAGAAGTGCCACAC
>Ga0137430_1000390_pt1 | contig 12670 bp, 10 predicted proteins | sample EasRivERMZT754_2_FD_104651 | JGI IMG/M metagenome (GOLD analysis project Ga0137430, IMG submission 104651) | Soil microbial communities from meander-bound floodplain in the East River, Colorado, USA - East River MetaG ERMZT754_2 | ecosystem: Environmental > Terrestrial > Soil > Floodplain ...
AAGTACTCGTCACCGATGTTCCTACCGCCGAGCACGACGCCCACGCCATCGGCGATGAGCTGTTTGTTGTGCATGCGCCGGTTGACGCGGGTGAAGCTGGTGACGAGCTCGGCGAGCCGGCCCAACCCGGTGCGGTGGATGTAGGGGTTGAACAGACGGATTTCGATCTGGGCGTGTGCATCCAGCGTCGCCACGGCGGCGTCGTTCTTGTCCATCGTGCCCCAGTCGTCCAGGAGCACCCGCACCCGCACACCGCGGTCGGCCGCGGCGACGAGCCGGTCGATGATGAGCGAGCCGGTCTGGTCGGGGTGAAAAATGTAGTACTGGAGGTCGAGCGTGCGCTCGGCCAGCTCGATCAAGGTCGCGCGCGCGACGAACGCGTCGAGGCCGTTCGCCAGCAGCCGGAAGCCCGAACGTCCGCCGTTCGCCGCGCCGCGCGGCGCGATCCACTGCTCCAGGGTTGTCACGCGTCCGAAAGTGACGCCGACTTATCGCGGGCGGAAGGCTCAATGCTGCATGCCGTGTGGGCCGTGGAGGGGTCGGACGCGCAGGAAGACGATTGCGCCAATCGGGGTCCGGGAGCCGTACGCACCATCCAGCGCTGCCGGCACGACGTTGAGCGTTCCCTGGATGCCGACGCCGAACGTCGCGCCGCGGCTTCGAATGAGCTCTCGAATGAACCCCAGTGAGAACGCCGCGATCCGGAACGTGGTATCCGCGGGGAAGCTGCCCTGCGCCAGATCCTCGGCGCTCTTCTGCGCGAAGTCGATCCGTCCGTAGATCGTATTTCCATGATCCAACACGGCTTCAGCTTCCGCCAGGGCCGAGTGCGTCGTCTGTCCGCCGTGCCGATTGGCGCCCCACACGAGCGCGGCCGCCAGCTGGCCCTCGGTTCCGATTCTGCGACCATGCAAGATCGAGGCGGTCGTTCGGTGCGTCGCCTCTCCGGGACTCAGCGCCTCGGGACTCTTGAGATAGCCATGACCGACCGCGAGGGTCCAGTTGGAATCGAGGTGCGCGCTGAATCGGCCTGAGTAGGAATCGAGTCGGATGCGATCGAACCCCCAGCGTTCTTCGTCCGGCTCGCGACCGTTGAACACTGAACCCTCGAGTTTCCAGTGATGCCCAAAGATGCCGGCGGTGATGACGCCGAAGCTGATATGCGTTGCGTCCTGCCAATGATGGCCTAACGGAGCGATCGGATTGTCCATGGCAGACGGCCGGTGCATAAAGGCCACCGGGCCGAGCGCCGGCTCGCCTGCGGGCGCGACGTAGGCCGCGATGCCGATGCCCGGCGCAAGCCGCCGCTCATACATGACCGCCAGCTCCATCCAGAAATCGTGCGGGTGCTGCCGATCGACCAGCGGTTGGCCGTTGTAGGTCTCGCCGCTCTGCAGGAGCAGGGGGTAGCCGCGGTTGGAGACCGTCGCGGGATCCAGACTGAGCATGGTTCTCGCCTGGAAGCGTCCACCCCCGAGGTCGCGGCTCGCCATGAGCATGGCCCAGTTGAGTGAGCCGAATTGCTCGTCACCGCGCGGACCACCCTGCTTGTCGTATTGCACGAATACAAAGCCGTGCAGCATCAGCATCCAGGAGCCGGCCATGACGTGCCGTGACGGCAGGGGTACGGCGTCCGGTATCCAGGTCGTGCCCGACCCCATGCGCTCCATCGAGATCCCCAGGGGATCGGTCATCTGCAGGGCCATTCCGGGCATGTCCGGTTGGTGTTGCGCGGCCATCGCCAGCATTGCCAAGAGGTGAAGCACGTCACCCTCGCGGATCGAAAGGCCAAACGGTCGTGCCCGCCGCGAGCTGAGCTCGAGGCGAGCGAAGGGGCCCACAGTTGTCGCGAGTGCTAGGCTCTGGGAGGTGGTGCTTCTGGAGCGGTGCTGCGTGAACCGGTCGACCGCGAGACGATGCCGACGGCACCGATCATCGCCGGACGCGCGAGCAGCATGGAGGCTGGTCTAGTCACATCGACGGATACGGCGCAAGATGTGAGAGCTTGGCAGCAGGCCGGTATCGTGGGTGCGGACGGCTGCTGCGAATGCTGCTGATGGTGGTCAGCGGGAGACGCGGGGGGGAGCGGGGGGGGTGCGCACCGGGACTCCCGGGTCACGAACCCGAAATTCAGAATCAGCGCGCTGGCAGCAACTGCGGCGGCTTGGCGGAACGTCACGACCAAAGTCTACACGTGAGGACTTCGATGCGGAAGCAATTCGGAGTGGCAGCGGTTCTCCTGATGGTGAGCGCGACCCTGCTACTCGCGCACGATCTGTTTCTGAAGCTCGATAACTACTTTGTGCCACCCAACAGCGCGGTTCGGGTCGCGGTGTTGAACGGCACGTTTACAGCGAGCGAGGGCGCGGTGACGCCTGACCGGCTGCTCGACCTCAGCGTGGTGGGCCCAACGGAGCGGCGCGCGATTCCGCGCGCGTCCTGGCGCCCCTCCGGCGACAGCACCTGGCTCACCGTGCAAACCGGTGCGCCCGGCACGTACGTAATCGGGGCCTCACTCAGTCCGCGCCAGATCGCGCTCTCGGGCGAGGATTTCAACAGCTATCTAAAGGAAGACGGCATTCCCGACGTCCTCAACGCTCGCACGCTCAACGGCGAGCTCGGGACCGCGGTGCGCGAGCGCTATCAAAAGCATGTAAAGGCCGTGCTCCAGGTGGGGGAGACGCGCACCGATGCGTTCGCGACGGTCCTGGGCTATCCCGCCGAGCTCGTGCCCCTTTCGAATCCCTACGCCACGCGCATCGGCGACACGCTCGCTGTGCGCGCGCTCCTCGACGGCAAGCCGGTCATGAGTCAGCTCGTGATCGCGGGAGGGGAGGGGGAGCGCGACGGCCAGACGATCGAGGAAACATGGGCGCGCAGCGACTCGGCCGGCGTCGCGCGGTTCGCCCTGAGCGAGGCGGGGAAGTGGTATATCAAGTTCATCCATATGGTGCCGGTGACCGGCGACAGCGTGAACTACGAATCGAAGTGGGCGACGTTGACCTTCCAGGTTCGGTGACATGGAGCCCGCGGGGCACGCCATCCTCTCGCAGTGGGAAGCCTTCTACGTCATCGTTGGCTCGTCAGCCGGCGCGCTGACGGGGCTGTGGTTCGTGGTCAACACGCTGGTCGGTGAATCGACCATCCGGCGGACGGCGGAGTGGACCCTTGCGTTCGGGACGCCCAACGTAGTGCACTTCGCCGCAGTGCTCGTGCTCTCGGCCGTTTTGTCCGCGCCCTGGGACAGGCTGAGAGATCCTGCTCATCTGGTCGGGCTCATGGCGGTTCTGGGCGTTGTGTACGTCGTGATCGTCATCCGACGCATGCTCCGCCAGCCTGGCTACAAGCCGGGGCTCGAAGACTGGCTGTTTCATCTGGTGCTGCCGCTGCTCGGTTACGCATCGCTGTTCCTGGGCGCGGCGGGGATGGCGCATGAGCAACGCTGGGCGCTATTCCTCATTGGCGCGGTCGCCGTCCTGCAGCTTTGCATCGGCATCCATAACGCGTGGGATGCGATCGTGTACGTCGTGTCGCGCCGGGAGCCTACCAAGAGCTGAACGGTGCATTTCGAGACCGCGGGTTGACGGCGGCACAAGTTGTGGGGAGGTTGGCGGAGAAGGAAATTATTCGAACGCTTGCCGGGGGGGCATGAATGCAGTCGCAAAGCTACGACGCCATCGTCGTCGGATCGGGAATCTCCGGCGGCTGGGCCGCGAAAGAGCTCACCGAAAAAGGCCTGCGGGTCTTGATGCTCGAGCGCGGCAAGAACATCGAGCATATCCGTGACTATCTGAACGCGACCAAAGGACCGTGGGAGTATCCGCATCGGGGCGGCCGCACGCGCGCGATGGAAGAGCTGTACCCCGTTCTCAAGCGGGACTATCCGCTCAACGAAAAGAACCTCGACTGGTGGGCGTCCGATCAGGAATCGCCGTACACGGAAAAAAGGCGATTCGACTGGTATCGCGGCTACCACGTGGGCGGGCGCTCATTGATGTGGGGACGCCAGAGCTATCGCTGGAGCGATTTCGATTTCGAGGCGAACGCCAAGGACGGCGTCGCCATCGACTGGCCGATCCGCTATGCCGATATCTCGCCGTGGTACGACCACGTCGAACGCCACGCCGGCATTGCGGGATCGCAGGAAGGGATGCCGCAGCTTCCGGACGGGCAGTTCCAGCCGGCGATGCCGCTCAACTGCGGTGAAGAGTTGATTGCCGGCCGGCTGCGCACGCTGTTCGACGGCCGGCGGCGGCTCATTCCCGGCCGTGTCGCGAATCTCACGCAGCCCCTGCCGGGACGCGGCGCCTGCCAGAATCGCAACGCATGCTGGCTGGGGTGTCCGTTCGGCGCCTACTTCAGCACACAGTCGTCGACGCTCCCCGCGGCCATGGCCACGGGACGGCTCACGCTGCGGCCCTTCGCGATCGTGACGGAAGTGGTGTACGATCGCGACAAGAAGCGCGCGAAGGGTGTCCGCGTGCTCGACGCGGTTACCAACCAGACCACCGAATACACGGCGAAGGTCATCTTTCTGTGCGCGTCGACATTGAACAGCACGTGGCTCCTGATGCGATCGGCGACGAATGTCTGGCCCGGTGGCCTCGGGTCGAGCTCGGGAGTGCTGGGGCAGAACCTGATGGATCATCACTTCCGGGCGGGTGCGTCCGGAACGATCGAGGGGCTCGACGACAAGTACTACAACGGCCGCCGGCCGACGGGCTTCTACATCCCGCGCTATCGCAATCTCTTCGGCGAGAAGCGGGAGTACCTGCGCGGCTTCGGCTATCAGGGTGGCGCGAGCCGCCAGGGCTGGTCGCGCGGCGTGGCCGAGCTGGGTGTGGGCGGAAAGTTCAAGGACGACATCGCGCAGCCGGGCGCGTGGACCATCGGCGGCACGGCATTCGGGGAGATGATGCCGAATCCTACGAATCGCGTCTCGCTCGACCCGACGAAGAAGGACAAGTGGGGCCTGCCGGTCTTGTCGATCGACTGTGCGACCGGCGAGAACGAGAAGGCGATGCGCAAGGACATGATGAATGACATGGCCGAGATGCTCGAGGCCGCCGGGGTCAAGAGTGTGCGGACCTACGATGCCGGCTACTGGCCCGGCATGGGCATTCACGAAATGGGCACGGCGCGCATGGGTCGCGATGCCAAGACATCGGTGCTCAACTCGCGCAATCAGGTGTGGGACGCGCCGAACGTGTTCGTGACCGACGGCTCCTGCATGAGCTCCGCATCCTGTGTGAATCCCTCGCTCACCTACATGGCGCTGACGGCCCGCGCGGCGGATTTCGCCGTGAACGAGCTCAAGCGCCGGAATCTCTAGAGGCGCTCATGGCTTCCACAATGGATCGACGCGAAGCGATCAAGACGGTGACGATGCTGCTCGGCGGGGTCGCGCTCGCCGGGAGCGGACTCGCCGGCGCGGTCGAGCGCGCTCACGCGCGCGCGGTAAAGCCTGGGCAGCAGGTGGGGGCATTTACCGCGCAGGACATCGCGCTGCTCGATGAAGTGGCCGACACGATTCTGCCCGAGACCAAGACGCCCGGCGCGAAAGCCGCGCACGTCGGCGCCTTCATGGCGTTGATGGTCACCGACAGCTATGACGACCGCCAGCAGGGCGTGTTCCGCGATGGGATGAAGCAGCTCTCCGGCTTCATGGAGCTCGCGCCGGCGCAGCGGCTGGCGCGGCTCGAACAGCTGGATCGCGAAGCGAAGACGTACATGGACGCCCGCGCCCAGGGTGCGCCGCCGCACTTTTTCCGGCTCATGAAAGAGTTGACGCTGGTGGGCTATTTCACATCGGAGATCGGCTGCACCCAGGCGCTGCGGTATCGGGAAACCCCGGGCCGCTTCGACCCCTGCGTGCCGTACACGCCGGGGGAGACCGCCTGGGCGGCGCACGCCTAGCAGTCGTACTCGCGACGTTGGCCGCGTGCCAGTCCGAGCCGAGCGGCCCCGTGTCGCTGCCGCTCGCCGACGCGGGTTCGATGCGCGTCTACACGGTGCAGACCAATCAGGATTGGACCGGCCACATCCCTCTGACCGAGGGATACACGGTCCGCCTGAAGATCAGAGTCTTCACGCCGGGGGGCCGTGAGATCGTGCCGCTGGAAAACCCGGTCGGGATCAGTTTCAGTTTTTCCCCGGCGACGCTCGCGACCGCTGCGGTGGCGGATTCCGCGCTCCTGCTGTTTGATCTCGCGCCGGCCGATCCTCCAGACGCTGACGGCAGCTTGACGATCACGCTCACCGAGCCATCCACCACCACGACGAAATCGTTCGGTCCATTCTTCATACTCGTCCACGCGGCACAGTAATGCGGAGAAGGATCGGAGCGTGTGGTCTCGCGCTGCTCCTCACACGAGGATTGGCGGCGCAAGGACACGAACACCAAGGCGAGGGCCAGTGGCGTCCCTCGCTCGACGTCACTGCCTACCTCCAATACATCCATACCTCAGGTCTCCGCGGTGCGTATCAGCTTGGTTCCGTCAATCGCGTCATGCTGCAAACTGGCGGCTCGGGATTGGGAGGCACGATTCGCCTGCGCGCGATGGGGAGCGCGGAACCACTGACACTCACCGACCGTGGTGCTCCGCAGCTACTGCAGGTCTCGTTTACGAGCGGCGGTGAGACGATCACGGATCGGGCGCATCCTTCCCCCTGGCTCATGGAGCTGGCGGCGTCGTACGAGCGCGTGATCCGTGGGGACATGACCGTTTCGCTGTATGGTGCGGCCATCGGAGAGCCGGCCTTGGGTCCGCCACTCTACGCGCACCGAGCATCGGCAGTCGCGAATAGCGCGGTCCCGCTGGGTCACCACTCGCAGGACGTCACGCACTCGAGCTTCGGCGTCGTGACCGTGGGCGTCGCGAAAGCGGGGGGGGCAGTGCAGCTCGAGTTCTCGGCGTTCAACGACCGGCAGCCGGAGGACCCAGGCACCGTGTTCTACTATGACGGCGCGCGCCTCGACTCGTACGCGGCTCGCGTCACCGTCGCGACGAAGGGAGGCTCGAAGCTGTCGGGTTTCTACGGGTACCTGCCCGCGGCGGGTGGGGGCCATCACCATGACGCGCTGCATCGCTTCGGTGCTGCACTCACGCATGACGGCGTTCCATGGTCATTCTCGCTGGTCTACAGTGCGAATGATCCGCTCGGCGGCACACCCCGCGCGAACACGGCACTGCTGGAGGGGGCTCGGCGGTGGAGCGCTGGTCACGTGCTGTTCGCGCGCGCCGAGTACGTGCAACGCACCGACGAGGAACTCGCCTTGATCGGCTCGGTGAACGTTTTACAGGATATCGAGGCGCTGCAGGTCGGCTATGCGGCGGCCCTTGGCTGGTCCGGCACGCGGTTTCGCATCGGGGGCTACACCACGATCAACCTCGTGCCGCCGCAGCTGGAGTCGTTCTACGGGACGCGAACGCCGCTCACGCTGACGGCGTTCGGTCAACTCCTCGTAGGACTTTAAGGGTTAGTCCCCTAGCGCCGGCACGCACGCTTCACCAATTTTTGAGGCTATGACGACTCTTCAAGACGAATTTGCGTTCTCCGCGGCGCCCGAGCCCCACCGGCTCCGGACGAAGCAGCTGTTACAGCGTCATCCCGAGATCCGTCAGCTGATCGGTCCCAACCCGGTCACGTTCTGGTGGACGGTGGGCATCGTCGCGCTCCAGATCGCCGTTGCGTGGCTCGTGGCGGATCAGTCGTGGTGGGTCGTGGTCCTGGCGGCGTACACGGTCGGCGCGTTTGCGGACCACGCGCTGTTCGTGGTCATTCATGAGACAGCGCACCGGCTCGTCTTCAAGCGCAGGATTCCGAACATCCTGACCGCGCTCCTCGCCAACCTGCCGCAGTTCTTCCCGGGCGCGATGGGGTTTTCAAAGTACCATCTCAAGCACCACGCGTTTCAGGGCGTGTACGAGCTGGACGGTGACCTTCCGTTCCGGTGGGAGGCGCGGCTCATTGGGAACTCGGCGTTGGGCAAGGCGCTCTGGCTGCTGCTCTTCCCGATCTTCCAGGCACTGCGCCCGTTGCGGATGAAGGAGATTCAACTCTGGGACTTCTGGACGGTGGTGAACCTGATCGTGCAAGTGGTGTTCAACGCCGCGGTCTGGGTGGTGCTCGGCCCGAAGGCGGTGATCTTCTTCGCGCTGTCGTTGTTCTTCTCGATCGGCTTGCATCCGTTGGGTGCCCGTTGGATTCAGCGGCACTATCTCACTGAAGGCGGTGAGCAGGAGACGTTCAGCTATTACGGGCCGCTCAACCGGCTCGCGTTCAACGTCGGGTATCACAACGAGCACCACGATTTCCCATCGGTGCCCTGGAACAAGTTGCCCCAAGTCCGCGAAGCTGCTCCCGAGGTATACGCCACCCTGTCTGCACACCAGTCGTGGACGCGGTTGCTCTTCAAGTTCCTGTTCGATCGTAACGTCACGCTGTTTTCCCGCATTGTGAGAGACGAACGCAACCACGTCGCGCTCGACGACCAGGTGAAGCCGGATGAGGAGGCCCTGCGCGCCGCGGCTGTGGAAACGCCCGGTTAGCTGAAACCGTGGAGTACCGTGTGGCGTGCCGCCTTCTCCCACGTCTCCGATAGCCGTATCCCAGCGCCAAGCGCATAATAGGCGGCTCAACCTTCCTCAGGGGAGTCGGCCCGCGGCTTCCTCCCTGGCTGCGCCGCGTCTATGACCACGATCCTCAGGCTCGACCTACTCCAGACGCTGGCGGTGGCCGCCGTCGTGTTGTTCGTCGGCCTCCAGCTGCGCCGCCGGATTCAGATCCTGGATCGCCTGAACATCCCGTCGGCGGTCGTCGGCGGGCTCGTGTTCGCGATGCTCGTCCTGGTCGCCCGCGATCGCGTGCTCAATCTCGAGCTCGACACCGCGATGCAGCCCACGCTCAACGTCGCGTTCTTCACGACGATTGGGATGGGGGCGAGCGTCGCGGTGCTCCGCGCCGGCGGCGCGCAAGTCGGCACGTTTCTGCTGCTGTCGATCGCGTTCTGCTTCGTACAGAACTTCCTGGGGATCGCGATCGCCGGTGCGTTCGGCGAGCACCCGCTGCTCGGCGTGCTCGCCGGCTCTGTCACGCTGGTCGGTGGACCGGCGACCGGACTCGCGTTCGCGCCGCAGTTCGAAGAAGCCGGCATGCAGAGCGCCGCCGTCGTGGCGATTGCGGCCGCCACCTTCGGCATCGTGTGCGGGGGCATCGTCGGGGGGCCCATCGGCACCCGGCTGATCCGGCGGTTCGACTTGCGGGCAGGACGCGCGGCCCGCGACGAGCTGCAGGCGGAGCTGACCGACCGAGCCGACCCGCTGCTGGTTCGGGTTGACGAGGAAGACACACCGCTGATCCGCAACATGGTGGTGCTTGCGCTCGCCATGGGCCTGGGCAGCATCCTCAGCCGCTTCATTCAATCACTCGGTGTGACGCTGCCGGCCTACATCGGGGCGATGGCGGTCGCCTCGGTGTTGCGCAACCTGGACGATGCCACAGGGTGGCTGAAGATCGACCCCAAGGCCATGGAGTTCATGGGCAACACGGCCCTCAACATCTTCCTGGTCGTCGCGCTGATGAACCTGAAATTGTGGCAGTTATGGGATCTCGCGTTGCCGCTCGCCACGATCCTGCTCTTACAGGTCGTCGTGGTGGCGCTGGCCGCCTACTTCGCGTCGTTCCGCATCATGGGACGCGACTATGATTCGGCGGTCATGGCGAGCGGGTTCATCGGCTTCGTGCTGGGGACGACGGCGAACGCCGTGGCGAACATGCGGGCGTTGGTGGCGCGTTATGGTCCGGCGCCGCGCGCGTTCCTGGTGGTGCCCCTCGTGGGAGCGTTTTTCATCGACTTCGCCAATGCGCTGATCATCACGCTGTTCTTGAACTGGTTGCGATAGGAAGGCCTCTCGATGACGCTCGAGATTCCTGGGCTTCGCGCTGCTGGCGCGTCGCGGCTCGCCTAAGCGTCAGCCGAGGCGGAGCGGAGTACCGCGTGGAACCGCACATCGCTAAGTTAGGTGGCCGCCACCGTAGCTCAGTGGTAGAGCTCTCGATTCGTAATCGAGCGGTCGTCGGTTCAAATCCGACCGGTGGCTCTTGACAGTTCCCGTCCCAGGTGGAGATTAAGCTGCTCACGATGAACTTCGCGCTGCTGCTTCTGGCCCTTATCCTGCTCCTGAGCCTTACGCTGCTCAGGGGAGGGTTCGTGGCGCGCGCGGAGATCAGCATCTAGAAATCGCTCAACAGTAGCTCGAAGCAGCACCGGCGCCGCGGACCCAAGAGGTTCGCGGCTTTTTGTTTTTCACCCGCGGGGAGGAAGCCATGGCCAGGGACGTGATCATCTTCGATACGACGTTGCGCGACGGCGAGCAGGCGCCGGGTAATGCGATGACCCCGGAAGCCAAGCTGCGACTGGCCCGCCAGCTCGACGCGCTCGGCGTGGACGTCATCGAAGCCGGCTTCCCCGCCGCCTCGCAGGGCGATCTGCGCGGCGTGCAGCAGGTTGCGGACGCGGTGCGCCGCCCGATCATTGCCGCGCTGGCGCGCTGCCACGACCGCGACATCGACGCCGCCGCCGAGGCGCTCGCCTCCGCGCAGCGCAAACGCATCCATGTGTTCATCGCCACGTCCGATCTGCATCTCGAGCAAAAACTCCGCATCGATCGCCGCGCCTGCCTCGAGCGCATCCGCGCGTCCGTGCGCCGCGCGCGCGCCGCCGCCCCGGACGTGGAGTTCTCGGCCGAGGACGCGACGCGCAGCGACTTCGAGTTTCTGTGCGAGGCGGTGGCCACGGCCATCGCGGCAGGAGCGACGACGATCAATCTGCCCGACACCGTCGGGTACACGACCCCGTCCGAGTACGCCGCGCTGTTCCGCGCCGTGCGCGAGCGGGTCCCCGAAACGGAAACGGTCGTGCTCAGCGCGCACTGCCATGACGACCTCGGGCTCGCCGTGGCCAATTCGCTGGCGGCGATCGAAGCGGGCGCCGGACAGGTCGAATGCACGGTGAACGGCATCGGGGAGCGGGCCGGCAACGCGGCGCTCGAGGAGATCGTCATGGCGGCGCGCACGCGACCTCAGGTCCTCCGATTCCAATGCCGGGTCAATGCGCGCGAAATCGTCCGCACCAGCCGGCTGCTCTCTCATGAAATCGGTGTGTTCCCGCAGCCCAACAAGGCGATCGTGGGACGGAACGCGTTCGCCCATGAGGCCGGGATCCACCAGCACGGCATGCTGCAGAACGGCCTGACGTACGAGATCATCTCCCCCGAGACGGTGGGCGCCGGCGGCTCGAGCATCGTGCTGGGGAAGCATTCGGGCCGCCATGCCCTCGAGCGTCGCTACCGCGATCTCGGCTACGAGCCCGATGCGACCACGATCGAGCAGCTCTACCAGGCGTTCACGGCGCTCGCCGACAAGAAGCGGCAGATCCTCGATGAAGACCTGCTCACGCTGCTGCACGAAGGATTTCACCGCGCGCCCGAGGTCTACAACGTCACGAAGCTGCGCGTGACGTGTGGCACCGAATCGGCCTTCGCCGAAGTCAATATGGCCGGCCCCGGGTTCACCGATCGCCGCGCCTCCGCGACCGGAAACGGGCCGATCGCGGCCGCGTTCGCGGCGATCGCCGAAGCGGTGGGCCGCACGATCGAAGTGCTCGATCTCTCCGTACAGTCGGTCACACCGGGGCGCGATAGTCTGGGCCGCGTCGTGCTGCAGGTACGGATCGACGGCAAGTCGCTCAGCGGGCATGGCGCCTCCACCGACATCGTCGAGGCGGGAGCACGCGCTCTGGTGCACGCGCTGAACAAGGCCGATCACGCCGACGGACTCGAAACGGCAGCACTGAGCAGCAGCTACTTCTGGGGAGTGTAGCCATGAGCGAGCTCCTGACGGGCGCGCAGATCATCTGTCGCACCCTCGTCGACGCTGGTGTCGACGTGATGTTCGGCTATCCCGGCGGCGCGATCATGCCGTTCTACGACGCGCTGCACGGGCACAGCGGCTTGCGCCACATCCTCGTGCGTCACGAGCAGGCGGCGGCGCACGCCGCCGACGGCTACGCGCGCGCCGGACAACGCGTCGGCGTCTGCGTCGCGACGTCCGGTCCGGGCGCCACGAATCTCGTGACCGGCCTTGCCGCGGCCCACATGGATGGCTCGCCGGTGCTGGCGATCACAGGGCAGGTGGGACGTCCGATGCTGGGGCGCGACGCATTTCAGGAGACCGACGTTGTGGGCGTCACGATGCCCGTGACCAAACACAACGTGCTGGTGCGCGACATCGAAGAGCTGGCGGACGACCTGCGCGATGCGATGGCGATCGCCATGGAAGGACGGCCCGGTCCCGTGCTGGTGGACGTGCCGAAGGATGTCCAGAACCAGAAGGCCGAATACAAGGGATTAGGGACTAGGGATCAGGGCCTCGGGAAGGACCAATCCGAGATCTCCGACAATAGTCCAATGCAACAAGTCGCAAAGATGATTGCCGAGGCCGAGCGACCGCTGCTGATGATTGGGCGCGGCGTCATCATCAGCGGGGCCTACGCCGAGGTTCGAGAGCTCGCCGAGCGGACCGGCATTCCGGTGATCACGACGCTGCTCGGCATCAGCGCGATCCCGCAGGAGCATGAGCTGCATCTCGGGATGCCGGGGATGCACGG
>Ga0137430_1000393_pt1 | contig 12605 bp, 14 predicted proteins | sample EasRivERMZT754_2_FD_104651 | JGI IMG/M metagenome (GOLD analysis project Ga0137430, IMG submission 104651) | Soil microbial communities from meander-bound floodplain in the East River, Colorado, USA - East River MetaG ERMZT754_2 | ecosystem: Environmental > Terrestrial > Soil > Floodplain ...
CCGCCGCGCTCGCCGCTGCGAAAGCGCGCTCCGATCGCCTCGACAAGCTCGTGACGCTGCACGAGAACCGCGTGCGCGCAGTGCAGCGTGAGGACGGCACCTTCGTCACTCAAGTCGTCAACCCCGACGGGACGCCGGCCTACAGCCGTCGCACCGGGAAGCTGACGCAACCCATGGGCCTCGACGAAATCGCCGAGGAAGCCATGCGCGAACTGCCGGAGTTCTTTGAAGGCGCGAAGATCAACGGCACCGGCGGCGGGAACGCGATCAATGGGCACGGAGCGGGACGCTTCTCCATCTCGCGCGAGGTCGCGCTGAACGATCCGAAGCAATACGACGCGCTCAAGGTGCAGGCGAAAGCCAACGGCCAGAGCGTGACGCTCACCGACTGACAACTCGATCACGCGCGCGGCGCAGTGCTGCGCGCGACCAATAGCCCCGCGCGGGATGCAAGGGGGGCGATTGCAGAGGCGGGATGCCGAAGCGCGCTGAACAGCACGTTTCGGAGCGCTGTGCGCTCAAGGCATCACGATGGTTCTCGGCAATTACGACGCAGCCTACTACGCCCTCGAGGGTCTTCAGATCCTGAAGAACGCGATGGGCATGGCCGGTCGCGTGCACATGGGATTCGACGCGGAACGTCGAACCTTCAACAAGGGCTCGACGATCAAGATCAGTCGGCCCGGCACGTTCACCGCGACCGCGGCGCCGGCAACGGCAGTCGATCCGCAAGGCACTGACGTCGATATCACGCTCGACCAAGACTACGAGGTCAAAGCGAAGATCACGGACAAGAACTACGCCTACACCGGGCCGAAGTTCGTCAACGATCACATCGCCCCGATGGTCTACGCCATCGCGGACAAGATCGACGTCTCGCTCGCGGCGCTCTACGCGAACATCCCGAACTACTACGACGTCGCAGGCGGTGCATCGACGACCGCGGTGGTCGCGGACATCACGGGCCTGAAGCGCGTCATGTTCAACGCGCAGGTGCCGTTCAACAACCCGGCCGATCTGCACTTGATGATCGACGGCGGCGCGCAAGACGCCTTCGAGAAGCTGCAAGCGTTCTCGCAACTGCAAGGCGCGGGTCCCGCGGCGATGCAGACACTCACGGGCGGCGGACTCGGCAACAAGTTCGGGTTCAACGTCTGGGCGAACCAGAACGTGCAGTCGCACACCAAGGGCACCGTGAACGACACGGCGCTGCAAGGCGTCGGCACGCAGGCCGCGGGCGTCACCACGCTCAACCTGGACGCGGTGGACGCCGGTGTGACCGGCACGCTGGTCGCGGGCGACGTGCTCGAGATCACGCACACCGTGCTCGGGCTGCGCAAGTACGCGGTCACGGCGCTGAACACGGCGTCGGGTAACGCTTTCACGGCGGTGGCGATCACGCCGGCGCTGGCCGAGGCGATCCTCGACAACCACGCCGTCACCGTGCGCGCGGACAACCACGTCGCGATGCTCGGGTTCCACAAGAACGCCTTTGCTCTCGCCTTCGCGAAGCTTCCCACCTACGAGGAGCACGTCGGCGGGAACAACTCGGCGAACTTCGCGTCGATCCAGGACCCGGACACCGGCGTGTCGCTGCGCATCGGGTTCTACTCGATGCCGGACATCTCCGAGCTGCGCGTGAAGGTCGGCGCCCTGTGGGGCGTGAAGACGCTGAACCCGTACCTCGCGGCGCGGCTCTGCGGTTGATCGAGCACGGGGGATGCGAGCGGCCTTGATAGCCGTTCGCCGGTCGCGCGGGAACTCCTTGCCCCGCGCGACCGCCTCCCCCGGATCCACCGATGGCGCTCGACGTCACGATCGGCGGAACGGCATCGGACAGCTATTCCACGCTGGCCGAGCTCGACGCCTACGTCGCTGCGTTCAAGAGCGCCGCGGAGTTCACGACGTGGGACGCGCTCGACGACGCGGACCAGGAGCTCTACGCGCGCCAGGGGACGCAGTGGATCGACTCGTACTGCGTCGGTCGATGGAAGGGATACGCGGCCTCGAGCACGCAGGCGCTCGACTACCCGCGCTCTGGCGTGACCGACGGGGACGGCTACGCGATCGAATCGACGGTGCTTCCGACGTGCCTCAAGCAAGCACACGCCGAGGCTACGTTTCGCCTGTCGGTCGGCACCGAACTCATGCCCGACGGCAACGCGGGCGAGAACGTCGAGAGCGAATCGAAGTCGATCGGCTCGATGAGCAAGTCCGTGACCTACGCGGGCGTGAAGGACGCGACGCCGACCTTCCCGCTGATCGACAGGCTCCTCTCGCCGTTGCTCAACGGTTCTCCGACTGGCTTCGGCTCGAAGCGACTGGAGCTTGCTTGAGCACCTTCGGCGACGAGATGCGCGCGCTCGCGGTCGAGCTGGTCGAGCAGGACTTCCCGTGTTCGGCGACGTGGATCGTCGGCCCCGACTCCTCGAGCTACGACGCTGCGACCGGCAAGGCGACGGCTCTCGGCACGACTTTCTCGATCACCTGCTCGCCGCCGCAGCCGTTCGATATCGCGATGGTCGATGGCTCGACGATCCTCGCTGGCGATCTTTCGGTGATCCTGCCGGCGGACGGGCTCGCCTTCACTCCGAAGGTTGGCGACTCGATCACGGTCGGCGGCGACACGATGCAGGTCGTAGCGCTTGGCCGCGAACAGCCGGACGAACTCCCGGCGGCATGGGTGGTCGCGTGCCGGAAGTGAAGTTCTCGGACGTGCGCAGCTTCACGCTGGCGGTGCAGACCGCGGGCAAGGCGATCCCCGCGAAGATCATGTCGCAGGTCCAGCGCAAGCTCATGCTCACGGCGCTGCGGCGCGTGATCCTGCGAACGCCGGTGGACACGGGGCGCGCGCGCGGGAACTGGCAAGTCACGCTCTGGATTCCGGCGACGACTCCGCTGCCGAACCTCGACAAGAGCGGGCGCGCGACCGAGGCGCAGGGCTTCGGCGTGATCGCGAGCCTCGTCCCCTACTCGCGCTCGTTCATCTCGAACTCGCTGCCGTACATCGGCGTCCTCGAATACGGGCTCTACCCGATCCCCGGCGAGGGCCCGATTCGACCGCGCGCGTTCCAGTTCGTGACGCGCAAGGGCAAGGTCGTCAAGGCTCGCACGAGCACGCGCCAGCGCTCGATCGAGTCGGCGCGCAAGGTCACGAGCGAGGGCTACTCGACGCAGGCGCCGCGCGGAATGGTGCGGCTGACGTTCGAGGAGTTGAAGGTCGAGGTGCAGTCGATCCAAGCTGGCCTTGCGAAGCTCTCGCTCGGAGGGCCGCAGTAGTGGCCGCCGGTGATCGGTTCCACGTCGCGCAAGCCGACGGAACTCAGCTCGTCATCGTCGCGACGGACGACGGCATTCCCGTGCGGCAGGCCGACGGCACCGTGATCTACCTCGGGGTGAACCCGTGACCGATCGCAAGCCGCTGGGCCTTGGAACGGTCACGCCGGGTTCTCCCGGGACGGTCGATCAGATCCAAGAGATCCCCGTCACGGACGCGATCGTCGCCGAGCGCATCGTCGATGACGACGGCGAGCTTTGGGTCCAGCGTCGCGACGCGGCGAAGCTCTCGATGCTCAACGCGCGCGGGCCCGCGCAGTACCAGGACTCGCGCAAGGGCTGCGTCATCCTGCACCAGTCGTGGGGCTTCTGGCAGGCCGGCACGATCGTCGATGGCTCGGGCATCGAGACGAATCCCGAGAAGGTTTCGGCCTTCTACCAGACGCGCGTGGCGGGCACGTACACGGGTTCGACGGGGATCGCGCCGATCGCGGGCGACATCGTGACGGGTTCCACCTTGGGCTGGACCGCGCGCGTCGTGAGCGTGAACCTGGGCGCGGGCTCGTTCCTGCTCTCGCTCTACAGCGGCACGGTCGCGGGCGCGGGCGCGGAAGTGCTCTCGACCGGGACCGGCGACTGGACCGGCGTGACGATGATCGCTGGATCGGTCGGAGCGACGACCGGCTACCACGCCGACGACACGGGAGAGAAGGCGCCGTTCATCGACGACGGCTTGATCCTCACCGGCTACTTCAACTGCATCGGGAGCGTCCAGAACGAAGCCTTCCCGGTCAGCGCGCCCTCGATCTGGCGCCGCTTCCCGCTGCAGCCTGAGAGCTACGAGACGTTCTATGTGCCGAACAACGAGTTCGGCGAAGGCGCGATCCTCGAGCTCGTCATGTCGGGCGTGGTGAAGCAAACGACGCCGCACGACTGCGCGCTCTACTTCACGGTGAACATCGGGACGGACCTGTTCCACCAAGCAATCGGTGGCGGGACGCACCCATCGCGGATCACGTTCGCGGTTCCGGTGCCGCCGATCGCGAGCGAGCTGCCGTTCTTCGTGACGATCAAGCTCTCGAGCTACCGCTGCGAGGACCGCACGGAAGGAAACCTCGGGCTGCTCACGCTGGAAACGGACGGCGACGGATGGATGTGGGGATCGTCCGGCGCGGTGCGCGTCGCTGTTCAGCGCGGCTCGGACAAGGTGGTTGATCCCGACGACTTCCCGGGCTTCGACTTCGAGGGCGACGACGACCAATACCCGGAGCACCGCGCCGTCGGCGTGTGGATGGCGGTCGGCACGGACGCTGCGCTCCCGAAAGCCGTCGTCAGCTCGGGCGAGTTCTACGCGACCGTGAGGACGCTTCAAGCGCGGCTGTTCCGCGAAGGGATCGCGTAGCCGATGGCGACCTACAGCAGGAACACCGCGTACGACTACTTCCACTACGCGCCGGAGTATCCGCACGCCTACTGCTACGTGTTCGAGCCGGTCGGCGGGTTCGGCGCGTGGAGCGGACCGCGGCCGATCATGTTCTGGCTGCACCAAGGCGGCTGGGGTCACCCGCACATGGACTACCGCGGGAGCCGCTACCCGGACATCGGCATGTTCGCGGCGACGACCGTGCAAGACGCCTTCCTGAACGGCGGCGCGATCGTCGTCGTCGTCGAGTACCCGCTCGGCTCGAACGTTGAGAAGCCGGGCCAGGTCTACGCGACCGCGAACCGCTACCCGCACATCTGGCTCGCCGCTGCTCGAGCGATTCAGAGGGTCAAGGACGAGTGCGCGCCGGGCGGACGGCTCGACGGACTCGGCGATCCCGACCAATGCTTCGCCTACTCGAACAGCGCGGGCGTCGGCACGCTGCTCATGTCGCAGTGGTGCCCCGAATCGTGGGGCATGATCCCGCGCGCGCCGGGCTCGCAGGTCGCGCTCGGGAGCACGCTGCCGAAGTCGGATCACTACCTGCGCGCGATGATCTGCCAAGGGCCGCCGGGAAACCCGGTGACCGATGACCCGTCGAGGCAAAACCTCGGCATCTACTGCCCGATCATCGTCGCCGTCGCGAAGCCGTGGCGCTACCGGCCGCAGCTCGAGCTGTTCGGCACGATGGTCGGGACGATCGCCGCGGGGGACTTCCTAGAAGGCACTGGCTCGACGACCGAGAAGTGCTACGTCGTCAGCGTCACCGGGAGCGGCGCAGCGACCACGATCGTCGTGAAGCTCCAGCGCGGCGATGCGCTCGACTTGACGGCGGCCGAGACGTTCGAGGTCGAGGACGATCCGACGACGACCTTCGCGCTCAGCGCAACCCCCACGATCCAGTGCGCGTACGGCTGGCTCGAGCTGCCGCAGGCGACGAAGGAAGCCGTCTCGCCGTTCCAGTATTTCGAGCACTGGACCGCCGAGGACAAGGAACGGGTCGCGCAGATCGGCCTGTTCGCGCTGCAGTTCGGGAACCCGTCCGTGCAGTACCGCGCGAGTGACGACGTGCGAGCGTTGATCCCCGGCAAGTTCGGGGCGGACGACGCGCACGACGTCATGTTCCTGGACAACCGCGTCTCGGAGATCGGCTACCCGCCGAACTTCTACCGCTCGCGCTGGGGCGCGGACGCTGCGACGGCTTCGATTGGCTCGGACGAGCAAGTGATCCTGACCGCGAGCGAAACCTCTCCGATCGTGTGCACGACCGACGTGGAGCACGGCATCCGCACCGGCGACACGATCAAGGTCGGCCAAGCGGTCGGCATGACCGGGATGGAAGGGATCTTCACGGCGACGCGCATCGACGCGACTTCGTTCTCCCTCGACGGCTCCACGGGAGTCGGAACGTACGTGGACTCCGGCGTGTGGGCGTTCCACAACGCGAACGGCAACTACTACGACGGCACGGTCCTCGTCACCGAGATGTACGAGTGGGTCCGCGACGTCATCGGGATCGGCCTCGCATGAGTTACGCACTCCTGCAGCAGGCGCCCTCGACGCCGATCCACTGGGTATCGACGGAGTTCCTTGGCCGCTACCAGCGTGTCTCGAATGCCGTGCGCGCGCGCGCGTTCCAGGTGCTCGCGGACATGCTCGACGTGGCGGCTCCGAGCTTCTTCCTCGCGGTCACGTTCGACAACGCGCCCGGCTCGATCACGATGGCGGGCCCGACCGAGCCAATCTCGGCGTTCACGATTGGCTGCGCGGTCAGCGTGCGCTGGAACGACACGGCGCTTCGTGGGACTCCGAACAGGGAGGGCGAGTTCCCCTATCGGTTCTCGGGCGTGCTGGAGATCGCGTTCCTTTCGCCGCGGCGCTTCGGCGATGGCATGGTCACCGAGGCGATCGAATTCGTCGCGGACGATCTGCGCTGGGAGTCCTCCGGCGAGGTGCGGTACGGGATTCCGCAAGTGCTCCAAGGCGCACCTGGGATCGGTGAGGCGAGCCGCTACGCCCGCACGGTCGCGATCCCCTTCTACATCGACGAAGACAACGACGCGCTCCGCGGACTCGTGGGCGGCGCGCTGACGGCGGACACCGATGCCGTCACCGAAGTCTGTCGCACGCGCTTCCGCGACGAAGTGGGCACGCCCAACGGGATCGTCGCGGTCTACGACAACTCCCCCACCGATGCGGCGCTCGCGGTCCCGCACGTCCGCCTCGATGTGCTGTTCGCGGAGAGTGAGCTCGCGAGCCTAGGCGGTGCGTCGAGTCGCTTCCGCGGCATCGGCCTCCTGCAAGCGACCATCTCGATCGCCGCGCACATCGGCGACGCGACCGCGCTCGCCATCGCCGACCTGTTCTTCGATGCGTTCCACGACGTGAACGATCGCGGCGTCCTCTTTCACGCGCCGAGCATCCGCACGAGCGGGCGTTCGGGCTCGCGCTGGCAAATCGTCCTCGACGTGCCCTTCCGGGCGGACATCCAACAATGAGTTCGACAAGCAAACACTCCCTCTACCACAAGGCCGAGAGCACCTACGGGGCGTTCTTCGGCACGATCGGTGGAGCGGCCGGAACCATGGGCGCGGTGGATCACCTCTCGTTCACGATGAACGAGGACATCCAGCGAACGCAGTCGAACTCGATCAATCCGAGTCGCAACCCGCAGGACCAGATCACGGTCGATACCCGCTGCACCGGGCAGATGGGTTTCGAGCTGCGGTATGACTTGACGTGGCTCTCGATCTTCGCGCGCGGCTGGCTGCACGACGTGAACGCGACGGCGCAGGACACGGACACGGATACGACGTACGGGCTGCTCCAGACGACGAATCAACTGACGAGCTCGGACGGCGGCCTGTGCACGGAGATGCCGGTGATCTCCGGCGACTTCCTGCGCGTGTCGGGGTTCTCGACCAATGACGAGGACATGGTTGTCCAGGCGGTCGAGGTCACGATCAGCGGCACGTACACGGCCGAGAACGGCTCGATGACGGCGCGCAGCGGATCGACGGCTGGCGCGACCGTGACGGGCGGGACGAGCGCGGCGACTGGCGAACTGGTCGCGATCGACACCGGCGCGAACACCTACACGATCAAGGTGCTGACGGGCCAATTCGTCGCGGGCGAAGACGTGGGCACGTCGATCGGCGTGAACGACATCACGGTCATCGTCATCTCGACGGCGGCCGCGGTGCTGTCCAACTTCAAGCTGACGACGGAAGCGGCGGGCCTCGACATCACCGTGCGGCAACTCTCGCGCATCCGCCCGGGATCGACGCGCAAGAGCACGAGCTTCGAGAGCTACCAGTCCGACGTCACGAACGACTACAACGTCTGGCTCGGGTGCATGTTCACGCGCATGGCGATGAACTTCCCGGCGAGCGGTCCGATCACCGGAGCCTTCGACATCAAGGGCTCGGAGCGCGTGATCCTGCAGACGTCCTCGCACCTGAACGTGACGGCGCTCAGCGGGAACCCGGTTCTCCACAAGCAGAACGTGAACATCTACATGGGCGGATCGTCGGCGACGCTGACGGATCTGACCGACACGAGCGCGGATGCTACGACGGTGTGCACAACGCTCGCGGCTCACGGGCTCCAGACCGGCGACCTGATCGTCATCTCGGGCAACGCGGACGGCGACAACAATCGCAACTGGCTCGTCACGCGCACGAGCTCGACGACGTTCACGCTGCAAGGCTCGACCGCGCAGACGGCGCAGTCGGGATCGAACGCCGGCCAGTTCCGCAAGCTCAAGATCCGCAAGTCGATCGTCAGCGCGACGTGGGCGCTTGACAACCAACTCCGCGAGGAAACGGAACTCGGCACGGCCGGAATCATCGCGCAGCCGATCGGCACGCTCGCGGTCGGCGGGACGCTGGAGATTTACCACGCGAACCAGTCCGAGCAACTGTCCTACCAGGGCGACGAGTACCTGGGCGTGACGATCATCGCGCAGGAAGTGCAGGACCCGACGCACATCGTCGTGCTCGAGCATCCGCGCATCAAGTATCTGGCGGCGCCGTCGCCGATCGAGCGCAACAACGACTCGCGCGTCCAGAACATCCAGTGGGCGGCGTCGCTCGATCCCGATTGGGGCTTCGCGGCGAGCCTCCACTACTAGGCCGGAATCACCGGCGGAAAGCAGCGTTTCGCATGGCATCCCTGCAAGAGATCGACAGCACGAAGGATCGCGAAGGGGCGTGGTTTCTTCACGCTCACGGATGGTCCGTCAAGGTGCGGCCGATCGACTCTCCAATCGTCGAGGAGGCGTTCCGCGCGGAAGGCGCCGCGTTTCGCGCGCGTGCCGCAAAGGACACGCTGACCGACGAAGACTTCCGCGTGATCGAGACGCGCGTGCTCGCGAGCGCGGTGCTCGCCGACTGGCGCGGCATCGACCAGGCTCCGACCTACGGCGTGGACAAGGCCGTGGAGCTCCTGTCGAACCCGGGGCTGCGCCGCTTCCGGCAATTCGTGAAGTCGTGCGCGATGAACGAGACGGAATTCCTGGCGAAGGCCGAAGCGGCCGCACTGGGAAACTGACGTGCTGGCTCTCCTGGAGACGCAAGTGGGGCGCCGAAGAGTCAGCGCGAGCGAAGGCCCTCGAAGAGGAGGAGCGCAAGCAACGGCGGGCCAATCCATCGTTCCGCATCGCGGACGAGGATCGGATGCCGCCGGAGCCGAAGCTCGATCCGTCGGCAGCTTGGTACCTCGTGGCGTTCAACGCGATCGAGCTGTCGCGCCAGCAGGGTTCGGAGGCTCCGCAGCCGATCACGCTCGCGGAGATCGCGCTCTACATGGACGAGAACGGGATCGCGTCAAGGCGGACGCGGCGCTCGCTCGTGCGCGTGGTGAAGGCGCTCGACATCGTGGCGCTGCGGGCGTGGGCCGACAGGTCGGCTGCACGTCGAGCGCAAGCCGACGCAAAGAAACCGCAGCGCGGGGCGTGATCGCCGGAGGCTCGCCCGATGGCTGACATCTACACCCTCGGCATCGGCATCGACTCCAGCGGCGCGCAGAAAGGCGCGGCGGACTTCGAGCAGGCGGCCAAGAAGATCGTCGGCGACACGCAGAAGGCCGGCGCTGCGACCGTCGGGCTCGCGCGGCAATTCGGCCTCGCGAAGGGCCAGCTCAAGGACTTTGCCACCATCGGCGCGAGCGTCTTCACGGGCGACATCATCGCGAAGGTGCTCGGCTTCGGAAACGTCATGGGGCTCGTGGCAAGCGCCACGACACTCGCGGCGGACGCGATCAAGGAAGCATCGGTCGCGCTGCGCGATGAGCTGTTCCCCGAATGGAAGCGCAGCATCGAGGCGCAGGACAGGTTCCAGGCGTCGCTGGACCGCACACGCTCGCGACTCGAGTCGATTCGTGACGCGATCCGCGGGCGTGGCGAGAGCGTGCTCGGAGCCGGCGGCGAGAACTACTTTGTCTCGACGGCTGGGCTCGGGATGCAGAGCGAGCAGCAGATCGTCCAGTTCATCGAGAAGGCGAACCAGCAGATCGAGGACGCGCGCCGGCGGAACGAAGCGCTCGCGCAACTGCAAAAGCTCACCGTCGGCGGCGCGCAGATCGGCGTTGGCGCGGAATCGCGGACTGATCTTGGCGAGCTCTACCGGGCGCTCGCGGCTGACGCTGGCGCGCTGGCCGATCAACTGCGCCTCGCCGAGGACTCCGAGCGCTCGCGGCTCAGCACCGAACAGCTCATCACGAAGGAACTCGAGCGCCAGTTCGGCCTGGTCGGCGGCGGCGTCGGCTCGGGCAGCCGTGAGGCACTGTCGCCGTTGCAGCAGCACGCGCGCGCCTTCACGGCCGCGAATGAGCGCGGCCAGTTCGCAGCGCTCAGCGCTGGCAATCGCACGGAAGCCTTCGTCGGCGAGCGGGTTCAGTCCGTGCTCGCCTCTGGCTTCGCCTCGATCGCGTCCGCGCTCTCCGGCGGTCCACTGACCGGCCGCAGCGGCGCCGGCTACGACCCGAACGCCGCGGGCGGGACGACGGCGCAGTTCGCCGCGGTGCCGCGTCAGACGCCGGAGCAGATGGCGCGGATCGCGGAGGAGCTCGAGCGCACGAAGATCCTCGCCGGGCAGGTCGGCTACACGCTCGCCGGCGGCTTCGAGGAGGCGATCTACTCGGGCCAGCGGCTCTCCGAGGTCCTGCGGCAACTCGCGCTCGACCTGTCGCGGGTGATCTTCCGCAACCTCGTCACGGAGCCCTTGGGCGCGGCCTTGAGCAGCGGGCTCAGCGGGTACCTCTCGGGCGGGGCTGGCGCTGGCAGCGGGCCGCTCACGCCGATCGGCGGGCAACAGTCGCTCATCGCTGGCGGCGGCGGGCCCCCGCGAGGGTTCCGCACGTCGGAGCGGCAGAACCGCGAGAGCGCGATCCGGGGGGCCTTCTAGTGACCTTCCACGAGAACGCCACGCTGCCCCTGGGCTCCTACGGCAGCGCAGGCGGGCCCGGGCACCTGACGCTCTACCTCGCGTCCAAGGGCGGCTCCCCCTCGCGCGTGGCGCGCTGGGACGGCGCTGCGCGGCAGTACGACGTGCGCCGCGGGATCACGGACGTTCCGACGTGCACCGAGCTCATCGAGTTCTACCTCGCGCGCGAGGGCGGACTCCACGGCTTCCGGTTCAAGGACTGGTCGGACTTCTCGACCGATGCCACCTGGGTCGGCACGCCGGCCTACACGGACGAAATCATCGGCACGGGCGACGGGACCACGACGCAATTCCAGCTCGTCAAGCGCTACACCCAGGGCGGCTCGACGCGCGTGCGCAACATCCTGAAGCCGCTCGCGGGCACCGTCGTCGTCGGCAAGGCGGGCTCGCAACAGACGCTCGGGACGCACTTCACCGTGGACACGACCACGGGGACCGTGACCTTCGCCTCGGCGCCGACGCTCGGGCAGCAGATCACCGCCGGCTGCGAGTTCGATGTCCCGTGCATGTTCGGACCCGGCGCTGACGCGCTCCTCACGATTACGCACGAATCGCTGCTCGCGAAGTCGATTCCGAGCGTGCCGGTGCTCGAGGAAGTGGACCCGTCGATCGTCGTGGACGAGTACCCGTTCGGCGGCGCGTTCGCGCTCACGTTCGGGATCCCGACGCAGATCACGCCCCTCATGGGACGGCTAGCGTCGCTGACGCCGACGGCCGCCGCGGACATCCTGATCCCCGCCGCGTCGCTGCTCCCGCTCGGCGGGCCGCACTTCGTTCTCGCGAACGTCGGATCGTTCACCGTCACCGTCAAGAGCGGCGCGACTTCGATCGGCACGATCGCCGCCGGCGCGACGAAGCACCTCTCCGTCTTCACGATCTCCAGCGCGAACACCTGGAGGCTCTACTAGCCGTGTCGCTCTCGCCGGAATCCTTCGCGGGCGGCGCGCGTGAGCTGACGATCGCGGCGGATACCGTGATCTCTCGCGGCAACGCTTCGCACTGGGCGATCGAGGCGAGCGGCGCCGGGCTCAAGGTCAAGCTCGAGCTGCCGACCGATTGGACGTACCGCGTCGGCTTCCCCGTCTTCATCCTGCACAACAAGGGCGCGACTCACGCATGGAGCCTGTGCACGAATAACGGGACGGTGCTGCAGGCGGTCGCGGTCGGAGCGTACGCGCGCGTCGGGCTCGCGGACTTGGCAGGGCAAGGCTCCTGGAGGGTGTCCTAGGTGGTCACCGTCACGCGCAGTTCAGTCGGCGGGCTCACGGCGAAGAACATCGCCAGCTCCACCAACGCATCGCCGATCGTCGTCACGACCTCGACGCCGCACACGCTGCAATCCGGCGAGCGCGTCTTCGTCACCGGCCACACGGTCAACACGAACGCGAACGTTTCGGGCACTGACGATTGCTGGATCGTAACGGTCCTCTCGCCTACCACCTTCTCGCTCAACGGTTCGACCG
>Ga0137430_1000397_pt1 | contig 12558 bp, 14 predicted proteins | sample EasRivERMZT754_2_FD_104651 | JGI IMG/M metagenome (GOLD analysis project Ga0137430, IMG submission 104651) | Soil microbial communities from meander-bound floodplain in the East River, Colorado, USA - East River MetaG ERMZT754_2 | ecosystem: Environmental > Terrestrial > Soil > Floodplain ...
CCACGGACACGCCGTCTTCACTGATGTATTGGATCTGGGAGTTCGCGCCCGTCTCGGAGTGCGTGACAGGCCAGTCATCCGAATCGAGCGCGCCCGTCTGCTCGTCCGTGATCGGAATGTCGATCCCTTGCTGTGTAGCGTCGCCCGTGCCTTCACGATCGAGCAAGTAGCTAAACTCCCGGATCGTCGTGTTGGTCGGGTCTACCTGATCTTCCGCGCTGCAGCGCACGATGATCCGCGTCTTCTTGTTCGGAGCGCACGGGATCAAAAGCATCGCCGGCGTTTGCGGCGTGTCGGTGGAGATCGTTTCTTCCCAATAACGCCACGGCGTACCGTCGAAGAACTCGACGCCGTCCGCGGTCAGCGTCCACGGCACGTTGTAGAACTTGGTGACGCCCGGGCCGAACTGAAGCGTGTGACTGGCCTTCTCTTGGGGATTGTCCGCGTCGTCGTTCATGATGTGAACGATCTCCGGCGCGTCCGGGTTCGGTACCATGCGGCCGGTTCCGATAATGACGCGGTCCTTTGGATTGAAACCACCGTAGAAACCGATCATGGTCGGAATGCGTCCGCCGACTTCCGTAGGTGCCTCACACGTTGGGAGCGGTAGCTCCAGAACGTTCGCGCCCGTCAACGCGCTCGCGTTGATGAACATGCAATACTCCACCGCGTGGCCCGTACCTTCTTCGGCACCGGCCAGGCCTCGGATAACACCTTCGCACGACTGGAGGTGGTAGAAGCATTGCGTGATTTGGTTCATGTAACCAAATCCGCCATCGAGTCCGGAGCCTGCGCCGGCGACGCCGACCTGGAACCCCTGCACTGCCAGGAGATTGTCCCAGTGGGTGACGCCCGACGCGCCAGAAATGATCATCGCCGCGATGCTCGACGTCCCCTCCGAGACCTCGCCGTAACCCTTGATCGCTCCGATGCTTTGAATGTCGGACTCGTAGCAATTTTGATGCAGGTAAATCCCGTGCCCCATGTCGTAGAGGTGGAGATTTTGCAGCACCGTCTTGATCCCGGAAAAGCCGTAGATCCCGACAGTCATCGCACCGGTGGTGCCGTACAAGCCCAGGTCGCTGATCCGGTTGTTTTCGGTGAGGTTGAACCCGCTCCCGCCGTTCAGGCCGCGCATCAAATAGGCGTACTGACTCTTGTGGTAGAACCGGATCGAGTCGACGAAATCGTTAGCCGTCAGTCCCGCGAACGCGAGCGCGCTAGTCGGGAAGGGAAAGCTCGTCGTGGGCGGCGTGTAGTTACCGGCGCGAACCGACTCGGGTAGCAGACGAAACGTGCCGATGTCCCAGTCTTCGCCGCTGAGGATGCTTTCCCCGTCGGGCCACTCGCGCACCATGCCGAGCGTGGTTTGTTCCCAATAGTTGGCGCTAAGGGTGCCCACCAGCACGGACGAATCTTCGACCGTGCCGTCTATGGTTAGACGCACTTCCGCGCCGTCCCAGTCAACGCAGATCCAATACGTTGTATCTGCGGCGATCACCGTCGTGCTGGTGAGCGTGACGGTGTCGTCATCCGTGCGGATGATCGCTTGAAACTTATTGCCCTGTCGGGAAACCCGAAACGCTTGGGTGAACCGACCGGCGCGTCGCCCGGCGACGGCGAAGATCGAATTGATATCGCCTACATCCGCCGCGCTTCTGCGCTTAAGATGCATCTCAAAGTTGAGAGCCGTCCACCCGCGTGGGTTACAGCCGACTAGCGAGAAATTGTACCAAGGCTGCTCGGGAAACGTGAGACGGAGCGAGTACTGCGCGTCGGCCTCTAGCGCGGGGCCTTTGTCGATCGGGTCTTGAACGGCCGCCACGAGAATTTGCGGGCCGGCAAAGTCTGCTTTTAGCCTCGAGGCTTGTGGCCCTTCCCCGGCAAGCCACAGGTTACCTTTGGACCTGACTGGCCGATCGAAAATAAAGTGCCCTTCCGGGCTTGGGATCGGGCAGCGCGGGATCTTGATCATGCACCCGCGGTCGTCGCCCGAGAACTTGTCGATCAGGGCCTGAATCTCTTGGCGGTTCGCGGTCGCGGCGCTCGAGTCTTGAACGGCGCTCAAAACTGGCGCGTGGTAGTGCGCCGTGGTTTGGAAGGTGGGGAAACTCATAGCGGCCTCTGCGAAACGATCCCGTAATCCCCGAGCGCGGCGCTGAACTTGAAAACGACTTCCCAGCCCGTTTCGAGCTCGAACGTTTCGTCTAGCGTGCCGTCAGTGGTGAACGTTAACGCGAACTCCGTGGCGTCGAGTCTTTGGAAGCGCCGCTCTTGTGTATCCCGCATGCCGTCCACGCTAAGCGTCACAGTGCGCGGCTCGGTCAGCGTGGCGATCGGTAAAACCCAATCCTTGCCGTCGTCCGACTCGATCGTGGTGTCCTCGTCTCCGAGTTCCTGAAACGTCGTCTCGTCCTCGCCGCCCCCGCTCGAGCCGGTCTTGGTGATGACGAAAACGTTTTCTGGATCGTTGGGGCCGGGGTACTCGGAGCCGTTCCAGTCCGGCGTAAACGTCAGCCACGTATAAGCGTCGCCGGTGACAGAGTCCGTCGCTTGCATGAGGTAGCGGATCACGTCGCCACCGGCTCGCCGCGGGCGCCGCGCGTGATGATCTTGCCGCCGTCCCACTCTTCAATGGTGGTTTCGGCCAGCGCGACCGCGGCCGTTCTGGCCTTGATCAAGGTGTTGCCGGCGTCGACACAGCGCCAGCCCGGATCGACCTGCACGGTGTAGGCCCACACGTTTTCGGTGATCGCCTTGCGCTTCAGTCTTGCCGTGGAGCCGGGTTCAGGTAGTGCCATGTCAGACCCCCGCCAGCGAGGCGGTTTGCAGGAAGCCGAAGAACTCTTCCCCGACGTCGCCGACGACTTGCATTTGCATCAAGTAGACGCGGTTGCCCGTCAGTTCACACGGGCTCGAAAAGGCACGCTGTCCGACGGCCAGCGTCGTGAACCGCACGACGGAAGCCGCGACCGGTTCGCCGTCTTCGACGTCGTACAGCCGGCAGTAACCGACCAGGCTAGCGTCGCTCACGCACGCGATAACCTCGAGGCGAGCCGGCACCGTCTTGGGCAAGTAGAAAGCCCCGATCTGGTACCACCCGGGTTCTTCCTCGACCGCGGGGACGTTTTGTGCCGCCGCGGCGTAAGCCGCCACGACCTCGACCGTCGAGTCTACCAACAGGCCGTAGCCGGAGAGTCCAGACATCAGACCACGATCCTTGTGCTGTCGAACCGCGCAATTTCGCGGTCGGCGATAGTGAGATCATCGGACTCGGTCGGCGAGGCGGAGAAACCGATCTTGACGTCCGTCACGTTGACGACGCCGGTCAGGGCGGCCGCGCGCTGGCAGGCCCACACCAGGACGTCGTCCGCGACGTCGTGCAGCGCGTTCAGTTCGGTGGCGACGGTCTCTTTGAAAACGGCGTCGCCGACGTATTGCGCGTTAGTGACCAGCGTGTAGGTCACGTAGATTTCGATTTGGTCGGCGCGTGAAAACGGGACGGTGTACTCGACGCCCTCGTCGTCCAGGGCCGTGCCGCTTTCGCTCCCGCGCGGGCGAATGCCGGCCGCCTTGGAGTCGAACACGACTTGAGCGATCAAGTCGTCGTCCACCTCGGGCGAGTCGTACACGACGACCTCGAACGAATGCGGCGGGAGGCCGTTCGCGTCCGTGTAGTTCGTGTCGTTCTCGAGTACCAAGGCTTGCTGAACGTTGCGGTTTCCGTCCTCGTCCTCGATTTGCAAGACGTCGGCGCGGATGGCGCGAGCCGTGGAGCTGCCGGCCGCGGCGAGCTCGGCGACGCGTCGGCCCCGCAACTCGGTGTCCGAGTCCGCGGCCTGCCCCGTCGTGGCGTCCAGTGGATTGTTGACGGAGTCCCACCCGCTGACGGGCGTGGCTATCACGGTCAACTTGTTAGCGTTGACGACGATCGGACCGGCGTTCTCGGCCCGAAAGCGAATCGAAAACGTGTCGTCCGAGTCCGCCGTAAAGTCTTCTTTGGGCGTGAACCTAACGTCCGGGTTGCTTTCGACGGCGGCGTAATCCGAGCCGGCCGTAAGCGTCGTTCCGGACGCGAGCTCGCAATCAGCATCCACCTCGGTGTAGGTGGCGCCTTGCGGGACGGTGCCGGTTAGCTTGCAAAGGCTGATCAGCTGATCGCCTTCTGCCTTGTCCGGATCGCGCCCGTCGTTCAGGAGCTGCATCAACTCCCACACGAGGGCGAGTTGACGGGAGTACACGCCGTTGTGTTGGCCGGTCGGGGCCTGAGGCGACACGTCGATCCCCGGATCGATGTTGCTCTTTTGATCCTGTTCGACCTCCGAGAGAATATCTCGAAGCGTCTTCAGGACGAACCCCTCGGGAACGAGGCCGAAGGTCGTCATATGATGAACTCCGCAACGCCCGGAAGTGTGCGGCCGTCCTGATAGACCGCTTCAAATTCGATCGTGCACTCACGCGTCCGGGTGTCTACCGAGTAGTCCAGGTTGGGGACCGACACGATCCCCGGCGTGTTCGTGATGCCGCGGCGGAACACCGATCGGACGGTCTCCGAGTTCGGGTCTTTCAGCAGCACGTCGCGGAAATAGGTCAGGCCTTGACGGGTATCGAGGAACCATTCCCCTAGGAAAAATTCCAGGGTGACGTCGATCCGCTGGCGGGCGTACTCGGCGCCGTCGATCCACACGAGGGACCCGGCCGGGCTTAGCTCCAAGTCGCCTTTGGGAATACGGAACGCCAACATTCAATAGGCCTTCATTTTCGTGGCCGGGCCGTCGAGCGGCGGCGCGAGACCGTCGGGCCACTGCAAGGCGTCTAGGTTGGCTTTCAAGGCGGTCATGCCGCCAAGCCCGCCGGCGCCCGCCTCGGTCCCCGCGGCCGCGCCAATGGCGCCCATGAGCGCTGTAAGCTGGCGGTTCAGTGCAACGAAGTCGGTCAGACCCGGCACGCCGATTTCGAACACCCCTGCCGTGCGCTGAAAAGGCACAGCAAAGGGCGAGCCCAGGCCATGGCGTTCCACGGTCTTGGGGTTGGAAAGCGTGCCGGTAGCCTCCCACGCTTGCGCGTCGAGCTCCGAGAACACCAGGAGCACAGAGTCCCCGGGCAGCAACGCCGCGGGCCAGGCTACCGGCACTTGGGGAATGATGGGCAGCGTCTCATACACCGGCTTGTCTGTTTTCGCGCCCTCGATCGGCACGCGCACGCCCGGTTTGATGTCTGCTTTTTGCGTCAACGGATTGTAGACGACGACGATCCCCGGCAACGCCACGTGCACGTCGGCCAACCTCGACTCAATCGCGAGGGACAACAGTTGCTCTAAGGGGATATCGGCGCGCACCTAGTACCGTTTCGCCTCTACTTCAATATACCATGGTGTGTCGTGTGTGTCACCGTCCCAGCGGGCGCTTTCAATCCGGTAGTTTCCGTGGATCGTCTTGGAATCCAGGACGAGCAAGGACCCCGGTTTCACGTCGGGCTGGATCAGCATCTTGCAACTTAGGACCCCGTCAGGGTCGATCGACGGGGACTCGATCAGGCCGGACGAACTGCTAAGCAAGACCGCGAACAGCGAGAGAGCTTTGTTGCGGTCCACGATCTGCACGGCGCCGTCCTGAATGCTCCACTCGAGCCCGGCGCTCTTACAGAAATTAGTCATGTGCACGGCGGCGCTTTCCGTCAGCACCGCGCGCTTGGGAAACAACTGCCCGACGCCACCTAGCCGGAGCTTGGCAAGCACTAGCGGGACGTTGCCCTGGTCCACGCCGAGGGCTTTGACGATGGCGCGTAAGGCCGTGTCCGCCGTCGTGCTCGGGCCGAACGAAACGGCGATACGCGCGTTAGCGTGCGCCTTCTCGCCGTCGCCCGACTCGATCGTGGTGATCCAGTCGGCGCCGTCGCGACGGCTCGACACGGTGCGCAGATCGCCGAGGAAGATTTGCGACGTGCCGGTGTCCTGATAGCCGGCCTCGATCTGAACCGGGATCCCGCGCGTGCTGCCCGTCTTGGGCTTGAGCGATTCGATCTGGGCGCGCTGGTCGGGCGCCAGATTGTAGATTTCGAGAGAGCACGAGTTCGGCTCGGGCTTGAGCGACTTTTCCACCACGAAGTGGACGCGGTGCTTTTCGACGCTAATCGCCGTCTGAATGAGGCCGAGCGCGGCGCCCACGACGACTTTGCAAACTCGGTTCCGTAGCTGCCCCATTACGCGAACAGCTCCGCGGCCAGCGCTTCAAGCTCGGCCTGGGGGTAGTACGTGAGCTCACAGCGCAGCCCGGGGCCGAGCTCGTTTAGGGTTGGCGGCGCCGTGTCCGCCGTCGTGCACATGACGATTAGATCGCCTTGCGGCATCCCGTCGCGGAACTTGTAATATTTCAAGAGCGGGAAGTTCGCGACGAGCTTGAGCCCGGCGACCAGCAGGACGTTTTCGACGTCGTAGATCGACAGGTACCAACGGCTTTGGCGCGTCGAGTAATTAAACTTGAACGTGTAGTCCCGCTCGTCCAGACGCGTGCGGAGCGAGTAGAACGGCAAGTCGGAGGTGGGGATCGTCTGGCTCATTAGAAACCAAACGCCTCTCCAAGCGAGTCCGCGCCGCTCGCCAGAATGCTCTTTTTCACTTCCTCGACTTTGGCCTTGTCGTCCTTGGCCGACTTGCCGCCGACGGCTTTCGTGATGGCCCCGAGCAACTCGGCCGGCTCCGGCGCGATCGTGATGTCACTGGACACGAAAGACACTTCTTTGAGGGCGACCGAAAACGTCGCGCCGGAACCGTCCTCGGACGAACGCGTCACGGTGATCTGCTCGATCACCATGTTTTCGTATTCGTGCAGCGTCGTAATCGCGCGGATCACGCGGGCGTTCGTGCGAGCGTCCTCGAGTAGGTCGAACGCCGCGCGCTTGCGACTTTTGAAATTGTCGAAGCGAAGCATCTTCACTTGCAGCGGCGCGGGCCCGCCCGTGAGCGCGTCGCCGATGGCCGACACGGCCGCGCCGATGGCTGCGCTGATCGACGGCTGGAAGTTCTTCTCTGGGATCTGGAGTTCGATATCCACGAACGACGCTTGATTGACGACGTCCGGGTTATTGATCGTCGGGTTGTCCGAGACGAACCCCTCGACGGCGAAGCGGGCCAGCTGGGGGCGCACGTTATCGCTAACGTCCGCGCCTTCCTCGACCGGGTGTTCCGTGACGATGTTGGTTAGCTCGTGGGTTTCCTGTAGGTCGCAATCGAAGATCGCGGACACGGACGCGCCAGAGTCGTCCTCCCAGGTTAGGGTAGTGGACATGCCTACTCACGCCCCTTTCGTTTGAACGTGGCCGCCGCTTGTCGGTTCGGCGCCGCGGCGCCGCCCTTGGCCGCGGCCACGCCGGCTTTCGCGCCCTCGCGCGCGGCGTGCTTAACGGCCGCGACGCTGGGCCCGCCTTTGCCGCCGCCCCCGCCCATGTCGACGTTGACGTTAACCGGCGCGTTGACAGTCGCCGGTTTCGTAATCGCGGGACCCGGTGCGGTCAGGCGCGCGCCGACCTGTTGCAGCTTGCCGGCGATCTCGCCCTTCTCGCGTCGGTGGATATCTTGAATCGCCTTCCGGTCCGAACCCGGCTCGTTCACGGTGATCCCGACCTTGTCGCGCACGACCTCGGGGATCGCACTGATCGCTTCGTTGATCGCGTCCGAGAACCCGGCGATACCTTCCAGAACGAAGAACTTGATTTCGCTCCAGGCCGCCTGAATCGCGAGGACGATCCCGTCCCACAACGCCACGAGCTTGTCGGCGAAGTTGGTCCAGCCCCCGGTCAGCACGTCCCAAAGGAAGCCGCCTTCCTCGGCCATGCCGTTCAGGATCCCGCCCCAGAACCCTCCTAGCTTTTGCATGTCCTTGGCCAGGAACATGAAAAACTCGTCGCCGGTCTGGCGAGCGTTGGTCGTGAACGCGTTCCAACTCCCGCCCCAAAGTTCTTCGACCGACTTCTTTACGTCTTGCATGAAGGCGCGGACCTTGGCGCTCGCGCCTGGTCCGAACGCCTTGTCTATGCCGCGCCCTATCAGCGAGTCCCCGCCTTCCAGGAACGTGATCAGGTCCTCTAGCAAAAGCAAAGGAAGCCCGATCTTCAGAGCGAGCATTCCGAAACTGCGGATCAGCAAATTGAGCGGGCCCAGCATCGCCGACAGTTTCGCGATCCCGACCGCCCCTAGAATCAGCAGCCCCGACTTGAAAAGGTTCGTGTTCTTGTTGATCCACTGGATGGCTTGCGCGCCCTTCGTGAGCAGCGTAATCAAGCCTTGAATCGCGGGCAGAAAGACCCCGACGAGCGTTACTTTCGCGGACGCCCACGAAAGATCGAGCCGCTTCATTTGGTCGTCTATCTTGCCGGCCTGCTCCAAGAACTCGGAGTCGAAGCCGCCGCCGAGCTCGGCAAATTCTTTCTTGAATTGAGCGATCCCGGCCGCGCCGTTCTTGAACAGCGCGAGGACGCGCGTTCCCGCGCCCTTGCCAAAGAAGTCCACGGCTAGCGCCGTCGCCTTCGTTTGGTCCGACATGCCGGCGAGAGACAGACCAATTTCCTCGAACAGGATATCGGTCGTCTTAAACTCGCCGTTGGCGTCTTTCAGCGAGACGCCGAGGTCGGACATAGCCTTGGCTTGCTCCGAGCCGGCCTCGCGCGCGTCTACGCTGGTCGTTGCCAGCTTCCGAAAAATGCCGTCGAGTTGCTCGCCTTCGATTTCCGCGAACCCGGCCGCGTACGTCCACTCTTGCAAGGCTTGGGTGGAGATATTCAGGCGGACGGCTTGATCGCCAATGTCGTCCGCGGCTTTGATTACCCCGAGGGCGAAGCCCGCGATTTTGTCGATCGCGAACGCCGCGGCTAGCGCCTTGCCGGCCGTGATGGCCTTGCTCACTAGGCCGTCGATCTTGTTCGACCCCTGCTCTAGGGGCTTACTGTCGAACTTAGTTTGGAACTCGACTAGGAGTTCTCGTAGCGCGCTCATTACCCCGCCTCCGAGCGCGCGGCCGCCTTGCCCTCGAGCGCGTCACGCAAATCGAGGGAGCGGTGTAGGTCGAACAATTCGATCAGGGTCATGCGGTCGAGATCCGCCCACGTGATGTGGCACCTGGGATCCACGAGCGGCCGATACAAGAACCAATCTAGGTCCTCGGGGATATCGATGGTGACGGCGTGGCCACCAGTCCCAGGCTGCTCATAGAGGTGCCATCGGATAAAAAATCGCCGAAGTTATACGAGACACATTGGACTAGCCACCTAGTCATGAGTCCGTACCTCCCGCGAAAGAACACGTCGAACACTTCCGCGACTTTCGGGCGCTTGCCTGGCGCGGTTTCGACGAACGAAACCGGGCCAAACACCTCGCACAAATAGTCCACGAGGTCGGGCGTCAGTTTCTCGCACACAGCTCCGAGCAGCGTTAGCGCTCGGTCTTTGTTGCCCGATTCGGCGAGGCTCGACAGCGCCGGCCCCAGGTCGGCCATGATGCGAGTCAGGACGCGCCGTCCTTGCTTCGCGCCTAGTAGAGAAAGCTCGAAAGTAACGCCGTCAATCGGCACTTCCTTTCGTCCGTCAATTGTTGATCCGTCCAAGGTGTGCTCCTGTCCTAGGGCGGACGACGTCGGGCCGTCCGCCCGCTATTTGAATTAGTTGCCGCCGACGAAAGTCTCTGGATCGGCCGCGAAGATCTCCCACTCGCGATCGCCTGCCTCGGCCTCGAACTTCTGTTCCGGCCATCCCATGATCACGGCGTTCAGCGCCGCGAAAGTGGTGATGCCCTGTCGGTCTCGGATCATGAGCGGGACGATCCCGAGCGTGCCGGCCGGGGAGTTCTCGGCGACCTTGAGGATGCCGGATAGCGCCGCGTTGACCTGGCTGGACTGCATACACGTCACCTTGACGATGCACGACTTGTCTTCGTTGACCGAAATCGTAACGGTGCCGTCCACGCCGACCTTGGGGACGATGCGCTTTGCTTGCGGCGTGATCGTGATCGAGCCGATCTGTTCTTCCAGCGGAAGGCCGCCCACGATCAAGGACACTTCTTTGAGTGAGTAAACGTACATGGGATCTCCTAGACGGAAACGGTCCCGCTAATTTCGACCGCGTGAATCGCGCCGGTGTAGGTCGCGCCGAACGAAACGTCCGGTAGCAAACGGTTTGCCTTATCGGCCTGGCTGACGTCGGCGACCTTGGGGGCCGACACGAACGGCGCGGGGTCCAAGGACAGCGCGTTAAACGGCGCCTTAGTGTGGCCGGCAAGTACCGCCATGATCACACCCACGAGCGAATCCACGCCGGCGTCGGTGTACGGGATCTTTGCGTTCGCCTGAAACACGCCGATGACTGCTTCCTGGATGCGAGCAAACAGAAAGTGGATGTATCGAACCGCGTCGAAGAAATCGCCGCCGCCGACCTTGCCCGGGAACGTGTTGCCGTTGCCGGCGATCTCGGTGTACGTGTTGCCGTTCTTCGCCTGGACGGCCGCCTCTTGCGCGGTCGTGAGATAGGCCGACTTGTTCGCGTGCTTGCCGGTCGTGCCGACGCCGGACACTGACTTGTGCGCCCACGTGTCGGATCCGGGCGTCGCCGTGAACCGCTGGGCCATGATGGCCGCGGCCATGCCGCTATTGATCTCGTGGTGGTAGAACCCGCCGGTGTTGAAGTAATCCCCGTCCTGGAGATCCGACATAATGTCGGTGGTCGTGCCCGGATCCTTCGCGCCAAAATCCGCCGTGGTGAACACGAGCATTTTGCGCTTGGTCTCGATCCACTCCGCCGCCGCGGCCACCTCGTCCTCGCTGTTCGAGGCGAGCAAGAGGCCGAACCAATCGGAGTCCTCGGTGTGAATGAGGCCTAGGTTTGTGGCCAGCGAGCTCTCTTGCGTGGCGTCGAACACGCTTAGCTCCGGAACGAGTTCCGTGTACTGGAAGATTTCGCCGGGCGTGTCGTTGGTCACGGTAACCTTCGTTGCGGCGCCCACGGCGCTCACGCCCGCCAGCGCGGTGATCGCGCTCGCGACAGCGGTGCAAATCTCGGCCAAGTCGTCGCCGGTCAAGACCGTGTACGAGAACGAGTTCCCGTCGATCTTGCCCGAGTACACGAAACCAACGGTCGTCACCGTCGGGCTGAGTTCGATGATCTGGGTTTGCGCGGTCGCGAGCCGGCCGATCTTGAAGTCCTTGGGGCAGGGGCGTTGCGACTTGACCTTGACTGCCAGCTTGTACAACTGGTCGTCTTCGGTAAAGCCGTCGTCCAGCATGTCGTCGGCGTTCTTGTAAAGCCGCGAGTACTCGGGGAAGTTCTCGTGGTAGCCGACGATCATCGGCCGACCGAATCCCGCCTTAGTGGGAGCGGACGAGCGGAGCGTGATTTGCAGATCGACAATATCTTGGAGACCCATTTGGTTCCTCGGTTCAGGCGGGCGGAAGCAGTTCCGCGATCAGGTTGGGGGGTACGGGCCACTCGTCCGCGGGGCTGGAAAGGTGGGTGGTCAACTCGAGCGATTCAATCCACCCGGTCGGCGTCGCGTCGCGGTCGGTGAAACCGCACCGCATGAACAGGTCAAGGTTGGCGACCGACACGGCGTGTCCGTCCTCGATCGCTTTCAGCGACAGGATCGGACCGGCCGACACGAGGGCGACGTTAGCGGCGAGCAGCGCCGCGCGCGGTTCCGCGCGACGAAGGCGCGTACGGATCCGTTCGGCGTACTCGAAAGCCCACTGCTCGTACTCGAGATTATAGGACTTGGCTTGCACGTTCAGCGTGAAGTTCCGCATGCCGTGGAGCTCGCTTACGTTGTCTTCGTCGTAGCGCTCCTCCGTCATGAGGTCGGCGCTGGACGTAATGTGCAAGACGATCTTGGCCTGCACGGTCGGGCTGGCGAACGTCTGCTTTTGATCGCGCCACTCGGTCGACCACAACGGGTCGGCAGTCTCGAGCGCGACCGAGGCGATCACAGATCGCAAGGTGTCGGCGATTTCTGACCAGATCATTTCTTGACCTCGTGTGAAATCGACGAACGCAACTGGTTCGTGTTGATCAGCGCCACGCTTGAGCCCTTGCGGGCGATCGTGCTGGGCGCGAGGACCGGCGGGATGTTGCCGGCGATACGGGTCTGGATTGAGCCGACGGCCCACGACCCGATTTGGTTTAGGGCTTCGTCACCGGTGACCGAGCCTTTGACGAGGGCGCGGGCGCCTTTGACCGTGACGGTCTTGATCTCGTCGCGCTTCTCGTCGTACCAATCCGCCAGAAACGAGCGGCGTGGAACGCCTAGCCCGAACTCGTGGATCTCGCCGACTTCGCCGACGGTCAGGTCCGACGCCTCGCCGGACTCGTCCTTGTGCGACTTGGAAAAATCCTTTTCCAGGATCCCGATCTTGACGACGCCGGCTTCTAGGAGGCGTTGTAGTAGGGCCGCCGCGCCGCGGTCCGTGTCGCGCACCCGCACGCCCTCGCCGCCGCGCGACAGGGCCTTGCCGGCACCCGAGCGGGTGACAGGGCCAGATCGTTTGAGGACAGTACGTGCTATGTTAGGTGACCGACAGAGCC
>Ga0137430_1000399_pt1 | contig 12549 bp, 20 predicted proteins | sample EasRivERMZT754_2_FD_104651 | JGI IMG/M metagenome (GOLD analysis project Ga0137430, IMG submission 104651) | Soil microbial communities from meander-bound floodplain in the East River, Colorado, USA - East River MetaG ERMZT754_2 | ecosystem: Environmental > Terrestrial > Soil > Floodplain ...
CCTGTCAAACGAGACCAGCGGTGCCCGCGGACAGTCCAAGGAGTTGCACGCCGGACAGACCATTTGCATTTTCTTCATGAACTGCTCAATCAGAGCAAACCGACGGTTCCGTTGTGACTCCGCCACAGCCCGGATGGATTTGCGAAACGCAATGCCCGCCGGCACGATCGCCGCAGCCAGTCGGAATGCCACCTGCAAGTTCCCCTGGCACGCGTCCGTCGCAATCGCTCGCATGGTACTGATTGCCGCGTGCTGCCGTTTTGATGCTTCCGATTGCATCCGGAGAAAATTCACGCCCATTTTGGGGTTCCCTTACTTTCGGTTTCGGGTCTATAATTCCTGACCCAACACAAGGAGGGACAAATCATGCTGGTGCTCAGCCGAAAGAAGAACGAAAGCATCGTCATCGACGGACACATCGTCATCACGGTCATTGACGTCCGTGGCGACAAGGTCCGCCTGGGGATCCAGGCACCGAAGGAAATTCCGGTGCATCGGAGCGAGGTGTATTCGCGGCTTGCAATGTTGCCGCCAGCGACTCCTCCCGAATCGCAGCATACCGCTGCACCATCTCCGCTGTCAGCCCCGGATTAGTTTCCCGGAACAGACGCTCCGCCCGCTGGAACGCCGCCGGACCCAACAACACCAGCAGATCCGCCAAGTCGAAGTCTGCCTTGGGCATAAACAGCGGGTTCGGGTGTCGTCGCACCTTTCGCGTCGTCTCGTGCAGCAGGATGTCGCCGGAGTCGTAGTCCACGGCTAACGACGACACTTCGTGCATGACCACGGCCAGCAGCCGGGAAATATCCTTGATCTCGCAGGCGCCAATGGCCCGAGCCAGCCCGCGGCACGTCGACGGGAAGTACGTCAACAGTACGTGACGGCCACGGGAAAAAATCCAGCGACCGCCACCACGCTGCTGCAGCTCGACCCGGTGGAAGGACAACTCCTGACGGAGCTCCTCGAACTTGAGCATCGCCGTGTCAAGACGCTGCCGCTTGGCCTGTCGTTGTCGTTTGGACGCCATCCAATCTCACTTGAAGTTGAGTTGTGCTGAACCAATCCAGCATGGGCACGAGCAGAATCTCTCCACCGCAGCTGGCCACGTACTCCGCGCCCGGGATCGTCGTATTGCGATACTCCTCGCCCTTCACCAGGACGTGCGGCGAGATTGCACGGATCAATCGATCCGGCGACGGCTCGTCGTACACGACCGCCATGTCAACAACATGATGATCACAAAGTTGCAGGCCCCGTTCACCCTGCGGGATCAACGGCCGCGTTGGACCTTTCAGTTGCCGAACCGACTCGTCCGAGTTGAATCCAACAATCAGCACGTCGCCGGCTGCTCTCGCTGTCCTCAGCACGTGCACGTGTCCGGGATGTAGCAGGTCGAAGCAGCCGTTGGTGAAAACAATCTTCTTGCCTGCATCATGACAGTAACTGGCAAACCGCCGGGCTTCCTCCAACGTCGCCAGTTTGAACTGCGGCTCACGCTGCTGCCTGCGGAACTGCTCGACAGCAAAGCGGGTCACGATCGTCGTTCCGTGGACCTGCACGGCCAAGGCCGCGGCCACGTTGGCCATGTCCACGGCACTTCGCAGATCGGCCCCTTCCAGGAAAGCCACTGCCAGCCCAGCCATGAACGTGTCACCGGCCCCGGTAACGTCAAACACTGCCTGCGTATGTGCGGGCACATTCCACGTTTGACCTTCACTGGAAACAGCCACGCCATCGGCCCCGAGCGTCACAACAACCGTTGGAATGCCAAACTGCTGCGAGATGAGGTGAGCCGCCGTACAGCCTTGTGTAATTTTGTCGGCTGCCAGACCGGGGTGGCACGCATCGTCGACAGAGTCCATTGCCTCCTGCAAGTTCAGCTTGACCAGGTTGACCACACCCGCGTACTTGTACAACTCCCGTTTGCAGTCGACGAAGATCAAAGCACCGACAGTACGGGCCGCAGCCACCACGTTATCAACACTCGCTTGCGGCAGCATCCCTTTCCCGTAGTCGGAGATCACGAACAGTCGCAGCGATTCCGACATCGTCCCCTGCAAGTGCTGCACCAACCGGGCTTGCACGTCTGAGTACCCGATGACGTCGTAATACGGTCGCTCCTGATCGACACGCAGCAGAAGCTGCCCGCCGCTGACAACTCGCATTTTCACTGTCGTCTGCACGGCCTCGTGGTCCAGCAGACTGAGCCAGACGTTGGGGACGTGCTGCAGGCAACTCCCGATTGCATAGCCTGCCTCGTCCTTTCCGACGATGCTGACCAGCGCCGGGTAACCACCCAGCGCCGCGATGTTGGCCGCGACGTTCCCTGCCCCGCCGGCGGCATCCCGCACTTCTTGCAGGACCGCAACCGGGACGGGGGCTTCCGGACAAATTCGCGACGTCGTACTGAGCAACGTGCGGTCGAGCATGCAATCGCCGACCACAACGCAGTGCGGATGTCTCATTGAACGAGCAGCTCCATGACGTACCGCCGCTGGGTCAGCCGAACGTCCAAGTAGTATTCACCCAGCAGTTGATAACGCGTCGGCGTCGGCTCCACGTCGAACGGCTCTGCCATAATCCGGGATTCCGGATCGAGCATGTACCAGTCGACGTACGGTTGTTTGGCGTTCGCAATCTGCAGCACCGCCGTGCAGCCGTCGTCGAACGGGACGTTGTAACCGATCAAGGCATCGCCGTCCGGGATCGCCGGGTCGCCAGGGCTTGCCAGGATCCGTTGCAACTCTTCCACGGCCGCCGCTGTCAGCATGAGCGGTTTGCGTGCAAACTCCGCGAAGGTCACCGGTTCGGCGTCGCTGATCCTGGCAATCGCACGCAGCGCCATGTCCTGCATCAGCTCGCCGGCATCCGTCAGCACACTGCCGTAGTCTCCGGCCGTGTGCATTGCCACAAGCTGCCCGCGGTAGTCCCGCGAGCCAACCCGCAGTTGTACCCGGCAGCCCAGATGCAGCGTACCGGGGTCGCTCGGAGGCAGCGGGGCCGGTGCCGGTGTGGCGCCCGGCGTCGGTGTTGCCGCAGGCGTCGTACCCGTCGCGGCCGCCGTGGTTGGCGGCGTTGGCGGTAACTCCGTTCCCGGCAGCGTCAGCTGTTCGGGCGCCGGCCGATCGCCGGCCTGCGTGAAGTCTCGCAGGTAGACGAGGAACGGCAAATCGGGAGCCGTCGGATCTTCGGCGGCGATTTCCGCCAGCACGTCAACGTAGTCGAACAGCCAGCCCAGCTGCGTCGAGGCATTTTTCCAGTCCCGCCCCGTCAGCCCAAAGCTGGTTTCCGTCGGAGCCTTCTTGCAGAACGACAGCAGTGCATCCGGTTCGACGATTTCTCCCAGCTTGGAGAGCGCATCGACTTGGTCGAGGAACTGCTTCAACGGCAACTTCGGGACGTACATCCGCGTCGTGATGTAGGTCGTCAACAACCGCACTTGGTTGGCCGGCGTGATCTTCCTGGCTTTCGCGTAGGCCGCGAACTCGGTCGTCGTCATTTCTTCCTGCGCCTTTCCTGTGTCTTGAGCCACCCCGTGATGCCCTGCCAGTTGGCAGACACCTGTGACAGCTCTTCCTTTGCTTTGTTTTCTTCCGCAATCGACTCTTCCCACGTCTCATCATCCCGCACGTCCAGGATGTTCTCCCGAATCAGATCCGCCAGAACCGTTACGTCCAGCGCATCCAGCTCCCAGGACTCGTCACCAAACTCCTCCATATATGGCCCCGATCGCGAGTCCGTTACCTTGGCCGGGTTGGGCGGCGGCTCGTACTCCTCGATCTGGTTCATGTTGAGCGCCAAGCGTTTAACTCGCAGTAGCTCGGCAGACTTCGGACCAAGGAACAACTCCAAGCGATCCTTGACGTCACGCGTCATGTCCAAACCGGACGGGTCGTGGTCACCCAGGTACAGGATGAGAACTTCCTGCTCGTCATCTTCAATAAACCCTCTGAACCGCTGCGATGCCCGCCACATCTCGCTCTGAGAGGTATAACCGCGGCACGCAAAGTAAGGCACGTCGAGCGGCTGACAGACAGAGGCCAGCACGCCGACCAGGGCATCCTTCTCAACCCAACACTCCACGCGAATTGACTGCCGCAGCCACTTGTCGTATTGGAACTGTCGCGAGCAGGTATCAACAATGTCGTCGGGACCGGCCCAGTGCGAATTCTGCACCATGCTGCGCATACGGTCTTCAATCGCATCCCAATCGACCAACCCGGCCAAGCGCGCATTGTTGATCACGTTCCCGAGGTTCTTGTAGGACCGCTCCGTGTTGGGAATCAGTGCTTCGCCAACAAACTGGTAATACAGCTGTCGGAGCGTCAACGTGAAACCTTTGTTGGCATGGTCCTCGATAATCCGGTTGGCATGATCGATGATGGCCTGGCATTCCGGTGAGAACCGCTTCTTCACGTAGCGAATAAACGGCATCACCCACCGTCCTTACTGTTGGGCAGCAGTCGCATGCTGCCCAAGTTGCTCAACGTCTCCTGGATCTTTTCAGGTGACAAAAATTCCTCCAACCGTTCACGCAGTTCATTGATACGGCGACAGAACTCGTCGAGGGCCTTGTCATTTGCCTTTGTTGCCGGGATGCAGGCTTTGACCGTTTTGCCTTCCTTGACGAAGTCGCCGGGCCACGGCTTCACCTTGAAGTCTCGCCCAGTACGACAATACTGCCGCATCAGCTCCGAGCCGTCCCAACAGTAACCACGTTCGCACTCGGTATAGCTGAGGCAAAAGCCCGTACCGAGTCCTTCCCACGGCGACTCGGGCATAATCGTCACCAAGAAGTACCGCTCCCAGCGGATCTTGAATCGCTTGTCGAGGGCCGCCCAAGTTGCCTTGCGGATGGCCTCACAATCCGTCCCCTCGATCTCGAAAGGCGGATCGCCGATTTCAACGCGGAACACCGATCGAATGGTCTCGAACGGCGGCGAGTGGTCCACCCGGTCCTGCGTGGTTTTCAGCAGGAGCAACGGTACTTTGACCAATGTCGCGTCGGGCCGCTTCCAATACCACGTGTCGACTACTTTGCCGCGGGACATGATCAATCCGCCATGTTATTGATCGCATCCAATGCGGAAATAATCGCCGTCCTGACTTCCGGTGTGTCCACCTTAACGCCTTCACAAGCCAACGCAAGCAACAACGATTCCAACCCGTCGATCCTCGCGTTGAACTCCCAGCAGGTCATTGCCGCATCCAGTTGATCTTCATCGTCGTCATCGTCGTCGCTCAGCGGCTGTCGTAAATTACTTTCGACGACGCCGCTTTTTCCGTGGAGGTCGAGTTTGATGTTCTGCCCGCCCCCAAGTTCGATCAAAATTTGCATCGAGTTCTTCCTTAAAGAGCAGGCGTGGCAACAGCTTCGACGGATCGTACATCTTCTTGTAACGCGTTACGGACTCCCGTAATGCCTCAATCACTGTACTCAGCTGCTCGCGATCGACGTCGATCTTCCGTCCCACGACCGGTTTGTCATGGTCCAGCAACACCATGTACAGTTCATGATCTGCGTACTCCGATCGCAGCCGCGGCTCATCAACCCAGACCCACGCCGCCACATAGGCGCCGCTGATGTCATCACCCATCGAGACGATGGCATCCGTGTCAATCTCCAACTCGCCGTCGCGACCGTGACTGTCTGCCAAGGCCACGTATTCTGCTTCGTGCGCCGTACGAGACGTCGTACAAAGTTTCAGCGCCACCTGGTGGGCCAGATACTTTCGCATTTCCACCGACAGTTCCGGCGGAAACTCCGCAACGGTCCGCCCGCTTCGCTTGTCGATCAGAAACATGGGCTCGTGATCGAACTCGTGTTGAATCACGAACGGACCGGAGCCGCAATAGTTGGCTGTCGCGCTCGGTGCAAAGTCCGGCGCACACTCGAAGATTTTCTTAGGCATCACTGTCGTCCCTGAATTCGCCTGTCTTGGCCATCAATCGCATCCCCACCCTCGCCCGCAGGAAGTCGGCCGTCGCAGCCGCGTCTCCGCGTAGTAAAAAAATTGGGTAGGGGAAAGTTCTCGCAACAGCCTGCGCTACGACAGTCCTTGTCGGGCGGTCGTGCCGCCGAAAGGACCGTCGCTTCGTCAGTTCCTTCGGCAAGACTTCAGTCGTGGGGACCGTCGCCAACACGCCAATCCGGGACCGCCAGCAATCCGGGCGCGGCTCCAAAGTGATCAGGCTCACGGTATTTTCCAACCCGTATGATTTGGGCAACGTACTCCGCCAGTGCAGGCAGAGGCGGAGTATCAGCCGCAGCCAACCCGTCCGCGTCACCTGATCGGCATCGAGCTGCTCAAGCACAAGTTCGCGAGGCATCAGTTCAAGAATTTCCGACGCCGTCGGTGGTTGCAGCGTCCAGTAGTTCGTCAGACGGAATTCGACCAAATGTCGCGTGAACGCACGGATCCAAGCCGGTTCACCCTCGAATGGCAACGCGAGCTGCTGCTTGCATGGTGGACAACAGATAGCATCAACCGCATCAAAGATCCGACCATTGCGGCGAGCAAAACAGAACGGGCAGACGTCATACAAACTGCAGGGCCGCGACCGTTGTTGTGTCTGCACAAAAGCAGGCGGGCAGTTCCTGGCATACTGTACGGCCTTCAACCACTTGTGGATCTCGACGCTCTCCTTGTTGGGGATTCGGGGAACCCAGTCTGCATCCTTGAGGGCTGCCAACCTGGCCCGCCATTGAGTCACGACCGACTTGGTCATGGGCCAGATCCGCTCGGGGTGTCGAGCAGGTCCCATCAACCGATATAGGACCGAAGCGCGGCGCGCCAGCATGTGGCTAGTCTGTGGGGTACTACGATGCTGAAAGTCGAGGTCTGGCACTTGACGTAAGTCCTTATTTCTCGCCCTAAAAACGGCACAACCATATTTTGATTTATCCTACTCAGTTTACCGCTCAAAAATGCTGTCCGACCATCCTCCTGATGACTCTTCGTATGCTGGGGGCTGGGGCAGGGCCGGCTTTCAAACTGCCGGCCCCTGCCCCCAGCACCGTGGTTAGTTTGGTTTGGGGTTACCACCCGACCAAAATGGGCAGTCCCCCGACCAAAATAAACGTCGCTCTCGACCTACAGCATCCACGCTTCAGCGTGCGTTGTGGTAAAAATTAGTACAACCCCACGTTCCGTCGACCGCGCTCGCCATATTCAATCCTGGTGCGTTTGGCGATGGTTCATTCAGACTGTCAAACTGGCAACCCCGGCGGAGCGTCTGCGGACTACCATTCGGCCATATTGACATTCTCCAGCACGGGTACAATACGCCAAATTGACAGTTCGGTCCCGCGGATCCGGTTGAGGGCATCAGACATGGTCTCGAACGTCTTCTCGTACAGCATTTGATTCGGCGAGATGACAGCATACCGATACTCTTCGCCACCGTTGATCTTTTCGCAGAGGGTGTCGATCTCGATCGGTCCAAGTGCCGGGTGCTGCCCGTCGTTGGTGGCAATCTCCTCAAACTCGCACACGCTGGCCGCGTCCCGTTCTTGTGCTGCCTGATAGAACCGGAGCGCGGCCAGCATGGTGTCACGGTCCGCTTGCGTCACCACCAGAATTTCAGGGGGCATCGTCGCCATCGTCGGACTCCTCGTCAGCTGTGGCAGAGCCGGTGGGTTGTGTAAACAGCAGAACTGTCGGGACGACTCGGACGTCAATACCGAGCGTCTTTGAACGGAACAGCAAACCAGCAATGGCCTGTCCGATCTGGCTGCGCTCCAAGCACTCGTCCAGCGTGGCTTTGATCGATTCCAGTTTCACACTGTCCGAGAACAGCTCTTCCGTGATTTCCACACCGTCGTCTGATTCTCCGCCCTGGATGCACTCGAAGTCGTCGGCAACTTCGAGCACGGCGACATCCAATACTTCTTTAGGCAACCAGTAGAGCCACGACAACGTGCCGGCTTTCGCGTGTTGCTCAAGTTGAAACTGGTCCCAGAGCGCGTCCAATGACAGGTCGAGGTTCTGCTGATCCGGGCCGATGGCTGTGACCGTGTCACGATCCGTGTAACCAGTTACAACGACCATACCCACAACAGGGTCACCGAAGCTCAGTCGCAAGTCGCCATCGCCGTGGTCTCGCTCGTCGAAGACCATGTCCACGTATTTGCGCAGCGTCGCCTTATCCGGAATCGTCACGCGCTGCACTGTCTCTAGCGGCTTGAAATAATCGACAGTGATTTCAGCAAACGAATCCAGCATGCTCTCGATGTGTTCGAGTTGGTTTGGCGTCAACAAGGCGTCAGGGTCCGGAAACTCGGTATCCATAACGGCCATGGCAATACACTCGAAGAATGCCAGATACTCCGAACGCCCGATTCAATCTTGACGTGCCTCCAGATAGGGTGCTCAGGGGGGTAGTGTTGTCGCAGCAGTTGCAGGAGCGGGCATGACTCCGGCCACTCGCACAGGTTGTCTTTGAGAATGGCGCCCATCAGGTAGGCAAGGTCTGCACCAATCCCTTGCTCTTCAAAACTTTCGGTCTCACGAAGCACGCATTCGTAAACGTCCACGGCCAGGCTTGCCTGCAGGAATGCTAACGGGACACGCTTACGTGGTCGTAAACTGCTGGTGAACTCGTCGTAGAGCATGCCCGCGAGATCGTGCGGTCGTATCGGGCTATAGGGATACCAGCATTCGCCGTTGCGCTGATCAAACTCCCGGTCTGTCGGGTGCGGTGCCGGGATTAACATGTAGCCGACGGATCGCGAGTTCGTACCATCGAAAGCACTGAACAGCGAACCAATCAGCAACTCCATTCTCTCGGGCACCGTTGCGCTTACCTGCTCGCTCAAGATCCCAATCAGACTGTCGACGAACTCGAACAGTGCTTCCCGCATTTCGTGGCACGTCAACTGCCGCGGTATGCCATCTTCCGATTTCTTAGACATTGGGCGGGTCACATTCCGCGAGATCGATCAGAATCGTTGGCTTGTAGACGCGACCGTCTTTCTCGCTGATGAAGCGGACTTCAAGCCGAGAGTCCAAATCAAAACCGTCGGCAAGCTCCTTGGCCGTGTCCAGGATTTCTTCCGCGGTCTGGCAGGCATCAAAATCACCGTGGCCGATACTGAGAAGAATCGCGCGGCCGGCCGGCAGTTTGTTGAACTCCCGCTCGCAGAACTGGTCGTAGCCGACGATCTCCGCCGTGTCGAAGCTGCCGTCTTGCGTTGCCTTGAGATATTCGGAGAACTTATTCCGCAGGTCGTCCTCGCGGGCGCGTGACCAGATCCGGAAGACTCTCGCGCGATCTTTCTGGTTGCTCAGCATGTCGCCCAACTGCAACAACCGCTTATCCGGGCAGTCTTGACCGTTCGTGACGTTGCGCACGGCAACGATTGCTTCCTGCAGCTCCACGTCGGTGAGATTGAATGTAATGTGTTCGCTCATGGACTTGTCCGTAGGGCATTCGGTGTGATTGGCGGGATGGGCGTGCCGTCGGGGTTTTGCATGCGGTAGGCAAGTCGACCACGGGTTCGACCGCCCTCGCGACTGAGCGAAATGATCCAGCCACCGTGCCGGGCTTTTCGCAGATGTCGGATCTGCGCGCTGGCAGATGCTTCGGGGGCGCCACTCTGTTCAGAGATCTCCCGCAGCGAATGCCAGTTCCCGTCGGCTAGGGCATTCCAGACGGAACCAATCTGGGCACGTAGTCGATCAGCATCAAGGGCGGGGTCGTAGTAACGCCCGTCAAACTCCGCGCCGGTTGCAGCTGCCAGCTCGGCAACGTGAGCCTGCCAAGCGGCATCCATTTGATTCGCGACATTCAGCCAGATTGCCTCGGAAGGGTTGGGGTGCAGCCAGGCTTCTCGAAAGAGCCTGACGGCGCTCAGCATTGCAGCGGCCGTGTCGTGCCTCATTCGACCCGTTTCCCGTTCTCGAACGTATTGCTCATCCCGCCATGCCCGTCGTGCACGGCCGTTGGACCATCGACCGAGAAGCGGCTGTAGAGTTCGGCCAGATCGTCCAAGTCGGCGGCATTCTCCAAGAACTCCGTGAGTGTCTGCACGACCGCTTCGTCGAGCACGACGTTTGGCTTTTGTGATTTAGATTTTGTTTTCGCCATTTTCGCTATCCCCGGTGTGTGCCGACACTGACATTGTACTTCTCCAGGAGGTCTTTCCATTCCTTGAACGATCCCTGTCCCTCTTCGGGACCGTCATCGTCGTCGCTCCGGGTTTCCACGAGGTCGCCGTCGCTGAACCGGAACATGTGGATCGTCGTCTCTTCTTCGTCGGCGTAGCACAACCCCAAGTTGCCTGGCTTGCCGTCTTTGTCGGGTAACTGCAGGTTACCGGAGTCCGTCATGCAGTAGCCGTCTGCGGCCTTGAGCTTGGCCACCGGGAAACCGTTATCGAGCGAAATCACTTCGTCCAGCGCATGGACGTGTCCGTTCTTGTGCCCGTGGTTCATTGCATAGGTGACCGCCTCTCGGACGGCCTCGCAGACGGCGCCGAACTCCGGAAGTGAATCCCCTTCAACGGGGGTGACGACCACGTCGATTTCGACTCTTACCCGCATCTTCTGCTCTGCCATTGCTCGTGTTCTCCGGCAGTGGGTGGTCCTTGAGTGCCTTCTGCATCAACTCTCGCCCGTAGGGGTTGCCGGCAAACTCGCCGAGGCGAGCCGCCACTTCGATACAGCCCGGGCACAGCTTCCGTTGCACGGTCTTCTCTTTGCAGATCTCGCAGCGGCGGACCTTAGAGATCTTCAACTCGGCCGCCGCATTTCCCGCAGTAGCTTCCTGCATGGTAGCCTCGCTCCACTAAGTGATCGACGTCTTGCAATCCCCCGATCCCTGTCTCGTCGACGTCGATAACTTTCGACAGGCAATCGAATTCGTGCCCACCTGCGCTGAAGTGAGCCGATACAGCAGTATCCAAGGTCAAATCAGCGCCGCAGTCAATACACGTCTCCGCGTGCTCGACCTTGCGACGCTCGTGATCGTTCACGGCATTTACGATGTCCTGCCATAGGGCATCGTTGTCCGGCTGCGCCGTGTAGTTGAGGAACAGCTCGACGAAGCTGTCACGATCGACGCTAGTCGGATTCGCCATTGAGCAGCAGCTCCTTCCGGATGTCCTGCCACGCATTCAGCAGACGCTGGTAGGCCAGGATCTCGCGACGCTCAGTTTCGACTTGGTCCAAGTCGATCCCGAAGTATTCGGCCAGCAGCTTATCCGTCACGAAATCGCTCAGATTCTCGTCACGGTGTGTTTCGTTGAACCATGTGATGAAGTCTCCCAGCTTCTGGGAGTCGTCGCTGACGGCTGCCAGCTCGTCGCAAGCCGGCACTTGCGGCGGCAACGGCAACATGGCCGGTTTTTGCTTTCCAGTCTTGCGCGCCATTACTTCCTCTTGTCGTAAACGAATCCTAGCGGACCCCAACCCTGTTGAAAGTTTTCGTTGTTGCGCTGGTCGTAAAGGTAACGGATCAGTCGCGTGGCATATTCATCGCTGAGCCCGTGCACCAAGAAGGCGAGCACGAGAGGCACGACGCGAAACTGTGTCGGGATCCGGTTGCAGATCCGATCTAACGCTTCGCACGGCAGCCCGTTGCGAACCAACAAGGCAAAGTACGACGAGTAATCATCGAGCAGATCGGCGTACGCGTCCCTGATTTTTTGCTGCTCGTGTCGTGGGTCGATCAGCCTGATGTCCGATAGGGTTAAACCCGGGCGTGTGGTGGCAATCGCAGAAGCATTGGTGAGCACGTTCGATGGCATGTCCGAGGAACCAGAGTTCTTTGAATAGTGCGTGGCGGTTTTGTAAGTCGAAACGCAGCCTGACGGCCTTTTCACACGGTGATCGGCCTGCCTCTGCTTCCAGCATCAGGCACAACTGCAATGCAACCATGACGTCCGCTTTGCGGGCAATATGTATCAGGAAGAACTGTGAGACGTGGAAGTCCTCGTTCAAAGGAAACTTCAAGCCGCGATCGGCAAACACTCCGCGGGCAGCATTTGTAATACGCCTCTGACCAAACCGAAGCATCTCCAGGACCGTGGGAGTCTTTGCCATCACTTCTCCAATCGTAACAGCGGGATCTTCACCACAACGAGTTTGTAAAGCGTCAGGTGTGCCACATCGCGCTCTTCCAACTCGTCGTAGGCCATACGGATTGCTTCCGGGAATGTTTGTGATAGTTTGCCAATCAGCATACCGCCCGGCGTCTCAACCACGAAGTCCGTCTTCGTGATCGTGTCCTGATCGTGAATCGGATGTTCGGTCATTAGGAATCCAAAAAACAACGGCAGCGATTTCCCGACTCAGGTGGGCCGAAGCCCGGCTTAGATGGTACTCTCGCTGCCGCTGTACGTGCTTCCGTTATTCTGCAGCGGCAATCAGTAAATTCAGGCCGCCCTCGGCGGGCCGATGACAAAGGGTGCCGTAACCATTCAGCTCCGGATCCCTCGCGGCGTATAGCAGACTACCGTCGCTGAGTCGGAGTACCAGCGGGTGCTCCCAGCTGCGAGCATCCCAGCTATTCTCCAGGAGTAGTTCCGAAGTCATCGGCAGAACCTCG
>Ga0137430_1000400_pt1 | contig 12548 bp, 27 predicted proteins | sample EasRivERMZT754_2_FD_104651 | JGI IMG/M metagenome (GOLD analysis project Ga0137430, IMG submission 104651) | Soil microbial communities from meander-bound floodplain in the East River, Colorado, USA - East River MetaG ERMZT754_2 | ecosystem: Environmental > Terrestrial > Soil > Floodplain ...
AATCAGGTCTTTCTGCTTCAGCCCAGGTGGCACATCTGCGACAGCCCGCTCGTAGTTGTCGCCAAGATATTTCTGGTTCTTCCCGCCGAACCCGCTGCCGCCCTTCTTGTCCGACCGAGCATAGCTATCCCCTAGGTTCAGCCAAAGCGTGCCATCATCTCGGAGGGCGCGGCGCACCTCCCGGAACACGGCTACCATTTCCGCCACGAATGCGTCAGGCGTTGACTCCAGCCCGATCTGGCTATCGATCCGCAAGGCTCCGCAGTGGCGGCAATCACCGCCCATCGATCCGACACCGTCCCGATTCCGTTGTGCGCGGTCGTCCACTATGCCATCAGCTCTGCCTGCCCCAGGTCGGCCCTGCTTGTGATCGCACTCCAGATCGCCGCCGGCCCATTGCGCCGTTCCATAATCCCGCAAACCAAAATATGGCGGCGAGGTCACGCAACAATGCACCGATTGCGCTGGCAGCGTGCGCAGGATCTCACGGCAATCGCCCTGTCGAATTACCACCGTCATTGCTTCCTCCCCGAGATGCCTGCGAGAGCCTCCTCACTCAGCGACAGGTTCCCTTTGGCCAGCCCTCTCTCAACAGAGAGACTAGTAGTAGTTATCTTCTTATCTGTATCTGGTCGTTTTGCCATAACAGTAGTAACACCGTTACGTAACGCCCTTAATGTAGCTATCTCTTCTCTCTGCCGCCTGCGGAAGTTCCGTTGTCGCTCCGCGTTGGTCTGATCAGTCTTATCTGTCTGATATTGCCACTGATTCCAGTCGTGCGGGACAAAGCTGCCATCCTCGCGCTGGTCGAAAAGATTCTTGGCAACCAGCTCGGCAACAGCAGCGTAAGCTCGACGTTTTGTCATCCGAAGTTTGACAGAAATCGTATCAAAATCAGGCAATACGCCACCGTATTCGTTCGCCACGCAATTCAGGTTGAACCAGTTGCGGTGTTCCTTGTTGCTCAGTTTGATCAGTTTGGCGTTGTCAACACAGGAATTCTGCGCTCGCCACCAGCGGCCGGGTTTCATGGGTTCCGCCTCTTAATGATGCGGTATGGCTTATATGGACTGGCGTACACCTCAAGCCAGCCCCACCAATACGGGTTTGCAAATGAGTGGCGAACGATAAGAGCTCGCGGGTCACCCATCATACATCCATAGCCGCCGTGTTCCGCACCGCCTCGGCAAGCATATTGCGAAGATCATCCCTACTGACATTGCATTTCGGGAAGTTCTTGCGGTAGCCGGCTGACGTCTTGGACATGCCGGACGAACTGAGGAAAGCGCGGGTTGCCTTCTGCTGCTGTTCCGATCGGGTGGGATGGGGTGGGCGCGCCTTTGGTTCAGCCTTCTTCTTGGCAAAGCTCTCGTTTTTCTTCCTGGCGTTGGTCCTGTTGCGGCGGTCTAGTTTTCTTTGAGCCAGTATTTCTGGCGGAAGCTGCGGTAGGGCATTGTTCCTAATGCGCGAAGCTCTTCCTGAGATTGCACAGCGGGTGTATGATGTTCCGTGACCCTTGTTAATCAGGTCTGCAATCTCGGAAAAACTAAACGGTGTCGTCGACAACAGGCAGGTCAGCATTTCTGAATGTGCTGACGGCCATAGGGTTTTTGGGTTTGACATTGTTTGCCTCGTTGTTTTGTTGTTGCTCCATGGGAGGCGTGAACCAATCCTCAACTGCTTGCTGAATGGTCAGAGCGAGATCGTGACACGCCTGCTCGTAAGCGTAATCGTAAGGCGTTGAGTCCTCGCTGATCGGCTCGTCACGCAGAAAATGTTCTGCCAGTTTATAGCAAGCTGGATCATAGCTCTTAGCCATTGTTCACACCTCCCATCCCGTAATGAATGGCCTTGCCGATCAGGATGCCGAGCGCGAGGTTCACCAGAAGCCACACGACGCCAGCGATAATCCAGATCATTCGGCACCCTCTAGTGACTGGTAGTCGTCAGCAGTAGACTGGCCCTTTGTGAACTTCCTGATTGCCTCGATGGTATCCCAATCGGGGCGGCATAGCCGGCGGCGGATGCGGCTGACGGTCGGCCGCGATCGCTTGATGCGCAACGCGACCGCGTCATCATCAAGATTGTGGAGCGTCATATAATCTGAGAGGTGCATAACGGGCATTGTACGCTATGTGTACCGGTAGTCAATTCCTTTGTTGAAAATTATTTGTACGGTTAGCGCACATTTCCGCTTGACGCCCCGGTACGCGAGGTGCACATTGCCCCTATCGAAACGGAGAAGCAAGATGATCCCGAGCACCAAGCAGAGGAAAACCGACAAAGCACAACCAACCATAGTCGTCGACGGTGTGAGCTACAAAATCCCAGCTTACTTGCGTGATGCAACCGACGAAGAAATTACCCGCGTCATCCGCGGCTGGAGAAAATCACAATGACCCACACCGTCCCGAGCGCCAAGCAGATGGAGGACAGCCGACAGACCCACTATTTTCGTGATGCCGACGATAACCGGCTGGCTGTCGTCACCGAATTTCGTCAGGGCTATGAATACGGAGCCGGCGAATATGTTGCATGGGTAGAGGGCGAGGAGGATGGCCTAAACGGCGTCGGCAGCACCATGATGGAAGCGATCGCTGACCTTGCCGCCCTGATCGAGGAAAATGCGTAGCACACTAAACCAAAATGGAGGATTAACATGGAAATCAACGGCAAAAAGGTTGTAGACGCGACCAAGCCCATTTCTATCCATATCACCGCGCGTGACGCCATAGACGGCGCAAACAAGGACCCGGCAGGCTGCGCAGCGGCGCGTGCCGTGAAGCGTGATTTGCATTGCGTCAGCGCCCGCGTTCACATCGGCCGCGTCTACGTCGAGACCCCCAAACAATGGGTTCGCTACCACACGCCGAGATCGCTCCGAACTGAAATCATCGCCTTCGACCGCGGCGGTTCTTTCGAGCCGGGTGAGTACAAGTTGGGGGTGCCTGAGAAGAATAGGCACGTTCGGGTGGAAAAACGAACGGGGAGGACCGGAACGAATAAAGATGCAAGCGCAAAGCGCCGCAAGGTTTTGATTGCCAAGGTCAAGCGCCACGAAGTCACCGGCATTCGCCCGAAGGGGGCCAACAGATGACCGCCCATCATCATATCGCCGACTATATACACCAGCCGCCAGAGGTGTTCATTACCTGCGAAGAGTGCTGCGGCGAAGGCGCGATCGAGGTCTGGGGAAGCGTCAGTCGCTGGTCTATTGACCCGCCATGCGCTCACGTCATCCCCTGCCGAGCCTGCGATGGCGTAGGCGGATTTATTTGTGAGGCAACATAATGACCACCCAGCAACTCGACATAGTCCCCACCATCCCTGAGCCCGGCGGCATCGTTCAGATGGAGCCGCGCGCCGTCACGCCCATGGACATGCTCAACCGGGCTGTGCAGTCCGGCGCCGGCCTCGACGTGATCGAGAAATTCATGGGTCTGCAAGAGCGTTGGGAGGTAAATCAATCGCGCAAGGCTTTCGACAACGCCATTTCGGCGGCCAAGGCTGAGATTCCGAACATTACGAAGAACCGGGAAGTTGATTTTACATCGCCGAAGGGCCGAACAAACTACCGCTACGAGGACTTGGGCGAGATTGCCCGCGTCGTCAACCCGATCCTCGCGAAATACGGCCTCTCCTATCGCTACCGGACGGCCTCGCCGGCCAACGAGCCGGTTACTGTGACTTGCATCGTATCGCACCGTGACGGGCATTTCGAGGAAAACACGCTATGCGCTGGTCGGGATGACAGCGGAAACAAGAACAGCATCCAGGCTATCGGTTCGACGTTGACCTATTTGCAGCGGATGACACTCAAGGCAGCGCTCGGCCTCGCCGCATCGAACGACGACGACGGCAAGAATACCGGCGCCAAGATCACCGAGCAGCAAGCGAAGGAGATCGCCGACAAGTGCGGTGAGGTATCCGAAACCTTCCATGAGAACTTCTGCACCTACTTTGGGGTAGATACCATCGCAGACCTGCCCGCAAAGGAATATCAGCGCGCGCTCGTCGCCATTGGCAAGAAAAAGGGAGCCGCAAAATGAGCGACATCATCCAAGGCTCAGACGAGTGGAAAGAACTGCGCCGTGGCAAGGTCACGTCCTCCCGCGTCGCTGACGTGGTTGCCCGGACCAAGACTGGATATGGCGCCAGCCGCGCCAACTACATGGCCCAGCTCATTGCCGAGCGCCTGACCGGCACGGTAGCGGAGTCATACACCGACGCCGCGATGCGGCACGGCACAGAGACCGAGCCCGAAGCCCGCGCCGCCTATGAGTTTTACCAAGGGGTAACGGTCAAGGAAGTTGCGTTTGTTCCGCACCCTAAGATCGACCAAGCTGGGTGTTCCCCGGATGGCTTGATTGGCGATGAATTCATGGTCGAGATCAAATGCCCCAATACCGCGACACATTTGGAGACGCTTCTAGTCCGATCAGTACCCGCAAAGTATGTCGACCAGATGCAGTTTCAGATGGCCTGCACGGGCCGCAAATGGTCCGATTTCGTTTCATACGATCCCCGGATGCCCGAGAACATGCGCCTGTTCGTCAAGCGCCTACCCCGCGACAACAAGCGGATTGCCGAGCTGGAGGCCGAGATCGCCGCGTTCCTGCTGGAAATGGCAGTGAAGCTGTCCGAGTTGAACAGCCTCTATGGCGAGAAGGATGCTGCGTGATGTGCTATTGCATCAAAACCGCAAACGAACATCTGGCACAGTTCAACACGAAAATTGAATTGCCGATATGGACAAGCAGCGGCGTTCGGCCACCGTTTATTCTGACGATGAAGATTGACGCGAAGAAGCGCGGCAAGCCGAAAATGATTTTCGCGAGCTGCTGCCCGTTCTGCGGCGTAAAATATCCGACCTCAAAAGAGAAAGCTGCCTGATGGCCCGCGCAACGCTTGTCCTTGTATCCCCCGAGATCCGCGAGAGAGCTGCCCGTTGGGTCGCAGAGCTGCCGGACGGCACGCGGGTTGACTTCAAGGGGCCTAGTCGCTCGTTGCAGCAGAACGACAAGATGTGGGCAATGCTGACCGAGGTTGCCACCCAAGTCACTTGGTATGGAGACAAACTGTCGGCCGATGACTGGAAGATGATATTTATAAATGCACTCAAGCGTGAACTGCGTATGGTTCCAAACTTGGACGGCAGAGGGGTTGTCGTTGTTGGCCAGTCGTCATCCGACTTGAGCAAGAGCGAGATGGCCGACCTTATCACGCTGATCGAGCAATTCGGCGCGAACCATGGGGTGGTGTTCCATGACTAGATCAGTACCGGAATGGATCTCAAAGCATGATAACCAAGCAATCCCTCCTCGCGTTAGGGTTAGGGTTTTTGATCGGAACGGCGGGCGCTGCCATCTTACAGGTCGCCGAATCCGGGCGGGTGAAGCCTGGGACTGCGATCATGTTGTTGCTCTCGCTAATGGTGGCGAGCATCGCGAAAGCAACTTGGCGCCAGCGCTGAAGGCTCCGCACCGCGAAAAGACCAAGGCAGACGTCGCCGAAAAATCGTTAACGGCCCGCAAGCGCAAGAAGCATCTTGGCATCAAGAAGCCGCGAACAATGACGCGCTGGCGCCGATTTGACGGCTCCATTCGAGAAGCGGGTAGAGAACGATGAATGGACAATCCCAACCCACAATCGAGGAACGGCTGCGCGAGCGCCACCGTGTCGATTCCGACCTGATGTGGCCGCCGCCGTCAGACCTTGATCTTCTGGCGGCGGCCGAAATCGCCACCCTCAAAGTCCGCATCTCCGAACTCGAATCCAATGAAGCGGCCTACAAATCCATCCTCGGCGAGCGGACTTATAACGAGGTGGCAGAGCATATCAGGGGGTTGGAGGATGCGTTGCGCGATGTCATTTGCTGATACGCGCCCCGAACAGACGGAGAAATAGCGATGGAATCCCTTCCCGACCAACAGAACCAGATCAACGAACTGCGTGCCAGAATTGCCCGGCTGGAGGCCGCTCAATCGCAGAGATCGAGGTGCCCAGGCTGTGATGGGCATGAATGCGACAACGGATGCGCCTACCCAGGCGCGCTCACGCGCCCTGATGGAAACAGCAAATGAGCGAAGCAGCAATCATGCAGGCGGCACGCGAAGCGGCGCCGGACAATCGCGTTTATAGGTCAAGCGGCGACCTGTGGACTGATGGGCCGATCAACCTGAGCAAGTTTGTGCGGTTTCTTGCGCGGCAGCCTTATGTCGAGAAGGCAAAGGAGCGTCGCGAACTTGTGCGAAGTCCGCGAGGGCAAAATGACTGAAACTTGGTTTGACCCGATTGATGTAATTGCTGACACGCTGTTTGACGAAGGCGATGCAGTTCTGGCCCTGCTGGAGAACGGTGATACCGTATCGCTGTTTTACGGCCAACTTTCCGACGGCGAAGATGACGATTGGACATGGATGGGCTTTTACAACGAGGACGGCGAAGAGGTTTTCAATGCCGACATCAAGTCCGTCCGGCTAAAGCCGGAGTCTCCGGCTGTCCGAAACAGTGAAAGGAAACTATAAATGAGCGAGCCCAAGCCATGGGCGCCAGAACGGCGATCCCGCGTCAAAGCTAAGTTGGACAAGGAAGCGGCCCGTGCCGCAGCTCGCTTGGGGGCTCACTCGGTATGGATTATAGCTACCTTTGCTGACGGCGAATTCATGCACCTCCAGGATGGCGGTTCGTCACCGTGGCCGCTCAAGGAGCTATACCAACAAATGCTTCGGGCCACCGAGATGAACGAGATCGCTGACGATGACCCTGGGTTTGTCCAATAGCCCAGACGAATGGAGACGGAAAGTGGCTGATGAGCCGGGCGGGAATGACGCTAAAATCTATATGGAAATATGCGCCTCTCTGATGACGCACTTCGGCGAAACGGAGGTTGAAATTAACCTTAGCGATGTGCCGAACAAACCGTTCCAACTTTGGCGGCGCTTCGATGGTGAAATACTGGTTGTGCGTCTAGTCTGGGAAGACGCTCCGTTGCAGAGTGGCCAATGAACGAAAAAGAGCCCGACCCCATGGCAGGGCCGGGCAAGTCTCTCTGGGAGGCGTCAGACAACCGGCGATTTACCGGCGCCTGCCGGACATCAGCGGGGCGTTCGGGTCCACTGGCGGGTCGGTGGGCGGGGGGACGTTGGTATTGAGCGCCGCGTCCATGGCGGTGGCGTCCGCAGTCTCGACGGTGAATACTTCGTCGATAGCCGCCTGGATTTCCGGCGTCATCTGGTTGGCGAGTGCCGCTTCCAGTTCCGCCTTCTTTGCATCGAACAGCGCGATCAGCGAGCCGGTGCGGGTGCTGTTTGCCTTGACGACGTCAAGGGCTTCCTGAATTGTAGCCACGGGTGGTACTCCTTTGCTTACACCTGGGAGCCGCCAGGAGCGGTTTTATCCTGCTTGGCGCTGTCGATCTTCACGTTAGTACCCTTCAGGATATTTGTGAGCTGATCCAGCGCCCTCTGGTCCTTGGGCGACAGCCGCGTCGCCCGGTCTTCCAGCATCGCCTGGATCGCTTCGTTTTGAATGATGATGTAGTATTGCATTTCCAGAAGGTCGATCGCCCAATGCGGGACCTCGCGCCATGAATCATCTCTAGACATCGCCGGATTCCCCTTTCTACTCATTCCCTCGTTCATTCCGCCCTTGCTGGAGTCCGGCTGCCCTGCCTTCGGCAAGCGACGCTTTCGCAGTCGCGTCGACTAGCGCGTCCTTCATAGAGTTAGTGGCTTTCTCGATTGTCTGCACATTATTGGCGACGTGCGTGATGCGTCTGGCATTGATCAGACTGGTGACGAACGCACCGAGCGCCGTTAGGAAAGTGGCTGATGCGACGATAACGTTTGCTATGTCGTTAAGTTGCATGGCTACTCGCCTCCTTGATAAGTTTCCAGGTAGACGGTCCTACGATACCATGTGCAGCGATACCATTCTTTAGCTGCACCTGCACCACAGCCTCGGCCGTGCCGTAGCCAAAAACGCCGTTCACCGGCAGGTCCAGCATGCGTTGCAGTTCCTCGACGTCGTCGCCTTCAATCCCATAGTGGAGGGTGCGCGCGAGAATTACGTCAGCACCGGTGACTGGCTTTACTGGGACAGCGCCAACGGTCCATGCGTGCGTAACGTCCTCGCCCCTGTTTACCACCGAGATGTGACAGTGATGGGCGTGGGCGTTGGAACCGCTGTAATCTCGCCACTCTCCCGGGGATGGCCCGGCCGGGCCAGAACCGATACGCCCGTTGGATATGACGTATTTCAATCTGGGGTCCTGCGCGGCTAAAATCGCATCGGCGAACTTCCACGAATCGAACCCGTTGGCGGGATCATGCGTAAGGTCGACCGCATGCACGATGCCGCGCGAATCCGGGTTGTGGTCAGACGGCCGGGCGGCGTGGGAGGTATCGCCGATCCAGCCGTCCGACGCCTTGCTGCGCTTAGGCCATTTTTCGTTAACCTGGGCTCTAAGTTTATCCAGCGATTTTGCTAGCCGGTAAGCCACTGCCCTAGCTCCCGTAATACTCGGTGACGATGATGCAGCCGGGTGCGCCAGCACCGCCCACAGCACCAGACGTGCCGGCATTACCGCCATTGCCGCCATTGCCGATCTGGAACCCATAAGCCGAGTTCGGGCTGTGTATAATATGGCGGACGTAACCGCCGGAGCCGCCGCCGCCGCCGCCGCTGATGGTTGCGGCAGCGCCGGCGCCGCCTCCACCAGAGCCGCTGGAAGCGACTGCGCTCATACCGACGCCGCCACCCGCGGCACCGCCATCACCCGCGCCGCCGAAAAATGAAATGCCGCCCATGCCGCCTTTGCTGTTGGCCAGCCCGGAGGCGTTGCCGCCGGCACCACCGATTTTGTTAACAAAACCGCCGCTTGGTGTGCCACCCGCGCCACCACCAGTGGTGACGCCGCTAAGAGCCTGACCTGATGACAGGATTGGCCCGGTGCCAAAAGTTGTAAAACCCCCATTGTTGCCGCTGCCTGCTCCGGTCCCCGAACCGGCGCCGCCGGCCCCACCACCAACCAGTTCAATTTCGATCCAAGTGACGCCGGCCGGTGTCGTGTAGGTGCCGGTCGCGGTTAGATATTGCGCCGTTGGCCCTTGGAACAGGTTGGCCTGCGCTTGGCGCTTCTGCGTTGTGGTTAGGGATTGCGCTATATCATGGCGCACGGCGGCGGCGGCTAATTCAGTAGAGTCTATCGCAGTTGCGTCGACATATTGCTTAGTGGCAATGCCGAGCGCTGCTGTCGGATCAGCCCTTACCGACAGCAGCCCGGTGGAACGTGGGGCCGAAAGCACCGCGTCAATTTGTAAACCGGCGTCATTATAGCGGGACAAGTTGAAGTCGGAGCCGGAATTGCTGCCACTCTCAGGTGTGGTGTTGCCGAGTTGAAGCAGCCAACGCGCTGACCCGGCAGCGCTGCCTTGAATACCTGCGAGATGCCCGTTGGCCACCGGTTTATTGACGACGACGACAGGATCATCGTTCAAAACAGTCAAGTTTCCGGTCATGGTATCGCCGGCGGTATTGACGTAGCGGGTATCGTTGAGTGTGTTCTGCGACGTCTGGTCGAAGTCAGTGGACCAAGCGCCCCACACGCCAGCATCCTTCTGCCTGACATACATTTGCGGCGGTGTACCGTCAAGGTCGCGCGCTTCGATGAAGAGGTTGTTGCTGTCGACCACATAGACGATACCGGCAAATGCGTGACCGCTTACAGGCGACCCGGTCGCGCTTGACGCCGAGTAAAACGAACCGGCTACAAATACGTGGCTATTATAATTTGTAACAATCTGTGAAGCCTTCTCGGCACCGAGCTCGACCAGTGCCGCGTCGGCACTAATAGCACCAGTGCCGCCGGCAAGGATCGGCCGCGGCAAGTTAAGATCCTGCTCTATGTCCGCAATGAATGTGTTGTATTTCGCACTCTCGATCACGGTGTCAGGCACGCCCTCGGTGCCCGGCGGGGTGCGGTAGACGCTTGAACCGTCGCGGGGCATTAGAGTTTCTCCTCTTCCGCCGGCGTATCGACCAAGATGCGCCGTAGCCTGAATTGATTCAGAACCTCATTAGTGAGGGCATTGCGAGTGGCCTCTGGGAAATTGCCAAGGCCCGGCCCGGCTACTTCCGGCGCCATGGCGGCGCGGTGCCGGTATAATGGCGAATTCATCGCCATACGTTCGGCCAGTGCGTCGGCTTCGCGCGCCATGCCCTGGTTGAGATTGCGCTTAAGCAGCATCGATGCCGCTGGAACGCCGATGCCTACGGCAGCCGGCAACAGATCACCGGTCATATACCCGGTGCCAAGTCCGCCCATGCCATAAGATCCTGCCGCCCAGCCGCCACCGCCGCCGCCGATATTGCTCAGTGTACGTTTGAAATCCGCCACGGAATCGCGTCGCGCGGTGGACCTTATGTCAGCCTTTTCCGCTGGGTTGTACCATTTGCCTTCGGCGCTAGAGGGTGCGAGTAAGTTAGTAAGTTTCTGGCCGTAGGTGTTGGCAACGTTATTGCCAGAATTGGCGACTTGGGCGCGATCACCGGCATACTGGTTTTGCTCTTCAATGGTCTGGGTGCGCTTGCCGGCCCGCCAGTCGCCGCGCGCCCGCGTAAGCAAGAGTGCGATCCGGTCGCGCTCGGGCTGCCCGCCGCGGGCCATAGGTGCTGTTTGCATGTAGTCATCCAGCCATTGACGAGCTTGAGAAGAGCCCGGCTCGCGAACACCAGTGAGTTGCTGGCGTAGATCGTCAATGTTCTTGGGGCTGACGGTGGCGGTAGTGCCGGGTTGGTTGGCTTGGTTTCGGCCTCTGCGGGCAAGATTAAGGGTTTCCCAGACGGCAGGCGATTTGACTGGATTGGTAGTTGAAAGGAGTCGCTGTTCCAGTGCATCCAAACCTCCCCAAAAATGCGGCGCTGGATAGTCTATCGGAACCCTGTGCGTTTGCCTGTAGGAACCGCCTGAAGATGCCTTCAACTCTGCCGATCTAGGTATGGCGGCTAAAGAACGCGGTGCGACATCGGCAAAATGCCCAAAAGGCGTACCAACCGCGGCACCAAGGGCACCGCCGACCAGCGCATTTCTGGCATAATCTTGTGGGTTTTCGGAATATGTGTGCCCAGCGGCTTGACCAGCGCCAAGCAACCCACCTTCCAGTCCATAACCGGCCATCCTCGCAGCCGTGCCGCGCAAGCCTGCCTGAGCCCCACCAAGCGCTGCACCTGTAGCACGCCCGATCGCTCCTATTCCTGGTACGTAGGCCTGGGCGGTGCCGCCGGCGACATCGCCCACCGCTGAGAGAAATGGACTGCGTTCACGGCGCATTGCACTGTCAGCTACGGCTTGGTTGACACCCTCGGAATAGCTTGGTGCCCCACCAGTAAGGGCACGGTAGCCACCCTCCAAGCGATCCCGCATACCCATCGAAAATGTGTTGGAAGCGGCCTTGGCGACGTCGGCAACGTTGCTGCTAAACGTTGACGGATGCGGGGCGCTACTAAATCCTGTTTCGTAAGGATTGCCGGAAATTGGCACACTAGGCGTGCCCGCTGATGGTACGATCGGTGCCCGCGCTGGGAGTTTGGGATCATAATCATCATCATAAGGGTTGTTGCTGGCCATCAATCCCCCTTGCCTTGGCGCCGTTGCGCCCGCTTGAGCCGCGCGATCTCTAGCTCGGCGGCGCCGGGACCGTAAACATCGTTAAAGAATTTCTTGTGCTGCTCTGCGTCCGGCCCGCTGGCGTTTTTCAGGAACATCTCCAGCTTGTCTCTTGGTATTGTCGCGCTGCTGGTCTTGTAGTTTAACTCGGCCTTTTCACCGGACAGGTAGCGGTCGACCTTCTCCTCGTAGCTGTTGATCTTGCGGTGGTTGATCTCGGCAGCGCGATCCATGATTGTTTGGATCGTCTTCATTTGCAGGTTTGGGTCGGAACCCTGAATGCCCTGCGCGATCTTGACATCGATGTTAGATACCTGTGAGCCGCCCTCGCCGTTCACCGTCTTGATTGCTTCCGACAGCCCAGCATCCAGCGAGGCTTTCATGATCTCGGTGTTGGCGGCCAGATCGCCCTTTAAGCCGTTGTTCCATGCCCAGTCCGCAAACTTGGCGCTTGCGACCCGCATGTTGGCGCCGTAACCGGTAATGACGCCGTCACGGATCGCCTTGCGCGCCAATTGTTGGGCGCTCTGCGATTTTATCGTCTGATCGACGCTGAATTTATCTTCATCAAGTCGCTTGTAAAGCTCACTCGGCTTCATGCCAGTGCGACCAACAATACGGGCTTCCTCTTTCTTAATGCTGGCGTCTGCTTGTGCATTTATTAAATCTGCTTCTTTCTTTGGTGCTTCATCCTCTCTTTTACGTTCATATTCATAAGCATCTAGTTTTTGCTTGTACTTTGCCTGCTCAGTTGCCTGTAACTGTTGGTAACGTAGTTTCAACCCACTCTGACGCGGGTCATCGGGGCTGAGTTTGCCGGATAACACTGCAATATCGCTCATTTGCGGGGTCATCTGCGGCGGGTCCGGCTCGACCGGTC
>Ga0137430_1000403_pt1 | contig 12510 bp, 13 predicted proteins | sample EasRivERMZT754_2_FD_104651 | JGI IMG/M metagenome (GOLD analysis project Ga0137430, IMG submission 104651) | Soil microbial communities from meander-bound floodplain in the East River, Colorado, USA - East River MetaG ERMZT754_2 | ecosystem: Environmental > Terrestrial > Soil > Floodplain ...
AATTTAAGATAACTGACACTCTTTGACCAGAGCTTGCTCAATGCCAAAAGCCGGAGCAGAGCCGGAGCGCGGACATCCTGTCCGCCAGAAGGGCAAACCTTGTGCGCACAAGCCTCGCGCTCCAAATTGAGAGAACGCCTCGGTCATCTTATCGAAGAATTAAGGATTCAACTACCTCCCCTTTCCCGATTATCTGCCACAACAAGAACACCGGTCTTGCACTATGAACACCAAGACTACCCTGGCGGTTTCCCTCGTGCTGAATGTCGGGTTGCGTAGCACAAACGTCGCCGGGCTCCCTATTCATGCGGACCAACATGACTGTTTGAACTCTTTGGACTCGGCCCTGCTTGCATCTTCCTGGGGCTTCCGCTAGCGTCTGGGCTTTGCGTTTTGCGGTTGGGACTCGTGGAACAACTGGCTACTGACAACCAACGCATGGCTTACTTAAACGACAATTACTTAAAACTTAAATCAGGCTATCTCTTCCCGGAAATTGGCCGGCGCGTCTCGGCTTTCTGCGAAAAGGATCCAGCAGCGGCCAAACGGTTGATTCGCTGCGGCATCGGCGATGTCACTGAACCGCTCCCTCAGGCAGTTATTACCGCCATGCACAAGGCCGTCGATGAGATGGCTCGCCGCGAGACCTTCCGCGGATATGGCCCGGAACAAGGCTACGAATTCATCCGTCAGGCCATCGCCCAGAATGATTATCGCGACCGCGGATTGGAAATCGCCGATGACGAGATTTTCCTTTCGGACGGATCCAAGTGCGATTGCGGGCACATTCTCGACATCCTGGGCCACCAAAACAAGATCGCCATGATGGACCCGGTCTATCCTGTCTATGTCGATACGAACGTCATGGCCGGCCATACCGGGCCCGCCGATGAATCGGGAGCTTATGCGGGTTTGACCTATTTGCCGTGCACAGCGGAGAATGGTTTCGTCCCTGACATTCCCATGGAAAAGGTGGATATCGTCTATTTCTGCTATCCGAACAACCCGACCGGCGCTGTTCCCGCTCGCGAGCAGCTCACCAACTGGGTGAATTACGCGCTGCAGAACAAAGCGGTCCTTCTTTACGACGCCGCATATGAAGCCTACATCACGGAGCCAGGCGTTCCTCGTTCCATCTACGAGATCCCGGGCGCGCGCGAGTGCGCCATCGAATTCCGAAGCTTCAGCAAACACGGCGGCTTCACCGGGCTGCGTTGCGCCTTTACGGTTCTGCCTAAATCGCTCCTGGCTTCGACTGCCGATGGCAAGTCCACGAGCCTGCATCCGCTCTGGCAACGTCGCTGGAGCACAAAATCCAACGGCGTGAGCTATCCCGTCCAGCGCGCCGCCGAAGCACTCTACACCGCGGAGGGCAAAGCTCAGGTGCGTGATTTGATTCAGCATTACATGGGCAATGCCAGAATCCTTCGCAAAGGTGTTCAGGCCGCCGGGCTAAAAGTCTTCGGCGGAGTCAACGCGCCTTACATCTGGGTGCAAGCGCCGTCTGGTGTGACGAGTTGGCAGATATTCGATCGCCTTTTGAGCGAGGCGAACGTGGTGATTACTCCCGGAAGTGGCTTCGGTAGATACGGCGAAGGTTATTTCCGAATCTCCGCCTTCAACAGCCGCGCCAATGCAGAGGAAGTCGCGCGCCGCTTGCAAACCTTGAAGTGGTAAGGTCCTGGAAGGGACATAGCAACAATGGCCCCACGAGGAAGAGAACACCCAGGCAAATCATCCCAAGCCCCGTTGTCGTTTTTCTGCTCATCGTGACTGTTCGGGTTCCCCGTGTTTAGTCTTTCCGGTCCCGCGCAACCTGTTTCACGACGTTCGCCAATTTATTTCCTGCCTTTTTGACGAAGTCGGTTGTCTTTGTGAGAAGCTGCCCACCGCTGCTTTGGACCTCCCCCAGGCCACGGCGGAGGATTTCGGCCTGGATGCCGAAGTCACTCAACCCGACGTTTTTCATCACGGTCAATAGCACGAGGCGATTGATGTCCGTGCTTTCGGTGATGTCATAAAATGTCTCGTTGATGTTGAGCGTCAGAGAACGCTCTTTAGGTTCGCGGCCACTGTAGTCCTTGATCGTGATGACGCCTATCTCCAGATGAAGCGTGTCGATACGAAAGGGAGTCGAAGGGGCGTCTTCCTCGCGCGAAGCAACGCCGCTGAGCTGTTGGATGTTGGACCGGCCATCAGCATTTTTAACGATAACCATTTTTTGGATCTGCAAATCCAGTCGGGTGAGATGGGGCTGCCGGCGCAGGAGCGAGCCGAATTCATAATCAACATACAACCGCTGAACATCGACGAAGACCCGGTCAACAAACTCCGGTGGGTTCAGCAATTTCACGCGAGCAGCTTCAAAGCGGCTGTGCAACGGGCTGAGACGAAGCGAGCCAATGTGAAGTGGGAAGCCGGTAACTTTGTAAACGCCCATTTCCACTGCTTTGTGTGCGATGATATGGCGCGCCGAATAGACCAGTGCCAGGCCTCCCAGGCTGAGGCCAGCAGCCCAGAGAAGAACGCTTCGTCGTCGCTGGGTCATGCAGGTGCCATCAAAGAAGAAGTCCTTCGCTAGCCTGCTTCAGGTAAGCGGCGGAACACGTCGAAGACATCGAGGATTTCGAGCGTCGCTTTGGCCAGGCGGACGACCTTGCCGTCAATCGTCACCAGAATAGTTCCGGGCGGCGGTGGCGGCAATTTCACGACGACCTCTTGGGGCATCGGATGACAAACTTTGAAAACTTCCTTCGGCATGATTTGGCCGCGAATACACGTCTTCTGCCAACCGGGTGGCAGCTCTCCACCGCGAGCGGCCTTTTTCGCCAAACCGGGAGGCAAGCCCTTGGGCCTTTTGCCCGGGCCTTCCGCTACGGTGCAACTCTTAACGTAACTGCGAATGATATCGCGTTCCCCGGCTGAAAAGACCACCTTTGTGCGGATCGCGGCCTGTCCAGGCTTTGCCTCGCGGACGGGTGCCTGGGCGCCAGGCTCCTTGGTCTTAATTTTGTCCTTCGCCAAGGCTGGGCCGGCTAACGCAAGCGCCAACAGACACGTCAGTGAAGTCAACTCAGTAGTTTGCATCGGACCCTTTCGTTTTTTGGACCATCGCGTTGGGCTCAACAACGCGGGCACCTGCTTTCGGCGCCGTGACTGATTTCGGGACAGACCCGCTCGGGCCATCCAACCGCAGGCATGCTGAGCAAAGCAGATGCCGCGTATCCGCTTCTGGGAAGGCACGAACATCCCTGTTTTTGCCCGGTGAACACCGACCCGATGCCAGTTCGTACGGAGGTGATTGCCGCAGGGAGTTGGAAGGGAAAGTGTGAATTTCCTTTTCGGATTTAGGTAGAGATCCCTGTTCTCAGCGGCCGCTTTAGCTCGCAGCGCGGTGATGACACCTTGCCCTATCGTTATTGCGAGACAGGCACGTGAACTTCCAACAGCCGCTTCGGAACGGGTCCAACCTTGATCTCCGTGACCGCCATTCGCGTCTGGCAATTCACAATGGTAATGCTGTTGGCCCCGGCATTGGCGGAGTACGCATAGTTGCCATCCGGGCTAAACGTCAGCCAGTTCGGCGCATCGCCTACCGCCACGGTGCTCACATAGCTGGGTCGCTCGCCCGTGATGTTGTAAACCATGAGACCGTTTCCAATAAAGCTGGTTACCCAGAGTTCGCGATCACCAGGGCGCAGCTCCAGGCCGTGCGTGTTCATGTAAGCAAACTTGGAACGTTTCTCCGGTGGCGGCAGCGGTTGCTCCATCCGGCCTGATTGTTGGCCCGTGGTCAGGTCGGCCCAGGCAAAGCCATGCAGGCCTTCCAGCGCAACAAAAAGCCGCTTCTCATCTCGCGTAATGCACAAGGGGCGCACGGCGCCATCGAATCGCACCGTCTGCCTCAGGGCATGGTCCCGGGCGAAGTCGAATTGCTTGACGAGGTGGTCGCGAATGGAAGTCACGTACATGTGCCGTGCGCCTTGAGGACAGTAACAATTGTGCGGCCTCCCTCCGATGTCCAGGGTCCTCGCCACCTTCGCCTGGCGCGCGTCAATGACGTCTGCCGTTCCCTTGTCGTTGATGGCAACGTAAACCCAATGGCCATCGGGAGTCGCCGCGAGTTGATTGGGCACGCCTGTCGTGGGAACGGCGGCCACAATCTTATCCGTCCCCGTATCCAGGAACTTGATGGTCCGTTCTGATTCGACGGAGCAATAGATTCTCCGTTGGTCTGGCGAGAGGGCCAGCCCATGCGGATGCTTGCCAATCTGAATCTCGCCAGCGACCGTTTGCCGCTCCAGATCGATCACGCTGAGCGTATCACCCGCCGTGTTCGCCACGTAAAGTTTCCGGGCAATGGTCCGATCCGCCGCCAGGCACGGTCTGACAGAGAGGAGCGCCGTTGCCAAAAAAATCGCAACCAAATGTGACAACGCTTTCATGTGGTGCGGTCCTTCGACAGTTTGAATGCCGCATTCGCGAACCCATTGAACGTCATGCAGGGATCGTATCCGGCAATCAGCCATGGTTCACAAGGCTCAAAAAAACTTTAATATTCTGTAACATTTCGCCCTCCCAGCGGGTTCTTCTCGCTGGACACGGCCAGAGGGCTCGTGTCACATAATCGGTTCAAAGCGAAAAGAACCATTCATTACCATGAAAGCATCCCTATCATTACTGCTCGTCACGGGTCTCCTGACAGGCTGCCTCACTGTTTCGGCTGAGACCGAGGAACAAATTAACAAGCGCTTCGCCGTCGAGCCGGGTGGCAAGCTCGTGGTGGACGTGGACTTCGGAACCATCGACGTCAATACCAACGCGACGGGCGAAGTGATCGTGGACATACTTCGCAAAGTAACCCGCGGCGGCAGGGCAGACGAAGAATCGTTTTTGGCCGAACGCCCCGTCACATTCTCGCAGGACGGCAACACCGTCACGATTCACTCGCGCGCGAAGAACAAACCGAGTTGGTCCTGGCGCGGGAAACAGCGCACGGAAGCCAAATACACCATCACGGTGCCGGCGCGATTCGACGCGCAACTCAAAACATCCGGCGGCGGCATAGCTGTGAGCGATCTCACGGGCGAGGTGAAGGCCGGCACGAGTGGCGGCGGACTCAAGTTCGCCCGCCTGCACGGCCCGCTCAACGGCGGCACTTCGGGCGGAAGCATCCGCGTCGCGGCCTGTGAAGGCACCATGAAAATCCATACGAGCGGTGGCGGCATTGAGGTGACCGGGGGTTCTGGCGCGCTGGATGGCGATACCTCGGGTGGTTCCGTCGCGGTGAGAGACTTTCACGGTCCGGTGCGCGTTGAATCCAGTGGTGGCGGTATTAATATCGAAAACGTAACGGGCAAGGTCGAGGGATCAACTTCCGGTGGTTCCATCTCCGCCCGCTTTGCGTCTCCATTGTCCGACGAAGTGAAACTGGAAACATCCGGCGGCGGCGTGACCGTGCGTGTGCCAGAGAAGTCCGCGTTCGATCTTGATGCCGCGACGTCAGGCGGGGGCGTGAGCAGCGAGTTGCCCGTCACCATCGCTGGCAAACCATCGCGAAGCCGTCTCAAAGGTCCTGTCAACGGCGGCGGCAAGCAGGTCGTCCTCCGCACCAGTGGTGGCAGCATACAGGTTAAGAAACTTTGAGCGCTCGCAACCGAATGCAGGGTCCTTCGTTTTAAAAACATCCTGCCAGGCGGCGAGCACGGGGCCGTGTTGCGATCGTCCGGTGAAATAATCGCATCCGAATATTAGGATGAAAGATTGGGCAAACTGGAAGCTATAAGTTGCAGCGCGCCCACTTGATGAATATAAGTAGCGGCGCGAAAGTCGAAGAAAAGTGCAAATGAAAACCTGCATGAACATATCAGCCACGATTTGGCCGACGATGGCGGTCGCAAAGGCGGCGCGTCACAGCCGGTCGAACCCGGGTTGTGCGTTTAGCCCCAGGCTATCCGCGCCATATAGCGGGCAACGGCCCGAAGGCAATCTGGATAGAATTGGGGTAAGCAGGTAACGAATCGAAAAAAGTTTTCTCACCCTGCTTACCGGAATGTAAGCAGGGTTTTTTGTTTTTCCCTGCGGCTGGTTGGAATGAATGGCGGTTAACGAAAGAAAGGCCATCTGTGAACAGGAACAGCGCGACATCTGGATGATGTCCTCTGGCGCAAAACGAAATTTGGCGAAGGCGAGCTTTGACTCGTTGCCGGCGTGGTGTGCCTGCAGGAGGTCAATCGGGTCGCCCGGCAGAGCAAAACAGATTTTACAAAACCAAATTTTACAAATTAAGGGCTTTGTGGGAGGTGTGCCTCGAAACACCGAAACAGCCGCCGTGAAACCGCGGGTTGGTATCGCAAGATAGCAAGAGGTGTTTGTTCTTTGTTGAAATGGCGCAGGCCGGGAGTGCAATGACGCTCCCGGCCATTTAATTTCCATAGCAAGGTAACGAGCCTCTTGAAGCCGAACTTGTCCGAGCCTCCTCACGTCGGCTGCTCGCCTGGAGCATTACCAGCGCCTCTCACCATTTCCGGATCCGTAGCTCAATCGAGCGGAGCGTCCCGTTGTCTGCGGGAGGGTTGAGGGTGCAACTCCCTTCGGATCCGCCATCTTCGGCGGGGTTCAGCGGCAAGGTGGCTGAATGCCCCGTCTCTACAAGAACCAAGACCCCGGCGCCTGCCAACCTTCGCCGGGGCAACAGCGCGTGGTGTAGCAGCAACATGCTCGGCCTGGGACCGAGTGACCGCAGGTGCAAGTCCTGCCGCGCTGACCAATTTCGACTGCTGCCGTGGCTGAAAACACAAGGCGTCCGTCTTCTAAACGGAACGATGCGGGTGGAATTCCTGCCGGCAGCGCCAGTTGCCAGGTGGTGTCAAAGTAGCGCGGCGGTCAGTTAAACCGCTTGTCCTGGTGCGAGTCCAGGTCTGGCAGCCAATCCTCGGATTTCCAGATCTCCGATTTGAGATTTGAAATGCGCTCGCGGAAGGCAGGCAGATATAAGCTGGCTGCACCTGTCTTGAAAACAGGATCGGTTACACCGAGGTCGGAGCAGTACCGACGCCTTCCGCCAATTTATCTGGCATGCCGGCCACCATCTGCCAAACGTCTCGTAGCTCAAAAGCAGAGCGCCCGCCTGATAAGCGGAAGACCGCGGAGCGTTACCGTGCGGGACGACCAGTTTTCGAAACTCGAAACCCAAATCCGAAATCCGAAACGAAAGGAAAACCATGAAACCCGTCCTCCGTTACCAGAGCCAATTGCTCTTTCGCAAGAGCGACAAACCCAATCGAGTCATTCGCATCCGACCGGCGAAGCCCGGCCGACTGTTTCGGCTGCGCGCTGGTCCTCAACTAAGGATTGTATGAATGCAAATCATCGAGCCAATAAGTTTACTGCCAGTGGGGCGCGTTTGAAAATGCAACTCACCGAGCCGCGCCACTGGCAGGAGGATCATTACGCCATCGACATCCACCGCGACCGTCAGGGCGAGCAACTTGCGTTACGTCTGCCGCAGAAGCTGCGCGCCACACTCGACGTGACGGTCCTGCAGGCGAACAGGGCAACCGGCACCGCGTGGTGTTGGTCGCCCGTTTTCCCCCGAGTAGCTGAGGCAGATTAGCGCGGCTCTGAAGAAGCTGAGACGTCGGTGCGATACCGACCTTGGGGGCCAATCAATTCCAAACCCCACACTGGAAAACCAAAATTATGAAAACACTTGCTGAAGCCAGCGTCCGCGTCATCGCCTCGGGCAAGAGTTGGATCGAAGGTGAAGCTGTGCGACAGCTTTACGCTGCGGCCCAACTCCCAGGCGTATGCCAGGCAATCGGTTTCCCCGACCTGCATCCGGGCCTGGCCACGCCGGTCGGCGCGGCCTTCATCACCGAAGGTTTTATTTATCCGCACCTCATCGGCGGCGACATCGGGTGCGGCATGGCGCTGTTCAAAACGGACTTGCCTCGCCGCAAGGCCAGGCTCGACCGCTGGGCAGAGTTGCGTTTCGATCTGGAGCAGCCGTGGGAAGGCGACCTGCGCCAACACCTGGCCAGCGCCGACCTTTGCGCGACGCAATTCGCCGAAGCCTTCGGCACGCTCGGTGGCGGCAATCACTTTGCCGAACTGCAAGCCGTAGAGAAGGTCTTCGACAAAGACGCCGCCGCCGCGCTTGGGCTTGCGAAGGAGCAGTTGCTGCTTTTGGTCCACAGTGGCTCGCGTGGACTCGGCCAGTCTGTTCTCGAAACCTATCTCGAAGAACGCGGCGCACGGGGCGCAACCGCAGGTTCCCAGGAAGCGACGAGTTATCTTTTGTGTCACGATCACGCCGTGCGCTGGGCGGCGGCCAATCGCGCCCTCATTGCGCAGCGGTTCTTCGGCGCCCTGGGCGCGACCGGCAAGCGCATTCTGGATACCTGCCACAACAGCATCACGCCCATTGAGGCAGGGCCGTCTTGGGGCGCCGACCGGACGTCGCAGCGCGAGGTCCTTACCACGGAAACTCGGTGGCTCCACCGGAAAGGCGCAGCCGCCGCCGACAACGGACCGATCGTCATTCCGGGTTCGCGCGGCAGCATGACCTGCGTCGTGCAACCGCTCAACGCCACCTTCGAAAGCGCGTGGTCACTCGCGCACGGCGCCGGCCGCAAGTGGTCGCGCAGCGCCGCACGCGTTCGGACGCGTGAACGCTTTGGCGTGGGTGAACTTGTGCAGACGCCGCTGGGTGGACGAGTGGTTTGTGAAGTCCGCGACTTGCTCTACGAGGAATCGCCGCTCGCCTACAAAAACATCGAGGTTGTGATTCAAGACCTGGTCGATGCCGGCCTGGTCGAAGTGATCGCCACCTTGCGCCCGCTCTTGACGTATAAGACGCGGGTCATTCGCCGATAATCACGGGCCGCAGTCGATATTTCGCCGCGGCCCTTTAAAGACGCCAAGGTCCTTGGCCGCGCGGTTGTGTCTCGCGCGGCCTTTCAATTTTCGTCCGTGAATGCAAAGCAGCTCGCGCACTCTGCCCTTCAAGCAGAGCCAAACCGGTGCAAGTCCGGTCACGGATGCATTTCGCCGTGCTTCGAGGTCTGTATGTGGATTTCGCGCTGGTAAATCATGACGTTCTTTTAGCCCGAACGGGCCAACTCGACGAGGCTTTCTAAAAAACGAGCATAGCTGGTGTGTTGGGACGCGATGTGGACAAGCCGTTACGTCCGCGGCTCCATTCTCGCGACGCGAAATCCCGGTGCCAGTCAGGACCACACAGGCCTGGCTGCGGCGGTTCAACTCCGCCTTCGCGTCGCGGTCGGGTTGCAAGCATGCCGGGATGCAGCGGTCTCTAGAACGCAAGCCAATGGACAAGCAACGTGGCGGGTTGCCGTTTCAGCCGGCCTTCGCTGAAAGTTCGTCCTGGCCGGCAACGTATCTATTATTGGGTGAAGTTCGCAAGAGTTCCTGCTGACTGGAACTGGACAGGAGATTGCCTATGAATACGATGATCGATCTAACGCTGGGAGCCGTCTTCGTTGTTTTTTATGCCGCCAGTCGTTTCAACACGCCGAGGACGAACCGCTCTTCCACCACTGCCGGGCGATATTTCGCAGGCTTATTCTGTTACATCCTGGTGGGACTGGTCTTCTATGCCACCCTGGCACACTTTCCCCATTTGCTGGCGTTCGCGCTTCAAGGTAATGAAGCTCCGTCGGCGCCTTGGGCAAAGGAGCTTTCCAGACCGCTGCTGGTCGCGCTGCTGCTGACCGTGCTCCTGCCCAAGCTGCCTTTGCTGAGCGAACTGGACAACTGGATTCGCAAGCGCCTCCAGGACATGGCTGCCATCCCTTATGAAGTGCGCCGATTGAGCGCCCAATTGCGCAAAGGAAATCTCGATGTGCCGGAGGAACTCCAGGCCGAGGTGCGTCAGAAACTGGAGAACAACGGATTCAGTGTGAAGGACATCAACTTCGAGGCCGGCCGAACGCCCGTGCAGCTCTGGACGCGCCTGGCGGTTTTGCTGGCGAAACTGGAGGATTGGGAGAGCGATAGAAAAATGGCCGGCTATCTGGCGACGTGTCCCGATGAAATGGATAGATTGCGCAAGCGCTTCGAACAACTCATTCCCAAGGCAAAGATGTGCTTTCGTTTGTTAAACGAGACTGCTGCGGGCAGCGCTACCACTCGAACCCACGAAGCGGTGATTGGTTACCAGGAGGATTTCATGGAACTGCTGGCGGAACTCCACAACGCAGTCCTGGACTTCATTGGCCGCGGCGTGCTGCACGCAGAGTTGACGGATGGCGCGCGGCTCAACCGGTTGCAGGCGCTGGGATTCACCATCGAGTGGAAGGCCTGCTCCTTTACTTTCAACCAGGTGATGCTCGTTTTTGGCATGGTGTTCTCAGTCATGCTCGCGGGCGGTGTGATTTTCTCCGGCGCAATGCATGGAGTGACCATCGGGAAGATGCTCACTCGTCTGGTGATGATTGCGCTGATCTACTGCGTCGCGGTCGCCTGTGCCGTATTTCCAAAGGAGAGATGGAAGTTTGCCAGACGTCAGCCAGGCCAGGTGCGGCCGGTCGGCTTTTACATGGCATCCGGACTTCTGGCCGTCGGGGTGAGCCAGCTTATCAGCTTTATTTTCAGTTGTTTTATGATGCACAGCCTCGAAGGCGGCTGGCAGCGTTTTCAGGTCACCTACCCCTGGTCGTTATCGACTTTTGCCACCACCGTGACCATGGGCGTTTTGATCGATAACGGGCTGTTCCCGCGCTGGGCGCGTTGGCAACAGCGGGTGTTCGAGGGACTGACGCAAGGATTGATCATGACGGGCATCAGTTACCTGGTCCGTTGCTGGCTCGTGGAACGAACGGCCCAGGTCGTTACGCTGCCGGCCAACTACCGGGTTCCAGACCTGGATCAAGTCATGATCATGGCCGGCATTATTGGATTCGTGTTGGGATATTGTATTCCGACGTGGTGCCGGGAAGCCCCGCGCTCACAGCCGGAATTTCCGGTGTCCGAGCCGCGGGGTCAATTGCCGAGCTCAGCAGTTACTCTGGCGGCCACTTCCGTCTAAGCTAAGTGGCTTTGCACTCGACTGGTCACTTTGAAATGGCCGAGGCAACGAAAGCCACTTTCAAACCCTCCGCTTTGGCAAGTTGGGCCTGGCGGACGTCCGTCGTGAGGAAAAGCTCGCTTTCCAGAGTCAGAGCACCGGCAACGTGGAGAAGATCAATAGCACGTGTTCCAAGGCGCTCGCCATGGACGGTCGAAAGCTCAATGGCTCGGTTGATGGCAGTGTCCATGTCCAACGTTACTTCCAACAAAGCCCGTCGCGCGACGAAGCGATCCACGCGGGACAACGCGGCATCGCGCTGACGCGTGATGCGCCGGCGCTGGCCGGAGGACATGGAACGACGCTGGTGAAAGGCGCGTTGAAGAATGGCATTCCGGACTTCCAATGCGTGCAAGGGTAGAAAAAACAGCTCGGGTGAACTCAGACGTCTGTACTCACTGATGACGGCTTCGGAATCCGTCTCACCTGTTACCAGCCGAAGAATGAAACTGCTGTCCGCGTAGGTTCTCACCGGCGCGATTCTTCGAGGAGTTTTGCAGCGCTGATCTTGGGCGGCTTTTCACGCAGCACCTCGTCCAGAATCTCGTCAATCGCCCGCCGCCGCTCCGCCTCGTCCTCCCCGGTGCCGTTGGCGGGATGCAAAATCCAGAGCGGGCGGCCGTTGTCGGTGACTTGCACAAGCTTGCCGGCGCGAGTCATCCGCTTCACCTTGAGCGGTTCACGAACCAGCGTGCGCAGTGAAATGGTTTTCATGCTGTCAGGCACTACCGGCTGACACTCGTCCTGTCAATCCCCGACAGCCGATCCGCATCGTGCGGGCTGCGCGGACGATGTTGTTCAAATGAAGATCACAGTTTCGTGTTGCGTCTCGACGCCCGGATTCCCTTAATCCACGCGTGCAGCGGTTTTTCCACGAACTGGAGAATTTCGATCCGGACGAGTTGCTGTTGCTCATCGGCTCGTGCGCCGTGTGTCTCGTCGGTTTTTTTCGCTGGCTGCTGAAGCTGCGGCCGGTGTCGAAGCTGGGCTGTCATCCGCTCCACCGCGCGCCGCTGTATCTGGCGCTCCTGGCCGGATTCGCGGTGATTGCCTGGGTTGTGTGGCGGTTCGCCGCGGAGGAAGTGCGCGGGAATTCCGGTTATGTGCTGCTGGTGTTCGCGATGGGAGGGGCGTGCCTGACTTTGGCTGCGGCGCTGTTTCCGTGGCTGGGCATCGGCCTGCGCAACGACGCTTTCGAAGGCCGCAACTTTGCCGCGGTGCTCGCTTTGAGCGGCGCAATTCTGGGCGTGATGTTCACCTACGCGGCCGCCAATGCCGGGGAAGGACCCTCGTTCTGGAACAACGTGTTCTCCAGTTCACTGGCCACGGGAGCGCTCTTGCTGCTCTGGCTTATGGTGGCCCTCGCTGGAGGCGCAGCGAGCTCCGTTGTGGAAGAGCGGGATACAGCCTCCGGCCTCAGA
>Ga0137430_1000404_pt1 | contig 12478 bp, 12 predicted proteins | sample EasRivERMZT754_2_FD_104651 | JGI IMG/M metagenome (GOLD analysis project Ga0137430, IMG submission 104651) | Soil microbial communities from meander-bound floodplain in the East River, Colorado, USA - East River MetaG ERMZT754_2 | ecosystem: Environmental > Terrestrial > Soil > Floodplain ...
AGGCTGATTTTTGGGCGCGCAGGTTTTGAGATTTTTTCTGGGGTGACGTCATGGGAGCACGAGGGCCACGCGCGCTGCCGGACAACGTGCGGCAATTCAGCGGCACGGCGCGCCGGCCGCTGCGTGCGGCCGATCTGTCGGACGGCGTGCACCCCAAGGTCGGGCTGCCGCCGATGCCGCAGCACATGGCGCCCGAGGCCAAGAAGGAATGGAAGCGGGTGACGCCGCTGCTGCTCGAGCTCAACCTGCTCACCCGGATCGACCGCGCCGCGATCGAGCGCTACTGCCGCATCTACGGTCGCTGGCAGCAGGTCGAGCGTGCGCTCACCGCCGCGCAGAACCAGGCGCTCGAGGCCGGCAAGGACGTGACCGACGCGCTGATGGCGCCCACGCCCAGCGGCTACATGCGCGAGACCATGCTGCACCGCCTGGCGCGCGAGCTGGCGCACCGGGTGGAGCAGGCCGAGGCGTGCTTCGGCATGAACCCGAGCGCGCGGGCCCGCGTGGTGGCCTCGCGCAACGACGCGCAGTACCGGCTGCCAGGCATGGAGGGCGGTGACGCGCCGCCCGCCGGCGGCTTCGCTGCGCTTTGAACCGGTGCGCGACTACGAATCCATCGCCGCCGCCTACATCGCCTCGGTGCTCGACGGCACCCGCATGGCGTGCAAGTGGGAGCGGCTGGCGTGCGAGCGGCACCTGCGCGACCTCGAGCGCGTGGGCAGCGACGGCTTCCCCTACGTCTTCAACCCCGAGCTCGCGCACCCCGACGGCAAGCCAGACCGCCCCAGCACCTACCGCCCGGGCAGCCGCGTGTGCCAGTTCGCCGAGCTGCTGCCACACGTCAGCGGCGACTGGGCGGCGCGCAAAGAGCTCATCCGGCTCGAGGGCTGGCAGACCTTCGTGCTGCTGAGCATCTTCGGCTGGGTGCATCGCGACACCGGCCGCCGGCGCTTTCGCAAGGCCGACCTGGTGGTGCCGCGCAAGAACGCCAAGTCCACGCTCGGCGCCATCATCGGCCTGTACATGCTGGCCGCCGATCACGAGCACGGCGCCGAGGTGTACAGCGGCGCCACCACGCGCGACCAGGCGCTCAAGGTGTTCGACCCCGCCAAGGAGATGGCGCGCCTGACGCCAGAGTTTCGTGCCCGCTTCGGCGTGCTCGTCAACGCCAGCAACATGGTGGTGTTGGACACCAACAGCAAGTTCGCGCCGCTGATCGGCAAGCCCGGCGACGGCGACTCGCCCAGCTGCGCGCTGATCGACGAGTACCACGAGCACGACACCAGCGAGCAGTACGACACCATGGGCACCGGCATGGGCGCGCGCTCGCAGCCGCTGCTCGGCATGATCACCACCGCCGGCACCAACATCGGCGGCCCGTGCTACAGCCACCAGCGCGAGCTCGAGAAGATCCTGCAGGGCCTCATCGTCGACGAGCGCCGCTGGGGAATCATCTACACCATCGACACCGGCGACGACTGGACCCACCCCGACGCGCTGGCCAAGGCCAACCCCAACCTCGGCATCTCAATCGACGCCGAGAGCCTGCGCGCCGACCAGGAAGAAGCCACGCGCGACCCGCGCAAGGCGGCCATCTTCAAGACCAAGCGCTTGAACGTGTGGGTGCAAAGCGCCTCGCCCTGGCTGAACCTGGAAAACCTGCTGCGCTGCGTGGACCCGGCGCTGCGGCCCGAGCAGTTTGCCGGGCACGAGTGCTGGGACGGGCTGGACCTGGCCAGCAAGGTCGACATCGCCAGCCGCGCGCGCGTGTTCCGCCGCCAGCTCGACGGCGTGTGGCACTACACCGTGTTCACGCGCAACTGGCTGCCCGCAGCCACCGTGGCCAAGCCCGAAAACCAGCACTACCGCGGCTGGGTGCAGCGTGGTGACATCACCCAGACGGATGGCAACATGATCGACCTGCGGCTCATTCAGGATGATGTGCAGGCCGGCGCCGAGGCCCACGCCACGCAGGAGTGTGCGCTTGACTCGTGGGGCAGCCGCGAGATCGCGCCCGCGCTCGGCCAGGCCAACATCACCGTGATCGACGTGCCCATGACCACGCGGCACCTGAGCGAGCCCATGAAGCAGATCGCCGCGCTGGTGGATGCCGGCCGCCTGCACATCGAGGACAACCAGGCCACGCTGTGGATGTTCTCCAACGTCGAGGTGGTGGAAGACCGCAACGAAAACGTGTTCCCGCGCAAGGCCAAGCCCGAGCTCAAGATCGACGCCGCGGTGGCCACCATCATCGCCATGGGCCGCGCGATGGTGGGCGAGGACGGCACCTCTTGGTGGGAGACCGCTGCGCAACAGCCTGAAGCGGTGGCGGCGTGAGCTTTTGGTCGCGCCTGTGGCCGTGGGGGCGCAAAAACGCCACCCTCGAGCTGTTTCGCGAGCTCTTCGGCGCCAACCTCTCCAAGAGCGGCGAGCCCGTCAACTGGGCCACCGCCATCAAGGTGAGCACCGTGCTGGCCTGCGCCCGCGTGCGCGCGCAGGGCCTGGCGCAGGTGCCGCTGAAGATCTTTCGCCAGGAGGGTGACAGCAAGACCCCGGCGCTGGATCACCCGCTGTACTTTCTGCTGCACTCGCGCCCCAACCAGTGGCAGACCAGCTACGAGTACCGCGAGACGCTGTCGCTGCACCTCGACCTGGCGGGCCGCCACTACTCGCTCATCACGCGCGGCGTGGGCAACGCCATCACCGAGCTGCTGCCGTTCCCGCCCGGCGTGGTGGACACCAAGCGCGGCAGCGACGGCACCATCACCTACAAGGTCACGCTCGACAACGGCCAGCAGATCGAGCTGGCCGAAGACCAGGTCTGGCACATCCGCGGCCCCAGCTGGAACGGCTGGCAGGGCATGGACGCGATGGAGCTCACGCGCGAGGCCATCGGCCTGGCCATCTCGGCCGAAGCGCAGCACGCCCGCCTGTTCAAGAACGGCGTGCAGACCTCCGGCACCTACAGCGTCGAGGGCATCCTCACCGAGCCGCAGCACACCATGCTGCGCAAGCTGCTCATCGCCAACCACAGCGGCGAAAACGCCGGCCTGCCGATGGTGGTGGACCGTGGCGCCAAGTGGCTCAGCGCCACCATGAGCGGCGTGGACTCGCAGCACCTCGAGGTGCGGCGCTTCCAGGTCGAGGAGATCTGCCGCGCCATGGGCGTGCTGCCCATCATGGTGGGCCACACCGACAAAACGGCCACCTACGCCAGCTCCGAGCAGATGTTCCTGGCGCACGTGGTGCATACGCTGACGCCGCTGTACGCGCGGGTCGAGCAGTCGATCGACGCCTACCTCATCGGCCGCCGCGACTTCGAGCGCGGCTTCTACGCCAAGTTCGTGGCCGCCGGCCTGCTGCGCGGCGCCATGACGGACCGCGGCAACTACTTCTCCAAGGCGCTCGGCTCCGGCGGCTCCCCGGCGTGGATGACGCAAGACGAGGTGCGCGCGCTCGACGAGCTCAACCCCATGGGTGGCGAGGCGGCCAAGCTGCCCAAGCCCACCAACGTGCCCGCGCCCGCGCCGAAAGAAGACGCCGCCGAGGCGGCCAAGCGCGCGCAGCTGCACGACGCCACCATCGCGGCGCTGCAGCGCGAGCCAGCGCCCGCGCAGATCCACCTCTCGCAACCGATCCACGTGGAACCGGCGCAGGTCAAGGTCGGCGACGTCAACCTCACCGTGGCCGAGGGCGCGATCCAGAGCGCCACCACCGTGGAGCCCGCGCAAGTCAAGGCCGGCGACGTGCACATCGGCGAGTCGCAGCACCACATCACCGTGCAGCACCCGGCCGCGCAGAAAACCACCTACAAGCGCGACCCCAAGACCCAAGAGCTGACCAGCAGCGAAACCAGGTTCGAGTAAATGGCCGACACCGCCATCAGCGGCCTGACCGCGGTGGTCACGCCGGCGAGCACCGACCAGTTCGCCGTCAACCAAGGCGGCACCTCCAAGCGCGTGACGCTGGCGCAGATCATGGCCGGCACGGCGGTCGGCGGGCCGGTGCCGGTGGGCGGCATCATCCTGTGGTCGGGCACCGTTGCCACCATCCCCACCAACTGGGCGCTGTGCGACGGCACCCTCAACTCGCCGGGCCCCGACCTGCGCGACAAGTTCATCGTCGGCGCCAAGCAAGACGACGCCGGCGCCGCCAAGACCAACCTCACCGGCTCGCTCACCCAGTCGGGCGCGGCGGCGGTGAGCGCGCACAGCCTGACCACCAACGTGGCGGTGAGCGCGCACACGCTCGACACCAACGTGGCGGTGAGCGCGCACACGCTCACCACCGACGTCGCGCTGAGCGCGCACAGCCTGACCACCAACGTCGCGATCGCCAACCACTCGCTGAGCACGGGCTCCGCGCGCACCTCCACCGCATCAACGATCGCGGCCGTCACCACCACCGGCCCGACGCACACCATCACGCAGCCGGTGGTCGGCGCCCACACCATCACGCAGCCGGTGGTCGGCAACCACACCATCACGCAGCCGGTGGTGGCGGCGCACTCGATCACGCAGCCGGTGGTCGGCGCGCACACGTCCAACTGGCCGGCGTACTTCGCGCTGGCCTACATCCAACGCATGGCATGACGCCTGACCTGAAGACCACCAACCCCGAGCTGTTCGGGCCCGAGCACGACAGTGTGCTCATCGGCTGCCCCACCTACAGCGGGCTGGCGGGCTGCCTCGACGAGTACCTCGCCGCCTACGATGCCTTCACCTGGTCGCGGCGCACGCTCATGCTGGTGGACAACACCAACGACGACGGCAAGTACGCCGCGTCGATCCGCGCCAAGGTGGAGGCGGTGCCCGGCCGCACGCTCAAGCGCATCAACCCGTCCAGCGACTGGGAAGACACCTTCTGCCGCTCGTGGAACGTGCTGCTGTCGCACGCGCTGTGGAACGGCTACACCTGGGTGCTGTCGCTGGAGCAAGACGTGATCTGCCCGCCGCTCACGGTGGACACCCTGCTCAACGTGGCCTGCTACATCAAGGCCCCGTTCGTGACGCACACTTACCCGTACCACGGCGGCAAGCCCGGGTTCTACCAGGGCCTGGGCTGCACGCTCATGAAGACCGAGTTGCTGCACGGCGCGCTCGAATACGCCTACAAGCGCCAGCCCACGGTCGAGGGCAGCATCTACGACGTGGCCAAGCGCAACAGCCACGCCGTGTTGCACCAGCTGCTGCCCATCGAGCACCGCGACGCGCCCGACAGGCACTGGCAATTCGAGAAGACCACCAACGACGAGGTCGCCGTAGGCATTGAAGGGTAGAGCATGGCTGACCGCTACCTGCTCGAAGGTAGCGCCACCGACGGCTACCTGCTCGAGGGCGGCGGCGGCGTGCTGCTGCTCGACGGGCCGCTGCCCACCGGCCTGGCTGAAGAAACCGACACCGCACTCGCGCTGGCGCCGCTGCAGATCGCAGCTGCCGGCCTGGCTGAAGAAACCGACGCCGCGCAGGCACTCGGTGCCGTCCAGATACTTGCCGCCAGCGCCGCCGAAGAAGCCAACACCGCCTTCGAGCTGGCGGCCGTGCAGATCACCGCGGTCGGCCTGGCTGAAGAAACCGACAGCGCCCTCGCGGTCGGCGAGGCGCCCGCACCGGCACCGGCACCCGCACCGGCGCCAGCCCCTGCCTCATCAGGCGGCGCCGGCAGCAGCCGCGTGCGGCGCATCACCGTGTTCGCGCAGCCGCAGCCGCGGGGCCTGCAGGTCGGCGCTGTGGGCATGGCGGTCGAATTCGACACCGCCCTCGCGCTGCCTGCCGTGGTGCGCATCTCTCGCGCCACGCGACGCCGGCGTGAGGACGAGCTGATTCTGGTTTGAAGGGAAAGCGTACATGGAACGCATGCTCATTCCGCTGCGCGAGGTCAAGTTCAAGGCCGGCGACGCGATGGAGTTCTCCGGCTACGGCGCCGTGTTCGGCAACATCGACGCCTACGGCGACGTCATCGCGCCGGGCGCCTTTGCCGACACGCTGGCCAACGCGCGCAAGTCGGGCGTGTGGCCCGCGATGCTGTCGCAGCACGGCGGCTGGGGCATGACCTCCGAAGACCTCACGCCCGTGGGCGTGTGGACAGACCTGGCCGAAGACGGCATCGGGCTCAAGAACGACGGCGTGCTCGCGGCCACCGTGCGCGGCAAGGAGCTGCACACCCTCATGAAGATGCAGCCGCGCCCGGCCATCGACGGCCTGAGCATCGGCTACATCGCCAAAGACTGGACGCCGCGCAGCAAGCCCGAAGAGCCGCGGCGCACCCTCAAGCGGGTCGACCTCATCGAGATCAGCCTGGTCACTTTTCCGGCCAACGGCAAGGCGCGCGTCAGCAGCGTCAAGGCGTTGGGCGACAACGAGCGCGACATCGAGCTCTGTCTCATGCAAGCCGCTCGGCTCAGCCGCCGCGATGCGCGCATTGCCATCAAACAGGGCTTCAAAGCGCTCATCGGCATGCAAGACGCTGCCGACGAATCGGCCGAGCTGGCCGCGCTGGCCGAAGCCGTCAAGAAACGCGGCGCCGCCTTCGCGCGCGCCTGACCCCACCCCCAATTTCCCCGGAGCACCCACATGGATCTCACCAAGATCGCCGAAACCATCGAAGGCCAAGGCCGTGCCTTCGACGAGTTCAAGAAAGCCAACGATGCACTGCTGGCCGCCAAGGCCGAAGGCAAGGCCGTCGGCGACCTCGAAGCCAAGGTCGCCAAGCTTAGCGACGCGCTCGACAAGTTCGGCGAGGTCAAGGCCGCCGTCGACCAGCTCATCACCAAGGCGAGCCGCCCCGACCTGGGCACCGACAGCGAGCAAAAGCAGCTCGCCATCGAGGTCAAGGGCTTCAACCTGCAGATGCGCGCCGACTTCCAGTCGCGTGGCAAAGCCATCCCGGCGGAGCTCGACGCCAAGACCTACGCCGACTACAAGAGCGGCTTCTTCAAGATGTGCGTCGGCGCCGATCTGAGCGCAGACGAGCGCAAGGCCATGAGCGCCGGCAGCGACCCCGACGGCGGCTACATGCTGCCCAACTCCACGGTGGGCCTCACGGTCAAGAAGCTGTACGAGCAGTCGATCATGCGCCAGATCTGCGCGGTGCAGACCATCGGCACCGACAAGATCGAAGGCCCGGTCGACAACAACGAGGCCGACGCCGGCTGGGTGGCCGAGCTCGGCACGCGCTCCGACACCAACACCCCGCAGGTGGGCCGCTGGGAGATCCAGGCGCACGAGATGTACGCCATGCCCAAAATCAGCCAGAAGCTCATCGACGACGCGTCCACCGACGTGGAGGGCTGGCTGGCCGCCAAGGTGGCCGACAAGTTCGGTCGCGTCGAGGGCACCGCCTTCTGGCAGGGCACCGGCATCGGGCAGCCGCGCGGCCTGGCCGACTACACCACCGCGGCCACCGCCGACGGCAGCCGCTCGTGGGGCCAGTTCGAACACGTGGTGTCGGGTGCCAACGGCGCCTTCCACACCACGCAGTTCGACCCCATCCACGACCTGATGGGCGCCTTTAAGGACCACTTCCTGCCCAACGCACGGTTCGTGATGCGCCGCTCGGTGCGCACCGCGGCGCGCAAGCTGAAGGAAAGCACCACCAACCGCTACCTGTGGGAGCCCGGCATGCAAGTGGGCGCCCCCGAGCGGCTGATGGGCTACCCGTGCCTGGTCGACGAGTACATGCCCACGCCGGCCACCGGCTCGCTGTCGCTGGCGTTCGGTGACTTCGGCCAGGGCTACCAGATCGTCGACCGCATCGGCATCCGCACGCTGCGCGACCCGTACACGGCCAAGCCCTACGTGGTGTTCTACAGCACCAAGCGCACGGGCGGCGGCGCGCTCAATTACGAGGCGGTCAAGTTCATCAAGTTCAGCACCTGATCGAGTCGACGAGGCGCGTTCCGCCGCGCCGCGCTCGCTTGCGGGGATTTCCCCCGCGCGCTCGCTAGCCGGCGGAACGCACATCGCCAAAGGACAACCCTCTTCAAGGAATCGACACCATGTACGTCAACGAACTGCAAAGCAACATTCAGCAGCGCCTGGGCCTCACGCCCACCGCGCTGGGCGCCACCGGCACCACCGCCGGCAAGATCATCGACCGCAAGGGCTACGGCGGCGTCGAGTTTCTCATCGGCATCGGCGCCGTCTCCACCACCGGCTCGGTGATCACCGTGCTGGTCAAGGAGGGCGACGTCACCGGCACGCTCACCAGCGTGGCCGATGCCGACCTCATCGGCACCGAGGCGCTGGCCGGCGTGGCCGCCGGCACGCCCAAGACCAGCGGCGTGAGCCAGCAGGTGGTCAAGCGCATCGGCTACAAGGGCACCAAGCGCTACGTGCAGGTGAGCCTGATCAACACCGGCACGACTTCGGCCGGCCTGTTTTGGGCCGACGCCATCCTGTTCAACCCGCAGGTGGCGCCGGTCACGAACCCCTGATCCCAAGCGATCCGCCGGGGCGCAACCGCACGCCCCGGCGCACACCACAAGACACAAACCACAGGAGGACGTGCATGCACGTCGCCATTCTCGGCCTCGGCCCTTCGGTGCGCCAGTTCGTGGAGATCACCAAGCGCCTGGGCAGCCGCAAGAAGTTTTGCGACGAGGTGTGGTGCATCAACGCCATCGCCGACACCATCCGCTGCGACCGCGTGTTCCACATGGATGACGTGCGCGTGCAGCAGGTGCGCGCCGACGCCGCGCCCGAGAGCAACATCGCCGCCATGCTCGAGTGGCTCAAGGTGCACCCGGGCCCCGTGGTCACCAGCTGCGGCCACCCTGATTACCCCGGCCTGGTGGAGTTTCCGCTCGAGGCGGTGCTCAACGACGTGCCCACCGCCTACTTCAACTCCACGGCCGCGTATGCCGTGGCCTACGCCGTGCACCGCAAGGTGCGCAAGATCACCTGCTTCGGCATGGACTTCACCTACCCCGACGCGCACGACGCCGAAAAAGGCCGCGCCTGCGTGGAGTTCTGGCTCGGCATCGCCACCGCGCGCGGCATCGAGCTCTCGGTGCCCAAGACCACCACGTTGCTCGACGCCATGCACCCGCAGGCCGAGCGCTTCTACGGCTACGACTGCGTCGACCTGGGCATCACGCGCAACGAGGCCGGCCGCATCACGGTGGAATTCACCGAGCACGGCCGGCTGCCCACGGCGCAAGACATCGAAGCGCGCTACGACCACAACCGGCACCCCAACGCGCTGGTCGAGCAGGCCACAGAGGCCGGTCCTTTCTCCTCCTAGGGCACGCGAGAGCCCTATTCGCCCGCGGTGGCTTCGCAGCGCCGCGGGCTTTTTCATCTACGCCGCGGTGCCGCTCTGGCGCACGGCAATGAGCAAAACAACCCTCGGTTAGGTCGTCCTAAGGACGCGGGTGCAATCAGGAACTTGCCTCCACAGGCCAAGCATGTGCGCTCAACCGCTCGCACGCGGGTGCCGTTGGGGCGCACAAGGAACAACTCGTCATCCTTGATGGATTGTGTGCGTGTGCCGTTGCATGTGCCGCACGCAGGAACGATGTTGCCAGACGCGTCGTTCAGCGGGTTGTTGTCGAGGTGGTCTGCGATCAACGCGTCCGTCTTGTTGCCGGACGCGCCGATCTTCCATTGAACACGTCTGCCGCACCAGTGGCACGGATGGGGGCCCCATCCGATTCGATCAAACAGCACGGCGCGCGCCTCTGACACGAGGCCGGACGCACCGGCTAGCGGGTGTGTGTTGTCGCGACGAATACGGCGGTGGTTGACATCGCTTTTGCGCATGGCCGCGTAGCCGCATGTCTTGGAACAGAAGCGACCGATCTGGCTTGGCGGCTTTGAGTAGAGCTGGCCGCAGTGCGCGCATGTGTTTTCCATGATTGCATTATAGCCAACTTGGAGAGTTAACGATGGCAAACATAGTTTTCAATATCGCCAAAGGCAAGGTCGGCGCGTACTACGACCGGGTCAAGGGCAACGATCCGGCCAACTCCGCGATCATCCTGGTGCCCATCGAGAGCTCGGGCCTGGAGTCCGACGCCACGCTGATCGACGCCGACACGCTCGCGGCGTTGATTGCCGGCGCCACCAACGAGCAGACGACGATGGGTCGCAAGACCCTCACCGACGCCGAGCTCGCGGCGATCCCTTCGCCCGACGACGCGAACGACCGCTACGACTACTCGCTGCCCACGGTCACCTGGTCGGCCGCCACCGGCAACGCCATCAGCAAGATCGCGGTGTGCTACGACCCCGACACCACCGCCGGCACCGACGCCAACATCATCCCGCTCACGATGTTCGACTTCGCGCAGACGCCCTCCGGTGCGGACATCCAGATGACCGGCGGCGTTTTCTTCCGCGCGGCGTAATCGACAAGGCCGGTTCCGCCCGGCCGCGCTCGCTTGCGGGGATCTCCCCCGCGCACTCGCTACTTTGACGAGGCCGGTTTCGCCCGGCCGCGCTCGCTTGCGGGGATCACCCCCGCGCGCTCGCTAACAGGGGAACACCAATGCCCGCCCAAGGCTTTCTCAACCGCTGGCTCGAGGTCCGCGAGTCGGGGCCCGCGCTGTCCAACAGCCTCACGCAGACCTCGCTGCTGCCCGCGTCTGGCAAGGCGTGCGCGTTCGGCATCGGCTACTTCGCTCCCGGCAAGGTCATCGAGTTCTGCTTCTCGGGCCGCATCAGCACGCTCGTCACCGCGCCGGGCACGCTGGCGCTCGCGCTGCGCCTGGGCACCACCGACATCCTCGCCTCCGGCTCGATGACGCTCAACGTCAACGCGCAGACCAACACCCACTGGACGCTGCGCGGCGAGCTGCTGTGCGTGGCCTCTGGCACCGGCACCAGCACCACGTTCATGCCCAAGGGCTGCCACTGGGAGAGCCACGCCGTCATCGGCTCGCCGGCGCCCACTGCCGGCGGCGCCGGCCGCCACCTGCTGCCCTACAACGCCGCGCCGGCGGTGGGCAGCGGCATCGACTTCACAGCCGACCAGAAGCTCGATTTCCTGGCTACGTGGTCGATCGCCAGCCTGAGCAACAGCATCCAGCTGCACGCGGGCCACGTCGGCACCTACGTCGGCGAGTAGCGCGATGCCGCTCGCCGGCTCGCTCGCCGCGGTTCGCGCCACCATCAGCCGCGATCCGCAGTGGGCCAGCAAGTTCGGGCTCACCGGGGCTGCCAGTGGCAGCACCGGGGTGGCGGTCACCTACACCGTCACGCCCAACGCGCTGCTGTTGGTGACCACGGTGGTCACCCCGGCGGCCAGCGCCGGCGGCGTTGTGTCGCCGGCCACGCTCACCTTTGCGGCGGGCAGCGCGGTCGCGCAGACCTTCACCGTCACGATGCCGAGCGACGGTACCAGCGTCGTGAGCATCAGCAACAACGGCGGCCTCGTCAACGGCGCGTCCATCAGCCTCACCACCTCCAGCTTGACCACCTGGTCGGCCACGGTGCCGACCATCGATTTCATCCAAGGCACGGCGTCCACGCATCCGCTGCTGCCCTACATGTCGGGGTTCGACAACGCGCTGCACGACCTGGAGCTCACGTCCGGCTCGCTGCCCGCCGGCGTGACGCTGAACCCCGACACGGGCTACGTGTACGACGGCGTCGGTGCACTGAGCAGCCAGTCGGGCCTGGTCGTCACGATCGCCGATGGCGCGGCCGCCGACTTTGCCGCGCGCGCGGGTGCGTCCGGCGTAAGGCATGCGCAGGACTTTTCGGCGTTCGCCGACGCGGCCGCCGTGTACAACTACTACCACGTCGGCCAGATGGCGGCCGGCGGCCACGGCCCCGCCAACAAGACGCCCGCGATGGGCGCCACGTTCACCAACGCGCTCGAGCTCGTCACCACCTCGGGCCACGCCGCATCGGGCAAGTCCTTGCGCCTGTGGCACGGCAAGAACAACTACGGCGCCCCCGGCAGCATCGACCAGCAGAATTTCTGCATCCCCATGAACGGCGCCGCGCACGCGAGCAGCATGGCGGGCTCGTTCATGACGCACGGCTTCTTCCAGGTGACCGTGTGGTCGGACGCCTTCCTCAACTACTACTGGCGCCTGGGCGGCGGGCAGGTGGGCACCGGCAAGTTTTTCATCATCGACCACTTCACCGGCACCGCCAACTTCGGCGAGATCGTTCTCCACAACTCCGAGAACCGCGGGTTCGTCACCGGCCAGGGCAACATCGGCGCCTATGGCTTCGAGGCCGCCAGGGCGACGCCTGACCACAGCGACAACATCGCGTGGCAGCCGGCCATCGACAACAACACCGCGCTCGATGGTACGGACGAGAGCTACTTCCGTCGTTACGGCCCATTCTGGAAGGGCATGCACGGCACGCTCAGCCAGGCATCCACGCTGAGCAGCCAGGGCGTGCCCAATGCCGACGCGGCGCTCGGCGGCGTCACGTACCAGCGCGGCGGGCTCACCACCATCGAGGTCGAGTTCGACCTGGCTGCGACGACGCTGCGCGTGTGGGCGGCGCACTACGGCAAT
>Ga0137430_1000411_pt1 | contig 12399 bp, 14 predicted proteins | sample EasRivERMZT754_2_FD_104651 | JGI IMG/M metagenome (GOLD analysis project Ga0137430, IMG submission 104651) | Soil microbial communities from meander-bound floodplain in the East River, Colorado, USA - East River MetaG ERMZT754_2 | ecosystem: Environmental > Terrestrial > Soil > Floodplain ...
AAACCGCCTGGCCGTCGCGTTCCTCGGGTCGGACCACGAGTGCGCGCTCGGGTACTTCAGCGGGGCGAGGGGCAGGGACGGAGAGATGGCACTCGGCTAGGGAATGCCGGGTTCAAGGGAGACAGTCATGGGAGAACAAACGCTTTTCGTAGCGACCCCGCTACACACGCAGACCTTGCACCTTGCATGGGTCCGCGGCGCCCTCTCGGCGCATTCCGCCTTTCGTGACCGCATTCGCATCCAGACTCAGGTCGGATCGGTGCTCCCGCGAAACCGCGACATCCTAACCGCGCAGTTCATCGAGAGCCCGGCGACGCACATGCTTTGCGTCGATTCTGACATCGGCTGGAGCGCGGAGCAGGCCCAAAAACTACTCGACACCGGGAAAGACTTCGTCTCGGGAGTCTACTGCAAGAAGCAGGCGGACCGCGGTATCCCCGCTGAGTTCACCGGACGCGAAGACGGCGTTCTTGCCGAGGTGAAGTACGCCCCCGGCGGCTTCCTCCTCCTCTCCCGCGCGGTCATCGAACGGATGATCGGCGCGTACCGCGAGATGGAGTACCTCGCGCAGCCCTTCGGACGGATCTGGGCCCTCTGGGCACCGCTCTTCGAGCCCGGTGTCACCTACTCGGGCGAGGACGTGGCCTTCTGCTCCCGCTGGCGAAAGCTCGGCGGCGAGATCTGGATGCACCGCGGCGTCGTGCTCAGCCACTACGGCGACATGGCCTACCGGCCCGACGACGTGATGAACGTCGCCGAGGAGCCGACGGCCCCCGTCACCTACCAGCCGAAGCCCGAGGAAGCGCCTCCGGCGCCCGCCGGCATCACGCACCAGATGCGCGGGAAGCTCTCGGTCTTCATCCACCCGGAGGCCGCGTGAGATTCTCCGTCGTCCTTCCGAAGTTCCCATGGTCGGCATGCCTCGCGGACCTCGCCGATTGCCTCGCCCACGCCCTGGTCGACGCCGGCCATGACGTGCACCGGGAAAGCGTCTTCGGCGCCCACCCGGGCGACACGGAGATCGTGCTCGGCGCGCACTCCGGCGCCGTCACGCTCCCGAGCTACCCGGTCGTCATCTACCAGACCGAGGTACCGGGGACCGCCTGGTTCACGCCGAACTACAATAGGCGTCTCGCTTCGGCCCTCGCAGTCTGGGACGCCGCTCCCGAGTTCAAGACCGGATCCGCCGTCGTCGAGCCTGGGCTATTCCCGAGCGAGCCGGCCGCGGTCACGAAAGACATCGATCTTCTGTTCTACGGCTCGCTTTCTGAGCGCCGGATGGAAGTCCTCACGAAGATCGCGAACGCTGACCTCCGCATCGAGGCCCACTTCGGCGTCTTCGGCGCCGCCCGGAACGCCCTCGTCGACCGCGCGAAGGTCATCGTGGACGTGAAGCAGCGCGCCGAGGACCCGAACGACAAGACCCGGACCTTCTTCCTCGACTCCCGCGGGGCCTGCGTCCTCACGGAGAATGACGAGAACAGGTTCCGGAGGCTCTTCCCGCACGACGTTGTCGAGCAGTGCCGGAGACTCCTGGCTGACCCGGAGACGCGGCGCGCGCATGCCGCGAGCAGGCGGGCGGAACTGCTCCCGACCGACGTGAGCGGGGCAGTGGCTGCGCTTGAGGCCCTAACCTGGCACTCGGCCGCGATCCCCTCCGCCAACGGCGTCGCCCACCACCCCGTCTAACCACATGACCCTCGCCGACGACCTGCTTCCTACGGTCTACGCGGGGAGGGCGATTGCGGGGGCGCTTGGGTTCCGGAACCATCAACTCTTCCGCGTAGAGGCCGACTGGACCGGTCAGCACACTGGCGAGGGCGACAACCTCGAGAACCGCGACGAGATCGTCGAAGCCGATGGCCAACCACCGCGGGTTCGCTGGCTCAAGGCTGAGGACATCGCCCTCGGCAATCTCGCGGCGGGCTCCGCGGTGGCGGGGCCAATCACGCCGCTGTTCACCACGGGATCCGGAGGCGGCACGGATCCCGCGATGTTCACGACGACCGGACCGGCCGGCACCGAACTCTACTTCGCGATCGTCGGCCCGAATCACCCGACCGGCGCCAAGTACCGCGTGGTCGAGGTCGACATGTCCCGGCCGCTCAGGATCATGCTCACCCTCTCCCCGAGCATGAACGAGGGCCCGTGACGAGCCTGAACGAGCGGATCGGCTCCCTCCGGCTCCCCCCGGACCTTGCGACGATCGAAGAGGCGAAGACTCTCACGTCGCTTGACCCGGCGCGGCGGATCCTCGCCGACGTATTCAAGACGGCCATCCTCGCCGAGCTCACGGAAGCGTGGGTTGCGGCGGTGGCGAACCGTCTGACCGACGAGCACGGCATCAGCCCGCTCGTACCGGTGGCCGACGTGCTCGAGCTCGAGCCGATCGCCCCGGTCATGCAGTCGCGGAAGGCCGGCTTCCCGCTCCTCGCCGTCTACCGCTCGGGGACGGCCGAGTACTCGACCCACACTTTCTACGCCGACAAGCTCACTCAGCCGTGGACGGTTGACTGGGTCCTCGGCGCCGCCGACGTAGCGACGACGTTCCAGCTCCTGGACGCCGCCGTCGCCGTCTCCAAGATCATCAGCCGGGTCATCTTCCGGCAGGGTCATCCCGCGTACAACTCGGGGGCGATCCAGTTCGGGGAGGACCGCGGCGACCTCGGCTCGATCCGAATGCTTCGGCACGAGGGACCGGGTCAGGCGCGATTCGCCGGTGACGACAAGGGCCCGATGTACTGGGCGATCTCGATTCACTTCGAGACCGTCGAGTACGTCAGCGAAGTCTCCGGACTCGAGGCGGACGGGATCTTCGAGGGCGCGGACTACGAGATCGGGGTCGGCGGTGCGCCTGAAGGCGTGATGCCGGGCCTGGTCTACGCGAGCACGACGCCGGTGTTTCAACCCCAGTGATCGACCTCCGCTCCGTCCAGCTCTCTCACCGCCGCTTCCTCGCCAAACACGACGCGGCGGTCCTCCGGGAGCTTCAGGACGCGCGAGACTTCGGCGTCCAGTACGTCCAGGTCCACCCGACCTTCAAGCCCCGCACGGGCGCGCTACAGGCCGCGACAACCGGGCAGGTCATCCGGACTCGGAACCGCGGGATCGTCCGGCTCTCGAACCGCAAGCCATACGCCGCGGCGATCGACAAGGGCGCCGCTCCTCACGTCATCCGCGCACGTAGCGCGAAGGCCCTCCGCTTCATGGGGAAGGGCGGGGTCGTGTTCCGCAAGAGCGTGAACCACCCGGGCAACAAGGCCTATCGATTCCTCTACCGCGCCACCAACGCCGCGGGCCGCACGTTCGCTCAGAAGATGAACGCGCGCATGCAGACCATCGCCCGCTCCTTCTGAGCGCGCCTCCCCATTGCCGCCTCCCTCTCGAGGCGACCCCCACCGCCGGAGTCATCCGATTGGCCAAGCTCAAGTTCTTCGCAAAGGACGACGACCTCGTCTACGTCCCCGACTTCCCGCGCGTGAAGGGTGCGATTCCGCAGTACGTCGGGCGGAAGTTCGTCCCCGCGGACGGCACGAACGGCGCGTCGTTCCCCGCCTCCGCCGAGCCCTTCGAGTGCGACTCGGAAGACGAGAACGGGAAGGCGCTCGTCAACAAGTTCCAGCGCGGCAAGCGCGGACTCTGGCCAGCTGACGAAGCGACCGCGAAGGCATGCGGCGTCTCGTTCGCCGCCGTCGAAGTGAAGGACGGGATCGCGGTCGCGAAGACCACGACGATCTCGGCCGCTACGTCAACTCCAACGCGCTCGCGCGCACGGGATGAGGGCTGAACATGGGCCTCAGTATTCCAATCACGGGCATCGGCGCTGATTTCCGCCTTCCTGGTTCGTACGCCGAAATCATCTTCAACCAGGGCGCGGCGTCCGCGTTCGCCCCCGGTCGCGAGGTCTGCTTCGTCATGCCGAAGTCCTCGGCTGGCACGTGGACCGTGAACACGCGCTACAAGGTGACGAACGAGGCGGTCGCCTCTGCCGGCGCCGGCCCGGGCTCGCCGCTTCACCGCGGCCTCCGCAAGTTCCTTCGGCACAACAAGGACGCCACCGTCTGGGCCGTTCCTTACGCTGCCTCGAGCGGCGGCGGCGGTCTCGTCGCGGCTACGGCAACGCTCGCGCTCTCGGGCTCGCTCACCTCGGGCGGGACCCTCACGCTCCGCGTCGCCGGGGAAGAGATCCCGGTCGGCTTCACGGCGTCGCACACTATGACGAACATCGGCGACAACGTCGTCGCCGCCGTCAACGCGAAGACGCACCTCCCGGTCACCGCCGCCAACGTCACCGGCACGGTCACCTTCACGGCCAAGATCTCGGGAGCCTCGCAAGGGACGGCCACGATTTTCGCCATCAACGTCCACGCGGACACCGAGCCGCTCGGCACCGGCCTCGTCACCACCCTCTCTGGCCAGCTCGGCTCGGGCGCGGCGGGCGTGGACGGGACGACCACGGAGGCGACCAACTTCCAGACGGCGCTAGCGGTCCTCGACGCGGTCCGGAAGTACTACATCGTCACGAGCCTCACGGACGCCACGTCGCTCGGTCACCTGAAGACCCACATCGTCAACAAGAGCCTCCCGAAGGTCGGCCTTCGCTCGGTCGGCATCGCGGCGAATCGCCAGGCCGGCAGCGCGGCGGCGACCATCGCCACGGGCCGGAACTACGAGCGGCTCGCCATCGCCTGGATGGAGAACTCCGAGCACGACCCCTGCGAGCTCGCGGCCGTAGCGGCGGCGATCATCCAGAAGGAAGAGGCGGTCCATCCGGCCCCCAACTTCGACTTCTACCCTCTCAACGACATCGTCCTCCCGCACTACGCGGACGCGGACATCCCGACGGCCGACGAGCAGAACGACGCGATCAACGACGGCCTGATGCCGTTCACGACCACGGGCGTCTCGACCTACGTCGTCATGGCGACGACCACGCGCTCGAAGGACGCGACCGGCGCACTCGACGATCCGCGCTCGCTTGAGCGTCACCGCGTCAGCGTGGCCGACGACTTCATGGACGAGGAACTCGTCGAGGTCGGTCTCAACTTCCGCGGGAAGCGCCTGGCCGACGACGAGAGACTCGCCGACGGCAAGATCAACCCGAACCAGGTCGAGCGCCCGAACCTGCTCCGCCCCTCGAGCTTCCGTCCGCACATCGTCAAGCGGATGAACGAGAAGGACGGGATCACGCTCCAGAACGTCCAGGCGAGCAAAGACTCGCTGCTCGTCATCAAGACGGGCGGGCGCCTCGAGGTCGGGTTCGATCTCAACGCGATCGATTTGCATCACCAAACGTCATTCAGGGTAGCTGAGGTAAGCGCCGGATAGTGCTATACTATTCACGTGAAGACGTGCGCCACTTGCAAGCATGAGCGAGACGACAGTGAGTTCGTTTCGCACTGGCACGGTGGCGTCACGAAGGGGTGCCTTGGGTGCCGGTCGCGCGCACTGAAGTCGTTCCGCAAGAACAAGGCAGACCCGGGAGTAAGCCGGCGGGAGCGAGAGGCCAGAGAGGCTCTCTCGGCTCGCGGGCTTCGAAGCTGTAAGAAGTGCGGGACGACGAAGGCGCTCGGCGAGTTCTACTCGGACGCCCGCGGCAGACGTGGCGCGTGCAAGGAATGCATCGCCGACCACGCGCGAGCCAAGCCCGGAAACGCTCCGACATCGGAGCCACTCAACTGCTCGAAGTGCAAGGTCACCAAGCCGGCGACGGAGTTCTACAAGAACAAGAACTTCGCGAGCGGTCGGCGATCGTGGTGCCGCGGTTGCTGTAAGGAGCGCGGCCCCGTCAACTGGACGCGCTACTACGAGGCGAACAAGGAGATCCTTGCGGCGAACTACGCCAAGTGGGCCCGCGAGAATCCGCACAAGTCCAACGAGCGAGGGCGCAGGCGCCGAGCGATCGAGGGCGGCCCCGGCGTCACCGATCAAGAGTGGGCCGACACAATCGAGTACTTCGGCGGTCGCTGCGCCTACTGCCTAGCCGCCACCAAGCTCACGATGGAGCACGTCACGGCGGTAACCCGCGGCGGTACCCACGAGCCAAGCAACGCGGTCCCCGCGTGCCGCGCCTGCAACTCGAGCAAGCGCAACAACTCGCTTCTTTCCTGTCTCTCATCTCGGCGCCTCATTGGGCGACGGATGGGCAATCACTTTTCAGCGTAGGCGATAGGCGCCTTCGCAACCCAACGCGCGTCCCACGGGACGCAGGCGCAGAGGTACACCCTTGGCCGCTCAAACTGACTACGCACTAATTAAGCTGTTTTTGAACGGCGCTCCCGTGACCCAGATCACGAAGATCACGCGCATGCTCGACGCCCAGAATCAGCCGATCATGCTGATGAACGAGGGCCTCGGCGGCTGGTCCCCCGGCTCCGGGATCTCGAGCATCGAATGGGACTCGCCGATTCCGATCGGCGGGACCGAGTTCGATTACGAAGGCATGTGCCAGCGTACCGAGTACGTCGACATGCAGGTTTTCGTAGGCTCTCGCTCGGTCGCCTCGCGCGGCAAGATCCAGACGGCGCAGACCGAAGGCGCGTCCGGCTCACCGAGCAGCATCGCGGTCAAGTGGGAAGGCGCCTTCGAGCCGACCGAGTAGTTCGCACAATCTGAAAACCCCGCGCTTCCCATGGGAGAAGATGGCGCGCGGGAGCACGATCCGGAAGCCGTCCAGGCGCGCCGCCGCTACTCCCATGGCGGCAGGTCGACGCCTCGGACGGCTTTCGCCTTTTGTCAACATGGGAGTTCTTGAATGCCCGGCCCGCCCGAAGACGTTCCGCCCTCTGACCTGTTCCTGAAGCTCTCGGAATCGCGCCCTTCCGAGGTCGTGAACTTCCCGCGGAAGACGGGCGACGGGAAGCCGATCGGGACGACGAGGATTCAAGTCCTTCACGCTCGAGAGCACGTCCTCGCACGGAAGAGCGCCCTTCGGTATCTGACCGAGGTCGAGAAGCTGACGGCGACCGAGCTCGACACGCCAATGGGGCGCGCGCTCCTCGGGGACGCGACGGCGCACGAGCTCCTCGCTATCGCCTGCGTCACGGAGAAGGACCACGGCACGGACGGGAAGCCGTTCCACCCGCGGGTCTTTCGCGACGCCGCGAGCCTCGCCTCCGTGCTCTCCGCGAACGAGGTGGCCGTCCTCTTCCAGGCCTACCTGCTCGTCCAGGGCAAGTACGGCCCCTTCGAGCGGAGCATCCAAACCGAACAAGATCTCTCCGACTGGATCAAGCGCCTCGTGGAGGGCGCCGCGGAGTTCCCTTTACAGCAGCTCTCCTCGGATCAGTGGGCGGAGTCAGCGTTCTTGCTGGCGCAAAGAGCGTACACGCTATCCGCCATCCTGGAGTCCCTACTGCCGAGCTTGCCGCCTACTTTGAAGTCTCGCCTCGGGACCTACTCTTTGGGCACTGGCTTCTTTGGCGCGCGTGCTGCCGCTACGTCTCCGGATGGTACGGCGACATCTCCAAGTGATGCGCTCAAGATCGCCGACGTTGCGGTGACGGTCGAGGACGCGCGCGACATGGCGGCGGGTCTGAAGGCCGCCGAGGAAGCGGCGCTCGGCGTGCTGGACGAAGCGGAACGCGAGAACGACTAGACGCATGGCGCTGCTCACCTATGACTTCGCGGTCGTAAATCAGAACCTGCTCGCGTCGGTTCTGGCTTCGAACGAGCGGAAGATCGCGCAGCACAACGCGAGGATCGCCCGCGTAACCGGGGCGGGCTCAAGCTCGAGCGTCCGGTCCGTTACGGCAGCCCGTGGCTCCGGAGTCCGCGCGGCAGCGTCCGACAATGCGAAGCTAGCGGCCGCCGCCATGGCGCTCGATCGCCAGCGCTCAGCGGCGCTGACCAGTCTGCACCGCGCCGAGGAGCGTCAGCGGCTCGCGGCGGAGCGTAACGTCGCCCGCGAGGGAGCTCGTCTCGACCGGGAGCGGTCCGCGGCCTCCAAGGCGCTCGACCGGCAGCGGTCCGCTGCCCTATTGACCCAGAGCCGGGCCGTAGAGCGCTCGGCGAACTCCGCGGCAAGGCGGGAGCGTCTGGACCGGCGAGCGATTGCCGGGGCCGTCACGGGCCGCATTGGCCGATCCATGAGCAACACGCTCTCTGGCGTCGGCTCGATGGCCGTCGGCGCGCTCGGCATCGGCGGGACCATCGCCGCCGGCTCGGCCATCTCGACGCAGATCTCGGAGTCCGCCCGGGCAAGCCAGCTCGCCAACCAGGCGGGCAAACCGGAAATCAAGGGACAACTCCTCCGCGAGGCCCAGGGGACCAAGGGGTTCACGGGCATGGAGGCCCTCGAGGGCATGGGCTCGTTCGTCGACGTGACGGGCGATCTCGACGCGGCTCGAGCCGCACTCCCCGAGCTCGCCCAACTCTCGCTCGCTACCGGCGCCGCGCTGAACGACCTCGGCGCCGCCGCCGGCAACGCCTTCATCCCGCTCGCCGACAAGATCAAGGACCCCCAGGCGCGCATGAAAGCGCTCCTGACGACCATGCGAGCCATCGCGGGTCAGGGCTCCGTCGGCGCCGTCGAGGTGAAAGACCTGGCCGTCGAAATGGCGGGCCTCGCTGCGGCCACCAACAAGTTTACAGGCGATCCGGCGGCTCTGATCAAGAGCGTCGGCGCGATGGCCCAGGCGGCCCGCCAGCGAGGCGGCGCCGGCACCGCGGCCGAGGCCGTCACGAGCGTGTCCCGCTTCGTGGCCGACATCGCCGGGGACCCGAAGAAGTTCGAGAAGGCCGGCATCAAGATCGGCACGCGGGACAAGGCGGGTGCGCTGACCCAGCTCGATGACCCGCAGGAGATCATGGTCCGGATGCTTCGGCAAACGGGCGGAGACCTCGGCAAGGTCTCGGACCTCTTCGGCGTCTACGCGGAGCGCGCGGTGGCTGGCTTCTCGCCGCTTTACTCGCAGGCGGAAGCGGCCAACATGGCGCTCCCCGAGGACAAGCGGCAAGCCCGCGGCGCCGCGGGCGAGAAGGCCGTCCGGGACGAGTTCTCTCGGCTACTCGCCGCGGAGCTTTCCCCCGAGCAGCAGGCCAAGCGCGCGGCTTCCCGGCTCGAGGATCCCGACCTCCAATTCAAGGAGGCGATGAAGGCGTTCAACTCGGCGATCGGCTCAGAGCTTCTGCCGGTCCTGACGCGCCTGATCCCGGAGTTCACGAAGCTCCTGCCGTCGCTGACGCGGGCGGCCGAGCTTTTCGCGAGCTTCGTCGAGAGCGCGGCGAAAGACCCGCTCAGTGCGGTTTTCAAGCTGATCGCGGCGAAGATGCTTTTCGACCTCACGTCGGCCGGCATCGGCGCGGCCGTGCGGAACGGGCTCATGCGCATCATCTCGGGCGCTCAGATGCGCGTCCCCGGCGGCGCGGCTGGCGTGCCGGTTCCGGCTGGGCCTGGCGGTGGCGGGGGATTCCTCGGCAAGCCTTCGGCGGCCGGCGTCCTCGGCGCCGTCGGCATTGGCGCCATGATCGGCGCCCCAATCGCGGCGGCCATCACCGCGGAAGGCATCGGCGCGATCGACGCGGGCGAAGCGAGCATGGCCGAGTCGGGCGAGAAGCTGAACATGATTCGGGCGCTCGGCGGCAAATCGTCGATGGCCGAGTTCGGCGCAGCCCGCACGGCGATCGGCGAGCAGGAGGGCAAGGTCCACGAGCTCGGTAAGACCGACATGTTCGCGGACTTCATGGGCCTGTTCGGCGCCTCCAATCGTGACGTGGAGAAGAAGAGCCAAGAGTCGATGCTCGCCGAGATGCGCGCCTCCTTCGCGAAGGCCGTCGAGGCCGCGCAGAAGCAGAACGAAGCGTCCGCCGCGCTCGTTGCCGCCGCCGACAAGATCGGCGGAGCGAACCTCAACCGCGGCAATTCGCCGGCCCCTCCGGTTCCATGACAGACGTGTTGAGATTGCTCCCGCCCTTCGAATGGCGCGGCGCTCAGTACCCCGTCACCGCGCGCCGCGTGTTCTTCCGGCACGAGGGCGTCGAGCACGTCATCCAGTACCGGGACTTCGCGGCCATCGAGCAGATCGGCGCGCAGGGGCTGACGTTCTCCTACACGATCCCGACCCGCGAGGACATCGCGAAGGGGCCGTATAAGAACCTGTTTATCCAGGGCCTGCCTCGTCTGTTCCGCGACGCTCTGAACCGCGAAGCCGATGACATGCTCGACCCCGAGCTCGGCTTCTTCCGCTGCGTCCCCGTCATGTTCGACGAGACGACGGACGTTCAGAAGCGGGACGGCTCGGACGTTCAGCTCGAGTTCCGCTACTCGCCGCTCCAGGGCGACGACGACCCGGCGGCCCAGACGAATCTCGAGGGCGCGATCTCCGGTCTCGAAACGGACGCGGGAGCGCTCGACCAGGAAGTGGCGAAGGCCTCGTGGGAGCAAGAGCCCTCGCCCGAGCCGACCGTCGATCTCCTCCAGGGCGTCAACGGCCTGATCGCCGGCGGGCTCGCGAACATCGACAAGGCGACCGCGAAGGTGGACGACTTCATCTTCAAGCTCGAGATGATCAAGGCGTCCGTCGACCGGGCGCAGAACCCGCAAAACTGGCCGCTACGAGCGACGGCGCGACGCATGCGCGAATTCGCCATGCGGCACAGCCCCCGCGCTCGAGCCCGCAATAGGTCCGCCTGATGGCCCGCCCGATCCGCACGAAGGAGATCACGGTCCGCGCCGTCACGTCTCTCTCCGCGCTCGCCAAGTCCCTCCGCATGACCCTCACCGAGCTCATCGAGATGAACCCCGGGATCGCGCGGCTGCCTTACGTCAAGGCGGGAGCCGTGATCGTGGCCCGTGCCTGAGATCGAGCGGGGCCTACCGCTCTCGGTCAAGTTCGAGACGCTCGGCCGAGAGACGGACCAGATCGGGAGCTGGTTCATCGATTCCGAGTTCCTTACGAGCACGGACACTTTCCAGTTCGAGTACATCGAGACCGAGAAGCCCGAGCTTCTCTTCGATCTCGAGGCCCAGCCGGTCGAGCTCAGCGTCGGCGGGATCCCGCAGCTCGTCGGCCGAATCGACGAGACGGACATCGGCGGGAACGGCGCCGCGGTCACTTGCGACGGCCGGGACTACATCGCCGACATCCTCGAGTGCAATATCGATCCGCTCGTCACGATCACCGAGAAGATGACGCTTCAGGCGGCCATCAAACTCGTCTGCTCACCCTGCGGAATCAACGTAGTTCTGGGCGACGCCTCGGTCATGCGGAACGCCCGCTCGGGGCGGAATCCCCGGACCGGCAAGGCCCCGCCGGACTTTCTCTCTCTGAAGCTCCAAGACCTGAAGCCCGAGAGTAACCTCGGGATTTACGAGTTCTGCAACAAGCTCCTCGCTCGGCACGGTTGCACGATGCAGCCGACCTTGAAGCGGAACGAGGTCAATCTCGTCCAGCCGAACTACGACCAAGAGCCGCTCTATTCGGTCCGCCGGACGCGGGAGCAGAGCGGGAGCAATCGCCTGATTCGGGCGAACGCCCATCGTAGCTTCGCGAGGTTCCCGACCTACACGATCGTCCGGGGTCAGGGGACGGGCGAGGCGGCGAGCGAGAAGAGCCCGCAGAACACGTCTTCGCTCATCGACTCGGCGCTCCTCACGCCCGCGACGCAGAAGGTCTCCGTCAAGGGACGGGTCAAGCCCTCGCCGCACGGAGCCGACCCGGACGGGAAGCTCTACCGGCTCCTCTACATCCACGACAAGACGGCGCAGACGAAGACGCAAGTCGCCGCCGCCGCCTTCCGCGCGATTTACGAGCGGATGAAGGACACGCTCGTCTACTCGGCGACGCTACGCGGACACGAGGACCCGGACTCGGGCGCGATCTACACGATCGACACCGTGATTGACGTCGAGGACGAGATCGCGGGCGTCCAAGAGAAGCTCTGGATCCACAAGCGCCGGCTCGGGTTTGACCCGAAGGGCGGCGCGACAACGCAGATCGAATGCTGGCGGCTCGGGTCGCTTCAGCTGGGAGCGACCGGATGAGCAACGCAGAAATCGTACAACTCGGGGCCTCGTCCCTGAAAGACGGCGCCGCCCGCTGGCAGTGCTCGACGCCGGCCAACGACAGCGACGGGCTCGAGAGCTACGGCGAGATCCCGGTCTATCAGGGGCTCGGGCTCACCGCGCAACCGTGCTCGAAGGACGACAAGGGGTGCGCCGAGGGGCTCTTCCTCCCCGGCGTAGGCTCGAAGAAGGGCGTCCTCGTAGGCGGGCGCGATACCCGCAGCAAGATCGTCGGGAAGATGGATCCGGGCGACACGGTCGTCCACTCGACCGACGCCGAGGAGACCGCGCAGGTCCGCCTTCAGGGCAAGAAGAAGAGCGCCTCGATCGTCGTCAAGGGGGCGGACGGAAAGCACCTCATGGTGCTCGTCGATGGCAAGAACGGGAAGATCCAG
>Ga0137430_1000412_pt1 | contig 12347 bp, 15 predicted proteins | sample EasRivERMZT754_2_FD_104651 | JGI IMG/M metagenome (GOLD analysis project Ga0137430, IMG submission 104651) | Soil microbial communities from meander-bound floodplain in the East River, Colorado, USA - East River MetaG ERMZT754_2 | ecosystem: Environmental > Terrestrial > Soil > Floodplain ...
AACCAAGGCCTCCATGGTTGATGGCAAGAATCGGGATTTGACGATCCCCCAAAGTGCGGGCTGCCGCCAGCAACGTCCCGTCGCCGCCAATCACGACGGCAAGGTCCGCTTGCGCGGAAATCGGCTTAGGCGGATCGACATACGACTTGAGCCCACGCTGCTCAAACCAGGTATCCAGGCTTGCGGCCAACCTGGCCACGTCCGGCTGCTTGGGTTTGCTGAAAGTGACGACCGTTTTGAATGTCATATGTCCAACCTTCTCACGCGCTGGGCTACACGCTGCCCGCGCCTCCGGCGCGGAACAACAAAAAGAATTCGCGATTCCCTTCGCGTCCGGTTATCGGCGATTCCGTTTCGCCGACTACGCGGAGACCGACTCCTTTTCCCGCCTCCGCCACTTTCGCGATCGACTCCCGCTGCAGTTCCTCGTCACGGACAATTCCGCCTTTACCGACTTTGTCGCGTCCCACTTCAAACTGTGGTTTTACCAGCGCAACACAATAGCCGCCCGCCTTCAGCACATCCGGAACGCGCGGAAGCAGCATTGTAAGTGAGATAAATGATGCGTCGATCGTCACGATATCCACTAACTCCCCGACGTGATCCTTCTCGAGGAATCGAGCGTTCAACTCTATTGGCTTGACGCGCGGATCATTCCGGAGCTTCCAATCCAGTTGTTTGCTATCGACGTCCAGCGCGTAGACCCGCGAGGCGCCATTCAGCAGCAGACAATGCGTAAACCCGCCCGTCGACGATCCGATGTCCAAACAAACCCTTCCGTCGATTGGCAAACTAAACGCGCGAATTGCACCGTCGAGTTTCAATCCGCCACGGCCGACATAAGGATGGGGCGCTTCTTTGAGCCGGATATCGGCAGCATCGTCTATGGACGTTCCGGGTTTCGTGACCGGTATCTCGTTGACCAAAACAGTGCCCGCCATGATCATCGCCTGAGCCTTCTCCCGGCTGTCGGCCAATCCACGCTCGACAACCAGCCGGTCGATTCGTTTCTTCAATGAGAACGACTCTCCAGATAGTCCGCCATCGACGTCAAAATCCGCGCTCGCTCACCAAGAGGTCGGATGACCGCTCGCGCCTGATCGCTAAGTTCGGCCACAATCGTCCTCGACCGTTCCAGGCCATAGAGAGCGGGGTACGTGGCCTTTTGCTGATTGCGGTCCTTGCCGCCGGTCTTGCCGAGCGTTTGAATGGAAGCAGTTTCATCCAAAATGTCATCCACAACTTGAAATGCCAGTCCGATCCGCTCACCAAACGTTTGAACCGCGGCGAGTTGTGATTCGGAGGCGCCACCGAGATAAGCCCCGACCGTTACTGCCGCGGTAATGAGCGCGCCGGTTTTGGAGCGATGAATCTGTTCAACGTTGGAATCTTTGATCGGACGGCGCTCGGCCTCCAGATCGAAAACCTGTCCTGCAATCATGCCGGACAGCGTACCGGAGGCTCGGGCCAGCTTCGCTGTCGCCTGAAGAAGACGATCCGGAGCAAAACTGTTGCAACGCGACATGGTGTCGAACGCAAGCGTCAGGAGGGCATCTCCGGCCAGGATCGCAATCGCTTCGCCGAATTTCTTGTGGCTGGAGGGAATGCCGCGGCGAAAGTCGTCGTCGTCCATGGCGGGCAAGTCGTCATGGATGAGTGAATACGTGTGGATCATCTCGAATGCGCTGGCCACCGGCAACACGGGAGCCGGGTCGGAGTGGTACAGTTCGTAGCCGGCAATACAGAGCGCCGGACGCAGGCGTTTACCGCCGGCGAAGATGCTGTAACGCATGGCCTGATGGATTTGCGATGGAGCCGTGGATTCGAGTGGTAAAAGTTGTTCCAGCGTTCTGTCGACGGCGGGGAGCACGCGATCGAAAAAAGCCGTTAGTTCACTTTTCATTTTCCGTCTCGAACGGCATCGCCCGAACCTGTCCCGATTCTCCCTTCAACAGGATCTCCACGCGCCGTTCCGCCTGCTCCAGTTTGGTATGGCAGAAGCGTGACAACTTGATGCCTTCTTCGAACAGTTCGAGAGACGAATCCAGCGACTGGTCACCACTTTCCAGCTTCCTGACGATCTCCTCGAGACGCTTCAGCGCGGTTTCGAAATCCGGAACGTCCGACATGGACCGATTGTAACGAAAACCTTATGACGGGTTGCTATAATTCTGGTGGCATGAAATCAAACCGCACACATGTACGTTTCGTGCTGTGGATCGTTTTACTCCTTTCCTCTTGTTCTCCCAAACCTGAGGCAGTGCTGGATGAAGCAACGGTCGTGGCCCGTAATGCGTCGGTCCGGCAGAAGAACAGTTCCACCTCCCGAACACTGGTCACGCTCAACGTAGGCGATAGAGTCGACATTCTGGAACGTCAGGCAAACTGGTACCGGATTCGCCGCGGACCGCGTCTTCAGGGATGGATGGAAGAAAGCACCATCGTCACCAACGAAACCAAAACGCGCACTCAGGACCTGGTCGTTGCATCAAAGTCGCAAAAACCGCAGAACACGATCGTGCTTCGGGAAGAAGCCAACTTTCGAATTGAGCCCGGCCGCGCCACTGCCATCATTCGTCGTCTGGACGCGGGCACGAAAGCGGAGGTCCTCGAGCGGACGACAACGCCGCGGCCGGGTTCCGATACATTCATGGATGTGTGGCTCAAGGTCCGGCCTTCACCAACCGAAGTCGGTTGGGTCATTGCCAGTCTTGTAGAGTTTGATGTTCCGTCCGAACTCGCCGGCTATACGGAAGGTTATGCGTATAGCGCCGTCAAACAATTGAACCAGGTGCAGGATACGCTCGCAGGCCCGATCAACTGGTATGTCGTCGGAGAGAGAAGTCAGGGGACTGATCCGATGGTGGATTTCGAGGGCATTCGGGTTTTCACCTGGAATCTCCGAATGCATCGTTATGAGACGGCGTATCGCTCCCGAGATATTCGCGGCGTGTACCCGCTTGAAATCGGTCAGGATCAGGGAAATCCGACATTCCGCTATCACGAACTTGCTGCCGACAACACCACGAAAACGCCGCGTACGTTTGCCATGTATGGTGTCGTGACGCGGTCGATGGATCCACCACGGTCAAAGAAGTCGGTGCAAAAGAAGTAATTCAGATCCGTTTTCCCTCTCCCGAATTAGAATTTCATCCATGAGATTTGAAGAAACAATTCAGCAGGAATTGAAACGGCTTGAAGAAACCAAAACCTTCAAACGCGAAACACTGATCGAATCCGAACAGGGAGCGATCGTTCGCGTTGCGGGCCGGGATGTTGTCATGCTCGCGTCGAACAACTACCTTGGACTTGCGTCGCATCCGCGGATTAAACAGGCCGCGATGCGCGGCATCCAGGAGTTCGGTTACGGTGTTTCGTCGGTGCGGTTTCTGTGTGGAACCCTGACGATCCACCGAAAGCTTGAAGAGAAAATTGCCGGGTTTGTCGGTACTGAAGACGCCATCCTGTTCTCTTCCTGCTTCGCGGCAAATGAAGGCTTCTTTGCGTCGATCGTGAATGAAAAGCTCGGCCACGAAACTTACCGTGATGTCATTTATAGTGATCGCCTGAATCACGCCAGCATCATCGACGGGACACGCCTTTGCCGTAATGAAGTCGTTCAGCGAAAGGTTTACGAACATGCAAACGTTGCTGACCTGAAGCGTCTTCTGGATGAAGATCGAGGTGCCAACTATCGATTCGGTATCATCGCCACCGACGGCGTCTTCAGCATGGAAGGCGATTTGGCTCCTTTGCCTGAACTGGTGAACATCGCGCAGGCCTCTGGTCATCTGCTCTTCGTGGACGATTCTCATTCCGTTGGTGTTTGTGGACCGTCGGGACGCGGCACGGCAGAAGCGCAAGGCGTCCACGGAAAAATCGATGTTCTCAGCGGCACGCTCGGCAAGGCGATGGGTGGGGCAGCGGGCGGCTACGTCGCCGCGAAGAAGGATCTCGTCACTTATCTTCGGCAGAAGTCCCGGCCGTACACATTCTCGAACTCTTTGCCGCCGTCGATCGTAATGGCGGCGATCGAAGCCTTCGATCTCCTGGAGAAAGATACAAGCTTCGTCGGACGGCTGAATGAAAACACGGCTTATTTCCGCAAGCACATTCGGGCGCTGGGTTTCAAAATCCTCGAGGGAACGCACCCCATCGTCCCGATCATGTTGGGTGAAGCCGCCGTCGCGATGGACATGAGCAATGCATTGCTGGATGACGGCGTCTATATCAAGGGACTGTGGTATCCGGTCGTGCCTAAAGGGGAAGCTCGGTTGCGTGCTCAGATATCTGCCGCGCTGGATAAGGGAACGCTTGATCGGGCACTTGCGGCGTTTGAGCGGGTGGGCAAACGGATGCAAGTGATTTAGAACGAAATCTCGAAATTGAAGGAATCCTGCATCTCAGGATTTGTTCAATTTCGAAATTTAGTTCCCGAGACTTCGTTCAACCGCCTGTACCCGCCTCGTAAGCGCCGCGTCTCCGCCCGGAATCGCCTTCAACCGACTCAACGTCCGTAGCGCCTCTTCCTCCCGGCCTTCCGCATCCTGTAGCTGCACTTTTTCCAGCAAGGCGTATTTGGCCAACACCGGCGACCTCTTGATCTCTTCGCTGTACACTTTCTCGAAGTACTCCGCTCCCGCCAGGTTCCTTCGCTGCTGCCGGTACCAGTCGGTCACCCAAACGTAAAGGACGTAGTTATCGGGATAGTCCTTCCGCAAGCGTTCGAGCGTTGACCACGCTTCAGGCCAATTCTTCTCCTCCAGCATTGCGGTGTAGTAAACGATGCGGGCTTCCGTTTGCGAATATCGCGCCTTGGTCATCGCCGTCTTCAATTGCTGCAGGCCCAGATCGCGGTCCCCCCGAGCGCCGATGAGCCACGCGAAAGGCTTGATCACACCCGGCAGCGATCCGGTGAAGTAATTGAACGCCCCGATGCCGACGTAGATATCGAAGTAGTTCTTGTCCATCTCGTACACCTCTTCGGCATACCGATGTGCCCGAAGCCCGGCGCGCAAAGCGCCGAAGAAAGCTTGCTCCTGGGTGACTTTGAAGCGCGCATAGCTCCCGTGGGCAGAGGCGATATACGCGGTGATCTCCAGCTTCGGATACTTTGAAGATTTCAGCGCAGATTCGCCCTTCTCAACGGCCAGGTCATGCGCGGCGTAATACTTGTCGGAAATCGCGGAATTGCCGGGGTCGCTTTGCGCCTCCCACCAATAGGTTTCGGCCATGAGGGTGTAACCGGCAGGATGGTCTGGAAATAGCTCCTGCAGAGACTTTGCGGCGGAGCGGGCTTCCTCAATCTTCATGCTGTAAGTATTTTGTAAGGTTTGACGGATCAGCCGGTCCGCGGTCGGATCGTTATAGAGGAAGTTATTGGCAAGGAGGAGGACTGTAAGGATCAAACCGACCATGGCACCATGATACCGCCTCCGTCAAAAAAAATCCCCGCGGCTTCAGCCGCGGGGGAAGGTGGGATGGTGGAGGAAATCTACATCCTTATAGACACCTTAACCCCAAGGAAAGTTACCTGAAAACAAAAAAATTTTACAAAAAAATGGATTTGGAAGCGCAAAAATTGGCCGGAGGCGGCGCTGGACCGCCATCCGGTTCAAAAAGACTGACTTATGGAGCGGGATTTGCCTTGAACTTCATGCTGCCGTCAGGCGCTTTTTCACGATAAACATCGTGACATGCCTTGCAGGCTTTACCAAGTTCTCCGGCTTTTGCTTTTGCGGTTGCCATGTCATTGGCTTTTGCCGCTTTAGCCACTTCACCTGCCGCGCCGGCTGCTGAATTAGCCATGTCGACGCCCTGAGTTGCCTTCTGGGCTTTCAACCACCCAGCCATCTCACGGAACAGGCCCTGAAGTTTATCTGCTTCTTTTGCTACATCGGCTGCATTGCCGGCTGCGACGGCCTGAGACAAAGTTCCCTTTCCGCCAACTTGCCCGACGTCTTTCATGATCGCGTCGCCATCGCGCTGTTGCGCATACAGCGTAATCATCATTGCCGCAATCATGCAGATTCCGATCAGAACTGAGGTCCTCCGCATCGAACATCCTCCTTAAGTTGTAGCTTCCGAAACTGGTTTAACTGATGACGAATCAACCATTAAGTACAACTGGCCGCACACTATATGCGAAACCGCGCGGCCGCGTCAATCAACTACCCGCTTTTAAGTCATTGAAGATCCTGGTAAGCGCCGGAACAACCTTGAACAGGTCATCAACGATGCCGTAATGCGCCACTTTGAATATCGGGGCCTCCGCATCCTTGTTTATGGCGACAATGCATCGGGCAGTCTGCATGCCCACCAGGTGCTGGATTGCTCCCGAAATCCCAATGGCAAAGTACAACTTCGGCGAGACGGTCTGACCTGAACTGCCAATCTGGTATTCCCGTGGCAGCCATTCCGCATCGACAACCGGCCGCGATGCACCGACCGCTCCCCCAACCGCTTTCGCGAGTTCGAAAATGATTTGGAAGTTCTCCTTCTGCTTCAGGCCACGCCCGCCCGAAATGATGATCGGAGCGGTCGTCAGATCAGCCTGTCCTTTCTGTGCCTCCGCTCGTTCGATAACCTTCCTCCTGGGCGGACCTTGAAGCTGAACGGGGTGAGCAACAATCTGTGCGCTGCCGCCACTCTCAACGTCATCTCCTGGAAATGCACCGGGCGACGCCGTTGCCAGGTATGGACCGTCGCCGCGAGCCGCGGTTTTCATGTTCATTTTCGCGTTGAAGATCTGACGCGTGAGGATCAACCGGTCACCAATTTTTTCGAAGTCCACACAACCCGCGATCAGCGGCTTGCGCAATGCCACTGCAAGACGCGGAGCGAAGTCGTAACCCTGGGTTGTGTGTCCGGCTATCACAAGGAATGGCTTTTCGGAATTCAGCAGGCTGCTAAGCACGCTCACGTAAGCATCCGGACTGTACTCGGCGAGATCCTGATGCTCCGCCGTAACTACGCGATCGATCTTCTTCGACTTCAGTTCGTCCGCAACCGCGCCGACGTTGTTGCCGAGTACAACCGCAGTCACGGGCTGGTTGAACTCGCGGCCCGCGCGTTGTGCGAAGACGAGCAGTTCATTAGTGATCGGTTTCAGCTTGTTGTCTTTGTGCTCGGTCAAAACGTAAATCATACGACTTTCGCCTCCTTGCGCAGCTTCTCTACCAACTTCGCGACCGCTTCTTCCGGGGTCCCGGTCAGGATTTCCACGCGGCTCTTGCGTTCTGGAATCAGAACCTCTTTCACTTCGTACATTGCGCCTGCACGTCCGACATGATCGTCGGCCAGGCCGAGGTCGCTGGCGCCCCAGACCTTGAGCTCCTTTTTCTTTGCGGCCATGATTCCTTTCAGTGATGCGTAACGAGGCTGGTTAATGCCGAACTGGATGGTGAGTAGCGCAGGCAGCGGCAACTCGACGGTTTCATTGATGCCGCCCTCCAACTCCCGTTTGGCCCGGATCGTCTTTCCCTCGGGGTTCGCTTCAACACCGACGATCACGGTCGCGTGCGCGGAACCCAGGAACTCCGCAAGCATGACTCCGGTCATTCCGGTTCCGAGATCGTCGGATTGAACGCCGGTGAGAATGAGATCCGCTCCGCCGTCCTTTTGGATAGCTTTGGCGAGCGCTTCCGCCGTGGCAAACTCATCCCCGCCCTTGAATTTTACGTCGAGCAGATGGATGGCGCGATCTGCACCCATGGCCAGTCCCGAGCGCAGGACGCGAGCCGCTTCTTCTCCACCCATCGAAATCACCACGACTTCGCCGCTGTGTTTCTCTTTAAGGCGAAGCGCTTCTTCCAATGCGTAGTTGTCGGCTTCACTGGCGACGAAAGTCAGGTCGTGGTCCTTGATCCAGGTCTTCGACTCGTTGATCACAAGTCGAGACGCCGGATCCGGCACCGGTTTGATACAGCTAATGATCTTCACGTGTGACTCCCAGAATGATGAAATGCGAGAAACGAACTCATTATTCTACCCGAACGGTTGTTTAGTCCCCAAGATCTGTAGCGGCGGTCTATGACCGCAGACAGTTCACCAATTGCGACATGCTCGGCGGTCATAAGACCGCCGCTACAGTGCATAAGTATGAGCGATGCTGACGCGCCGACATATCGGTGTCAGACAAAGTCCAACGAGGATTTCCGTTGCAGATCTGAGCACAATGAGTTAAACAGTCTGACTTGCTTCGGCCATGTTTTAGGACGCTTTTACGGTCAGGCCATTCAATAATCCCAACCGGTTGGTGAATTCAGAACACTGATGAGTAGTGCCAAAGCTAAGAGTATTTTTACGACACATGAAGTGAGCCGGCTTCTTCACGTCAATCCGCGCTCCGTCATAAACTGGATCGAACAAAGTTTATTGCCATCCTATCGCACTCCGGGCGGACATCGACGCATCCGTCGGGAAGATTTACTTGCCTTCTTGAGAAAGCATCAAATACCGACCCCCGCTCCTCTCGTTGACGAGAAATTCAAGGTGCTGATCGTCGAAGACGAAGAAGAGATCACCAAAATCCTGACGACTTACTTCGAACGTATCGGTGGATATGATATCCATTCGGCATCCGACGGCATTTCCGCGTTAATTGAAGTCGGCCGGAGCAAACCGGACCTTCTCATTCTGGACATCATGATTCCGGGCGTAGACGGCGTCGAGGTTTGTCGCCGCATTAAAGCTGACCCCGGGAACAAGACCGCCATCATCGCAATCAGCGGTCAACCGGACTGGGAAAAGAAGATCATCCAGGCTGGCGCAGATGCATTCATGGCGAAACCTCTCGACCTTGGAACACTTCAAGTCGAAGCTAAACGTCTCCTGCGCGTCCTTTGAATCGAGCAGCCGTTGCACCCAGTTTTTGGTGTGTGCCATACTTTGAAGGTTTTACCTGCGCCCGTAGCTCAGTTGGATAGAGCGACGGACTACGAATCCGTAGGCCAGAAGTTCGAGTCTTCTCGGGCGCACTTACGAATCAATAATTTAGGCCGCCATCAAAGGCGGCCTTTTTTAGTTTCGTGTTCGGTTGCCATTCAGTTGCCACTCGCGGCCTTAGTTGCGGCTTGAGGCGTTGAGATCGATGGCAGCTTGTTCACGGCCTGCCTGTTCGCGCCCGGGATGAAGTGTCCGTACACGTCGACGGTGATTTTGATGCTCGAGTGTCCGAGTTGCTCTTTGACGTAGGCGGGAGATTCGCCGTTCATCAAGAGAATCGATGCAAAGGTGTGGCGCGTGTCATGAAGGCGCCGCCGCCGAAGCTGAGCCTTCTCGCACGCCTTCCAGTAAACGCGATTTCGGAAATGATCCATGTCGACCGGTTGACCTTCCTCGCGCTTCCCTTCCTCGAGCCGTAAACCAGGACTCAAAAACACGGGCTCAGGAATCTCGTTTTTGCCGCGACCGAGGTAGTCTTCTCGGCGAGCCTTCCGAAGAGCCTGCAGCTCCTTCAAGAGCACGTCGGAGACATCGACCTTCCGAGCCTTGCGCGTTTTCGTCTTTGTATTCTTTCCGTCCTGATACTGACGGCGAACCGTTATGAATCGGCTGCGGAAGTCGATATCGTCCCACTGCAGGCCCGCCAACTCGCCGGCACGCATTCCGGTATGAAGCGCAGCCAAAAGCAAAACGTAGTTCGCATGACCGAAGTGCTTCAGTGTGGCCTCGAGTAGCAACGGGATTTCTTCTGCCGTGAACGGATCCACTTCGTCACGAACGGCGCCGGCTTCGCGGTAAAGCTTTCCAAGCTTCGAAGCAGGATTAGCCGCCAGTATTCCCTTCTCCACGGCTTCAGTCAGCGCACCACGAAGCGCAGCGACAATGTTCCGGATGGAATCCTTCGAGAGTTTCCGCTCGGCCTCTTTGGCCTGGCTCTCTACGCTGTAGGTTCGCTTCTCCGCGTTTTTCTGAACGAGTGATACGACAAAGGCCTTGATGCGATCGCGCGTCACTTGATTGAGAGGAAGATCGCCGATTGCCGGCTTGATGTGAATTCGAAACGACGTTTCATATCGAGCGTACGTGTTGGGTGCAAGCGTGGCCTCCCAAAGGGGAGTCATGGTTTTGTCGAAGAACTCCGTGAGCGTTGGCGAAGTCGCCACTGCGGGCTGTTCTTTGGCCTTATTGGCGCGTTTCTGCTGCATCGCTGAGATATCGAAAACACCAGCCTTGATGGCGTCACGAACCGCGACAGCAACCTTTTCTGCGGCCTCTTGGGTGTCGTATTTCTGAGCCGCACGACCGCCTTTGCTTCGAATGAATACGTACCATTTACCGTCCTTCGGTCTGACGCTTGCGCCCATGATCATCTCCTTCGATCTTTAGCCTGTAGTTGAAGTCACTCCTGCATTGGTCGGAACAGAAACAATTCTCGTGACGCTCCACTTTCTTGCGAACAAAGTAGCGCGGTTCTTCGTGCAAATAACCGGAGCACTTACGTAGCTTTCGGAGATCGTCGAGCTGGATAATTCCATGGAAGAACTCCCACAGAAAACAGACCTCGATATCGCCGTCGGGCCACATGAATAGCTTGGTGATTCGGAACAACTCGTCCGCGTACGGTAGGACATTCGGTTTTTCTTCTTCTGGTAAGTCCCCAAGGTCCGTAAGTGCCGCTATTGCGTTCCCGTGGAACTCCGTCCCCATGTCCAGACTTGCTGCCTGGCTCTCTCGGCGCTTCGGGTAAACGCTGACTGTGAATTTATTTGGAATTCCAGCAAAGACACCGTACAGCCCGCCAGCCATCCTCACGGCCTTCGATATCCGTTCTGTGCGCACAAGTGGTACATGATGTAGCTGACCGAGCCGATCGGCGACCCAGTTTACCCCTGCCAGAGCATCTTCGACTTCGTCGCAGTATTCAATGATGCGGTCAAGTGCTTCACGGACCCGGGATCTAGACGGCTCATAGCGATTAGCAAATCTAACCTCTCCATTCACAACCTGCAGTACCTCTGCCAATAGATCCGCTTTGTTGCTACGCCGAGAAGCGCGGCGCTGCGGTCGCAGACTCGGCGGGATTTCCTTGCGCTTGTACATGCGGACACAGTAGCAATTTGACGCGAAGTCAGTCAACGCATTTATGCAAAAGCGCGTCAATATGCGTAATGGCATGGTTTATAGTGCATGTGCATGTCAAAGATAATCCGCTTCATGCTAACCAAAATGAGACTCCGTCGACAGGAATTGAAGTTGTCCCAACAGGCGGTCGGCTATCAGGCCGGTATGAGTTCGGCAGACGTTTCCCGAATTGAAAACGCTCGAATGGTGCCTTACCCGTCGCAGGCGCAGAGACTAGCGCAAGTCTTAAAATTGGACGCGAAGGATCTCCAGGAGCAAGTGAAGGTGGAAGTCGTCGCCGGCTAAATGCACATGCTGACCGGCGATCAATACCTCACCATCTCGAAGACGTTGCCAGAGTATTCCGGCCTCTCGACTCGAACGCTAGAGCGACGGGCCGCGGAGGGCTGCTTCTCTGTCTTCAAGCTCGGCGGTAAACGCGTGGTTCGAAAATCCGACTTTGACGAGTGGGTGAACACCCAACTTCAGGAACCGCCGAAGCAAGACATGAAGTCGATACTGCGCTCCATATCGGACCGCGTGCTTTCAGGGCAGGGCGCGGCATGAACCACGATCGCGAAATCGCAATCGATCGACTCGCTGACAAAATCCTCGCTGAATTACGCCGTCGTGAATTGAACGCCACTGAAGCCGAACGTCGAAAGTTCGAGCGCCGTGCTCGACGCGAGAAGGCGAAGGCGACGGCATGAGCCTCACGCTCCAGGAAGCAATCATCCAGCGGCATCCGGGCTATTACAAATGCCCGGCGCATGAATCCAAGAGCGAAAGAAGTCGGCCGGTTCGGCTAAATGTTAAAGACGGAACCGTTCTGCTGAAAGACTTCGGTGGCTGCTCGACGCGGGACATTCTCACCGCGCTAGGAATGGCATGGAGCATCCTGTTCCCTCCGCGAATTAACGATCCTGTCGAGCGTCACCGTGTTCAAGGGCAGCGCGAGGCCATGGAAGGCTTCAGCCTTTGGCGGGAGCGCACGCTCCGTCGAGTGGCAAAAGCCCTCCGGGACCGTGATGCCGCACGGATCCAACTCAGTCAATACATGCAAGACGGGACGATCTCTGAGCAAACGTTTTGGGACTATCTGGGATTGCTCGTCGACGGCTATGCCGGCCTTCAACTCGACTTTGACGTACTTCTCCGTGGTTCAGGCGCTGCAGCCCTGGAGGTTTATCGAAGACAACGTGGATAAACACAGAACAGTGGAAATATCACCAACGGAATTCACGGCAGACGAGGTGGCGGAATTCCGAAATCGTCTTCTG
>Ga0137430_1000414_pt1 | contig 12279 bp, 8 predicted proteins | sample EasRivERMZT754_2_FD_104651 | JGI IMG/M metagenome (GOLD analysis project Ga0137430, IMG submission 104651) | Soil microbial communities from meander-bound floodplain in the East River, Colorado, USA - East River MetaG ERMZT754_2 | ecosystem: Environmental > Terrestrial > Soil > Floodplain ...
CCGTCGGCTTGGTGGTGAAAAATGGATCGAAGATTTTGGCCAGCTTTTCCTCCGAGATGCCCGTGCCTGTGTCCATCACTTCGGTGATAACCACGGTTTCTCCAACGCGAAAACGATCCGCCACCCGGGAGCCGGCATCGTGGTCAATTTCTCCCGCTTGAAGCTGCTTTGAGTAAGTGCGCACTTGCAAGGTGCCGCCCTGGGGCATGGCATGAATCGCGTTGGTGAGGATATTGACGAAGACCTGTTTGGTTTTGTTTTTGTCCAGATAAACCGCCGGCAAGTGTTCGTCCAACTGGCGGGCCAGCTTGATGGGATAGGCGCTGAGTTCGTGCCGCACCAGGCCAATAGATTGCTCCACCAGCGCGCTGAGGTCCTCCGCGCGCAAATCGAGCGCGCGCGGCACGGAAAAGTCCAGCAGCCCAAGAATAATCGAATCGGCCCGCTTCAGCGCTTCGTTCATGTCATTGAGGATCAAAGCCACGTTCTCGTCCGGCGACACCAGATTCTTGGTCATGTAATCGATGCCCATCCCCAGAATAGCCAGCGGGTTTTTGACCTCATGCGCCACGCCGGCAGCCAGGCGGCCCACCGACTGCATCTTCTCCGCCTGGATGAGCTGGAACTGCGCTGCCTTCAACTCCTCGTGCGACTTTTGCAAATCGGCCAGCACGTTTTCGAGTTCGGTCTTGCTGCGGGCCAGTTCTGTATTGGCCCGCTGCAACTGCTCCTCAGCCAGCTTGCGTTCCGTGATGTCACGGCTGACGCCGACCAGGCCTACGATTCGGCCGTCATTGTTACGCAGCGGGACCTTGGTGGTCGCGTGCCAGTGTTGTTTGCCAAAGCGATACACCACCAGCTCCTCACGATTGAGCAGTGGATGGCCCGACTCCATGATCAACTGATCGTCGTAGGAAAATTTCCTGGCCAGTTCCTGCGGAAAAAAATCGAACGTGGTTTTGCCCGCAACCTCGTCGAAGGAGTTCGCGCCCACAAACTGCCGGTGGGCAATGTTGTCCACGATGAACCGCCCCTGGGCATCTTTGACGTAAATGTAATCCGGCAGGTTATCGATCAGGCTGCGCAGGAGATTGCGTTCGGCAGCCAGCTCGTCCTCGATCTTCTTCAGCGCTGTGATGTCACGCGAAATGCCGAAGTTTCCAATGACCCGGCCTTGTTTATCGCGGAGAGGCAATTTGGACGTGAGCGCCCAGGTAACCGTGCCGTCGGGGAGCGTTTCCTTTTCGATCTTGCCGAGGATTGGCTGGCCCGTCTGCATCACCACCTGCTCGTCGCCGAGCGCGGCCTGGGCATGTTCGGTGGCAAAAAAGTCAAAGTCTGTCTTGCCCATCGCCTCGCGGGGATGCTTGATCTTGAACTGTTTCGCCACCGCCCGGCTGATGCGGATGAAGCGGCTTTTGGCATCCTTGAAATAAATGCGGTCGGGAAGGTTATCGAGGAGGGTGTGAAAAAGGTCGCGTTCGTAAGCGAGGGCTTCTTCGGCGCGTTTGCGTTCGATGGCGTAACGCATCGCGCGCGCCAGCAGGCGGCTGTCCACATGGCCTTTGACGAGATAATCCTGCGCGCCTTCGTGGACCGTTTGAATGGCAAGCGATTCGTCATCGCGCCCGCTGAGGACAATAATAGGCACCTGCGGAGCGGCCGCGTGAGTGCGGGCGAAGGTTTCCAGGCCGAGGCTGTCGGGCAAGGAAAGATCCAACAGCACCAGGTCGATGCCGCCTTTGGCCAGGCGAGCCAGCCCCTCTTCGAGCAATTCGGCGTGCTCCAGTTCGAACGGCGTGCCGGGGACATCCGCCAGATACTCCTGCATCAACCGGGCATCGGGCAGGTTATCCTCGACCAGCAAGACTTTGAGTTTGGCGCCGGACGCTTCGGTCTTCACAATCGTTTCCCGGTTTCAAGCAGAGGATGAACGCCTTCGGACAAAAGATAAACTCAATTTTAGAAGGCGCGCTGAGCTTTCTTCGCCGGGAGGGTGAAGTAAAACGTTGTGCCTTTGCCCGGTTCGGATTCCACCCAAATGCGGCCACCGTGTCGCTCGACGATTTTCTTGCACACGGCCAGGCCAATGCCGGTGCCGGGATACTTCTTCCGCGCGTGCAGGCGCTGAAAGATGATAAAGATGCGCTCGAAATCCTTGGATGCGATCCCGATGCCGTTGTCGCGCACGGAGAATTGCCAGGCGCCATCCCGTTGTTCGGCGCCGACGTGGATGGCGAGAGGCTGTTCGCCACGAAACTTGATCGCATTACCGATGAGGTTTTGAAACAACTGCGTGAGCTGGACGGGATCGCCCACGACCGTCGGCAATGGAGCGGAAGTGATTTTGGCCCGGCTTTCGTCGATCGCCACTTTGAGATTGGATAATGAGTCCTTCAGCACTTTGTCCGTGTCGGCCGGCCGGAACTCCTTCGGCCTGGTCCCGACACGGGAATACTGCAACAGATCGTTAATCAAAACCTGCATTCGCTCGGCGCCTTCGCGAGCGAAGCCGATGAAGTCGTCGGCGCTCTGGTCCAACTTGCCATGGTAGCGCTCCTGGAGCAGTTGCAGATAATTGGTGACCATGCGCAGCGGCTCCAGCAGGTCATGCGACGCGACGTAGGCGAACTGTTCCAAATCTTCATTGGAGCGTTTCAGGTCGAGAGTGCGGTCGGCCACGCGCTGTTCCAACTCTTCGTTGAGCTTCTTTAATTCCGCTTCCGCACGTTCGCGTTCGGCCACGCGTTGCTGGAGAGACCCAGCCATTTCATCAAACGCGTGCGCGAGTTGGTGCAACTCACCCTTGCCGGTCGTCACACCGGTGCGCGCTCCCAATTGGCCTGCGGCCAGCCGACGCGTGGCATCGAGCAGCGCGCGAACGCGGCGCAGAACAAAAATGTCTCCGCCATACCACGCGGCCGCTGCTGCCAGCATAGCCGCCATGGTCAAAAACAGCAGATTGCGCCGAAGCATGTGTTTGGCGGGGCCGTAGGCGACGGACAGCGGAATGCCAATGGAGATGCTGACGGCATTGGTGTCGGCACGGCCCAGGCGCGTGCTCGCGTAGAGGCGCCAGGTGCCGTCGCGGCTCAGGATTTTGCGAGTTCTCTCGGGAGCCTGTGGCGGCGAGCGGGGTCGCGTTGATGGCGGTAGTTGCTCTCCGACGTAGCGTTGATCCGGATAACGAACGAGTGTCACGCGATTGTGATCCGACACGGTCATGGAGGAACCGGGCGGCAGATGGGCGTTGGTCATCAGACCATAGAGCCAGGCCAGGTCCAAGGCTGCATACACGACCGCGCGCAGTTCCCCATCCTGGACAATGGCCGGATAGGCCAGGTCCACGGTCGATTTCCTGTTGATTCGGTCGTACTGATACTCGCCGATGGCAAAGGCGCGTGTGTTGGTGGCGATCTGGAAATAAGAGCGATCCGCCAAGTTGACTTCGTTGGTCAGGGGCAGGGCGCTGGCGAAGACCAACCCATCGGGACGAATCAGCCCGATGTTGGCATAGACGGGATGTTCCTTGAGGATGTTGGTGAAAATAGCGCGACACGCTGCGGCGTCATGATCGTACACCACTTTCAGTTGGGCCAAAGTCACCAGGATCTGTTTCGCGCTGTCGATTAACTGGTCCTGAGTGGTGGCGGCGAGCCGCACCATGCGCAAGGTTTCATCCTCGGCCGCTTGGATGCCCAGGCGCCGCTGTTCCAATGCCGTGTAGATGATCAAACCCAAGGCCGGCAGGAGCGCCAAAAGCACCAGCAGCATGAGGCGCACGCGCAGGCTGGCAAAGAACGGCAGGCTTCCCGCAGAGCGAGCCATTCGAATGATTGCCGTGTCGCCGCCGTTTTTCATGGGTTCATGGAAATCACTCCATGGGCAGCTTCACAATGCGCAGCCAGAAATCCTCGATGCTCCGGACCACCTTCATGAACTGGTCCAGGTCCACTGGTTTGCTCACGTAACAGTTGGCGCAAAGGTTGTAGGCCTTGTAAACGTCTTCCTGCGCCTGTGAGGTGCTCAAGACCACCACCGGGATGCGCCTCAAACGATTGTCGGATTTGATTTCGGCCAGCACTTCGCGCCCGTCTTTGCGCGGAAGATTCAGATCCAGCAGAATCAAGTCGGGACGAGAGGCGTTGGCATAAGCCCCTTCACGTCGCAGGTAGGCCAGCGCTTCCACCCCATCGCAGACATGATTGAGCTTGTTGTGCAGCTTGGTTTCTTTGAGCGCCTCCACGGTCAGACGCGCGTCGCCAGGGTTATCCTCGACCAGCAGGATTTCAATCTCGCGTCCATTCATAACGGTTGTCTCCAGGGTGAGGCTCGGTCAAATAAAACCTGGCGCCTTTGCCGGGCTGCGACTGGCACCGAGATGCTTCCCACGAGCATCTCTGCCAGAGAGCGATCCTGGTTCAGCGGAGCCCGCTCTGCTTTCATGGAACACCTCCGGCAGCGACACTGCGCCCCACGCGCATGACTTCCACACCGACCAGGCAGACGTCATCATCAAACTCTTTGTTGCCTGAAAATCCTTTCACATCGGCCAGCACTTCGTCGAACAAGGGTTCGGGCGCCAGCGTCACTCGCTGGCGCACGGCCGCGAGCAGACGCTCCTGGCCGTACTCCTCCTGATTCGCGCCATCAATTTCGTAAAGGCCGTCGGTGAACAATAACAACAGATCGTTTGCGGCCAAGGGACAGCGGCAAACGGGATAGGTTGAATCCTCAAAGAGTCCCATCGCCGGACCGTGCCGTGGATCGTAAGACTTCAAGGTGTCAACCGCGCCCACGTCCCGGCGCACACGAAAAGCGCTGGGATGTCCGGCGCTGGCGTAGCGCATTTCCCCCTCAGCCACGTCCACAATCAGGTACAAGGCCGTGGACAACATAGGTTCGTCGGTGCGCCGCAAAATGGTGTGAAGGCTGCGGTTGATTTCGGTCAGAAATTTGCCGGCGTCCGCCGCCACCGGAATCAATTCCTCGACCAAGCCCCGCATGATGGCCGTAACCAGGGCCGCCCTCATGCCGTGGCCCATGACGTCGCAGATGAAAACTCCGGCTGTCGTGTCCGTCAGAGCAAAGACATTGAAGAAGTCGCCACCCACGGCCGCTGCCGGCAGATAGCGATGATGAAAACGCAGCGCACTTTGCGCGGAAGACACCGAGCGCGGAAAGGTCGGATACTGCTGCGGCAGGAAGATCTGCTGGATTTCGCGCGCCATGGCGAAGTCGGCTTCCATCTGCGCGTTTCGCTCGCGCAACTCTTCGGCGTAGCTGGCCAGTTGCTTGGCCAGTTGCACGCGCTCCAGGGCATATCGCATCGCGCGCACGAGCAACGGGCCGCCCACCTGTCCTTTGACCAAATAGTCCTGCGCCCCTTCGTGCACCGCGTTAACCGCGACCGTTTCATCGGAGAGTCCGCTCATGACGATGATGGGAACGTTGGGAAAGTCGGCGTGGACCTTTTCAAAGGTGCCCAACCCGTGACTGTCGGGCAGCGAGAGGTCCAGCAGCACCATCCCAATGTCTCCTTTGGCCAGACGGGCCAGTCCCGCGGCGAGGCGGTCCACTCGTTCGACCGAGAACAATCCGGCGCCGGCTTCGGCCAGCATGATCTGAATCAGGCGCGCATCGAGCGGATTGTCCTCGATGAGCAGGACCTTGAGCGAAGGCGGCGCCGGAGTGGAAACGGGAGTTTCCGTGGCTTCCACTGTCGCGACATCATGGTTCATCACCTGGGCCATGGTTACTCCGATGGTAATTTAACAATGGTCAGCCAAAAGTCCTCGATTGTTTTAACCACTTTGATGAACTGATCCAGGTCCACTGGCTTGGTGATGTAACAATTGGCGTTGAGGTTATAAGCCTTGAGGACGTCTTCTTCGGCCACCGACGTGGTGAGCACCACTACCGGAATGCGTTTGAGTCTATCGTCAGCCTTGATTTCGGCCAGCACTTCGCGCCCGTCTTTCTTCGGTAGATTCAAATCGAGCAGAATCAGGTCTGGCCGCGCGACTTTGCCATGCTTTCCCTCCTTGCGCAGGTAAGCCATGGCCTCGGCGCCGTCCGCCACCCAGGTGAGGTTATTGTGCACCTTGGCCTCGCGAATGGCTTCCAGGGCCAGACGGGCATCTCCGGGATTGTCTTCGATGAGAAGAATTTCAATCGGCTTGCCTTCGTTCATAAAGCTCCGTTCGCTAGATGGATCTACCGGTTTGCCTTGGAGTGTGGGAGGTCGCGCCTACTCTTTCAACTCGAAACTGGACACGACAAAGGGCAGGAAAGAGGACGCGCGAGTGGGGGGCGACAAACGATTCGGGCGGCAGACGCCAAGGAGGTGGGGTTTGGGGAAACCCGCTGAAGAAACAGTCCGCCACCCGAATCAAAGCAAAACTCAAATCCTCGTGTTGGGAACTAATTTATCGGGCAAAGACCTGCCTTGGAATACGCAGAAACCCTACCAGGCTAACTGCTTCCGCCGTTTGCCGGTCGCACAGAGCCTTTCCACCCGTTTCGCTCAGGTTCCTCGTTTCATTACCGGCATCGTGAAAAAGAACGTCGCGCCTTTCCGCGGCTCCGATTCCACCCAGATGCGCCCTTCATGGCGCTCCACGATCTTTTTGCAAACGGCCAGGCCGATGCCCGTGCCCGGATACTCCTCCCGCGTGTGCAGGCGCTGGAAGATAACGAAGATGCGGTCGAAGTATTGGGACTCGATGCCGATGCCGTTGTCGCGCACGGAAAAAATCCATTCATTGCCCTTCTTCTCGACTCCGAGGTGAACTCGCGGCGCGGCCGGCCCTCGGAACTTGATCGCGTTGCCAATCAGGTTTTGAAACAACTGAATGAGCTGCACAGGATCGCCACTGACCGCGGGCAGAGGATCGTGTGTTACCACCGCGCCGCTTTCCTGAATGGCGATCTTCAAGTTGCTCAGGACGGCATGAAGAACGTCTTCGCCCTCCATGGGCTCGAACGGCTTGCCTTTGGTGCCGACGCGCGAATACATCAACAGATCGTTGATGAGCTTCTGCATGCGGATGGCGCCGTCCACGGCAAACGTAATGAACTCGCGGGCATCGGCGTCCAGGTTGTCCTTGTAGCGCCGAGCCAAAAGCTGCGTATAACTGGCCACCATCCGCAACGGTTCCTGCAAATCGTGTGAAGCCACATAAGCGAAAAGCTCCAGTTCGCGGTTCGAGCACTCCAAATCGGCAGCGGTTTTAGCCAGGGCTTCCTCGGCGCGTTTGCGTTCGGTTTCATCCCAAAAGATGACTTGTGTGCCGACGACGGCGCCTTGGGCGTCCAGCACCGGGGCTTTGAGCACGTGCACGTAGAGCCTTTCGCCGCGGGGGCTCTCATGTTTCTCGATGTCTTCAAACACCTGGCCCGTCTCGATCACCCTGTGATCGTCGGCCACATATTTTTCGGCCAGCGGCCTGGAAAACAGATCGAAGTCCGTTTTGCCCATTAACTCGTGGAGATGTTTGCCCATCGCCTCGCAGTAGCGCTTGTTGCCGAACGTAATCCGGCCCTGAAGATCTTTGCGCAGAATGTTAATGGGCAGCGTGTCCACCAGGGAATGATAGAGCGCTTCGGAATCGCGCAGCGCCGCCTCCATCCGCCTGCGTTCGATGAACTGGCCAATCTGACTGCCAATGGCGGTAAGCATCTCCAGCAGATCTTCATCGGGCTGCTCGATCCGGCTGCTGAAAAACTCCATGACGCCCAGGACTTCGTTGCCACGCCAGATCGGGAAGCCAAAGGCACCGTGCAATCCCACTTTCGTGGCCACCGGGGCGCGCGGAAAATTGGGATCTTCCACCACATCCGGAATCCACGCCGGTTTGCCGCTGCTCCAGACGCGGCCCGGCAATCCGACCCCGGGCGGAAACGTGGCCTGGCGGGTGAGGGTCTCGAATTCCGCCACGTTGGCCGCGGGGTGGTGCCAGACCTGCACGCAATTCAGCGAGTTGGAGCGCCTGTCCACGTCCCACATTCCACCCACCTGCCAGTCAAGCGTTTCGCAAATCGCCTGCAGGATCTTTTCAATCGCATCGGCCAGCACGGTGCTCTCAGCCAGCACACGGCTGACCGTATATTGCACGGCCAGGCGGCGTTGGGCGCGCTCGCGCTCCCGAGCGGTCTTCAACAGCGACTGGGCATTCCACCAAATCAGCAGCGCGAAGACCAGGGCGATCGACGCCGTAAAAAACGCCGTGCCTGCGTTGGGGCCAAACACATTCAGTTTTTCGCCCCACAATTTCAGCGCCCCAATGGCGACGGGAATCAGAATCGCCGCCGGTAAGAGTCCCCGCGCGCTGGCTCCCCCTGCTGTGTCGCTTACCAGCAGTGCCATCAGGCCGCGGTCGGGCCGTGCGAACAGCACACCCAAACCCAGCAGAGCAAAAGCAAGCGCGGTATTGAGAGCCATCGGAATGCGTTGGCTCCCGATCTGGTAAAGAGACATGATGCTGTACGCGTAACCAATTAACGTCGTCACGGCCACAAGCAACGTCCCCAGGATGAACAATTGCGCAGGCCGAAAACCGCCTCGCCACTCGACGTCCAGACAGAGCAGCGCCAATCCCGCCAGTAAAAATCCCAAAGCCGTATTCGGCGCCATGCGATTGGGAATCGGAATCGGGCCGGACACATCGAGCTTGTCGCGAAAGAGCAGACGGTCGATGCCGCTATCCCAATGAAAGAAATAGCCCGCCAGGATCAGGAGGCCCACCACCGCCACGACCGCGGCGCACAGATTTCCCATCAGATAGCCGCGATCGGAGCGCTCGGCGCGCAGCAGCCACAGGGATGTTCCGGACAGGATGAAGGTGATGGCCGTGGCCGGGTTCATGGCGACCCGCTGTGGGTGCAGGAGGTTTTTTAACAACTCCACATCGAACAACCAACCCACGAGCGCCACCAGCCCCACGGCCATGACGATAAGGCTGGCGATTTTGGAAAAGGAATAGAGCTTCTCCAGGGTGCGTGCTCGCGCCCCCAGTGACTCCATGCCCGCACCTGGACGGTGGCTGCTCACGGGTCCGACTCTAACTTTTGTGATGGAACGTGGCGAGTAATTTAAGGCGCGTGATGCACGCCGCTGTCGGGTAACAACCGGACCCGGCTCTTTGTCATTCACACCTCAGGCATCACCATTGCGTTTTCATGCCTCCGTCTTGTTTTTACGTCGCTCATCCCTCAATCTCCGGCACATGTTTGAGCTGTTGAAGACCGACGCGAGTTCGAAGGCACGATTGGGCCGGCTCACGACGGCGCGCGGAGTTATCGACACGCCCGTGTTCATGCCCGTCGGCACCCAGGCGAGCGTGAAGGCGCTCGATCCGCGCGAACTTCAGGAAATGGGCACCCAAATCCTTCTTGGCAACACCTACCATTTATACATCCGCCCCGGACTGGACATCATTCGCGAAGCAGGCGGCCTGCACAAGTTCATGAGCTGGCCGGGACCGATCCTGACCGACAGCGGAGGCTTTCAAGTTTTCAGCCTGGCCAGCATTCGAAAGATTCAGGAGCACGGGGTTGAATTCCGCTCCCATCTGGATGGCTCATTGCTCTTCCTTGGACCCAAAGAAGTCATGGAAATTCAGTTAGTGCTCGGCGCCGACATCGCCATGGTCTTTGATAATTGCCCGCCTCACACCAGTCCTCCAGTGGAGATGCGCGCCGCCGTGGAACGCACCATCCGCTGGGCCAGAGAATGTCGCGAACAACCGCGCGGCGCGACACAGTCGGTTTTCGGCATCGTGCAAGGCGGCAGCGACGCCGCATTGCGCGAGGAATGTGCCCGGGCCATGGTCGCGCTGCAATTCGATGGCTATGCCATCGGCGGGGTGAGCGTGGGCGAACCGGAACCGGAGATGATGAAAGCGGTGGAGTTGACGGTTCCCTTTCTGCCGGAAAATCAGCCGCGTTACGCGATGGGCCTGGGTACGCCCGCCCAAATGGTTGAACTGGTGGCGCGGGGGGTGGACATGTTCGATTGCGTTCTGCCCACCCGCGTGGCCCGCAACGGCACCGCGTTCACGGCCAAAGGCACCATCAGCATCAAGGCCGGTTTCAACAAAAGGGACTTTCGTCCGATTGAGGACGGCTGCGAATGCTATGCCTGTAGGAATTTCACTCGTGCCTACCTTCGGCACCTTCTAAACTCCGGCGAAATCCTCGGCTTGCGCATGCTCAGCGTGCACAACTCTCACCTCTACCTCAAAGTGATGGCCGACATGCGCGCGCACCTTGCGGACAGAACCTTCGCGAAGTTCCGACGCGATTTTGTCGCCAACTATGTGCCGACGGAAAAGGTGCTCGCGTCGAGGGCCGGAGTTGAGTTCGAGCGTTGATGGTCTGTTCGCAGCAGGGGTAGTTGTCCGGCTCGTGGCCCTGAAAGTGAGTCGATGGGTTGAGCAGGTGAATGAGAGCGGAGGTCGGCGCGCTCGACCATCAACGGTTCGGCGATTTAACGCTTTCAACCAAGCTGTTTTCCGCTTAAATCTGCCGCGTGCTCACGCGTGTTGTTGCTGTTGCCAATCAGAAAGGTGGTGTCGGGAAAACCACGACAGCCGTCAACCTCGCGGCATGTCTGGCGGCAGTGGGGAAACGGGTGTTGCTTTTCGATCTCGACCCGCAAGCCAATGCCACCAGCGGACTGGGGCTGGAAAAAACCGAAGGCGCCAGTGCGTATCGGCCGCTCCTGGGTGAAGGCACGCTCCTGGACAAGATCAAGAACACCGCTTTGGAGCGCCTCGACATCATTCCGAGTGAAGTGGACTTGTGCGGAGCAGACCTGGAACTGGCTCGAGGAGAAAATCATCTTCAGCGCGTAGCACAGGCGCTGCAGCCGGTGCTGGACACCCGGCGTTTCGAAGTCGTGATGATCGACTGCCCGCCCTCGCTTGGCATTTTGACGCTGAACGCCTTTGCCGCGGCGGACGGCCTGTTGGTCCCGCTGCAATGCGAGTATTACGCGCTGGAGGGCATCTCCATGATCAATCGCATCCTGGCTCAGTTGCGTGACACGGGTGTTAATCCGCGACTGCAATTGCTGGGCGTGCTCATGACCATGTTCGACGCGCGCACCAATCTCTCGCATCAAGTCGTGAGCGAGGTTCGTCTGCATTTTGCGGACCTGGTTTTTGACACGGTCATTCCGCGCACCACGCGTCTGGCGGAAGCTCCGAGCTTCGGCAAACCAATCATTCATTACGACAAATACAGCGCCGGCGCCGCCGCCTATGAGGTGCTGGCGCAAGAGGTGTTGAAGCGGCTCAAGCTGGAAGAAGGTTCAACGCTCTAGAGCTGAGATCGGTTGGCTTTGAGGAAGTGCTCGAAGAAAAGATAAATCTGTTCGTTGGATTCAGGAGTCGGTGTGTGGCCCTTGCGGTTTGTCATGGCGACGCGATTGGTGTAACCCAACAGCTTGTTTACAGCGACGGCATGATTGAGCGCCTGCCATCGTTCAGGCGCATCTTCCGAGCCGCCCGATACGAGAAAGGGCCGCGGGGCCATCAGCGCATGCAGTTCGTGCAAATCGTGGCCGCCTTCGACTAATTCCTTGTAAGCGCCGGTGCGAGGATTCTCCTTTGTGGGAACGCCTGGCTTTCGCTTCAAGAGCGGGTCTTGCCCCAAATACCACGGCTCCCAGTAATTGACGTTGGGACGGCTCTCATCGAAAACAATTCCGCCATCACACCACACCGCGCAGGCAAACTTTTCGTAAAGACAGGAACCGAACATGGCCCATTTGCTGCCATAGGAATGGCCTGCGATTCCAATGCGAGCCGCATCCACCTGCTTGAGGTTTGCGAGTGCGTTGCAGCAATTAGCCGCGACATAGCCGAGAAAGGAAAGCGGCTGCCAGGTTACTTCGCCGGTTGCCGGCTTGCGCGCATCGCCACCGGGCGAGCCGATGGACAAGGTAACGAATCCGCGTCTGGCCAGTTGATACCCAAAATCCCGCAACTCCTGTTTGCTCACGCCAATGCTCGTCTCCGGCTCATAGTAGGGCACCAGCACGGCCGGGAAGGGTCCTTTGCCGTCGGGGACGAGCAGGTAGCCGTCGCTCATTTGCCTGGGCGCAATTTCGATGCGTACGCGATGTTGCGTGAAATTCTCCCGACGTTTCTCCTCCAGGAATTCAGTGGCAGGTTTCTCCAGCAACGGGGGCCACGATCCCATTGCTTTTTGCCATCCATCCAAAATCTCCTGTCGGCGTTGACGCCACTCGGTCGCAGTGACAACGGGCCGGCC
>Ga0137430_1000417_pt1 | contig 12251 bp, 17 predicted proteins | sample EasRivERMZT754_2_FD_104651 | JGI IMG/M metagenome (GOLD analysis project Ga0137430, IMG submission 104651) | Soil microbial communities from meander-bound floodplain in the East River, Colorado, USA - East River MetaG ERMZT754_2 | ecosystem: Environmental > Terrestrial > Soil > Floodplain ...
AACGTCGTACCAAAGGAATGCACGACCTTAACCGCATTCAGCGACATCCACGAACAGATACACTACTGGCAAGTGTGGGCGTGGGAGCCAAACTTTACCGGCTATCTCATTGACTACGGGACGTTCCCCGATCAAAGGCGCCGTTACTTCCAGCACGACATGCTACCGCTCAGGCTCGATCGGTTGTTCCCCGGCCGTGATCCGGCGGCCACAATCTACGCCGGCTTGGACGCGATGATCTTCGGTGATGCCGGGCTGCATTATGCGGGGTTGCTAAATCGTGAATGGGTAAAGACCAACGGCGTGCCGCTTAGAATCGCCAAGTTCGGCATCGACGCGAATGGTGCTCAGCAAGTACCCATCATGCAATTCATTCGTCAAAAGCAAGTCGGCACGACCATGTACCCGTCGTTTGGTATGGGCATTGTGGCCGCCAAACCGCCTATCAGCCGATGGAAGAGGCCCGATCGCAAACCAGCGGTCGACGAGTGGATTGATCGACGCGAGACGGCAGGCGACCCGATGGGCACGCTGTTCGATACCAACTACTGGAAAACGCAGTTTCACAAGAAGCTGGCCCTTGAACCTGGCAGCCAAGGAGCGTTGTACCTTTACAAATGCGAGAAGCCCGAGCAGCACCGGCTTGTGGCAGACCACTGTTACGCGGAACGACCGAAAGAGGTTATCTTCGGCAGCCGGATTGTGTACGAATTCCCACAGCGGTTCAAAGGCGACAACCACTATTTCGACTGCGCGACGGGTAATCTAGTAGCCGCTTCGAAGTGTGGGATCCGCAGCGTCGACGGTCCCAAGCCTAAGAAGTCCCTCAACCTGGCCGAGCTGCAGCGTCAGCGGTGGGCGAGGGAGGGGAAGGTTTAGAGATTGGCCGCCAGTAGGAAAAAGACAAACATCGCCACAGCACCTAACAGAAGAAATCCCAGGCAGCATCCGCAGCCAGGAAGGCGTGTCGCGCCGCAATGCGGACACCATCGCGCACTGACACCAACTCGTTTACCGCATTCGTTACAGCGACTTGTTAAGAGCGGCATGGGAAGTATCCTACGGTCCGAGCGGCGGCGGTTCAATCGGCTCCCCGCCGGTGATGTTTGTATCTTCGTAAAATCGTCGAAATACGCTTTCGTCTCGGTGCCCCAATAGTTTCGCGCCGCTACCCCTTTCTTCACGCTCGGCATAACTTCCAGCCGAACGTCTCACCCACTTGAACGAGCCTCGCGTGATACCAGCCCCGTCCCTAATCCGCGAGAACTTGCGGCTAAACCAGTCGTCGTAATACGGCCACGGTAACAGCTTGCCGCTGCCCTTCAATCGCTTGGCGAACTTCATCGCGTCGGCGCTGAGCTTCGCCATCGCTTGGTAGTTCGTCTTGTGTTGCACAAACACCAGCACTCCGGCCGGCGAGACATGCCGCCACTCGACCGCGAGCAAATCGCCGCGCCGAGGCCCGCAGCAGTAGGCGACGTGAATTGCCGCCTGCCAGAAATCCGATGCTCGGTTTCCGTCCCTGTGTCGGTTCGTCAGTCGTGCCGCGTACGCGAGCAGCTTGCGAATCTCGGTGTGCGTGTACGCTTCGACGACAAGCCGCGGCTTCGTGATCTTGCGAACGCGCAGCGGCGGGCATGTGTTGTCGCCGGCTTGGTAGGCATCCTTCCAGACGGCCAGCAATGCACCGCGATAGCCGGAGAGTGACCATGCGCTCATCCCGCCCTCGGCTAGCTCGGCAAGCCATTCGTTCGCCAGCTCGCAGTTGACAACATGGATTGGCACATCATCGCCAGCCCAGCGGCAGAACGACGCCACACGCGCGCGGAGCGAGTTTGCATAATCCTTGCTCACAGCACGCGCCAGCAAGTAGCGATCAGCGTAGGCGATCAGCCCGGTATCGAAGGCGATCATAGAGCTATGTAGCTCGTTGACCGTCCTTGTGGGTGATCCGTGCCGGCCCCTACCGGCTTATCTCTGCCGGCAGCAATAGTGCGACCGGCGCAAACCGCAGCAGCGGAAACAGCCTAAATCTCTGAGGGCGCTACATTCGGGAACAGGATCACAAAACTTCGGGGCGTAGCTCAGCCTGGTAGAGCGTTCGGTTCGGGACCGAAAGGCCGCATGTTCAAATCATGTCGCCCCGATTCAAACTGCCGTCCGGGCCGGTTCGCCGGTGCAAAGTGTCGCAACCCCGGTCGGCAGTTCATTTGACAACCTCCTAGCATAAATGCTAATCTAGGGGACATGCAAGTGACAGACGACGACGCACTGAGAAATATCGCAGCCAATGTCTGCGGTCTGCGTGGCGACCGTAGCCGTAGCTGGCTCGCACGCGAGGTGGGGTCGTTCCCTATAAATATCACGCGAATTGAGAGCGGTGAGCACATGCCGGGCGCTGGGCTTCTCTCCCGGCTCGCCGATGCGCTCGGGGTTTCCGAGCACTATCTACTGCATAATGTGCCCGCCAAAAAAACTTCCACAAAATCTCGTCAAGCCTTATAACCCGCTTGACGATGACTTAGCAAGTTTGCTAGGCTAGCCGGTGCGACACAATTAGCACCGGCCCTCTACGGCACATCTGCCGCGGGCCATTCCCTGAACCATCAGACGGCGTCGGTAGTTTTTATTTGCACGGAGGATGGAACGGATTCGCTTCTCGGCGCATTCTTGCCCCGTTTAATAACCAGTTGGTGGAACTATGCCACGAAAGCACTTCGTTCAATTCTTTAGCCCCGGCACGCTTGTTTCCGAGACAACCACGGAACCAATCGCATCGTGGGACATAGCTGCGGCCGTTGCACTCGCTAAGGACGTTTTAGAACGGCATGGCGCCAAGCCTTACGGCTTTCAGTTTCTAACTCGGATCGTGGCCGAGCCTGTACCCGATGACGAAGGCGGAACACTTGAGGTTAAGTCTAGGGAGGTTGAGCGAAGCGGCACGCATTACATCACTGGCGAGTTGCTTTTTGCCCACGAGGCAACGAGCCCAGACCAGCGTACTCTTCTCGCGAACATGAAGTGTAATCGCTGGCCAATCTGCATCGAGAATCGCAACTCGTATCGCTTTACTGGCGTGTTCAACGAGAACGACAGAATCGTGGATTGGAACGGCACGATTTTGCGGCGCGGCAACGATGGAGATTTGTTGGAGTACAGAAGGCAAGCCAACGAGAAGTGGGACGCCGAACGCAAGGAACAGGAAGTCTAAGCAGGCGGCCAATCAGCCGTTGGTGAAACCGGAGTTTGAAGCATGAGCGTTGAACAAATCCGCTTAGACTTGCAGGGTGCAATCGTTTTGATGAGTGGCTGCCCGGTGTGCTGCTACGGACAGGGGCAACTTGAAGCCACCCTCGAATGCCTTGATAGCCTCGACCGTGAACTAACCCAACTCCGCGAGGCTAACGGGAAGTTGCGGGCTGCGTGCGAGGCGGCGCTGCGCGATTTAGAAAACGAAGATGAATGGCATTCCTTTGAAATCAAAGACGCAACCTACGACCAACTCCGTGCCGCCATCGCCGAGGAAGCACCATGACCACCCCCACCATGCGAGATATCTGGCTGACCTACCACCGCGGACAGGTCCAGCGTTACGAACGCCGTCTGAAACGCGAATGGGATGAGGCTGTACGTTTGCTCTGTCAGGAACAGTTGCGGAAACACCGTGTTGCAATCGCCGGGCTGGAACGGGAGAAACTCTCAGGAGCAAAACAATGAGCAAGCATACGCCGGGACCGTGGATCGTTCAGCAACTTAACCATTCTCGCAGTGAGCTGTGGTTGCAAATTGGTTACGAGAAATCCAACGGTACGCAATGGGGTCCGGTATGCAGAGTGAATTCGCCAGCCGAGCCGATGCCGGATGGTGTCGTAGCTGAAATCAAGTACATGGCAACTGGCAACGAGAACCAGTGGGCCAACGCCCGCCTGATAGCCGCCGCGCCACATTTGCTTGCTGCGTGCCGAATGGTCGTAGACGACGAGAACCTTACCCAATCCGCGAACGAAGTCCTGCGAGATGCTATTGCCCGTGCAACAGCCGAAACGACTTCGGCGCATTAAGGAGTAATTGCCCGGCCACCGAATGGACCGTGGAGACGAAAGGGCCGGCAAAGAAAGCAATCGTAGATGACATTCGGGTCGCTATTCGCCGGCATCGGAGGCTTCGACCTTGGATTCGAGCGGGCCGGTATGACGTGCAAGTGGCAAGTTGAAATCGACCCCTACTGCAACAAAGTGCTTGAGAAACATTGGCCCAACGTAAGGCGACACGATGACGTTAGAACCTTCCCACCAACAGACGCCGACGACTGGCGAGTCGATGTTATCTGCGGAGGATTCCCTTGTCAGGACATCAGCATCGCTGGAAACGGCGAAGGAGTCACGGGAAGTAGAAGCGGTCTGTGGTTTGAATACCTGCGAGTCATTCGCGCATTACGACCGCGAGTCGCTGTTGTGGAAAACGTCGCAGCGATCCTTATTCGGGGGATTGATGCAGTTCTCGGCGGCCTGGCCGAAATCGGGTTTGATGCAGAATGGGGCATGTTCTCAGCTTGTGAGTTTGGAGCAATCCACCCACGCGAGAGATTGTTTCTCGCTGCCTACTCCGACCAGAAGCGACGGTTTATCGCAGGGTCAAGTTCTGACAGACAACATGAAGTACATAACGGATTCTGGAACGGGAAAGCCACGCCGAGTAGCGCCGAGTGGCGGGACGTTCAGCGCTGGATTAGCGAGACTTTTCAGGATGGCCACTGGGAATGTCCTGCGACCGCGATTCACAGAATGGATGATGGGCTTCCCGATTGGGTGGACCGAAATGGACTCGTCGGCAACGCCGTCGTACCCCAAGTCGCAGAATGGATTGGACGCCGAATAGTGGAAGCCGAACCCCAACGTCAGGAGGACAACCAAAGTGCTTGTTTTATCCCGAGAGCGTGACGAACAAATCATCATCGGCCACAACGGGGAGATCGTGATTACGGTAATGAGAATTAGCCCTGGTAAGTGCAGTCTAGGAATAGAAGCACCGAAGGAAATACCGGTGAATCGTTTAGAAGTGTGGCAGACAATCCAACGTAAAAAGGCGGAAGAACATGGCGACGAAGTCAGCTAATACCGTCTTACCTTGGCAAGTGCTTGCTTGGGTGGCGGTCATCCTTGCTGCGGAATGTGGATTGATTTATTGGCTTTTGAAATAGAGGGAATCAAATGGCGACAGTTAGTGAAGTACCAGCGGCGGTCGAGAAACCAGCACCCACGAAACTCTACATGGCGATGCACAAGGCCCGCACGGCGATGTCGATGGTCGCCAAAGGGGGTGAGAACAAATTCGACAAGTACAAGTACGCCACGCTGGCCGACTATCTGGACGCCATTCAGAAGCCGCTCGACGAGCACGGCTTGATCGTGGTCAGTCACATTGACGAAATCAATTGGATGCAAGACCGCGAGACGAAAGGCGGCGGCTACGAAAAAGTCTGCCGCATCATGCTGCGGACGACCGTCATTCACGCGGAGAGCGGAGAGTCAATGGCGGTGACGGTACTTGGCGAGGGTCAGGACCGCGGCGACAAGGCGTTTTACAAGGCGGACACCGGCGCCAGGAAGTACGCGCTCGCCAATCTGTTCAATCTGGCGACCGACGACGATCCGGAAACGGATAGTCCGCAAAACGAGCAGCGTCAGTCAACACTCGCCAAGCCCGCGAACGCCCAACAACAGCAGGCAAATAAGCCGCACCCATCCTTGCCGTTTGCACCACCCGAGCAAAAGCCGCCAGTAGCCAACTTCACACCCCCGCCCAATTGGCCGGATTCCACGCCCGCGCAGATTTGCGAATGGCTCGGCAAGGGTCGGACTGTGCCCGGGCTCAAGGTCGCGCTTGGTTTGTTGACAGGCGAGCCAAAACTACGTGACGACGCGGCCGGCTGGAAAGCAATCATCGAAGGCGTCGGCAACGCCTACATGCGGTTGACCGAGCAGTTCACCAAGAATCGCGACTTCGACTTTGAGCCCATGATCAAGCGCGAGCTTGAGGTGATCGAGGCGGGCGAGGCGATTGAGAAGTCGCTGGAAACGAAACAGGAGACGGCAGCAACATGAAAAACGAGGTTACACCATCACAAGTTAAAGCTGAGCGTCTACAGACCCGCGCTAATACCAGTGCCAACTATGTCGACGAGTTGGCCGAGAGAATGGCCGCGGGCGACGTCTTCCCTCCAATCGTTATTTTCACAGATGGAGAAGAATCTTGGATTGCAGACGGCATTCACCGGTTGGACGCGGCAATTCTGGCAAAGCGAAAGATTGGCATCGACGAACGAAAAGGCACACGGGCGGACGCTATTGAATTCGCGTGCGGCGCCAACGCGGCCCATGGACTTAGGCGGTCCAATGCCGACAAACGGAGGTCAATCGACCTAGCGCTATCAGAGTTTCCAGATCGCTCAAGTCGAGCGATAGCAGAGATTTGCGGAGTTTCCAGCCACTTAGTTGAGGAACTTAGACAGGGCCTGATCACGAAATCACAAAGGGTTTCCAAAACTACCCAGACTCCCGCATCAACTGTGAGAATGCGCAGTAGGGTCGGCCGAGACGGCAAGGAACGGACGGATCCGGCGGCTGTTGGGACGAACGGCAAGGCGCCGGATGAGAAACCGCTCGCGTTCAACCCGCCGCCACCCGGTAACTCACTCGAATCCGTCCAGGCCGATTTAAAGGAACTGGAAAAGAAACTCCGCGACGTCGGTCGGTTCGCCCGCACCATCTTGCAGTGCGAGGCCAACGAGATTCGGCGGCCGTTCTGCTGCTGCTATTCCGTGCTCACGATAATCCATCCACTGCAGCACGTCGCCCGCACGATCGCCAGTGATATGCCGGTCGGAGGAACGCCAAAGAAACCTGTTCTCTATCACGAACAGAAAGCCCAAGAAGCGGCCAAATGACGACTCAGCTATTCGAAATCGAACAGCGCGGATTTACACTCCGCGACTTCCAAGCAATAGACACGGATGAAGTCTGCCGGTTGTGGGCGGCTGGAAACCGTCGAGTGCTGTGTGTCCATGCGACTGGGCTCGGTAAGAGTTTGATGGGCGCCGAACTTGCGATTCGCAAGCCGCCAGGAACGCGGGCGCTCATCGTCGTCGACTCGACCGACTTAACCAGAGACTTGTACGACACCGTTTACAAGCACACAGGGCGCAAACCTGGAATTCTGACTGGTGGATATAAGGAGGGCTGGCGCGACAACGACATTCTCATCGCCACGAAGCAATGCCTCTGTTCGTCGGAAGCCTATCGATACATCGACTGGTCGGAATTCGACCGCGTGATTGTCGATGAGTGCGAATCGGGGCTGGCCAATGAGTATCTGTTGATGCTCTCGCACATCCTAGAGCACCCACACATCAACTTGTGCGGCATGACGGCCACACCGTTGCCAGCTGGCAAGCGGAAGATTACCGATCTATTCAGCCACGCGGCCACCGAGCCCGGCCCGCTCTACCGGGATCTTCAATGGGCCTATCTCAATGGCTGGCTGGTGAAGCCTATGCAAGGCGCGCTGCGATGCAGTATGGACTTCGCATCCCTCAAGATTCGTAAGCGCAAGGATGGCGAGGTCGACTATTCAGACAAAGACATCGCGGCCTTGATGATGCAGCAGGACGAACGCGAATGGTTAGAACTGGCCGGCGGCATCTACCAGATCGCCAAAGGCCACACGGCGATTGTCGTTTGCCCAAACTCGACAGTTGTTGCCGACAAACTCAGTTACTACATCGAGGGCCACGCCTGGGACGCTGGCGAGCGAGGCGTGGCCTATTCGATTCACCGCTCGCTCGGTCGCAAGCGTTCTGCGGACCTGATGAACCGCTACAAGGCCGGCGAATTCCCGATCGCGGTTAGCGTGCGAATGTTCGAAAAGGGTTTCGATTATGACCGCGTGAATATGGTCATTATGGTCCGGCGCACGAAATCGCTGCGACTCTATACCCAGATTGCAGGACGCGGTACACGCCCGCTGGTTGGCATCCGTCGAGCACTATCAGAGGAACCGGACGCCAACAAGCGGATGGAGATTATCGCCAACTCTGAAAAGCCGTCTTGCGTGATTGTCGATTGCGTGGGCATCAAGGACGAGGCCAAGAATATTTTAGGCGTAATCGACATTCTCGGTCGTGGCATCCATGACGACACGAAGGAGAGAGTGCGGCGCATGATGCTCGACCGTATTCGCAAGCAGCAAGAGCAGGAAGATCAACCGGAAATTGAGCCGATGGACGTCGGCAATCAAGCTCGGCAGGCCCAAAGGGAAATCCGTGAAGAGTGGGAAGTAGAACGCGAGAAGCGGGCGGCAATCAGTGTGACGGTCCAAGTCCAGTACGAGGTCGACAACCCACGAGCCCGCAAGCCACGCAAGTCGACGTCCAAGATGAGCACGCCAACCGAAGCGGCCAGCGCCAAGCAGCGCGGATTTATCGAATACAAGGGTGTCAGCCTGTCAGGCATCGAGATCAGCAAGAAACAAGCCAGTCGGATGATTGGACAATTGAAAAAAGGTATGAGCGCCGCGGAAGTGCAGCGGACAAACAGGCTTCACGCCAAGCAAGCAGCGCCACCAAAACCAGTGGCACCACCGGCAGCCGACTTCAAAACTCTTCTCAATCAATTCCGAGGTCACTAATGCAAATCAACGCCAAGGGTGGAACGGTAAAGATCAGGCTTGACCAAGCGGAAGGGCGCCGGATGCGCGACGCGGCCTATATCGCCACGCGGATCGCGGCGAATCTTCCCGATAGTGAGCGTGCCACCAAACTGAAACAGGCCGCCGAGGAAATTCTGACGGCGGCCAATGACTGGTGTCCGAGCCAGGACAAGCTGGACCGGCAGGACGCCGAGCCACCGCAACCGGAAACCAAGTTTGAACCGCCGAAGTCAGCACAATGAAAAAAGAATTGGTACTTCAGCAAGACTTTGACGCTAGGGCACTTTCATTTCCTAGCGCTGTGAAATCTGTGTTGTCCACACTAGATACGCCAATGAAGGCAGCGAAGGTGCTGCGCGGCGGCGATGCGATGCTGCAACTGGCAAAAGACCTTGGGGCCACAAAACAAGTGATCGACGCCATTCAGCAAGGCCGCCTGTACACCATCGCACGTATCGGGGAGTTAATGCCGGCGGCTCGACCTCACGACAGGGGGCAGGGACGCAAGGGAAAGAAATCAAGTAAACCACCTTTACTTGATTTACCACTTTCCAAGCCGACGCTCGCCAGCTTCCGCAAGGTTAGTAAATACCAGAAAAAGATCGACGACTACATGGAGGCGAAGCGCGGAGATGCTGATACGGCAAGTATGAATGGATTTATCTGCTGGGTTGGTGCCGGCAGTGTTGTTGCAACGCGGCACGGCAACGACATCATCGAATGGTATACGCCTGCGAAGTATATCGAATTGATACGGAAGGCGATGGGCGCTATTGATCTTGATCCAGCCACTTCTTTAACTGCACAAAAAACGGTTAAGGCCAAGAGGTATTTTACCGCCGACGATGACGGGCTCGCCCGAGAGTGGCAGGGATGCGTATTCCTAAATCCACCATTCAAACAGCCGGCAGGCAAGAAGTTTGTCAACAAGCTATGCGATGGTGTGGAAGGGAAGTCTATCGAGCAAGCTGTCTTACTGACTAACGACCAGACCGACACGCATTGGTGGCAGCGCGCGGCTGGACTGGCCGGGTGTGTGTGTTTTCACTCTGGGAGGATCAGTTTTTACAACGAGGCCGGCGAGACGAGCTGCCCAACAAACGGGCAAACATTTTTCTATTTTGGCAGAAGACAACAGGCATTTTCCAAAACCTTCACCGAGATTGGCACAATTCTATGTTGTCGATAGCAACCAAGATCAAGGCCAGCGCAGCAGCCTTTCACGACCAATTGTGGCCGCTTATTGCTGACGAGCTTGGCGGCGGAAGAATCGTTCATGTCGAGTCTGTTTCGGATCAGGATTTCTTCAAGCAAGTTTTGGATTGCTATTCCGGTATTGACACGTGGCATGTGGACGACGCCAACACGCGAGTCCGTGGATTGGCGACAAGAATGCAGAAAACAAGGGTGTTGTTTGACACTTTTACAATTCGCTTTCGTCGTGAAAGTGGCCGGGATACTGAGTATCACAAACGCTTAAAAACTATCCAATCACTCGATGGATGGCTGAAGCCTAGTGTTTCTATACAGGGCTACTTTCACCCCGATGGTAAAGGGGGCTTCGGACAGCCGCGGCAGGTGTTAATTGCGCGTACTGACGATTTGATCGAGATTATCCACACCGGCAAACAGGGTCAGGGCTATGACTCGCCGAACGATTGGTACGTCCGTTGTACCGATGCGCAGTACGGACACGATGATGAAACGCTGTTTGCTGTGATACCAATAGGAACACTGCAGAGACAAAGCTACTGGTATCGGTTTATCAAATTTCCGCTAGTTGACAATAAGCCAAAAGGGAAAACACTTTTGACCGCGTTTAGAAGTTTAGAGTTGAAGTAAGCGGCGCACAGCCTTTGGCCTAAGTAGGAATGGCGAAGCGGCTTCATGGTTCCCAGGCCACGTATCGGCGACTAGCAATCGCACTGACGCAAACGAGTGGAACGAACAAGCAGTCACCCACAGAACGCTGGGCAAGTTACGCTGGCGGAATCAGGTGCATGAGAATTATAGATTGAGACTGCGTAAGGTGGACCCTCCGATGGGCGATGACCCTTTAATGGAACGCTAGGGAGAACTGCGCGATGAATGTGGAATTAAAGCAGATGCGAGACGAGTACGATGCCGCTCGGGCGGCAGTTGATGCGGAGAACGAAAAGCTCGAAGAACACGTTGCAGAGCATCAGGAAGCTACGAAGCCGCTGCAACAAAAGTTAGCGTTGCTTAGAACCAAAATGATTTTTGCCGAAGCTCGCGAAACAATACATAAGAAGAAAGACTCGCGATACGAAACGCTCACCGCATGGGAAGACGACGGAGAGATACCAGAGTGGGAAGATCTGACTTTGTGTACAACGTATCGCGATTACTTGAGGTCGCTAACTGACCGTTACACAAGGATGTTAGACGAATGTCAGAACGACGAGAGAATCCGATACCAATTGAAGCAATCGCAGCCATTGAGAGTCGATGTACCGGAAGAGAGCGGAGACTGATTGCGACCATTCGACAGTTGCAGAACCAGGAAAGTAAAACGCAAGAGGCCAAACACGGACAGTTGGACGCTTTGGCGGATGAGAACCGGCGACTCAGAGAACAGTTGGAACGAATAACCAGGGACCAAAGTCACTACCGCGTTTTAATCGCAGCCTCGATTGACAAGAGCATTGAAGTTTATGCGGACCCACAAGTCAGGGTGCAAGTCCTATGTCTTCCAGAAACCAAAACACCAGAAGAGTACGAACGAGCGGAAGAGTGGGCGCTATCGAAAGTTCCACACGAGTTCCAAGACATTATGCAGGACGTCGGAATAAAGCCCGAGCTACATTCGGTCCGCTGCATGACGAAGGGCGAATGGCGGTACTACTTCGGACGGATACGAGAAGCCGCGTATATCGAACAGTTGGGTGAAGCCGTTGAAGAGATCACGACTCAAGCCGAAGTCCAGCAAGCAAGCCAAACTGGAGCGCCAGCACCGGACGGAGCGCCGTCTATTCCTTGGTGAACATCCGACATGTTGGTTTTGCGGCGAGAGGGCTACGCAAGTGCATGAGATCGCACGCGGGACGGGAATCAGAAGCAAGGCGTTTGGCCGCCGTGAGGCGTGGTGTGCGGTATGTACGACGTGCAACACACACGACTTGTGCGGCTACGAACTGTGGCCGCTGGCGAGGCAGTTGGCCGTCAAGCTGGTGACAGACCCGGCATGGTTCAATCTCCAGGTGTTCAATGTCGAGATCAGGGGCCGAGCGCCGGACGCGATTACGTTGGAAGATATTGCACCCTATCTCGATTGGAGGCGAACGGGATGAGTACCAACCGCATCAAACACTTCGACAACTTCGAGCCACCCATGACGATGACCGGCCAGGAATGGAGGGATGATGTCTGAGCCAGTCCACATTCTGAGTCTCGGCGCAGGCGTACAGTCGTCCACGATGGCGCTCATGGCGGCCCACGGCGAGATAACGCCAATGCCGATAGCAGCGGTGTTCGCGGATACCCAAGCGGAACCACCAAGCGTTTATACCTGGCTGGATTGGCTA
>Ga0137430_1000418_pt1 | contig 12249 bp, 23 predicted proteins | sample EasRivERMZT754_2_FD_104651 | JGI IMG/M metagenome (GOLD analysis project Ga0137430, IMG submission 104651) | Soil microbial communities from meander-bound floodplain in the East River, Colorado, USA - East River MetaG ERMZT754_2 | ecosystem: Environmental > Terrestrial > Soil > Floodplain ...
GCCCCAAAATTGGATTTTCTTGTGGACTGGGTCCCACACGCCACGCGTGCAGAAGGCGATGATTGACCTGATGCCCTGCGTTGAGCCCGAGAACACCAGCGCAGCGTTCAGGTTGCCCATCGTGAAGTCGGCCCAGGTGCCATACGACATCGAAGCCGCAAGAGACGCGAGAGACCCGGACGGGGTTACCACGCTAACCGTGTGAGCGTTGGATACTCTGCTCATACGCCAGGGGGGGCCTGGCCCCCGGGGAAATTGATCGGCAATTGACTAAAGATGAGTTCCGAGTAGTCGGTGTATGCGTCGGTCGGATAGTTGGGGTTTGTCGCAGCAATTGCTGTATGGATGAGGTTTGTTAGAGACACCCCGCTCCATCCGAAGCTACCGACTCCGACCCCGGTGCCGGCCCGAGTGCCAAAGCCGCCTGTTCCGGTAATCGCCGTGTCGTGTGTTAGGACAGGCGCATCGCCGTGGTGTGCCTGCCAAACGCGGCAACGGTCCGCCAGGAGGTCCAGCTCGACCTCGACAACCGTGATGCCCCCGCGATTGATGGCGATGCCACCGATGGCCGAGTCAGGGTCTGGAACGCCTTGAGTGGAGAGCTTTGATGCCTGGCTAGTCCCGCCTGTCATGCCTGTGTACATGGGGCCATAGCGGCGCTGATAGCTGTTCTCGTCCGTCAGCGCCGTGCCTCTGTCGATGGCGTTCTGGCGCTGGATATTGATGTTGTTGCCTGGCGTCGCACGAGTGCGCTCGATCCCGACAGACCCGCCACCTTGGCCAAACTCACCACCGCCCGCAACGATGCGATACGCGCGGATGAACTGCTGGTTATTCCCATCGGTGATGACCAATTCGCCAGTGGATGACGTTTTGTTGTAGTCGTCGATGATGAAGAACTTGCTGCCGCCGCTCTGTCCATCAGCCAATCGCCAGAAGTAATCGATGAACGAATCGACCCAGAAACTGACCTGTACGTACACCTTTCGCAGGTACGCGCCGGTAGGGTACTGGCCTGGAATGGCGTTTCCGTTGCCGTTCATGGGGATGCACCAGGTCTGGTAATCGTTGTTTACCGTGGCGGTGCCGTAGTTGTTCTTTCCGTACGTCAGACGCAGCGCTTTGCCTGAGGCCATGTGCCCGGGCGTGGTGATGATCTCAGCGGCATTGGTGAACGTGGCCCCCATCGCTGGGGTTTTGTTCGCAAAGCTCCCCACCATCGCGCCGACGTTGTAGAAGTTGTAGACCTCGGCGGCTGTTGAGAACGTCGAGAAGTTCTGCGCGTGGGTGACGCCTGCGGCCCCGCTTCTGAGGGCCCAGTCTCCAGTGGCGTTGTCTACGATCGTCAGGACGACTCCGGCAGAACTGCTGCTCGCTCCGGTCCCGTTATAGGCATACCCGGAAGTTGCATTGAGGGTCACGCCAGTGGGGAGGCTTCCCGAGGTCAGGGTGATCTGGTGGAGACTTGTGTTGAAGTTCTCCGTGTGAGGCAAAAGGCTGTAAGTACCTGCGGTGCCTTGCGGGAATTGGATAGTCGGGATCGGATTCGAGGCCAGCCAACCCACCTGGATGGAGCCTGTGGTGTTGAAACTGATCGGCGTAGAGAGGTTCTGTAACCCGCCGTTGTTCGTGATGGAGACTGAGGATGTCCCATCACTTGCGCGCGTTACCGTGAACGTCTGAGGTGCGGATGACCCGGAGAGGAATGTCCTTGAAGAGGGAGAAACCGACCCACCGTTGGTGGCCGCAATGGTCACTATTACGGTGGTTGCCATCGTCCCGTTGGGGGTGATGGTGAAAGTGGACGCTTGTCCCGAAATCCCGGAGGTCGGCCCAGAGAGAGTGAATGCAGTAGTAGCCGGCGGCCCCTCGGTTACCGAACCATCCCCATCAATGGAGATTGCCCCGGTGAGGGTTACCCGTATGGGTGCGCTGGCAATGATTGCGACCATTACGCCAACGTAAAGGCCAGCGTCAGGCCGGCGATAGTCCAACTCGTTGCGGTGCCGGGTATCGTGTTGTCGGTGACTTGGATGTCACCAGACCCAACACCTACAGAGCCTGTGATGCGGTTCGCGCCACCAGATGTCCGCATCTCGAACTTGGTGTACGTTCCGGCGGTCGGGCTGTTGTACGGGGTCAGGGTGGCCGCCGTCGCAACACTCGGGTTAGCTGTCGAGGCCGCTCCGAATGCTGTACTAGCAAAGGTGGGGGCGGCTAGTTGTGCGTCTCCAGCAGTCAGCACACGAAGAGAACCCGAATTGAAAACGGCCATTCCGCCGTCCATCATTGCTTTTCTCAGCTCATTCGCAAACGTCGCCATCTTTGTCCTCTTGGGGTTCTTCCTCGATCTCGACTTGATCCAACGGAACCGAGCCGGTGAAAGGTTGCTGCGTGACGCTGCCGTCTCTGTGCGTCATGACGATCGTTCCGCTGATAGCGATGCGGCCGTCCATTTCTTTCATCTTCATGGGGCAACCTTCATCAGTTCGTCGTAAGCCGCTTTCAGTCGTTTTGTGTCGGCCACCGCATCAGCAGTGATGCTCGCGTCGGTCGTTGCGGTCCCTGTCGTCATGTACTTAGGGATCAGGGCAACGAAGATTTCGCGCTTGAAGGCAAGCGTCGCGTCGGCCGCGTTGGTCGCAAGTTCAGCGACTAGCGTGTACTTCGGGATTGAGGTTGTTGCCATCGCTTATTGGCCGCACGTGACGGTGTCCGTCGTCGTCGTGCCCCATTGGGGGGCCGGATACCACATGGGCGTATGAGGCACATACGTGGGCACGTAGTGCGGATACACCGGATAGAGGCGATACGGATTCGTCTCCAGTTGCTTCACGCGCTCCTCAAGAGCCTTGATGCGGTCGGCGTTTGTTTGTTTCTTCATTGGATGGTCGGAGGCATAACTACCGTCTCTTCAGATCCAGCGGGGTCTCCGTTCTTGTCGAAGACCAGCTTCTTGTGTCTCGGGGCTTGGACGACGGTGATAAGCGTCTTCATGAGTTTCTGGAGTTGCTCCTGTCCTTGAGCGAGGTCTGCAACCGCTTTGTTGGTCTGCTCCAGGGCTTTGCTTGTTTGCTCTTGACCCTTGACGACCTGTTCAACAGCCCCGGTTAGCGCTTCTTCCATCTGGTCGTCCTGCTCGGGGTCGGTCGTGGGCTCTGGCTCTTGGGCGGCTTGTTCTGCCTGCATCGCGGCCTGCTCTTTGGCGTCCTTTTGGGACTGAGCCTTGAGCGCCATGTCAGCCTTCTTCAGCTCCAGCTCTTCGCCCTTGAACTCGGCCTCAACCGCAGACTGGGCAACCTTGAGTTCGAACTCGCGGTCTTTGCGGGCCTGCTCTTGAGCCTTGGCGTCGTGGTCTGCTTTGACGGAAGCAAGTTCGGCGTGGATCTCGGTGATTTCTTCCTGAGCCTCTGAAGCCACTGCGGTTGCCTCTTGCAGAGCGAGCTTTAGTTGTTCGTTCTCTGCCTTGAGGGTTGCGCTCGTCTGCTGGTCGTTGGGCTGGAGGATTGCCTTGACCTCTGGGGGAGCGACGGCAGTCAGAACCTGGGCCAGCTTGTCGGCGTATGGAACGTCGAGTGTTTGAGCCCACAGCGGAGCGATTGCCGGCATCATTTCCGGGCTCGCTCGCATCATCTCGGTGTAGGCTTCTTGGGCCTGCTGTCGCTGGGTAGAGAAACTCGACCCAACCACCACCCGAACGTCGTATTTCCCTACGTTGGGGTTGATGGAGAGAGGCGCGCCCTCTTGCTCTTGAACCGCGTCCTGTTGCTCGGGGTCAACAACAATCTCGCCGGGTGTTTCGTCGATGGAGAGGATGCGGACCTGTCTCTTTGTGTCGATGAGACGCGGAACCATCTCCATAACGAGTTTCCCGACCTGGCCTAAGCCTGCCGCGAGGTGGGCCGGGAAGTGGGCTGTAGCGGCCTCTCCCTGCTCTTTGCGGGAGTCGATGGCTACACCGGACGTTTCGTTGCTCGGGGCGCCTAGAGAGGCGTAATACATCCCTAGAGACGCTTGGATGTCCTTCAGGGCCTGTTCAGCCCCTGCCATGAGGTTGGTTAGGTTTATCGCGATCGGCGTGCGCGCTGGCGGCGGGATCGGGTCTCCGTTCTCATCCTTGTGATTGAACGGAAGCGTTGCCCGGCTTTCGTTGGCGGCTCTATCCCAGAGTTTCTCGAATCCCTTGATCGCAGCAACCGGAGCAACCCACGGGGCTTTGGGTGCCTGGTTCATGTATGCCCGGATCTCGGACATGAAGAAGTTGTAGGCCTGCTGTGGGTGCCTCGCGCGTCTTGGGATACCGCAGTACCGCATGCGACCGTCGCTCCAGCCGACGTATCCGTAGACCGGGACGATCCCTATTCCTGAAGCGGGATACTCTGTTTCCTTGGTCAGGACTTCAGCCCCCGACAGACGCGCCCACTTCACGCAGCGATATTTGTCGTGGTAGTTCCTGACGTACCGGCCAACCTCGCCCCGCTGGTTGGCGATGTGAAAGTCATCCTCTGGGAGGGAGACTTCTTCCCCCTTGCGATTGAGGAAAACTATGATGTTTTTCTTCTGGTCCTCGATCTTCCACATCTCCGCCGCAATGACGGATTCGCGCTCGTCTTTCGACTGACGCCCGGACATATCCCCGAAGTTGACCTTGGGGGACTTCTCCCCGAACTGCCTTTCCCACTCACGGTGTGAGTACGGGGTCAGGAGGAAGCCATGATTGGCGTCTGACCCGTCCAGTTCGATCGACCACGGGTCTAGAACGACACGAAGAGGGTCCGGCTCGCTCGAAATGCGTGGCTCTTGATAGCCCAGGGCTCGGTCGGTGTATTCGGGCCTGACGACGATGTAGCCGACACCAGCTCTAGCCGCGGAGGTGAGCACTCTTGCGTAGTGCTGCTGGGCTCTTGAGGTGTGCTCGATGTGCCGGAATAAGCCATCGAGGGACTCGGCAACCTTTCGGTCAGCCCCGCCACCTACGGGAACAGCGTGGAGCGCTGGAGGTCTTTGTTCGACCTGTCCAGCGACGTTGGAGACGTACTGCCCGACCTGATCCATCACCAGGCACGGACGCTTGCCGCCTGGGTCGCTCTCTCGCTGCTTCTTTACGTCAGCTTCCCATTGCTGGGGGTCGCTGGGGTCGGAGAACGCTAGGTCTTCTTCTATCTGTCGGCGCTGCTCCCCGGTCGCGTCGATCGCGTCGGTGTATAGCTCCTGGGCGTCTTTGACGATATCGGCCACAGAGGCCGAGTCTGATAGGTTTTGACTATCGTGTCAAGGGTTTTCCCGCATTGACGGAAGTTTATTTGACTGAGTTGTCAACCTTCGGCATTGGGAACGTTTCGCGGATGGCCCTGGCCGACTGGTGGCCGTGGTGCCCCATGCCTTCGTAAGTGTTGTCCGCAATGTCTGCACAGCACTCAGCCACCAGCGCGGCGAAGCGCTCTAGGTCTGGCCCGAACACCCGCGCGCAGTCGCCGGATTGGTTTGCCAGCCGCTCGATAAGTTCGTTCATATCCTCATCCCCTGTGCTGCGGATTCTTCGAAGTTGTAGCCCGGAGCCCTCTCACTGACCATCCCCGGGAACAGCTCAGAGAACGCCCACACGAAGGCATCCGCCCTGTTCGGGCTTCCTTCCCCCGTGTAGCCGTTGGTCGTGAACCCTGCCAATTCTTCCTCTAGCTGGTTGAATCTGCCAGCCATGCGGATCTTTCCGCTCTCGACCAAGGACGAAAGGGGTTCAGCCCTGACCGCCTTACCCCTACTCGCCCGAACCTCTTTGAACGGGGTTCTCGGCCTGGCTGTCTTGATGACTTCCCTAACCATTGCCCCACCGTAGTTGATCTCACCCACAACTATGTCCGCAGCATGTCGGTCAAACGCGGTAGTCGCAACCTGGCCCCAGGTAGCGGGGCCGGCTTTGACGGTGCAGTCTTCGAGGCAATAGCCGATACCGTCCATTCCCAAGCCAGCGACGATGATTCCAATGGCGTCGTTGTCGGCGTTGTCAACGTCTCCTGATCCTGATGGATCGACTGCAACCACAACTCGCACGAAGTCCGGCAGCTTTCCGTCCTCAACACGCCATCTATCGAGATGTTCTTCAGGAAACAGCGCTCCGGGTGCAGATTCGCGGAACAGTCCATCCAGAAACCTCCGTTTCATCCGGGCGCTCAGGCCCTCTAGGGTCTCGATGTACTGCTTTGGCAGGTTTTCTAGGTTGTCCCTTGGGTTGATCTGCATCGAGGCATAGTCGTCCGGCCTCTTCAGGGGCAGTTTTGTCTCTGGGTCGATCTTCTGGACGAAGAGTCTGTAGGACCAGTGCCCCTTATCTGGCGGGTTCTCGTCATAGAACATCTTGAGCGGGAGCGATCTGGGCTCCTGGCCGTCGATGTCTTCAGCGATGTTCTGAGCCAGGCGGGTGACAGCCATGTTTCGGGCGTCCCACGGGATCTGACTGCACTCATTCAGCAGGATCGTGGCGTATTCCTGACCCAAGATCCGCTCGGTCCGCTCTTTGTCGTCGAGCCCACCAAACCAGATTTCGGACTTGTTGGGGAGGGTCGCGTACCAGTCCGTCTTGTTCATCTCGGCCCGCAGCTCGGGGAAGCACAGGCTCATCACCTTGGGGAAGGTGTCCAGAACAATCGATGCCTTGATGGCATTGAACCGGAACCGGAGCATTGCGTGCCGGCTCTTGGGGGCTCGGATGGCCCTGACGATGATCCTTCGAACTAAGAGAAAGGTCTTCCCGCTGCGGCTGCCGCCGAACAGCATGTTGTGAGTCGCCGGCCCGCCAAGTAGCTTTTGGGCCTCGACCTGCCTTGGGGATGGCTTAAACGTCGCCGTCATCAGACCTCAGGATTACAGACAGCGGCTTACCGCCTTCTCCGGTGAGCTCTGTCCGGGCCAGCTTGGGAATGTGGTACTCCACAACGCTTTGGAACAACTCAAACGCCTTTGCGGGGTTGTCCTCGGCCACCTTGTCGAGCCACTCAGTGAGCCTGTGGGCGTTCTCATCGACGAAGGTAGCTATGGCTTGCCTTGCGTCTGCTGTTGCCTTGTTGGGCGTTCCAGGGCCCCTGCCGCCCGTTTTGTAGCCGTTTGCCATCTCGTCTAGTCCGGTTTACTTCAGAAGCGCCCGCCAGTGAGTATCCACAGCAAGATGCCCGCCGCGATCGGCGTCAGTTGGAATGGCGGACGCCAGATGTTTTGGGTTTTGAGGTTCATGTCGGGAAGCTGTAGCATCCAGCGCCTGGTTCCTTTGGGAGGAATGGCGCGCCTAGCAGAGCAATAAAGCACGGTCCGCAGCACCAGAAAGACAAATACTCGCCTTGGCTGGTGTTTATGTCCAAGGCCGGGCCGCCGCCGCAGCTGTCGCACCCAAACTCGTACCGGCGCACCTCTACCCTGCGACCATAGGCGTCGTCACCAGACCGATACACAACAATCGCGTCATAGTCTTCTGTCATGCTGGTTTCCATGCGGTGATGCATCCCCAATTGCCGGCCCAATCATTGGCAGTCCAGCCGTCGAGCCACTCATTACCAGACGGGTCTTTCCAATAGATCCGAGTTCCTGGCTTGACCGGGCACGGGTCGCCTGGTTTGTGGGGGATCCACTCCGATTCTTCTCGCGGGGGGTTCCACTTCTCTTTTTCATCTGAGCCCGACGCTTCGGCTCCACTGCTGCGTGCCTCGGTTTCTTCTTCGTACTCGGGAAGCTCTGGCTGCGGCGTGAACTCGGCGACCTCGACCCAGCAGCCGCCTTGTTGCTCGAACTTCACGTCGCTGCAACCAGCCTGGAGAAACGCGATCGCCGTAGCGCAGGTCTGGACATCCGCCTGGCTACAGCCAGCAAGCTTCATCAGGCGCAGGAAGTTCTCCGGGTAGACCGGCCGCACACACGGGATCGGCACGTCTACCGGCTCAGGAGACCTGGTCTCTAGCCGGCCGGCACCGTTTGTCCACAGCTCATAGACCTTCTTCCCATCAACGATCCGGTATGGTGTTTCCGTGTCGTCTGGGCGACGCGTGTAGGGGCGCCAGTCTTCTCCGTCTGCTTTTTCGCAGGCATCGCGCCAGGCTTTCTTTTGGCGCTCGGACTCGGGGAGCAGGCTAAAAAAGCTGTCGCTCGACCATACGAGTCCTTTTGCGAACTCCGGCAGGGGGTCGAGTTCATCGAGTGTGTGATTCATGTCTTCTCCTTTAACGCCTCTAGTGCCTCTTCTAGCGAGGTCACTACGTAAGTTATTGATCCGCAGTATTTTTTCCACAGCTCTTGCTCTTTGGTCAAGGGCTTGGCCTTTGGTTCTTTCTTCCCTACTGACTGTTTGATTTCCAGGAAGACAGGTGTTGAGTGATCAGGACGACGACAACAAATATCAGGAACACCGCCGCCAACATCCGATAAATCAAGTACGTCGTACCCCAGATCACGCAGTCCGTCGCGGATAGCCTGGTGGTTGGCATCGGTTCGTTTGGCATGTCTCACTCTCAAACCTTGCTTTGCCGACGTTCGCGGCACCTATAGCACTCGTGCTCGATCCAAAGGAACCCATGCGCGTTTTCGCCCAGCATTGACAGATAACGCCAGTCATGGCCGCCCCATCGACAAGTCAACCGCTGCAAAATCCCGATCAGCCAATCCATCGCCACTTACCCCCAGCTAAATCATTACCAACAGGCTGGGCCGTCCTGCCGGGCCTGCTATGCCACCTAACAGATGCGTCGCCGGCCTTTTCTCTATCCAAACGAAACCCGGCAGCCCGAAGGCTTGCTCCACCCTCATCCGGCAGGGTGTAGGTATAGATCGGGTTGTGTCCGAGGGCCCTCGCAGCACGCCTGGCGGCTCCGTAGAGCATCGAACATGCATTGGGGGTACCGTCTGTACATAGACGCGTGATTTCAGCGGCCTTGCCATCGTCTAGCAGCCTTGCGACCGGCCTACCGACAATAGCCACCCCCACCAGTGCCCCAGACAACTCAACACCGACCGCGAACTTGTAGCCCACCACCGGCCTTGAGTGCCGATGCAGGTTACGCACGAACTCGTTGGCGGTTTTTAAGTTAACAGGAACCACAGAGAGACCCATGTTAAGTGGAGCGTTTCAACGGACAGGTGCTACCAGAGCCTGCTGACGCGCCGGGTCTGAGGGAGGGCGCCGTTTATCCTTCCCAGAAGATTTGGTCATCGGTGTTCACAAGAACCCCATTCGTGGCTTGTCGGGCCTAGAAACGGGCTTGCCGGTCACTTCCTCGACCACCTTGCGAAGCTCGGCCACCACATCGCGCGGCTCGTCGTCGTGCTGAATCGTGGAGGCTGTGCCCATCCAGTACGGGGCGCCGTCTCCGTAGTCCTCGAAAGAATGAGGCAGCACGATCACGCCAGCCACCACTGAATCAAAGCCGTTATCCCAAGGATCACGATCACTGCTGAGATTGACAGGATTGCTACCCCTACAGCAGCAAATCCAGCGGCGTTGTTTGTTTCGTGTTCTACCCAGATTGGATCGTTCACCATAGAACCTCCGTCATTACCATTGCGGCTACAAAGCACCAGATGAAAAGAACTAGATCCATCATTTCTGCACCTTGAGCGACAAAATGAAGTCATGGATATACATCCCGTCTGGGTGCACATCGACATACTCAAAAACCGCGTTCGCGCATTCCTCGATCACGGCTGCGCGTACTGCTTGAGCGGCAGCTTCCCATGCCCCAGTAACATCCGAGTCAGCCTCGTCCTGCCACTCCATTCGATCGTCGGGCCCCAAAACCGACTCCAAGCCCTCGAAAGCAATCTGTCCTAGCGTCTTCATGCGATGTACCTCCCCGGCCCCAGCTTCGAAAAGAGCCCCGTCCTCTTCAGCGCCTTTGCCTCTTGTGGGGAGCATTGGAACTGCGTGTGATAGCCCGGATAGCCTTCGCACTGGCTCGGGACCACTCTCCTGACCGTGGTGAACTCATCGCTCTTGACTTGCTTTTGAGCCCGCCCGCTTGAGCCCACGAGTCTGTAGCCGTCGTGGCTTTTGAGGTCTTGGGGACACAAAGCGCGCTTGATGCCGTCAATCCAGCGACGTTCTAGGGTCTTGTGGTCGAAGATCACTTTGCATTTCCAGCAGCGGTGATTCACTTCACACCTCGATAAAGAACAGGCGTCGAGCGGACTTTTCCTTGTGTCTTCAGGTTCCACAGAACGCCCGCGACTTGTCTCTTCGTCAGGCCAAATTTCTTGATGATGTCGGCCACGGTAAGTTCTTCGTCTGGATTCGCCGCGAAGTAGTCGCGCACACGCCCGCTTGGGGTGTTTGGGTCTGGCCTGCGACCCCTCACTTCACGACCCTCGCCACGAGCTGGGCTATCTTCGCCACGTTCGCCTTTTCCCCTGTGGTTAACTGTCTCCGGGGCGTGTCGGCGCAGATGAACACGCCGCGCCACGAACGCTCTATGGATGTCTCCAGAATGCTGTTGGCGTCATAGCCCTGACGATAAAAATCCTCTAGCTTCCTCAGGATCAGCTTTGCCGCGTACTCTGTGAACGGCGCTGTCTTGCCCATCTGCTTTCGCATCTCCCGGTACGCATACCATGCGTCGGTGTCTAGCCAGTCAGGCAAGTCGCTCATATCGCGCAGCCCTCGTGAATACGCCTCTTGGCATCGAGGTAGGCTTGGCTCGCCGCCTCGATCGTCGCGAAACGTCCAATCTTCCGAATCTTTCTGTTCAGCTGAATCGAAGCCACGTACTTCCCGCTCGATGGCTCGTGGTACACGCCCAGAACTCCAGTCTTTGAATTCTTGTAGGCCCGCCTAAGGTTCTGTGTGTTCACCGCCTGCGAAACAACCCGCAGATTCGCCCTTCGGTTGTCTCCAGCGTCGCCGTTGATGTGGTCAATCACCCCATCTGGCGGAGCCCCGTAGTACATCGTCCAGGCCATTCGATGAGCTTTCCGACTCTTGTTCTTGTGCCAGATCACCACGTATCCGAGTTCGGTGCGACTTCCGGCCTTCTTACCTTTTCGCTTGATACCGTTTCTGAAGAAGAACTCACCAGTCTCAGCATTGAACTCAAATCCAGCAGTTATCTCTTCACAACTCAGATCAGACTTCATAGACACCCAAGCGGTTTCGGACGCACCCAGCCCTGCTGGTGTGCCTTCAGTTGATACCCAATGCGGAACATCAACACCCGCCAGCCTTTCGAATCAGGGTCGCTAGCTTCGCCAACCCTCTGCGCGGTGTTTCAGATCCTTTGCCACAGTCCCGCTGTTCATCGAGTGCCGCTGTCGTCTTTCATTTCCCAGCACCCGACCTGAATCCTTTGCTAAGTCATTCGGTACGTCCTGCTCTGCCCGTACTTCGATTCATCGATCCAGATCAGCCCCTGATCCCTCAGCCGCCTTAGGCGTGGTGAAACCCAGCTAGCAGGTATCCCCCCAAGGAGTTCCCTGGTGGCTTTGTCGTTCTTGAATCCACACGGACGGGCGCACAGTTCGAGGATTTGTGCGCTAGCGAACGTGGGCGGCCGTACAGACGGCGCTTGCTGCGGCTGCACATACTTAGGCGGGGCGAATCCGTACCAAGCTTGCTCAAGGGACTGAAAAAATAAACTCACCTGCTGAGCCTCGCTATCAAAGCCATCAACTCATCACACGGCTCAAACCATTCGCCGCTCTTCCGATGGGCCGCGAAACGCTTGTGTAGGGCGCGCTCGGTGATATCTCCCGCCTGCTCCACCTCTAGCAAGACGGTGAGCGGCTCTGCATTGCCGCAGCGAAAGTCCTTGACCCGCTCCGATGGCGTGTGGCTCACGCCGATCTTGATGGGGCCGTCATGACCGCGGCGAACGAAGTACAGCCGCTTGGCCTGCTTCTTGGGCTGGGCGCCGGTGATGTAGTTATCGAACGCGTTTTTGACCACCATCGAGGCTGTGAATTCAGCCGCCGCGAAAGAGTCGATGTGCTGGCTTAGGTAGGTGTCCAGCGACAGATCCCGCAGATCAGCCAAGGCGCCCAAAACGCGCCCAGAGAGCTTTGAGATGCGTAGCGTGACAACCGTCTCGGCGGGCTCCAGCAATGCTGGTTCGGCGCCAGCCTCTAGGCATTTGTCGCGGTCGATCTGGTTCATTCGTCCTGCTCCCAGATCAGGTGTGGAGCCTTCTGCATCACGCGCTGGTGGCTGCTGGTAAAGAACTCGTAGGCCGCGGGGTCCACGCACTTGTATTCGGCCGGAACAACCTTGAGACCCAGGTGAGC
>Ga0137430_1000424_pt1 | contig 12103 bp, 11 predicted proteins | sample EasRivERMZT754_2_FD_104651 | JGI IMG/M metagenome (GOLD analysis project Ga0137430, IMG submission 104651) | Soil microbial communities from meander-bound floodplain in the East River, Colorado, USA - East River MetaG ERMZT754_2 | ecosystem: Environmental > Terrestrial > Soil > Floodplain ...
ATGCGGCGACGGATTGAACTATGGCACCAGAATAAAGTCCTGCGTTGCATCTGCGGCGAAAATGTTCTTGCTGACCGCCTGGGTCTGGTATCCGCTCGCGGAGGCCTCGACGGCGTATTGGCCCGCCATGCCGGCTTGGGTAACAAGCGCAATTGGAAGCGTCGCACTGTATTGCCCAAGCTGCGGCTCGCCAATGGGCAATGTCAGCGAGTACGCGCCGGACGCAACCTCATCGGCAGCTACCGACTTGACCGTCACGGTCGGGGTTGCGCCGAAAGTCTGTTTTGCCGCCACATCGACGACCGTAGCCGGATCGGCTGGATTCAGGATTACCGTGCCACTGATCTTGTGGGTGTCGGATAACGGCAATGTGATCCGCGCGGCGCTGGTGCTGACCATGACGATGCTGGTGGCGGTCGCGACCGGCACCGAAGCAATGACTGCCGTGGCACGGCCGTTCGCAGTGAACACGACATCGTAGGTTCCGGGCGCAAGGCGAGCGAGCAGAAACTCGCCGGTTTGCGCGTTCGGCGCCGTGGTTCGAACCACCTCGCCGTTTTGTTGGGCTGTCACCATGGCATTGCTGCCAAGCAGCGCAGGAGCTACAAAGCCGTTGATGCCGTTCAGTACAAAGGGAATTACCTTGATTACAGGCTTTAGCGCATAGGTTCCGTTACCGCGCACTACGATGGACTTGCAGGCGTCAAAATCCAGCGCCAGATCCACTCGCCCCCCGGATGGCACGTCGAACTCGTGGATGAGCTTGATCCCGCTTTGCACCGCGCTTGGGGTAACGAGCGCGGTCTCAACCCCGCCCACTGGGACAACCGAGTTTGCAAAGCCCGCTCCGTTGTTTGGGTCCAGCACCAGGCGCAGTTGCGTGTAATGCCCTGCGGCCAATGGCGTCTGGCCAAGATTGTCGAGCACGCCGTTGGTCAGGTTCAGCAGGTTTATTTTCCGTGCCGGGTTGAGCGTGATATCGGTCCAGCCGGCATCGTTGTCGGAGGCCGAGCCGCTTCTGTGCACACGCACTTTTCTGACAGTCACGTTCACTTCGTCAAAGCCGCAGGCTGGGCTGTCGGTCAGCGACACGCCGAGCGTGCCCGGTGCTGAGCCGGTACTACCACTTTCGCCGCCGCATCCGCCGATAAGAACAACCAATAGTGATGCCATCAACCATGGCAAGGCTTTGAAATAGTTTCTTGAAAGTTTCATGTTCGTTTCTTTTACAACCTCTTGATTAAAGAACCCTAAACGTGCAACAGCAACGGTTCGGGCATCGAATCGGAGCAGGGCCTCTTATTGCGCACTGGCCGCCTGACCGTTCCCACCAAGGGATAGCCTCGGGATAGTCTAGCAAAGAGCAATTCCGGGAGTCTGTTCGGTAAAGCACGTGATGAGTGGGGGGCTAGTTTGGATCAAGCCCTCTCTCCAGACCGGCGAGTCACTACCAAAGGGGGCTACGTCGAAGGTTCGCTATTGGCCGATTGCGGACACTGACCGTCAGATCGAGCAGTGACTACTGCATCTTATGGAAACCCGAGAAAGCCCTCTTCCCTTCCGCTTTCCGCCTTTCCACTTTCGACTTTCGACTTTCGACTTTCGACTTCGACAAAGTGCGCTTCGCCCCTCTCTCCTCGTCACCCGTCACTCGTCACTCGTCACTGCTGACTAGCGCACCTTGAATACGAGCTTACCGCGGAGGTGGCGCCCTTCGCTCACCCGGTGCGCCGCGGCGGCCTCGGACAGCGGGTAGGTCTTGATCTCCGGCACGCGCACCGCGCCTTTGCTGACGAGCGCAACGATCCGCTCGAGATGCGCGCGGTCGCGCCCGACCTTGGGGCGCAGCGAGGTCACGTCGCTGCGTGGCGGGACGGGCGCCGTGGGGCCCGAGCCGATGAACGCGGCGCGACCGCCGGGCTTAAGGACGTCGAACGCGCGCTTGGCGACATCGCCGCCGACGGTGTCGAACACCGCGTCCACGCCTGACACGGCTTTCGTGAAGTCCTGCTTCGCGTAGTCAATGATCTGGTCGGCGCCGAGCTTGCGCAGATAATCGTGGTTGGCCGCGCTCGCGGTCGTGATGACGCGCGCCCCGATGTGCTTGGCGACCTGGATCGCGAAGCTCGCCACGCCGCCGGCGCCGCCCTGGATCAATATCGTTTCGCCGGCCTTCAGCTTGAGCGTGTCCTCGATGGAGACGAGCGCGGTGAGTCCGGTCAGGCCCAGCGCAGCCATTTCCACGTGGCTCAGGCGGTCCGGCTTCTTCGCGACTATGGACGCCTTGATTGCCACCTTCTCGGCGTAGCAGAACTCGGCGGTCTGCTCCACCACCCCGAACACGGCGTCGCCGACCTTGAGGTCGGTCACGCCGGCGCCGAGCGCGCTCACCACGCCGGAAAAATCCCGGCCCGGGATGTAGGGGAAATTGGTGATCGGTGCGTATTGGCCCGCCCTCACCTTCCAGTCGGCCCCGTTCACGCTCGCGGCGTGGACGTCCACCAGCACCTGGCCGGTTCCGGCCACCGGGTCCGGAACTTCCCCATACTGCATCACCTCCGGCCCGCCGTTTTTCATGAAAAATGCTGCCTTCATCACTTCTCCAGAATATTTTGTCGAGGCGCCATGCTAGCACGCACACAAAGAGTCGTGAGGTCGGGAGATCGGGATAGCCAAGCGTCAACCAGTAGAAGGCTGGCACGTTAGGCGGAATTGGCCGTCGAATCAGGTAGAAGACCACTGTGAAGAAGCCGCACAAGAACTTGGACGTCTGGACTCTCTCGATGGCGCTTGCCCGGATGGTGTATCGCCTGACGGCGGCCTACCCCAATGAGGAGCGGTTCGGTCTGGTGTCCCAAATGAGGCGCGCGGCAGTGAGCATCCCAAGCAATATAGCGGAGGGTGCCGCGCGGGACTCCGACAACGAGTTCAGGAATTTCCTCTCTATCGCCAGGAGCTCATTGAGCGAGCTGGATACGCAATTCGACCTTTCCTACGACCTGGGCTTCGTCCCCGCACGGTTACGATCGGAGGTAGACGAGTTACTCTCGCGGGTAGACCGAATGCTTTACGCTCTGCACAGAGTCAAGAAGCACTAAATCCGTGAGAGCGTGAGATCGAGAGATCGAAAAGGCAGATTCTCTCCATCTCTCGATTTCGCGGGTTTTGGCTCGCCCTCCCGCCCTCCTGATCTCCCGCTCTTTTCGATCTTCCGCCCACCCGACCTCCCGACCTCCCGATCTCCCGATCTCCCGGTCTTTTCGATCTCCCGATCTCCCGATCTCCCGCCCTCCCGGTATTACTTCGGCTTCAGTCCCGCATCCTGCACCAGCTTCGTCAACGTCTGGATCTGGGCGCGCAGTATCTTGCTGTATTCCTCGGGCGTGCTCGCATCGACGACATAGCCGATGCTCTGCGTCCGCTCGCGGACGTCGGGGAGATCGAGGATGCGTCCGATCTCCTTGCTGATCCGGTTTACGATGGCGCGCGGCGTCCCCGCGGGCGCCAGCCAGCCGTGCGATGTTTCAGGCCGCTTGAACTCGGCCAGCGACTCGCCCAGTGCCGGCACGTCGGGCAATGCGGGCGTGCGCTGCGGCGAGGTCACCGCCAGCGCCACCAACCTCCCATCCTTGATGAACGGCAGCAACACGCCCAGGGTCCCGATGTGATATTGGATGCGCCCGGCCAGAACCTCGATCGTCGCCTCCGGCCCACCCCTGAACGCAACGTGCACGGTCTTGATCCCGGCGACGACGTTGAATCTTGCCCCGCTCAAGTGGGCCGCGGACCCGGTCGGACTGGTGCCGAAAATGAGCTTCCCGGGCTGGCTCTTGGCGAGCGCAATGAAGTCGTTGAGGGATTTCACGCCCAGCGCGGGCGCCACGACCAGCGCGTTGGTGGTGAAGCCGATCTGGGAAATGCCGGCGAAGTCCTTGAGCGGGTCGTACGGCAGGCTGGACTGAAGCGCCGCGCTGATCGCGAAATTCGGCAGCGCATACAAAAGCGTGTGGCCGTCCGGCGCGGCCCTGGCGACCGGAGTCCCCGCCAGTACGCCCTGCGCGCCCGGCCGATTGTCCACGACTACCGGCTGCCCCAGGCTTTCGCTCATTTTCTGGCCGATCATGCGCGCCAGCATGTCGGGCTGGCTGCCCACTGTGGTCGACACCACCACGCGGATCGGCTTGCTCGGGTAATCCTGCTGCGCCGGGGCAATACCCGGCGCTGCCGCGAGCGCAGTGCCCGTCACGACCAAGGCCATGAACGTGGAAGGTTGCATGCGACTAGTTTGAACCGCTCGCGGGGGAAAAAGCAAGATGGAAGGTGAACGGCGAACTTCGAAAGTAAAACCGGGGGAAAATGGAGTCGGAGTCATTGTCACAATCCGCGCTTCGCTAATCGGAGATGACTCCGACTCTTTTCTGCAGGCGTAAACGCCAGGCAAAAAAAACCCGCCGGGCGGCGGGTTTTCTGAGGTTTGGTTGTGGTAGTCGAGATTCTCTGCCGTGCCAGCGACGCGCGCCTTCGGGAGCGTGCGGCGCGCCGTGGGCCGCTAGTCCCATTGGCCTGCCGCCTCGGCTTCCAGGATACGTTCCTCGCGTGCCTTGCGAGCCACACGCTGATAGTCTTCTTTGGCTTTCTGCGCCTCGCGTTCCGTCTCATGCATCCGCAGCTCGGCGACGCGCAGTCGCTCCTCGCGCGCTCTGCCGGCATAACGCTCTTGCTCGTCCCCGGGCCGCTCCCCCGCATACTCACGCTCTGCCAGAGCGTTGCGGGTTTCGAGTTGATATTCCGCCCGTGCCTTGCGCGCTTCGCGCTCCTGCTCTTCCACGCGCGCTAATGCATCGCGCCGACGCTCTTCCTGCGACTTGTGGGCATCCTGCCCCGTCTCGGCATCTTCTTTCTTGTTCTCGGCCACGACGCGCTGCGGCAGGAAGCCGCGCGATATGTCCGACAAGAACAGGAGAATGAGTTCTGCGACGCCAGCAACAGGGCCGCGCTCGCTTTGCGCCAGGGCAGCGCCCGGCATCGCGCATCCCAATGCCGCCAACACCAGCACGATCAGCAGTCGGTTCATCGGCACCCCTCCGGACAGGGTTATCGAATCAATCAAAGGCTCATGATAGAGTGGAAGCGATGCACGAATTCGACGGCAAAAATATTAATTTGGTTCTTGCGTCACAAATTCACAGTCGATTTTCGGCAACTGCGGCATGAAATCACGAATCGCCCGAACAACGTAACTCACCTTCGCAAAGCTCGATCGGATAAGCGGGGCGGCTGACGAGGTGTAGCAGAGGCCACAACTCTAGTTGGGAATGCGACCCGAGCCTGACGAAAGAGAACCGCCGCCCACGACCGCCTGCGAGGTCAGACCCTCAATAAATCTCCGGGGCCCCTCTTCCGCTCTCCGGCGGTCCTGCTCCTCCTCTCGACACGCTACTCATCACCCATCACCGAATTTGGGCGTCCCCTTCGACTCGCTCAGGACAGGCCCTTCGACTCGCTCAGGACAGGCCCTTCGACTCGCTCAGGACAGGCCCTTCGACTCGCTCAGGAAAAGCTTGGCGGTGAGGCTTCTCTCTTCCTCCGCGCCCTCCCCGTCCTTTGGGACTCGTCGTATCGCCTTCCTCTATGTCCTCCGTGCCCTCTGTGTCTAAGCTTTACCGTGTTTTGGCGGCTACCACTTTCGCCTTAAAATGGCGCCATGCCCGACGAGCAATCCTGGTCCTTCCCGGAGTCGGTCCAACCGAAGGCCGACCAGACCCAGTTCGACCTCGAGCGCGCGTTCGACGCGGTAGTGCTGGTCCGCTCCGAAATTCCGGAGGATGCCTACAGCGCCGCCACGCTCGGCACCGAACGGGGCGGGTACGGCGCGGTGATCCGCGAGGACGGACTCGTGCTCACGATCGGCTACCTCATCAACGAGGCCACGCAGATCTGGCTCACCACCCATCGCGGCGCCTCCGTTGCCGGCTACCCGCTGGCCTACGACCAGGCGACCGGGTTCGGCCTGATCCAGCCCTTGGGCAAGCTGGCTGCCCCGCACCTGCACCGTGGCCTCGCGGCCGACGTCAAGGTCGGCGATTCGGCGTTCGTGATCGGACACGGCGGTCGCGCCCACTCCCTGAAGACCAGGATCATCGCGAAACACGAATTCGCCGGCCACTGGGAATACGTGCTCGACGAAGCGCTGTTCACCGCGCCGGCGCATCCGCAGTGGGGCGGCGCGGCGCTGCTCGATGCGCAGGGCAACCTGATCGGCACCGGGTCGCTGCTGGTGCAGCAGGAGATCAACGGCGAGACCCGCCACGTCAACATGTTCGTGCCGGTCGACCTGCTCAACCCGATCTTCGATGCCATGCTGAAAACCGGCCGCAGCCCGCACCCGCCCCGTCCGTGGCTGGGAATGTCCACGCAGGACCTGGGAGACAAGCTGGTCGTCGCCAGGCTGTCCCAGGACGGTCCGGCGAGCCGTGCCGGCGTCCGGGTCGGCGATATCGTGCTCGGCGTCGGCGGGTCAACCGTGCAAGGCCTTGCTGAGTTCTTCCGGACCGTGTGGCGCCTTGGCGCGCCCGGGGTGGAAGTGCCTCTCACCGTCTCGCGCGGCGGCGATGTGATTCACATCACGGTCAAGTCGGGAGACCGCAATGACTACCTGCGGAAGCCGAAGCTACACTGAAACGATCGCGTGACCGTGAATCGCTCGGTCCCGTTCTGACCTCGGCAGCTGGAATCAATTCACGTCCCGCGGCATGCCCGCCTCGGTCGCGACCCTGGTCCACTTGGCGATCTCGGCGGGAATGATCTTGCGCATCTCGTCGGCGTTCTTGATATCAATGACCGCGCCCAGGTCAGCCATTTTCTTCTGCATCTCGGGCGAATTGAAGAACCGGGCGATCTCGTTGTGCAGCTTCGTCACGATGGGCCGCGGCGTGCCGGCCGGGGCCGCGACCGCGTACCAGTTCGCGGCATCGAAGCCCTTGACGCCCGCTTCTTCGAACGTTGGAATTTCGGGCAGCAGGTCGGCACGCTTCGGGGTGCCGACCGCGAGGCCCTTGAGCCGGCCCGCGCGCAGGTGCGGGATCGCGGGCACGCTCACTGCCAAATGGGCATGGGCCTGTCCCCCGATGACGTCCATCATGGCTGGGAACCCGCCCTTGTAGAGAACGATGTTGTATTTCCGCTTCGTGACGCTCTGGAAGAGCGCCGAGGCGAAGTGCATGAAGCCCCCCGAGCTTGCGATTACGATCTCGCCGGGCCTGCGCCCTGCTTCGGCCACCAGTTCGTCCACCGATTTGACCGGCAGCAACGGCCCGACGCTCAGTATCAGGTAGCTCGCTCCCATCTTGGCGACGAACACCAGCGCGCTGGATGTGTCGTAGGGCACCTTCAGCGTCACCGGATTCATCGTGTACGCCGCGGAAATCACCACCAGGGTGTAGCCGTCCGGAGCCGAATTCGCGGCGAGATTCGTGCCGATGATCCCCTGGAAGCCGGGGCGATTGTCCACGATCATGTTCTGGCCCAGCGTCTGGCTCAGGTGCGTTGCGACCATGCGCCCCAGGATGTCGTTGGTGCCCCCTGGTGCAAACGGAACGATCAGGCGGATCGGCTTGGTGGGATAAGCCTGCGCAAGAGCGGCACCCGGCAGGAGTACCAGGATGGATGCAACCAGCGCGTAAATCAGTCTCGCAAACATGGGCTCCTCCTTTATTATGACGGCGTAGATCAGACCAGTATTTAATTACGAGAGGTGAAAGTGAAGGCAGCATACCTTCTTGCAGCAACGTGCGTGCTCCAACTGTGTGCTTGCGGCAATCAGGACGAGATCACTCGCGCAAAGATTGCCGAAGCAGCAGTGACCGGCCGGCAGGCTGCCCAAGCGGTGGGGAATTACGTCAAGAAGCACGGACGTTTCCCGTCATATCTCGAGGAAGCTTATGTCCGGCCGAGGGCGCTACCCGACATCAAGCTGATGAGCGTGGACCAAAAGACCGGGCTCCTCCGGATTGCGCTGTCGTTCCGACCGGTGGAGGGAAAGTCACTGCTCTTCGTGCCGACAAGAAACAAGGATAAAAGCGTCGTGTGGCGCTGTACCAGCGAGGACATAGCACCAGAGTATCTACCGGAGTCGTGCCGATAGCCAATGTTGATTCCTGTGCGGCCTTTGCGTCGCCAGCCGATCTCCAAGAGGCAATTGGTAGCCGAGGCCCAGGCTGAGGGAGGGGCGCAGCTCATTCGCCAATCCTTCAAGGTCCGGCACACAGCCCCGGATTTACCTGTCGCGCCAGAGTACGCAGGTCGATGCCCGACAGGCCACTCACCCGGCCCCACCGGCTACCCCGTTGCCGGCGAAATTTCCGATGTCAGACATTCATCCCTCAAATCCTCCCACCACCCCCGCAGCTTTGCTGCGAGCCCTCCTCAGGCAGGAGGGGAGTTACCTTCTGCCCTAACACCCCCGGCTCACCCTCAGGCAGGAGGGGAAGAATATACTGGGCGCAGAGACGGCCTCGATGCCGCTCGATAATGACATAGGAGGATGGCCATGGAAGAGATTTGCCGCAGCTCTATCCGATTCGGTCTATTGACCGCCGCGCTTCTGGCCGCGACCGCCCTGCCCGTGCAGGCGGCGGAGCGCTACCCGACGCGGCCCATACGCGTGATCGTGCCGTTTCCGCCGGGCGGCAGCACGGATTTCAACGCCCGCGCGATCCAGGACAAGCTCTCGGACCAGCTCGGGCAGCAAATCGTCATCGACAACCGCGGCGGCGCCTCGGGCCAGATCGGGACACGGCTCGTCAAGGACAGCACGCCCGACGGCTATACGCTGGTCCTGCACACCATCGCATTCGTCACCAGCCCGATCCTCTATGGCAACGCCGGCTACGATCCGGTGAACGATTTCATGCCGATTACCATGATCTCCCAGGTGCCGACGACGGTCTCGGTGCATCCTTCTGTGCCGGTCCACTCCATGAAGGAGCTGCTCGAGCTCGCGAAATCGAAGCCGGGCCAGCTCATCTATGCCTCCTCGGGAATCGGCACGAACTCGCACATCACCGGCGAGCTCTTCAACCTGATAGGCAATACATCGATCCGGGCGATTCAATACAAGGGCGGCGGCCCGGCGCTCGCCGCGGTGGTGAGCGGCGAGGTGCAGATCGGCTTCTCCAACATCACGCAGACCGCGCGGATGGCCGAGGCGGGCCGCGTGCGCATGCTGGCCGTCAGCAGCCTCGCGCGTTCACCCTCGGCTCCAAACCTGCCGACTGTCGCTGAATCCGGGCTCCCCGGATTCGAGATGGCGGCGTGGCACGTCATCGCGGCGCCAAGGGGCACGCCGGCGGCGGTCATCAAGTACCTGAACGAGAGGATCCGGGCCACCCTGAAGGACCCCGTCGTCGTCCAGCGCTACGAGAAGGGCGGCATGGAGTCCTTCTCCGGCACGCCGCAGGAGACCATCGCCTACCTGAAGAACGAGCAGGTGAAATGGTCGCGGGTGATCAGGGAGCGGAACATGAAGGGCGAGTGACAGGTAAAGTCGGAAGGCGGAAGTAGCAGAACCTCAAGGCAAGCTCATTGAGCAGGCAGGACGTGAAGAAAGCATTACTGACATTCCTTTGCTCGGCAGCGGCGTTCGTGGCGGCCGGCGCGGCGTGGGGGCAGGACGGATTTCCCTCGAAGCCGATACGCATGATCTCGCCGTTCCCGGCCGGCGGCAGCGTGGACCTGGTCGCCCGGATGATCGCGGCCAAGCTCCCGGAGTTCATCGGGCAGCAGGTCGTGGTGGAGAACCGCAGCGGCGCGTCGGGCAACATCGGCACCGAGGCCGTGGCGCGGGCCGCGCCCGACGGCTACACGCTGCTGGTGAATACCATTCCCTTCGTCGCGAATGCGTTTCTCTATAGCAAGCTCCCGTACGATCCGCTGACCGACTTTGTTCCGCTCATGCAGATCTCGGCCTCGCCGTCCCTGCTGGCGGTGCATCCCTCGGTGCCCGCGCGCTCGGTGAAGGAGTTGCTCGCGCTGGCGAGATCGAGGCCGGGTGAGCTCAACTACGGGTCGGCGGGGCCCGCGACCAACCCGCATATCGCCGGCGAGCTCTTCAACATGTTGGGCAAGGTGAACATCCAGGCCGTGCATTTCAAGGGCGGCGGGCCGGCGATTATCGCCGCGATCAGCGGCGAAGTCGGCATCTTGTTCACCAATTTCGCGGAGACCTCGGAGTTCGCGAAGGCGGGCCGCCTGCGCGCGCTCGGCGTGAGCGGAGCGAAGCGCATGCAGACGATGCCCGAAGTTCCGACGATTGCCGAGGCGGGGTTGCCGGGCTACGAGTTCACCACGTGGCATGGCATGTGGGCGCCGAAGAATACGCCGCGGACCATCGTGGCGCTGCTCAACGACCGGATCAGGAAAACGCTTACCGCGCCCGATCAGCAGAAGCGGTTCCAGGCCCGGGGGCTCGACGTGATTGCCAGCTCCCCGGAGGAATTCGCGGCCCACGTGCTGAGCGAGCACAAGAAGTGGGGCCGAGTGATCAAGGAACGGGGGATGAAGGCCGAATGAATCCGGGATTCGATGAAGTCATGGGCATACGCGGCAGCGGCATGCCTGAGGCCGGCGAAGTGGCGATCAAGGGACAGGATCCCGTCTTTGCCGCGCGCTTCAGGATCGGTGAGACGACGGCAAATATCCTCGCCGGCGTCGGGGTCGCGGTCACCGACATCCACGAGATGAAGACCGGCAGGCGCCAGAAAGTCGCTATCGACGTCCGTCATGCGGCGGCCACCTGCCAGAGCTCCAAGCTTATGACCAAGCTGGACCCGAAGGGCGGCTGGAAAGTGGTGCAGTCACCGTCCATGGAGCACATGCGGTCCATCACGCAGCCCTGGCGCTGCAAGGACGGCCGCTGGTACCTGCCCCACTTCAACCTGCCCCACCTCCACGACCGGGTGATCGGCGTGCTCAAGTGCGAGTCGAACGCGGACGCGGTCTCCAAGGCGGTCGCAAAATGGGATTCGCACGACCTTGAGGAAGCGGTTGCCGCTGCACGGGCCTGCGGCTCGATCATTCGCTCCAACTCCGAGTGGCTAGCCCATCCGCACGGAAAAGTGCTGTCCGGCCGGGCGCTGGTCGATATCACCAAGATCGGCGACAGCGACCCGATCCCCTTCCCCAAGGGCGAGCGGCCGCTCTCGGGAATCAAGGTGCTCGATCTCACGCGCATCCTCGCCGGGCCGATCGCGGCGCGCACCCTGGCCGAGAACGGCGCCGACGTGCTGATGGTCACGGCCGAGCACCTGCCGCAGGTGCCGGAGCATGTCATGGATACGAGCCACGGCAAGCGCAGCTGCTTCCTTGACCTCAACAAGGCCGGGGACGCGGCGACGATCCGGACACTCGCGCGGAACACCGACGTATTCAGCCAGGGCTACCGCCCCGGGATCATGGACAAGCTCGGGTTGAGTCCCGAGCAGCTTGCCGAGGAGCGCCCCGGGATCATCTATTTGTCCGTCAGCTGCTACGGCCACGGCGGCCCGTTCTCGAACCGCGGCGGATGGGAGCAGATTGCCCAATGCACGACCGGGATCTGCCTCGACAACGGCGATGAGCGGCCGAAGCTGCTGCCGGCCTCCGCGTGCGACTACACGACCGGCTACAACGGCGCCTACGGCGTGCTGCTCGCGCTCGCCCGGCGCGCGCGCGAAGGCGGCTCATACCACGTCCGGGTTTCGCTGTGCCGCTCCGGAATGTACATCTACCAGCAGGGCCACGTGCGCTACCCGGAAGCCGAAATGGGACTGACCCGCGCCGAGCTGGACTCGATCATGATCGAATCCAGGAGCGGGCACGGCACGCTGAAGCACCTCGCCCCCGTGCTGGGCCTGTCTGAAACAAAACCGTATTGGGACAAACCTACGCCGGTGCTCGGCTCGAGCAATCCGGAATGGCTTTCCTAGTCGGAGCGAGTCAGGACCAATCTGAGCATGGGTAGTCCTCAATCCACCCGCGCGCCGCTGTCCTTGATCGCCTGCCCCCACTTCGCCTGCTCGCTCCTGATATAGGCGGCAAACTGCTCGGGCGTGCTGGTCTTGATGTC
>Ga0137430_1000429_pt1 | contig 11995 bp, 23 predicted proteins | sample EasRivERMZT754_2_FD_104651 | JGI IMG/M metagenome (GOLD analysis project Ga0137430, IMG submission 104651) | Soil microbial communities from meander-bound floodplain in the East River, Colorado, USA - East River MetaG ERMZT754_2 | ecosystem: Environmental > Terrestrial > Soil > Floodplain ...
GACAGGCAAAGAGAAGGATTTATGATATAACTGAGATAAGCGTTTTTGATATTGGCGGTTCGGCTGAAACATTTGCCACTATTACTGCTTTATCGTTAAGATTGGAAGAGTTAAAATATCCGGCTTATAACTTAGGCGGGGTATTTTCATTTGATCCGTCTAATTATGATTTGGATGATTTCAATAATAATAGTTTAGATCCTTATGTTAGAGAATCAGAAATACCTGTAAGCGGAGTAATTACGACAGAGTATACATTATTATCATCTTCTTTAGCGACTCAAGACGTTTCAGGAATAACTACATACATAAATAGCAGGAATCCTGCTTTAGTAATAGAAGATAATGAAACTGCATATTTCAGGGTTACTGATACAGGTCAAATTTTTGAATTAAAATTACACGGTGTAACTGTTGGTATAGCCCAAACGCCTATATTAAGTTCTGACGTTTTGGATTTTGGTCAAGACACTCCTATAATAACAAAAAACATACAAACAGGAACTAGTTATACATTACTTTCTTCTGATAATGGCAAGAAAATAATAACTACAAATTCATCTGCAATCACAATTACAATACCAACATCGCTTCCTTCCGGGTTTAATTGCGAGGTCTACCAAAGCGGAACAGGACAAATAACATTTGTGGCATCAGGGACAACACTGGTGATGAGTTCTTTTGAGGTGGCTACTACTCAAGAAAGGAGAGCGTTAGTAGGAATAGATAATACTGACGTAGCTAACGAATATCATTTGTACGGAATGTTAACAGCTATTTAATATGAAGTTAAAAAGAAAAGCAAGGATATTAGCAGCAGGAAAGTCACCGTCACTTATGGTGATGAAACGTACATATAATAGAGCAATATTAAACGGTGGAGTTACACAAGACTTCTCTGCTAATGTGGAGAATATCCGTGAAATCAGTAGGGATTTAGGATATAATATTTTATCAGATGCTCCATTTGTTTACGTCCCTTCAAGCTACGGAGAAGGAAAGAATTTTGCACAGGTTCAGAATAAGAGGAATTTGTTGCAATGGAGTGAGGATTTTAGTAATGCGTTTTATATTAGGAATAATATGACGTTAACAGCTAATTCTACAAATGCACCTAATGGAACGTTAACAGCAGATTCGTTTGTTGAAACAACTGCAAACGCCTCACATTATATATCTCTAACTACTACCGTTGGAATAGTAAGTTTGAGTACTACTTATACTTTGTCAGCATATGTAAAGTCAAATGGCAGACAATGGACAGTGCTTAATTTTTTTAACTCTATAGACAATGCTGCTTATTTTGATATAATTAACGGAGTAGTAGGAACCGTATTCGGAGGAGGGGTTAGTGCGAAAATATCTAATGAAGGCAATGGCTGGTTTAGATGCTCAATAACTAAGCTAAGCACTACGTCGACTACAGCAAACGCCTATATTATGGCAGCTCTTGCGGATAACAGTAATACTAATTATGTGGGTGATATTACGAAAGGATTAGTTATTTATGGTTTTCAACTAGAAACAGGAGCATACGCAACACCCTACCAAAAAACAGTAGCCGCAGGAGATGGAATAGTTGACTTTAATTTCACAAGAGCAACACGTTCAAGTGTTACGAATAAGTTGGGTATCATTGAGGATAGTTGTTATAATTTATTGCAGAGAAGTGAGGAATTTGATAATGCAATTTGGAATAAAACGCTAAGTACTGTACAAGTAAATCAAACATCAAATCCAATTAATAATTTAGTAGACGCTGATTTATTAAAACAAGATGGAATAGCCTCTACTTTTAGCAGAAGGGTATCAGCTATAGTATCTTTAAATGGCACTTATACCCTTAGTTGTTATGTGAAAAAGAAAGATTTAAATGGTATTTTTTTACAAATAGTAGATAATACTACAACTTATGGGGCTTCTTTTAATACCATAACTGGCGCTTTCATATCAGGGAATATAAGCATTGGAGCAACTAATTCTGAAGTTTTATCAAATGGTTGGTTTAGATTTTCAATAACAGTAACAACAACAAATATAATTAGAATAGATATTGGATTACATGATGGAACTACAACAGTTTTAGATAATACAGATACTTTTGGTAACTATATATGGGGTGCACAACTAACACAAGGCTCAACACCAAGACCATACCTCAGAACAACTAATAGATTAAACGTTCCTAAGTTAGATTATAGTTTAAGTTTGAGTGAGCCGAGTTTATTGATTGAGCCACAGAGGACTAATTTGTTATTACAGAGTGACAATTTAGGAACAACACCGTGGGGGGGGAATGCCTCAACCATAACTGCTAATACAAACTTAAATCCTTTCGGGACAAATAAAAGTTTTTATATTAACGAAGCTAACACTTCACTATCTACATCGTGGGTTCAGAATAATTCTATCACATCAGGAACTATTTATACTGCATCATTCTATATTAAAAAAGCTGACGATTCTTGGTGTCAATTCACATTAGGTACGGCTGCTTTTGGGACAGATACGTGGAAAAATTTCAACTTTGATACAGGATTATTTGGTAATGGAGGGGCTACAGGGATATGGAATGTAAAGCAAGTAACTAATGGATATTGGTTAATTACTGTAACAGCCACAGCTATCGCAACAGTTACAGCAACATCAGTAGCAATAGCTGGGGTTAACAACATTGATTCAGCTACAAGATTGCCTGTTTATACAGGTTCAGTTAGAAAGTTTGCTGATATATCTGCAATACAATTAGAAGCAGGAGCAAACGCAACAACCTACATTCCAACAACTACAGCAACAGTAACAAGAAACGCAGAAACGTCATACGTAGATTTGTTCAATAACTCTGTTTTAAATCAAAACAATTTCACTCTGTTTGTAGAGGGTTATTTATACGGTAATGCAACGACTAATTTATCAGTAGGATTAAGTGATACAACAGCAACAGGAGCAAGAGCAAACGATATAGGTTTTTTTGACGGCATAAAAGCCACAAGAACGAGTTCATCGGTGACGACTTCAGACACGGTGAATTTAGCTGTAAACAACTATTATAAATTTGCTATTCAAAGGGATGGAACTTCTGTTAAATTCTTTAGAAATGGAGTGCAAGTTTGGACTACTCAAGTTGTTCCGGTTGTCAATTACAGGTATTTAGTAATAAATAACGGAGGAAGTACATTTACAGTAGATAAAGCATTTTTATTCAGCCGAACATTAACAGATTCGGAATGCATTGATATAACGTCCTAAATTTAATAAATAATAAAAAATGAGAATTTACAAATTAAAATATAATACAACAGAGGAAGGGATAGCCGATTTATTAGATAAAGGCGTAGTTGGTGTTTCGTGGACTCCTCCAACAAATGCAGTAGTTGATTTAGGGGATGGGTGTTTTGATATAATGTCAGAGATAGAAGATTTAGTATTTGAAAGTGAAATATTTCCTGAAACACCTAACCATGAATTTTCAGGGCATCAAGAAACAGACCCCGAAGATATTATAGAGTCTTAAACAATACAATAATATCACATTCTAATATTAGGCACATTTTAACAAGTGTGCCTATTGTTATATTATCGTGATTAAAGCGTTCTATTGAAACTGTACTTTTCTGAATAACAAAAAATTAAGCCCTGAAATACGGGCTTTTTTTTATTCATATTAAATTTTTTGTATATTTGGTAGTAAAATATAACAACATGGATTTTAAACAAATGATTTTAGGGCGTGAAGCTACTGAGGAAGAAGCAAAAGCAATCGAGGAAGCACAAATTATTTTAGACAGTTTAGAATTGTCTATAATGGGCGTTTTTCCAAAACCAAGACCAAAGCAATAATGAAAAATATCAGAAGCGAAATAAAAACCCATTCAGAAAGAATACCTTTCTTTATAGTATTGCTTTCTGCTATGTTTTATTTTTGTGCCGCTACTGAAATATATTTTTATTGGTTTAAATTAATACAGAACATTGGGGAAGTTTCTCTTTTGTTCTGTTTTTTTATGTGGTTACATTCTGAAAAATGGGGGGTAATTGCGAAAAAAAGCATTAATACGTTAATGGCTTTAAATATTTTAAACATTGCAAATGAGTATTTTGAAATAAATAATTACTACTTTTACTACATAACCTTAATTTACTGTTATTTCATAACGGTAGTAATTTATTCCAAATGCAAAAATACATAGACTTGTTTAAATTTATAGTTAAATTAGGCAAGGAAAACAAATTATTCGTAGTTATGCTTTCTGTAATTTTATTTTTAGCTTATACAAATATCATAAATGAAAGAAATTATAAAAGAGACATTAACTATTGCAATAGGAGACGTGATATTGACAGGGATAATTTTCAGAAAGAAAATAAAGCGGTTTACAATATGCTTGTTAATAAATATGAAAAGTTATATAATGAAACAAAAGAGCTATCGAAATGAAAACAATTAGTATAACATGTATCACGGTATTGTCTTTGCTTTTTGCTTACAAGCCGGTACAAAGAGAAAATTATGAAAAAACTTTGGTTTATAAAAAAGACCTTATTGCGCCGGAACTATTAGAGTGTAAGGCGTACCATGATAAAATACAGGAAAATTTAAACAAGGCAAAAAATGAAAAACGTAATTAACCACATTATAAGCACCTTGATAGGCTTATTTTTTATTTTCGTGGCATTTTATTTCGAGTGGGAAACTTGGGAAATGTTCGCGTTTATCGGAATTGGGATAATTCTACTATTCGCAAAAGACGAACTCCCGGCAGTAATCAGAAAAGCAACCGACAAATTCCTATCAAAATAAAATATTTAAACACTTTCTAAACACTTTTAAACGGTTTATAAATTATGGATAAGATAACTATTGAAAGAATCGGGAAAGCGCACCCGAAAATTAGAGAATCACTTTTACAACAGTATCAGGAAGCGAATAACTTACTTGGTACAGGTGTAAGATTGCGTTTTGCATACGTATTTAGAACACCGGAAGAACAGGCAGAACTATTTAAGAAGCGTCCAAAAGTTACAAATGCGAATAGTTGGCAATCAATACATAATTACGGTTTAGCGTTTGACATTGTTTTATTGATTGATAAAGACTTAGACGGTAATTTCGAGGCTGCAAGCTGGGATACGGTTAAGGATTTCGACAAAGATAAGCAAGCCGATTGGATGGAAATTGTAACGTACTTTAAATCGAAAGGTTGGGTACATGGTGGCGATTGGAAAAAGTTCCCAGATCAGCCGCACTTTGAAATGACTTTCGGGCATACGTGGAAAACATTAAAGCCTTTTGTTGACAAACATAATGTAATAATTGATAACGGAATTGTTTACCCTAATATTTAATAATATGCCACTAACAATTAAAATTCATTCTGATAATGAAAAAGATATTTATCAGGTTTTTGGACACGAAAAATATATTTCAGATGAATATATTAAGTATAAAAATATGCTATTTAAATCAGTTGATTTAATTAAAAAAGAAGGTGTTTTTTACATTTCAATCACAAAAAAATAATATGAAAGTCTATCTTAAAGCTGTCTTAATCCTATCTTTTTCTATCTTATTTTCTTGCGGTTCTATTGAGAAATACAAAGCATCAAAGGACACTAAAAAAGAAACTGATAAAGAAACTTCTATCGGAAAAGAAGTTAAAACAACGTCTTTTAAAAACTTATTTTCCTTTGAGCCATACGATAACACTAAGCCTATGATTATCGGGCGTGATACAATAGTAAACACACGTATAATCAACAATAAAGAAACTATATTTACTCACTCAAAAGATACGGTCTTTATAAAAGAGAAAGCGAAGGAAGAAATTAAAGAAGATGTAAAGCATAAAGAAAGCGATAATACCACTTTATTCATTTGGCTTGGATTAGGCGGTTTACTTCTTATATTATTGTTTATGTTTTTCGCTATGATGTTTATGGTAAAAAATATTTCTGCAAAAATACCGAGTATTTAAATATAATTACTATCTTTACTCAACTGTTGGGGAACAGAAAGAAGTTTTTTCATAATTTTATGTGTTTTGGTTAGTAATTAAAGGCGGTGTTTTCATACTCTCCGCCTTTTTTTGCGTCCAAATGTTAAAATTTAGTGCATTTCATCGAATATATTATTTTACTATTGCTATTGTAAAAATAAGGCGTATCTTTACACTATAATTAAAACACAAACATTATGGAATGGAAAGAAACATTAGTAGGTTATTGTAAAGAAGGCGGTAAATATTCGTTATTAATTGATTTAGGTGGCTACTACGTAAACGCAGAGAGAGGAAGCTACGTATTTAACGAGGGCGGAAGTCCAGACCTTCCGGCATCATTCGACGTTCATTCGATTAAAATTAACGACGTTGAAATGATTGACAACTTAAAAGATTCGTTTATAGACGAACTTGTAGAACTTGCATTAATTAACCTTAAATAAATATTATGGAAACTGAAATAGGATTTACACATTATTGGATAACCGGCAGCGGATGGACTCAAACAATGCTAAGTAAAGACGACTTTATTTCGATTGACTTCATAGGAGAAAACGACGAAGGAACGATTTTTCAAGGCATAAACGAAGCTGGAAGGAAACAAATTTTATTAGTTAAAAAATAGCTTAGTATTAAAATAATTACTATCTTTACAAAAACATTTAAAATTATGGAAGGATTAACAATACCAACGGACACGGTTTCAAAGATGAAACAACTAAACGAACTTATAAACCAAATCGATGAAATGGAATTCGTTTTCGGTAGATGCAAAGAAACGGACGACAGTTATATTATCCGTAAAAAAGCAAAATTAGAATTAAGTAATTTAATTTATAACTTATGAAAAAAGAAATAATTTATACTGTTATTACTTGTATCAGTATCGTGTATTTGATATTCTCGTTTGTTCAATGGGAATTTAACCCAAGTATTTGGGGTGCGTCAGAAAGATGTGGCGCTTGTTTAATTTCATTTATTTCGGTTTTAGTTTATTCATTATTTAAACACGAATAATTATGACAAATCAACACTTAATCGGAATCATTATGTTAGCTTTCTTTTGGTTTTTAATGCTGTAAGTCGGAGCGACAACACGCAAACAAAGACAGGTTTATTCTTTAATTTGCGCAGGATTATTAATCGCGGCTTTAGCTGTACTCATTTTAACAACTTAACATTAACAGTATGGAAACAACAACAACCCCACTATCCGACAGAGAGCAATATTTCCAGGCACGTATTGAAGTATTAGAGAAACAACTAAAACAGGCAAAAGAATTATTACAATGCGCTCTTAATGTAATGGAAGTAACTAACTTTGAAGTACTTTAGTTATGGGCGCAAGTGGTGAAATGTTTTTAATAATGCGTGAGGAAGACTTTAACGCATTTACTGCAGAAACAAGAAGATTATTTATTCACGTAGAAAAAAGAGAATCAAATGAGTATGAAACTAACAAAGACGATACTAATTACTTAAAGCTAAAGAAAGCAGAGAGCAAAGCTAAAAAAGATTTACAAACGTATCTATTCAATAAAAGACATAAACAATGATAGAAATAGCCAAAGCATTAATTAACGCTCAATCACAAATGAGCGATGCAAAGAAAAACGCAAAAAACCCGTTCCTCAAAAATAGTTATGCAGATTTAAACGCAATCCGTGAGGCGGTAATACCTGTACTAAATGAAAATAAAATAGTAGTATTGCAACCAATGATAGAAATTAATGGTGAAATGTACGTTAAAACACTACTTTTACACGAAAGCGGGGAAACTATCGAAAGTGTTACGAAAGTCGTTGTAAGCAAAGAAAAAGACGCACAGTCGCAAGGGTCAGGGTTAACATACGCAAGACGTTATGGTTTACAAAGTCTTCTTTGCGTTGGCGCAATCGATGACGACGGAAATGCAGCGAGTAAATCAACTCCAGAAATAACTGTTCAAACAGATGAAGACAGAAACATTATCAGGTTAAACGCTTGCGAAAGTTTAGAACAATTAAAAACTGTTTTCAAAGCAATCGCAACTCCAACAAAAGCGGAAATTGAATTAACGAACAAATTAAAAACAACTTTAAAATAAAAACCATGAGTGAAGTAATTGGAAAAATTATCCATATTGGACAAACTGAGGAAGTAGGAACAAACAACTTTAAGAAAAGGCTTGTAGTAGTTGAAACAAGCGAACAATACAGCCAAAAAATACCAATTGATTTTGTTCAGGATAAGACTTCAATTTTGGATAATTACCAAATAGGAAATGAAGTTAAAGTAAGTATTAACATTAGAGGTAATGAATACAATGGAAAGTATTATTGTAGTTTAAATGGTTGGAGAATTGAAAAACTACAACCAACTGAACAGCCTGTAAACAATTCACAACAAAGCGAATCATTTGACGCGCCTTTTTAACCTAAACACTAACAACAGCCTATTAACGTAGGCTGTTTTTAAATCAAACAACATGACAAAACTAAGTAACCTACAACGGATTAAAATAGTAATGGCGTACTACATGAAAAGAGGCGCGTGCAAAGAATCTGTAAACAACGTATACAAAAAAATTATATATTCAAAATACGGACTAAATAACATTCGAGAATATGGATATTTACGTAATTAAAACGCTTTCAGGGCATTTACAGCCTTGTTATGATACTGATATAGATAGTTTAAAAAAGATTCCTTTAAACGAGCCTATAAAGATTTCATATACAAAACAAAGGAACGCAAAATTTCATCGTAAATTTTTCGCTTTGGTAAATTTAGTCTATATGAATCAGGAAGTTTACAACAACATCGACCATTTACGCAAACATCTAACCATTGCAGCAGGGTTTTATGACATAACTTATACTCTGGAAGGAGTTGAAACGAAAGAAGCTAAATCAATCAGTTTTTCAAAAATGGATGACGTTCAGTTTTCAGAGTTTTACAGTAGGTTTATAGACGTTATACACGAGTATTTTGGATTCGATAAGCAGGAATTAATTGAACAGGTAGATCAATACTTTTAATTATGATACAAGAAAAAAAGTGTTTCGGAAACGGACTTGCGAAAGGTTACGGATGTAATAAAATGACAAACGTAAAAAATCGCAAGTACGGTCTTTGTATGAACTGTTATCCGGATTGGATTTTAAACAGCGATAACGGCAAAATAAAAATGCAAAAAGCTATTTTAAAAGCCTCTGCTCCACGATTACAACTCACTTCGTTATATGATGAACGAAAGGAAAGAAACGCGCTTAAACGAATGATTTTAAGTACTAAGACGATTGTTCACAAATATATCCGTAATCGCGACAAAGGAAAGCCTTGTATTTCGTGCGGTGATAATTGGAAAGATAGTTTTCAAGCTGGGCATTTTTACGCTTCCGGATCATTTGAAACGCTTAAATTTAATTTTGATAACATAAACGGACAATGTGAAAAATGTAATTTGTATCTAAACGGTAACTTTGAAAACTACTCTTTAAACCTTCCTAAACGAATAGGAGAAGAAAGATACAATGCGCTTGTTAAACTTGCAGAGATTGACAAACAGTTTGTAAAAGTTTGGACTATTGACAAATTAAAAGAAATACAAAAAGAAGTAAAAATTCTAAATAAATCTTTGCAGGTAACAAAATAATAACTATATTTGCTTTTGTAATGAGGTGAGATGCATTATCAACATATCGGAAAAAATTATAATAATCCTATCAGGAAAGCGCATCTCACAATACCGCCGACTTGATGGGATTTTTTAATTTAATACACTACACTATGATTTACAAATTTATTGAATTGGGTACTCAAGATACCTATTTAGAATTCTTTTTAACTACAAAAAAAGAAGTAACATTTCAAATTACAAACATCGAAGGATTAACTGAAGATGTAACTCTAACTAAAAATCAAGTATTTGATTTAATCGGCGCTCTTTTATCTATTCAACACAAATTGAAAGGAGGTTCTAATGGATAAGCCAGAAAGAAAACCGATTAGTAAAAAACTGCGTTTTGAAGTTTTTAAAAGAGATTCATTTACTTGCCAATATTGTTCTGCAAAACCTCCGAAAGTTCCTTTAGAAATCGATCATTTAATTCCGGTTTGCAAAAAGGGGACTAATCATATTGATAATTTAGTTACAGCTTGCTTTGATTGCAATAGAGGTAAAGCAGGAAACGAACTTACTTCTATTCCTAAAACTATTTTAGAAAAATCAGAAGGTAAAAGAATTGCATTACAACAGTATAAAGAATATCAAAAAATACTTTCTTTAGAAAAAGAACAAATTGAAAACGATATTAATACAGTAGAAGTGCTATTTAATAATATTTTTAATGATTCATGCTTTAGTAATAAATTCAGAATTTCTGTAAAGACTTTTTTAAAAGAGTTAGATATAGAAGTTGTTTCTGATGCAATGGAAAAGGCTTGTAATAAAATGCGCTATCCTGAAAAGGCGTTAGCTTACTTTTGTGGTATTTGTTGGAATAATATAAAACAAAGATAATGAACGGCTACGAACTTTCAAGAGCGTGGTTCGATTGGTGCTTTGAAAATCCGGAGAAAATAACTCCGAACCACTCAGCAATTTACTTTTTTGCTATTGAACATTGTAACCGTTTAGGATGGCGCGATAAATTCGGCTTCCCTACTCAAATGGCAATGGATGCAATAGGAATAAAGAAGCACCAGACATATACTAAATATCTTAATGATATAGTAGACTGGGGGTTTATTAAAATGGTTCAAAAAAGTAAAAATCAATACTCTGCAAATATAATTAGCTTAGTATGTGCTTTGCCAAAAAACGGTAAAGCACTAGACAAAGCAATAGTAAAGCACGCGGCAAAGCAAATCAATAGCACGGGGCAAAGCAATAGTAGTATAGATAAACAAGAAACTATAGACAATAAACCAACAAAAGAAGAACAATTTATTTTGTTTTGGGATTTGTATAAAAAGAAAGTTGATTTAGATAAATGCAAAGGGAAGTTTTTAAAATTAACTGATGCTGAAATTGAAAAGATACTTGATGTAGTAGAAAATTACGTTAAGTCAACACCCGATAAACAATACCGTAAAAACCCTCAAACGTGGTTAAATGGTAAATGCTGGGAAGACGAAATACAAAACACAGACGAACAAAAGCCGGAAGTTAAAAACAAATTCTTTTACTTATAATGGATTACAGGGACTTTAACATAGACATAAGAAGTAGTAAAACATCGGGAGAGGTGCAAACTACTTGCCCACAATGCTCGCATAACAGAAAAAAGAAAACAGATAAATGCCTTTCAATAAATTTGGATAAAAGTACTTGGTTTTGCCATCACTGTAGTTGGAAAGGCGGTTTAATTAATCATGTTGAAAAAATCGAGTATGTTAAGCCTATTTGGAAAAACAAAACTGAACTTTCTGAAAACGTAGTTAAATGGTTTGAAGGTCGTGGGATTTCACAAAACACGCTAAAGCATTTTAAAATTTCGGAGTCGTTGGAATTTATGCCACAAGTGAATAAAGAAGTAAATACAATTCAGTTTAACTACTTCCGTAACGATGAGTTGGTCAATGTGAAGTACAGAAGCGGTTCTAAGGCATTTAAATTACACAAAGGCTCAGAGTTATTATTTTACAATTTGGATTGCTTAAAAGGCTTTAAAACGGTTTTGATATGTGAGGGCGAAATTGATGCAATGACTTTCTTTGAATGTGGTTTTGAAAATGTTATTTCAGTTCCGAATGGCGCAAACATAAATACAAATAATTTAGTGTACTTAGATAACTGCATAAATGAGTTGGAAGGGGTTGAAACTTTTTACATCGCAACTGATAACGATATTGCAGGGCGTAAATTAAGATATGATTTAGCGGAACGGTTAGGAATTGAAAACTGCAAGTACTTAGAATTTGACGAATACAAAGACGCAAACGATTTATTTCAGCACAAAGGCAGCATTTCAATTAAAAACGCAGTTAACAACGCAAAAGATTTTCCTTTA
>Ga0137430_1000430_pt1 | contig 11989 bp, 10 predicted proteins | sample EasRivERMZT754_2_FD_104651 | JGI IMG/M metagenome (GOLD analysis project Ga0137430, IMG submission 104651) | Soil microbial communities from meander-bound floodplain in the East River, Colorado, USA - East River MetaG ERMZT754_2 | ecosystem: Environmental > Terrestrial > Soil > Floodplain ...
CTCAGGCTTTTTCCGTTGAGGGCAATCGTTTGTCAGCGTCCGTTTGTTCATCCGACGTTACCTCGCTGATCCGTCCGGGCTGGCTAGAACGACCGTGTAACCGTCAGGGTCGCGGAGCCAGCACTCCCAGTGGTTCGGGCCGCCGTCGCCGGACGGCGGATTGCGATGGCGTGGTTTGGCAATCTCAACCTTCATCTCCTGGGCGCGGGCGACCGCCGAATCGAAGTCGTCGAGTTCAAACCAGAGGAGCACGCCGTTTCCATAGGGCTTTGCACTTGGATCACCGATCGGACCGTGGTGATGCTCGACGTCCCATCTGGCGAGTAAAATAGTACGCCAGCTTCAGAATGAGCGCCTGCGGCTTTTCGATGGGAGGGAGAAATGTATCCATAGGCTATGCTTCAACGGAAACATCTGGACGCCTGAAACGGCGCGCACGTCTGCCCACGACGTATGCTAACGACGCGAGGCAGAGAATCATCAACAGCGTTCGCAGCCACGTCGCCGTTGGCACCGAGATCCCGATTCCCGCGCCGACGGCGACGTACGCCGCCATATGGCGCAGCGTCGTTCTTGAGATGACGTTATTCGGACAAGGTTCGGATGATCTTATTGCTGTTGACGACGCGCTCGGCCAGGACCCGCACCATGAATTCGTAAAAATCCGCCGCAACGTCCGGTTCCTTGTCCTTCATGCGTTCGAGTGCCGATGCGGAAAGCCGGTAAACGAGACATTCTTTATTGGTCACGACGGACGCTGTGCGCGGCACACCCAGAAAGAGGCCCAGTTCGCCCACCACCGTTCCGCTGCCTTGGCGACGCAGCCGTTGCGTCCCTCCGTTCACGGATTCCAGAACGGTGGTGACCTCACCCGATTCCAAAAAGTAAAGTGCATCCGCCAAATTGCCCTGCCGGATGAGGTGCTCGCCTTCGGGAACTTTCTGCTCCACCAGATAAGCCATGAAGCGGTTGAGCGAGCCGGGATGAGGCCACGTCTCGCCGAACTGGCTGCGCAGATTCGTCGTCGCCGGATCCCTGGCCAGTTGATCGGTTTCGAGAATTCGCGCCTCGCACCATTCGATGCCGTGGTCCAGGTCGGGGAAAATCCGGTAAGTCGGGGCTTCGTCACGGTCAAAGCCTCCGCGCAGGAGCAATTGACGAATGTGGGGCGGCAAGTGGGAGAGAACGAGAACGAACTGCTGCTTTTCGGCCAATTGCCGGGCCCTGGCCAGACTCAATACTGCCGACGAATCAATCCCGCTCACACGCCGGAAATCCAGGACGACAAAGCTCAGTGCCGGGAGGGTCCGGTTTTCCGCGCGCTGGCGGATGTCATGGAGCAACGTGTTCGCAGTACCAAAGAAAATGAATCCCTGCAACTTGAGCACGTAAACCTGTTGTCCGTGCTCCCGCAACACCCGTTGGTGGGTCAGCGGACGATCCACGTTGCTTTGTTGTTCGGCGCCCGTCAGCACATGCGTGATGACGCCGACCCGGCTGTAATTATGGATAAACAGAAACACCGCCGCCAGGACGCCGAAACCGACTCCTTGCAGATAACCCACGGTTCCGATCACTCCGAGAATGAGCACCACGACAACGTAATCGGCCAGCGGAATCTTGAACCATGCGTCGTACAACCATTCGGCGAGAAAACTCAAACCCAGGAACAACAGCAAACCGCCGGGAACGAAGCCGGGGAGAAATGACAGCGTCGCCGGTCCAAGGAACAATGTCGCGGCACACAGCGCTGCCGCCACGCAACCCGTCCAGCGCGTGCGCGATCCAAGCTCGTAAGCCAGCCGCGACAGGCTCAAGGATTGAAATCCGAGCATGCCTCCGCCCAAACCTGCCGCCATGTTTGCCAGCCCGGCGGCACGCAATTCGCGATTCAAATCAATCTCCTGTTGTACGATCAATTCCAGCCCGCTGGAATTCAGCAGAATGGAAATGATTGCCGTGAGCAGGATGGTGCCCGCCAGTCCCGCCACTCCAGGCAACGACGCCCAATGGACCTGCCGCAGCAGAGAGATGTCCCAAAGCCGCGGATGAAGATCGGATCCGGATTGCAGCGTGGGCAGCCAGCCGCTGGCTCGCGCCTCCACCACGGTGGATCCCGACGCCAGCAAGATGCAGTAAAACATCGCCACCGCGCCGACCAGGACGCCCGGCACCAATATGGGCCGCCTGAAACGTCGCAAAGTCATGAAGAGCACCAGCCCGAGCAAAACACCCGGCAACCATTTCATCAATTGACCATTCTCAAAAAGACGGCCAAGCCCCGCCAGGCTCAACGATTCTCCAGTCATCGCGCGGATGGAACCGACTGCCAGCAGCCAGCCGGAGCCGGCCAGAAAGCCGCCCACCACCGGGTAGGGAATAAAACGGCTGAGGTTTCCAAGTTGATAATGACCGACCACGTAGAGCAACGCGCCCGTAATTACCGAAGTCAACGCAATCGCTGCCAGTATCGTCAAACACTTGGTCTCCGCATTGGCAGTGACGGGAAGCCCGGACGCGATTTGCGCCGCCATGATGGCCAGAATCGGCGCCGTCCGGTCCTGTGGAATTGCAATCGTGCCTGAATAAGAACTGCGCCACGCCATGATGCTGCCAGTCAACACGGCAGTGATGAGCGCCATGCCGATTCCGGCAGTGACACAATAGGAAAGGTTTCCTGCAAAAATGAGTTTGGCAAACGAAAGACAGGCGATGACGGTGAAAACGGCAACGACGCAGCCAACGTACAAACTCGTCATCCAGCGTCGGTAATGCCCGCCATCAGCTGGTTGGACTGTCTGTGTCATCGACAGGTATCTGACTTCAAGGCCAACTTCTCTGTCGATTACGAAACTGTCGCGTTACCAAAATGTAACACGTGTGATAAACGGTGCCTGTGTGGCGACGCTCTTCCGCTCCCTTGTGATGGAAACTCGATGCAGTTGGCCGTGACCAGGTCTCCGCGGAACCTGCCGTGAAATTCGTCGCGCTGCACGTGAGCTCGCTGACTTCCCCGAGGAAGAGTGCGCCGACGGTCGCCGGGCGATCATCATTTTGGTGAAACGGATGCGAGTTATTCGCCAGGACGCTTAAGCGTGGCCGCGCGCGGCTGGTCATTTCACAAAACCGTTACCGCGCCTCCCCTGGTTCGACAAACGTGTCTGGTTTACTGCGCACGAAATCGATCGAGCGCGCGAAATCATCGAGACTCGCTGCCTCGAGGGTTAACAACTCAGGAAATGCACGACGCAATAGAAAGGAATCATCATGCGAAACCCCAAGAGTACCTCAGGCTCGTTCGTTCCCTCGTCGGGACAACTTCTGCTCGCGACGACCATGGCACTCGGCATCCTCGGCGTGCTCAACGATAACAACTTCCCCTTTAGCGTCGGCCGCCACGTAGGCGCCGGCCAGCCGGACGACAACGAATTTATCGTCGTCGAGCTGGATCGGCCGCTGGGAACAACAAGGCGCTGACGCGCGCAGGCGAGGGACCGGGTTTAGGCGTATCGGGCAGCCCGGTCCCTCAAGCTCGCGGCTGTCCGCATCTCCAACCCTGGACATTCAACCAAAAGAAGCCTTATGAAACTCAATTCATCTCTTCCAACGAAGATTCTCTTCGCCAGCGCGCTGGCATTGGCCTCTGCCGTGGGCGCCGCGCCAAAGTTCGTCCTCATCTCCCTCGACGGCGCAACGCCGCGCCTGGTGGACCAATACCTCGCCAGCGGCGCGTTGCCTCCGAATGAAGGTCTCGGCCTGTTGCAAGCCAAGGGCTTCAAGGCCCAAATCAACGAAACCGTCTCGCCGTCGCTTACGGCCGTGGGTCACATTGCCATCGCGACCGGGTCGAAGGCGGCCAAGAACGACGTGGTCGCGAACACCTTTCATCTGGTTGCCAGCCCGTTCAATCTGAACATCAGCGGATTTGGGGGCGCCCATTGGCGGTTATTGTATCGACTGCGGCCCGATGGGCGGACCGGGCGAAACGCCGCTGCCGACTGCGGCGCCGGTTTGGTTGCGCCTGCGCTTCGCAGGCAGGAAGGTGGTAACGGCGACGTGGCCCGGTGGCGACGGCGTGGACGTGCGCGTGCCGGGCGCATCGAACAACGCCGTCGTGCAACCGGCCGCCGAGCGCACGGTGGATTACACGGTTCCGTTCGGCGCGTTCTCCCCGTTGATTGGCGTTCCCGGCAACGGCGCCCAGGGTTTTCAGCTTGGCGGGGCGGACTTCGGTGCAGCTTCGAGCAGCACGTTGGACCAACTCACTGCCGCCGGAAAAACCTCCTTCAGCCCTGTGCTGCAAAAGGCAACGTTCCTGGAAACATTTGTCACCGGCGGCGCGACCAACCGCATCAACGTCGCCGCGCTCGACACGAGCAACGACAGCGTGGTGAACTATGACACGCTGGTTTTCTCGGACGAATCCACGGGCCTCCAGCCCGGACCGTTCGCGCCCCCGCGCACTGGTCCGGCCTATGTGAAGGCCAGTGAAAAGCGCGGCGCAGATTTCTTCATCGAAAACAGCGCCAACAAGGCGGGCTGCGTTTATTACGTGAGCCGGCTCGAACCGGATCTTTCGGTCATCCGCATCTCGCGCACGTCAGCCAACGCGATCCCGCGGAACGCTGCTGTCATCGCCGACGTGGATGACATCAACAACAACGTTGGTTTCTGGGCGCCGCAACCCGACTTCCGCGTCGTCGAGCGCATCAGCCCCGGCTACGGCACGTTCCCGGACATTGAACTCGAGGAGATTTACGCCGACCGCGTGCGCGCGTTCACCGATTATCAGGCGCGGATTGCGTTGCGCGCCCTCAGCCGGGTTCCGGACGCCGATCTCGTCATGATCTATTTCGAGCAACCGGATGGTTCGGGTCACCAGTTCCTCCTGACTGATCCTCGTCAGCCGACGGATTTCACTAACCCGAATTCCATCGGCGCCGGTCAGGACCCCTCCAAAGTCGCGCGCTACGCGAACTACCTGAAAGTCGCTTACCAGACCGCCAACGCCGCCGTGCAGCGCATCATCAACGCGGTGGGCGTGGATGCCAGCGGCAAGCCCAACGCCAACGTCATCGTAACGTCAGACCACGGTTTTGAAATTTTCCACACGGCGGTAAACATGAACGCCCTGTTGGCGGCCAACGGCATTCCCTCGAGCAAAGTGCGCGCGGTCACTTCCGGCCCTGCCGTGAATATCTACGTCAATCTTCAGGGCCGCGAACCGACCGGGACTGTAACGCGCGCCGAATACGTCATGCTCCAGCAACAAATCGTTGGCATCCTTCAGGCCTTCGTGGATACGAATCCCGCCTACACCCTCGGCGCGTCCAGCGTGCCTGTCTTCGACAAGATTTATCCGCGCCCGCTGCCGGCGGACATCAACGACCCGTCCTTTGGCCGTGGCACCAGCGAATTCGTGGGCCAGGACTCAGGCGACGTCTACGCGCTGTTGACTGTCGGCTACAACTTCGATGGCATACAAACCCCGGTCGTCATTCGGCAAGGCGACGCCGCGCCCACACCGCCGGCCGCTCCGATTCTTTCGCTGCCGAACTTCTACGGCGCGCACGGCTACGACCCAACGCTGCCCAATTTGAGCTCGATTCTTTACGCAGCCGGACCGGACATCGGCCAGGGAATCCTGCCGCTGGCGCGCAACGTCGATGTCGCTCCCACCATTTCCGCGATGCTGGGCGTCGAAACACACGCAGGGGTGGACGGGATCGAACTGCCCATCGGCCCGCTCCGCCTGACGAACGTGGTTTCGCGCAAGACGCATGGCCCGGCGGGAACGTTCGATTTGCCGCTGCCCGTCTCGGGTCCGCCTGGTGTCGAAGGCCGCAAAGCGACCGACACTGGTTTTCACCTTCAACAAGCCGCTCACTAATGTGACAGTGATGACCGACCGCGGTGTGGTGAGTGGAGCGCCTTCAGTCGTGGGCCAGCAGATTATTGTCGATCTCGCCAGCGTGCCAAATGCGCAACTCGTCACGCTGAGCCTGACAGGCGTCACCGACGTCTATGGTGGCACGGTTTCGACGACTTTCAGTCTTGGCGTGCTGTGGGGTGACACCGACGGGAATGGCGTTGTTAATGACATTGACCTCGATGCTGTCGTTGCGGCGGCCGATGCCGGCGGCGTCGTCAATGAAACCACATTTCGGCTGGATGTAAATGTGAGTGGCAAGATCAACAACGCCGACATCGTTCAGACGCGCAAACGCCGCACGCAAGCTGAACTGTAACCATCCGCATGGGTTTGATCGATGAGCGCCAACGCGAGTTGCGTGCCGGGGCGCTGGCGCTCGGCTCGCGGTTCTACACCGAGAAGCCCTCGGCTTTCTGCGACCGGCTGGCCGGGTATTGGCGGATTTGGCGCGGCGAAAAAAAGCCAGGCATAGAGGGGGCTGAAACCGCTTTATAAAAATCTCTTTAAAGGTTAAGTGAGATTCGGAATCGTACCATCCGCTGCCAACGCTGCTGCGCCTGCCAAGAGCAGGGCGAAGATGAGAATTCGTGGCGAGCGCCCGTGTCGCATCGAGTTATTGGCCCTGTTCAAGCCACGTTTCGAGCGCTTCGGCGGCGAAACCAAGCGACAGCGCGATGTCGAAATCCAGGCGATGACGGAAGGTCAACGAAACAAGCTGCACCTCGAAAGCATTCAGGGACAATATGGCCACTCTGACGCGATCCTTCTGAAGGGCGGCGCGAGTCAGCTTTAACTGATCCTGGAGATTCTTCGCATCGCTTTTGCGGAGTTCGCCGGTCTCGGCCAGCGCAGTCACATCGGCCAGCAAGCGATCGACTTGTTCCAAAGGCGTCCCGCGCGGATTGAACGAACGCGTATCAACCACACCACCCCCGACGCGCCGCGCGTTACTTTTCCGTGGTCGCTGCAGACGACTGAAGACAAACCCCTCATTTCCCAAACTCCCATCATCGATCCGGACCTCGATTACGAAGGAGACAGCGTACGTGTGTATGTTGTCAGCCCGCCGCCGTGCCTGGATGTGAACAGTGTCGATTGCGGTGGTTTCCTCCATCAGGTGGAAAACGACGATGTCACGCGCGGCCCTCAAATAGTGCCATTCCACCATCTGACGGACCAGAAATCCGCCGAGCTTGCCTTCAACCGTGCGAAGATGCCTACCCGATTGGTCAGGGTAGCCGAGCGGACACCAAATGAGTTAGGTTCAGTTCAGTGTTGCCGTAGTGGAGTTTGCTGAAGATCGGCGCGGTGCTCGCTCAAACTGTGTCCGGTCAAGGCCGCTTCAAACGATAGAATTGGCTCGGAGCGCTGGCACTGTTAGTGGTGACGTATCGGCCTGCGGTGACAACCGGAGCGGGAGTCGTGGTCAGCCAGTCGGCGGCGGGAGCAACATTGGTTGTGTCTTGCAAGGTCCAAAAGCCTTGGTGCAGGGGCCATGAGAGCACAACGTTTGCGCCCTGCCGTTGGATCTCGAGCTGGGGCACGTCGAGATCGTGATAGGCGCGCAGCAGTCCATTCGGATCGCCGACGAGAGTCTCAAAGGGCTGGCCGGGGCCGTGGGCGGAGAATTCAAGTTCGGAGCCGCCGGTTTCCTCATAGTAAACAAGGTTGTATTTGTAGTAGCCCGCGATAGGCGCATGAACCACGACTGCGGTATCGTCTGGGAGTCGCCGGCCGGGAAATTCAGCCACCACCGTGCCGGCGGGACCCATGTGCAAGCGGAAACCTTCGTCGCTGTTGACATTGAGCACCCAGTAGCCTGCCACGAGGAACTGAATGTAACCGGAGGCGTCGATGACGTAGTTATTTTGATCGCCCGTCGTGATGAGGTTGCCGGGGATCAGATGAACGTCGCGGTCATCGAGAAAATGGCCGCCCGGCAGGCCGGAGGCGGAGTCGGCATAATTGATGATGGAGACGCCAATGTCGTAGGCATCGAAGGCGACCCCGGCATTGGTCGCGGCCAGCGCCAGGAGATTTTCCGCGGTAGTGATATTGCTGACGCCGCCAAAGATTGGTGCAGCCTGGCGGAGTTGGACGCGATGCCCCGGAGTCAGCAGGTTCGCGTCAACAGTCGAGGAGACCAGTTCCACCGCTCCGGTGGTGGCAAAGGGCATGTCCATTCCGAAAATAATTCCAGTCGAGTTCGAACCAACTGCACGGTAATGATAGGTTGTGCCCGGAGTCAGGCTGCCAATCGTCGCGCTGAAAGTCACCGTAGACCCACCGCTCCCAATGTCTATAGGAGAGACCGATTGGTCGAAAGCAAGGTTGGTGCTGTATTGAAAGAAAGCGATCGAAGAGAGGCCTCGAGGATTGACCGTCCCATTGAGGGTGGCGCCGAAATGGCTGACGGCCGTTGCCGGCAGCGTGACGACCGCCGGGGCGGCGCCGGTAATGACAAACGTTAAGTCCGAGCCCGTGGTGGTGCCGATCGTGTTCTGCGCCACCGCGCGGAAGTGGTAGGTGCCTGCGGCCAAGCCATTGAGCGTGGCGCTGAACGTGGCGACTCCGCTGGCAGGAATCATATTGGTGAGGCTGAAGTTGCCGTAACTGACGTTGGTGCCGTACTGAAAATAAACAATCGCACTCGCGCCATTACCACTGGCGGAGCCGTTGAGAGTCACGCTGGAACCAACGATGTTATCGGCGGCCAGTGTGGTGACGGTCGGCGGCGGCGCGGCGGCGGTCGTGAACGTCATGTCGCTGCCGTAGTTGGTGCCCGCGCTGCTGCTGGCGCAGAGGCGATAGTGGTAGGTGGTTGACGCCATCAGATTCACCGTGGCGCTGAACGAAACCAGATTGACCCCGCCGCCGATGCTGATCGACGCCGATACCGAGCCGTAGTTCGTCGTGGTGCCGAACTGGAAGAAGACGCTGGTGGGGGTGCCGTTCGGATTGGACTGGCCACGGAGCCGGGCGCCGCTGCTCGTCACGTTGTCGGCAGCGAGCGTCACCGCGGTCGGAGGCGTATTGGGTTGGGCAGACGTGGAAGTCACGCTGTTGGCCGGGTTGGACGTGGCGACTGGCGATTCTGCGGCCCACGTTTGTAACGCGACATCGCTCAAAGCGAGAACTCCAATCAAGACCGGACACCATCGATTTGTCATGATAATAAGTTGTAAGGTAATCTCCCAGGGCGGCTATGCGGCTCTCTCGACAGTCGCGTTGTGATAGGAGCTATGCATCTTTCTAGAAAAGAAGCCGTGGGATGTCGAGCATATTCGTGGTCTCCTTCCGTGGTTACACATCTGATGCAGTTTATCGGGTTCGCCGTTCAGAGGCTTTGGAACGGCGTTCGGGTAAGAGCAACATCGCCACTTGTCGGGTCAAAGTCCATCTGCCGCCTTATCTCCGAGAGGACTTCAGGGGTGCCGCTACATTCCGTCGCGTGCGTGCCAGTGGCCGCGCGCAAGCAGAAAGCCGGCGCTGGAATCTTAATTCCAGCGCCAACGCTATTGAGACTGTTTCCCTGCTGGCAAGGTCGAAAAAGGAACAGGCGCCGGCCACAGCCAGCGCCCGTCCGAAGTCAAACGATCGAAAACATGTCCGGGGGCTAATCCCCATCACCGTCGGCATCATTACTCCTGGTCGTCATCATCACGCTCATCGGCGTCCTACACTCTGCGCCTTCTCGCACAGCCTGCGGCGCCCAGGCGAGGCGTTCGGCGTGCGGGTTGATGGAGTTGTCGCTCAAGGTGCCTCCATTCGCAGCCGGAAGAATCGCTGAGCAGCGCTACTGTTCGGCAGGTTCACCCTCTTCCAAGTGCCCTCGCCTTGTGGTGCGCTGTTGACGGATGACCAGACGGCGAGACGCTCCAGATGGAGCGTGCTCTCCACGACCACTCCCGTCAGCGACGCGGGCCAGGAGATTTCAACCTCGTTCGTCAGCGCGCGAATTCGCAGTTGCGGCAACGGCGTGACGAGCAGTTCGGTCGCAAGCTGGCCCGAGTAAATCGTCAGACCTCCCGCGTTGGTCAGATAGGTCCAGCCGCCGGGCACAAGGTCGCCGGCTTGCACGTCGGAGGGACCGCTGGTCGGCGCAGTCGGGACGAACAGTTCGCCATTGTCCCAGACAAAGGTGCTCGCGGCGAAACCGACGAGGTAGGTGTGATCGGCGCGCAGCGTGACGGGCGTGTTGGTCAGGCAGAAGCGCAGGTAGTAGGCGGGACGCCCTCCCCGCGTGGTCGCGTCGCGCGTCGAAGTGCTGCCGCCGGTTGGGGCGTTGAAGAAGACGGTGGCAACATCGCCGGTCGTTGGCGAGGTGATGAAGGCTGGCAAGCTGCTCCAGATGCCAACGCGAAAATCGAAGTTTGACCAGTCGAAGTGCTGGCCGTTCTCGCCCAACCAAACGACCACGACGCCATAATCCACCGGCACGACATCGAACTCGGGCGTGTAGAAGCTGGCGAGCGTGGCGAAGTCGCCAGCAGCGGGGTCGGTGTCGATGGTAGCGGTGAAGCCAGTGCTGTAATTGGTCCAGCCATGGATGATGCGGGAAAAGTTAACGATGGCCGAACTGTTCGTTTCACTCGCGCGAGCCGAAAAGCTCGTTTGAGTGCAAACGATGAGCACGAGAGCAAGGAGCAGGCGGTTCATGGCAGATTCGTGTGTGAGATTTGAAAAATTGCTTCTCATAAGGCGGTGGCCGGGAGAAAGGTCGAAGGCCGGCCACCGCCCCCGTTTTGTGCCGTGGTTCCTCCGGACGTGAGTCGGCGTCCAGAGGATGTGCGATGCTTGCGAGGTGAATCACGGCTGAGTTCTTTCGCTTAGAGTTCCGCTGAAGGCCGGCGATTGGAGCCGACGGTTGATACGATCCCGCTGTCAATTCTCGAACTGGTCCCGTCACCGTAGAGGAGTCCCTCGCCAGTTCCGTGGCCGGTCATTCCCGCAAAGCGCCCGGTGCCGCCGACGTCTTCCCAGGTTGAGTGAACTGCATAAGGGGGAGGGAGGGGGGCGCCAACTGCGTCGAGCGGCACGATCACTACCCCTTCGGATGTAAAGTCCCACGAGTCACCGTTGGCTTCGGTGAAGGTGCCGGTTACCGTAAAGTGGGTCTGGAACGTGTGGGTTCCCGGGTCATATTGTCCGGGCTCAGCATGGATCTGCTGCAGGCCAGTGTATCGGCCCGACATCGTGCTCACTCCGACTTCCCCAAGGATGATATCCTGCGAACCGTTAGTATGTAGAATACTTGAGATAGTGTAGGCGCTCGATGTCGCTCTGTATGGAACGTTGTCTTTCGCGGATGCCGTCCATGCGATGAGTGAAATGGCGATCGCGGAAAGTGCCGCGGCCCATTTGACGCTGCGCGACACGGATTTGGGATTGTTAGCTTTCATTTGTTTTTGTTTTTTGCTTTTTGGTTTGTCTGACGATCTAACTGCCCAGCAGTCTCGTCACCCTACCCATACGGATTTGCCGCCCGAATCACGTCAGAGTTTCTGAAAAATCCTTTTGACGGGGCTTTTGGACTGCGCCAGTCCCTCCGCCTCCGCGGCGCGCCATAGCGCCGCTTCGGCGCGACGGCGGCTGGTGCTTTGGCCGTGGGCGTGAGATGAGACCAAGCGAAACCTTGCTCCTAGCTCCCCACGCTCCGGGGAAAAGCGGTAGAGGACTCTTTGCATTACCCACAACTTTGCGCGGAATCCCGAAGGGATTGCGTCTTTCAGCCCAGGGTTGCGAGGCACGAGCTACCCTGGGTCTGGGGCCACGGAAGGGTTCAACCCCAACGGGGTTGTGTCCGGCACGCCGCGACAACGACGCAACCCCGTCGGGGTTGAAACCCTTGCCCTGCGGTTTTCCCAGGGTAGCTCGTGCCTCGCAACCCTGGGCTTTGAGCCGGAATCCCGTTGGGATTCCACCCGCGTCGCCTGAAAGTTGTGGGTAATAAAAAGAGAGGCTGCTGCAGTCCAAGACGCTGCACGAGTATTCAGCCGAAGACATGCTTTTACCTGACGTGATTTCCCGGTCTATTACGCATGACAGAGGAACAAC
>Ga0137430_1000431_pt1 | contig 11987 bp, 14 predicted proteins | sample EasRivERMZT754_2_FD_104651 | JGI IMG/M metagenome (GOLD analysis project Ga0137430, IMG submission 104651) | Soil microbial communities from meander-bound floodplain in the East River, Colorado, USA - East River MetaG ERMZT754_2 | ecosystem: Environmental > Terrestrial > Soil > Floodplain ...
ATTCTTGGAACTTTCGAGAAACTTTCTTACAACCTCTTTTATTAAGTTCTTCATATTCACCCCGAATGATTATGAAAGTAAATGATGTAATTATCTTGCTAAATAACTTTCTACTTTTTTGAAGTGAGAGGCAGTTTTAATCAAACGTCTCTTTGCAGGCTGATCCTTTTTGTTTGTTTCAAGATGTCTTTTAAGATTTTCTAATCTCTTCTTTACATTTATTGAATCTGCATCATTCTTTCCTATTACCTCAGAAATCTTCATTCCAAATTCTTTTCTGAAGTTCTTTACTCCATGTTTTTCTTTTAGAGCAAGACCTATCTTTTCGGATGTAATCCCTTCCTTGTACATATCAGTTACAAGCTTCTCTACTTCCTTCTTTGTCAGTTTTTGGGTGACCATGGATAATAAACCAGAAAGAGTGTATTTAAAGTTTATTGTTGGGAATTTTAACAGAAAAATTATAGCCCCGCCCGGATTCGAACCGGGGTCTCAGGCTTCAAAGGCCTGCATCTTTGACCAACTGGACGACAGGGCTGTCAGTATCTAACTTCGAGATGCCTTAGATTTTTAAACCTTGAGATTGAGATTCAATGTCTGTATCTTCCTCTTGCTTCTACTTTTCCGAGTTGTTCAAGAGTTTTTTGAAAGAACTTACTTTCCTTGTATCCTTCAAGGAAGGACCTCCATAATTCTTCATGGTTTTTGAAGTGCTTGGCTTCTAAGGCTTGCTTGATGAGGTGAATATCTACGGCTCTATCTTCTAGTCTTTCAGAGTAGAATCCAAGACCGAAGTCAATGAACCATATTTTATCATCCTTTGTAAGAAGAATATTGCTTGTTGTCAAATCGCCATGAATTATGTTGTTATCATGGAGCTTTGCAACTGCTCTTCCAATTTCCTTGCATATTTTCTTTGAATCCTTTCTTGAACTTAGAATGTCTGCGAGTTTCTCTCCTGGGATGTGCTCGAGAGTAATTGTGTGACTACCTTCTGAAACTTCAATTAATCTTGGAACATTCACATGCTTTGCTGCTCTTTCAAGGAGTTTTGCCTCTCCCCTTGTTCTTAATTTTCTGAGCTTTTCATCAATGTGGCTGACTCTATATGATTTCTTGAGTCTTGTCTTTGTTACACTCTTGTCCTTGTGCAAATGGACTATTGCTTCTGCGCCATGACCAATTATTTTACTTGCCATTATACTTTACTGGATATGTTTTTTATAAACTTAGCTGATTGATATTTCAGAATCCCTTGCTAAGAAGATAACCTCTTAATCTATCAATTATTCTCGTACCAGACTTGTTGAGGTCAATGAGATTTACGTGGAGAATTTCAATCATGTTTTCATTTTTCTTGCTCTTCATCTTTTCAAAACAGAAGAATATCTTCTTTTCAATACTCACAAATTCTCTCACCATGCGACTTATTGGACTTATGTTTAGATAGAGTGGAGAGCTGTTAATCTCAAACTTTTTTCTTTCCTTCTTCATAATCTTTATTATTTTATTTACATTCTTCTTTTCTTCAGCTGCCTTTATTGAATTCTTGTAAAGTTTTGTATTTTTCTCAATGCATTCAACTATATTCTCAAAGTAAACCATTTTCTTCTTGAATATTATATCTTTTCTTGCGGTATCTCTTGCTATTTTCTGGTTTACATAGTTGCTTATTATCGCACCTATTACCACTCCAGTCATACCAATCATGGTGCTTATAAAAATCGACTCTATCTCTGCCATCTAACAGTGGGTTGATTAATAATTAAAAAGATTTGTGTGTTAAAATATATTGTCAGAATTTACCTAAACTTCATCTTTTATAAGTCAAATTTACTCAGTTACTATCTGAACTTCATCTTTTATAAGTCAAATTTAGCTTATTCTTATCGGAACTTCATTTTCTTCCCAAACTTCTTAGCTATCTTCTGCATCTGCTTCTGAGAGAGATTCATATTTCCAGACTCTAAATCTCCCATTCCGCCCTTTGAGAATTCCTTGATGAGCTGGTATTGCTTGATTAACGCCTTTACATCGGATACTGCTGCTCCAGAACCTCTTGCTATTCTTGCTATTCTATCCTTCTGTTTTTCAAGAACTTCTGGATTTTCTATTTCTTCAGGAGTCATTGAGTCAATTATGTTCTTCCACTTCTTTACTTTGTCTTCCTGCTTTCCGAGCATCTCTTCAGGTATCTTTGCCTTTCCAAGACCTGGAATTAATGAGGTAAGTTTGGATAGAGAACCCATATTGTTCATTGCTTTAATTTGATTGTATAGGTCGAGCATGTTGAATTTTCCTTCTTCGAGACGTTTCATGCTATTCTTTTGAGAATCTTCATCAACTACACTTCTGACTCTTTCGAGGAGAGCCTCTAAATCTCCCATTCCAAGAATTCTTGATACAAAGTTTTCAGGGTTGAATACTTCAATGTCGTTGACTTTTTCTCCAGTGGTTATGAAGTAGACTGGAGTCTTTGTTTCAGAGCATGCGCTTAGAGCTCCGCCACCCTTTGCGGAAGAATCCATTCTTGTTATTATGACTCCTGAAATATTGAGTGCTTTCTTGAACTCCTGAGCCTGTCTCTTCACTATCTGTCCTATGTCTGCAGGAATTACAAGAATTGTCTGAGTTGGTTTTATTTCCTTGTCAATTTTTTTAAGTTCTTTAATGAGGTCTTCATCTAGGTCGTGTCTTCCAGCAGTATCAATGAACACTAATTCATATTTTTCAAGCTCTTCTTTATTCTTCTTGTAGATTTTTATTGGGTCTTTTTCATTCTTGTCAATGAATACCTTTACTTTTGAAGATGCGCCAAGCTGTTCAAGCTGTTCTGCCGCAGCAGGCCTGTGAACGTCCAAACCAAGAACTGCCGTCTTTAGTCCTCTCTTTGAATAGTAATATGCAAGTTTGTTGACCGTAGTGGTTTTTCCTGAACCATAGAGTCCAATGAGCATTATCCTGTTTCCCTTTTTCTCGAGATGAAGTTCTTTCTTCTCTCCTCCAACTATCTCCAATATTCTGTCATGGAGAATCTTGATTATTTGTTCTTTCTTTTCTACTCCCTTGAGATTCTCTGAAGCTGCCTTTCTAAGTTCATCGCTTATCTGCTTTACGAGAGTTATGTTTACGTCTGATTCAATGAGTGCTCTCTGAAGGTCTTTCACAATTGAATCGATGAGTTGCTTGTCTACAAAGATGGCTGAAGCTATCTTGTCCATTCCTTTCTTGAGCGCATCCCCGAGCTTTTCAAGCATGGAAAGTGAAGCCTGGATAGGATTAATAAAGTTGTGGTTTCTGAGAATTTGATGGCTGTTGAGAGTGCAGGATTGTTGATGTACAGAATAATTAATGGGAAAATAGAGGTGTTTCTTGCTCATCCTGGAGGACCTTACTTCTACAATAAGGGTGATGGCTTCTGGGGAATTCCAAAGGGAGAAGTTAAGGAGGGAGAGGAGTTGTTAGAATCTGCAATAAGAGAGTTTGAAGAAGAGACTGGTTTGAAAGTGAATAAGAAATCAAAGTTTATTGAGCTGGGGACTGTAAAGATGAGGTCTGGAAAGATAGTTCATGCATGGGGCTTTGAGGGAGATAGGAATGCGAGGAAAGTTGAGAGCAATCTCTTCGAGATGGAGTGGCCTCCAAAGTCTGGAAAAACACAGGAATTTCCCGAAGTGGATAGAGCTGAATTCTTTGGAATTGATGAAGCAAAGAAGAAGATGAATGCGAGGCAGATTGAATTTGTTCTTCGGTTGATTGAAAAGTTAGAATTATAATCCCAGAGCTTCAAGAATTGTACTCTTGTCGAATTTTTCAAAGTGGCCATATTCCTGACCTGTTCCAAGATAGAATATTGGTTTTCCTGTAACCTTGCTCACTGATATTGCTGTTCCACCCTTTTCATCAATGTCTGCCTTTGTTAGAATTATTCCATCGATGTTGACTGATTCATTGAAGATTCTTGCTTGTTCTGTTGCGTCATTTCCAGTAATACTTTCTCCTACAAATATTTTGAAGTCAGGATTTGCTACTCTTACTATCTTGGATATTTCCTCCATGAGGTTTTGCTTAGTATGCATTCTTCCTGCAGTATCAATTAGAACGACCTTTATTTTCTTTGCATGAGCATATTTAATCGCATCAAATGCAACTGCTGCAGGGTCAGAGCCGTAAGTCTGTTTGATTATACTCACTCCAAGTTTGCTTCCATGAATCGCGAGTTGTTCAATGCTGGCTGCCCTGAATGTGTCTGCGGCTGCGAAGATGCAGGAAATATTATTTTTCTTCAGAAGATTTGCCATCTTTGCTAGAGATGTAGTCTTTCCAGAGCCATTAATTCCACAGAAGAGGATTACTACAGTTGAAGGAGATTTCTTAATGTATTCAATCATGTCCACCTTTGGTTCAATGAGGAGACTCGATATCGTTTCTTTGAGAGCTTCCCTCATCTTTGATTCTATTTCTGATTTCTTGAATTCCCTTCCAAGTATTTTCCCCTTCATTGTTTCCTTTATTGAATCGACAGCAAGCATTGCGACATTATTCTCTAGAAGAATCATTTCCAATTCGTCAAAGTGAGTATCGAAATAATCTTGAGTTACTTTTTGAGATGTGAATGCAGATTTGAGCTTGCTGAAGAATCCTCGTTTTTCTTCCTTTTTCTCTTCAACTAATTCAGCTGCCTTTTTTTCTTCTAATTTTTCCTCTTCTTCTGCAAGACCTTCCTCAAGTTCGTCAATGACTTCCCCTCTTAATTTTCCTGATGCCTTGGATTTTACCTTTTTCTTGAATGTAACGTCTGCTTTCTTTGAAGATTTTTTCTTAACTGCTTCCTCCTTTTCTTCAATATCTTTCACAAGCTCTTTTTCTGTTTTCTTTTCAGTCTTATCCTCTTTAGCGGTACTTCCGAGCCAGCCAGCCAACTTCTTTTTTAATGAATCAAACATAGTTTCAATGAATGATTTTTGTTTATAAAGATTTATGTTTGATTGACATTTTTATCTATTCAAAAGTATTATATATCTGAATATTATTCTAAGGGGATGAGAGGTGTCTTCATTATTCTTGATGGGCTTGGTGACAGAGCATGCAGACTTCTCAATGGGCTAACTCCACTTCAGGCTGCTAAGACTCCCAATCTTGATTGGTTTGCAGAGAGGAGTAGACTTGGTTTGCATTTTCATCCTGAAAAAGAAATTCCACAATCAGACAAGGCCACTCTTTCAATTCTAGGAAATGAAACAATGGAAATAAGAAGGGGGGTTATTGAGGCGGTTGGTGCAGGAGTTAAGATGAGTGAGGGAAATGTTGCATTCAGGGCGGACTTTGCAAGCATTGATTTTAAGAGTGGAAGAATAATTGATAGGAGAGTCGGAAGAACTCTAAATACTCATGAGGGAAGGGAGCTTGCAGACGCTATTAATCGGGATGTGAAGATGCCATTCAAATTTATTTTCAAGTCAACAGTGCAACATCGTGGAGTTCTTGTTTTCTTAGGAGATTTATCTGGAAATATCTCCGATACTGACCCTGAATATACTTCTGGAGGTGACTTTGCATTGCCTGCGCATTCAACAGACCATCTTCCCCTCTCAACACATACTGCCCATCTGACAAATCATTTTCTAAAACTTTGTTCAAATGTTTTAAGAAATCACAGAGTTAACAAAGAAAGAATTAAGAGAGGACTCCTTCCTGCAAATGCTCTCTTATTGAGGGGGGCTGGAAATTCAACACCCCCTCTTAAAAAGTATGATGGATGGATTTCAGTAAATTACATGCCCGTTGAAAGGGGAATTGCAATTCTTTCGGGAATGAAGACACTATCCTTCAAGTATCCTGATTTCTATGGGCTGGATGTATACAAGAATCTCCATGAGGGTTTGAAACAGGCATGCAGTTTTTCTGCGAAGATTCTTGAAGAAAATAAGAGGAATCCATTCTTCTACATTCATATTAAAGAGACTGATATTCCTGGGCATGACGGAGACCCATATGAAAAGAAGAAAATGATTGAGGAAGTTGATGAATTATTAATTTCAAGACTTAGGAAGATGGCAGAACATCAAAATTTCAGAATTCTTCTTACTGGAGACCATGCAACACCATGTGAGGATAAGGGTCATTCGAGAGACCCTGTTCCTTTCTTGTTCTATAATAAGAGTGATGAGAGATTGAAGAAGGGACAGAGATTCAATGAGATTTCTTGCAGTAAGAATTCAAAATCAGGAATTGAAAGTGTTAAACTTCTAAGGGCCCTTAACTTCTATTAATCTCGGATAAATTTTTAGCACAATAATGATTAAAAAAGGTTTTTTCATTTAATTCCTATGATAACTTATAATGACTTATATGAAGCTCTTAGAAAAGAGAGATATTCTGAACAGCTCCAGCCCCTTACTAAGAAATTTCTAAAGGATGTTGCAGAATATTTTCAGGAAAAGAAAGTTGCTTCAGACAAAGATGATAATCTTTTTTCAGAAGCTATAATGAAGAGCAAGAAGCAGTTTGAAAATGCTATTTCAATGTTTAGAGAATTAATGCTTAGAAGGAAGAAGAAGATACTCAATCTCGTATTCATTGCTGCCGAAACAGGATTGAGCAAGAGAGATTTTGAGAATATGCTTTCATTTGAGAAGAGCCTCTTTGAAAGCATCATAACTTCTGTAGAGATTTCTGACAGGGAACTCAATCAAACTATGAAGGGTGATTTGGAGGGGAGTGCGGACGATAAGCCTCTGAACATTCTAATTGTATTCAAGGAAAATGTAGAGGAATTTCTTGACTTGGAAGGAAATAGAGCAGGTCCATTTGAGAAGGGAGAAATTGTAAGCATTAATTCTGATATCGCAAAGATTCTCGTTACAAGCAGTAGGGCGGACTATGTTGAAGGAAATTTAGATGAAGGAAATTAAACTCTCAACTCGCCTCGAGTCCAACTTCTCAATAGAAATATTATTGCTCGATTTCTATCGGGAAGACCGCCCTTTCTTACAAAACTTTTTTTAATTGCCACTTCATCAATTATTTTATCTGGATTCTTATTTACAACTTCAATTTGTAGGAAGTCTCTCAATGATTTTTCATTTTTTAATTGGCACATCTCAATGAGTTTGTGTGCTACGAATTCAGGATTTGGAAGTCTTTCAGGGTCCTTTGCTCCAAGGAGACCTTCTTGTATGAAGTCTGCACCACTGAGCGGAATTACTCCTGGGCTGTCCATTATTACCGCATTTTCTCCGAATCTTATCCATTGAACTCCATGAGTTGTTCCTGCCCTCTTTGAAACTCTTGCTGAACGACGATGAGTGAGTTTGTTTATGAGACTTGATTTTCCAGTATTTGGATATCCTACAATTCCAATCCTTAATTTTTCGAATTCATTAGTAACTTTTGTGAAATCCTTAAAAATAAGGGCTTTTAGTTTTTTTAAGTCCACATCGCTCTTTGATGAAACATAGACACATTCCCCTACTTTCTTTAATTCATCGCTTTCCCTTTCAAGAGTACCCTCTGAAACTAGGTCTGCTTTATTCATTACAAATATTAATCTCTTCTTATTTTCCAGAACTATTGCTTCTATTTCCCCATTCCTTGAAAATTCAGGCATTCTTGCATCGAGAACTTCAATTATAATGTCGCATTCTCTTACTATTTTTCTTATTACTTCCCAGTATCCAAGAATCTCTCTGGCGATTGGCGAACCTTTATAGCCTTCCTGCGGACGTGTTGTCGGGTGATACATAGTATTAATTCAATAGAATCAGTATTTATAGGTTTAGAAAGAGTTATTTCTTCTTTCCTTTTTCAATTCTCTTGTAGCCGAGCCATATTACAAGTGCAAGTTCAACACCTAGGAGAATTACTCTCATTATCTTGCTCAAGTCACCGAATATTCTTATTGTAGCATAAATTATTGTTAAGATTCCACCTAGAATGAATCCTGAGCCGATTGCATCCAGAGTGAGATAAATTCCAATAATTATTAGGATTAAACTTATTGGTATGAGTATGAAGAAGAGATTTCTGCTGAATGCCTTGTTTGCGTTTTCAAATTCAACGCTACATGTTTCGCAGTATGCCTCATATGCACAGCCATTTGAATCCGATCTGTAAGATATGTAGCCCTTGCTTTCCATGCATGATTTTTCGAGTTCTATTGAAGGTCTGAATGCTGGACAAGTAATGTTATTGTATCCGATGTATTTTTCTCCTATTGCAGCAGGATACATGTTATTGTTATTGCAGAACTCGTCGTATTTAGGGGATGAATAGACTGCGTCTACTAAGAATCCAACAAAGAGTGCAAGGAGAACTCCCACAAGAATCGTGAGTGCTATCTTCTTTATGTCTGCCATTTTGATTATTGATTGCTCCTTTTAATTAGTCAGCAACTAGATAGTTGTCTGCCATAGTATGAGATGTAATTTAGGGTTTAAAAATGTGTTCAAATCCGAACACTTCAAGCCTCTAGAGGGATTTGAACCCCCGACCCCTAGTTTACAAAACTAGTGCTCTACCACTGAGCTATAGAGGCGTAAAAATTAGAGACAGAATGTGCTTTTAAAAGTTGCTTATTTTGAAATTACTCTTCTTTCTTATTTTCAGTTTCAATATGCCTTATTTCACAAAGTGCTAGAGGATAGACTTTCTTTAGGCGTGCAAGCATTGGCTTCTGAATTTTGTTGCTTACAACATCTCCAAATATTTCTTCTGAAGGCTTGTCCTTGGCATATTCATCAAGAAATTCTTTTGTAGCAATTCTTAGACCGTTTCTTATTGACCTTGAGACTTTTCTTCTTGCGATGAGGAATGGTTTTATTCTTAGAATACCATCTGTTGTTTTTACTAAGAATGAATCTTCAATGTAACTTGTTCTCTTTCTGATTATTCTTCTTATGAAGTATGGTAGGAGTCTCAACATTCTTGGACTTGCAACTGCCTTTCCGTTTTCTACCTTTACTATGAAGCTTGCTTCTACTCCCTTTCCTCTGAAGATTCTTGTTAAATCCAACTTGATATTCCTTCCGTTGAGGCTTTCTAAATCAAAAGAATATAGCCCCGCTGATTCTCCAGTTAGAGGAACTTCAACATCGAAAAACTTTTTCTTTTGTACTGCCATATTGTTTTATTATTAAATTATTTTTATTGCTCCATTACTATCTTGCTTACCCTTCTGCTTCTTGCTATTTTTGATTTCTTACATACTCCGCAGGTATACATGATTACTAATCTCTTTGTTGCCTTTGTCTTTCTCTTCCAAGAACCCACAGCAGGCTTACTTCCCCATTTTCCCTTGTTCCCATATCCAACTCCCCTTCCTCTCATTTTAGCACGAGTCATTGAACCTCTCTTAAGACTTCCTCTCTTGTGTCCTGTGCTTACTAATGAGATTTTCTGCTCTGTCTGCTTGTGGCAAAATGGGCAGAGTCTGTTTACTTTCTTTGGGAGTTTCATATAGGAACCTTCATTTTTTGGTTTATAAATGTAATGGTTTTTTGGTGATTTTTGATTACTTTGGAGTGTGAAAAGTTTAATAAGCTGAAAATTTTACAAGATTGTGAGAAGGACCCATAGTCTAGTGGTTACGACGCTTCCTTGACGTGGAAGAGATCGGCAGTTCAATTCTGCCTGGGTCCATCCAGTATTCAAATTATCTATAGATATAAATATAGCAAGACATTATTTTGGAAGATGCGTGGCCTCAATGGAAGAAGGGTAGCAATTTATGATGGGGAAGTTCTTGACCCCCTTGATGAGAATATAAGTCATTTTGTTATTGATTCTTCAGGAAGACTTCCATCTGTTGTCAGTGCAGTCTATCTAGGTTCTGATTTCTTGCAGATTTCTCTACCTCCAGGTTACTTTCTGTGGGATTCTCTCCAGGCAAGGAAAGAATGGTCTTTTGAAAAGATTGAAGGGCCGGAAGTTTTTTGGAAGAGTACCCTTGAAGATATGGAAAGGATGTTTAGAGAATCTAGGGGTTTGTCTTGTAAAGTCAGAGTGGCTTCATAGCACTTAATCTGAAGGTTTATATATGATATTTTCCTCGTTTCTTGATGCTGATTAGGGGTGTAAATAAAAGGGGGCAGATCACTATTTTTATCATAGTTGCTCTTGTATTGGTTGCAGGGATTGGAGTCTATCTATTTGTCACAAAGGGTGGAACTTCAACCAATATCCCCTCCGAATTTCAGCCAGTTGAAAATTATTATTTGAGTTGCATTAGCGAACTTGGAAGTGAGGGGATAGGTTTTTTGGAAAGCACTGGAGGATTTATTGAGCTCCCTGAATTTGTTAGAGGAAGTCCAATGGCTCCCCTTTCTTCACAACTTAATTTTTTTGGAAATAATCTTCCTTATTGGTTTTATTCCTCAGATGGAAAAATAGTTTCACAGGCCCCTACAAAGAATTCAATGGAAGAGCAGCTTGGAAGATTCATCGAGGAAAGACTTGACCGATGTGACTTTGCAGATTATTCTAGTCAGGGATATGAAATCGACAGGAGCAATCCTTCTGCAGATGTCTCAATCAATGATAGAGAAGTGGTTGTTAATCTTCGGGAAAATACAGTCTATACTTACCAATCTCTTACATCCAATGTAAATTCGCACAATGTTAAAATTAACAGCGATTTAGGCAAGATGTATTCTAAGGCAATAGAGATATTCAACAATGAACTTCAGGAAATGTTCCTTGAAAATTATACTCTCGATGTTTTGAGACTCTACACTCCTGTGGATGGAGTCGAGATATCTTGTGCTCCAAAGGTGTGGAGAACTTCTGAAATATTCGACGATATGAGTAAGGCACTTGAAGCGAATGTCCCTCAGATAAGATTAATGGACTTAAATTATAATCCTACTGACAAGAATTCAAAATATTTCACAAGAGATATTGCAAGCGATGGGCTCAATGTTTACTTTAGGTATTCTCCAGATTGGTTTACAAGCATGGAAATTCAACCTTCTGATGGGGGATTGCTGACTGCACAGCCTGTTGGAAATCAGGAAGGGCTTGGAGTTCTCGGATTCTGTTATGTACCTTATCACTTCGTCTATAGTGTAGACTATCCTGTAATGGTTCAAATATTGAGTGGAACTAATAGTGGTGCGGAAGTATTCCAATATCCTATGCAAGTCATGATAAGGGGAAACAGACCAAGACAGGCAGTCGATGCAGTCTATGAAGGGCTTGAAAATACCGTATGCAAGTATCCTATTAAGAGTATTGAAGTCAGCACTTATGATTCTGAAACTCTGAGTCCTGTTGAAGCGCAAATTGAATTCAAGTGTCTGAGTGAGGGATGCAATCTCGGAGAAACAAAGATTGATTCAAATGGTGGCGCTTCTGCAACTCTGAGGGCGCCTCAATGTGTAAATGGATTCCTTACAGCTCATGCTGAAGGATATGAAAATGAAGCTTATCAGATTTCAACTAACTCTGAAAATTCTGCAAGTATCCTTCTTGACAGGTTGTATGAATTCAATGTCGATGCGAAGTTTGCCGACGGAAATTCAATACCTTCTGATGCGAGGACATTTATTTATTTCATTCCTGAAGATTCAGAGAAGAGTATCAAGACTGTAGTGTGGCCTGAACAGAAGAGTGTCAAACTTTCAGAAGGTAATTACAATATCACTGCTTCAATATTTGAGAATAGCAGTCTCAATCTCCCATCAACCACGCAGAGGAAGTGCTTCCAAGTTCCAAGACCTGGATTTGCAGGTGTATTCGGACTTACAAAGGAAGAATGTTATAATGTTCTCATTCCAGGGCAGAAAGTAGACTACGCTCTCGCAGGTGGGGGAAGTTCCAGTTATTACATGACTCAATCACAACTGAGGGCTGCACAGAGAATTGAAATTTCAATACCTAAGATTGCTGCGCCAAGAAATATTGAATCATTGCAGAATGCATATAATATTGTTGACTCTAAAAAATTGGTGGTGAGTTTGATATGAGCAAGAATAATATTGCGATCATGA
>Ga0137430_1000436_pt1 | contig 11956 bp, 11 predicted proteins | sample EasRivERMZT754_2_FD_104651 | JGI IMG/M metagenome (GOLD analysis project Ga0137430, IMG submission 104651) | Soil microbial communities from meander-bound floodplain in the East River, Colorado, USA - East River MetaG ERMZT754_2 | ecosystem: Environmental > Terrestrial > Soil > Floodplain ...
ATGCGGCCATGCCGTCATTGCGCGTGGTGACGTTGCCGCGCCGCTCGATCATGTTCAGAATCGCAAGGCCGTCGTCCACGTTTCCGCCGGGAGAGTTTATGCCGATGATGAGGTGTGCTTTCGGGTCAATCTCCTTGAGCTTTTCCGCAACGCGTTTGGCGACGATGCGGCTGTTATCGCCTGCGAGCATAAGGGCGGAGCCGAGCACGCATTCGTCGCCGTTGTAAGTGCTGGCCCCCGTGCGCACGGCCTTGCCGATGGCGACCTCGGCCACATCGTGAACGTGCAGAGGCGTGGCACGTCCGCCGAAGCGCAGCGGGATACCTGCAATCTCCTGCACGGTCTGCACGCGGCCTGCCGCGCGCACCGTCACCGTTTCACCGCCGAGCTGAATGATGCCGCCTCCGGCATTCTCGACGTTCTCACCAATGACTTCGGCCAGTTCGCCAAAGGACAGGCCCACGCTCTTCAGTTTGTCCGGGTCGGGCTGGACAACGATTTGCCGTTCGTAACCGCCCGATGCATTCACTTCCGCCAGCCCCGGTGTAGAACGCAAACGCGGCTTAATGACGTAATCGTGAATCAGCTTCAGCTCCATTAACTCTGCTTCGCGGGTGGCGGGTTTGTTTGTTGCGTCAGGCGAGTATTCGACTACGTAGTAGTAAATCTCGCCAAGACCGGTGGAGATGGGCGCGAGCTTGGGCGTGAGACCGGACGGGATGGTATCGAGTGCCGCTTGCAGCCGCTCGCTGACCAACTGGCGGACTCGATAAATATCCGTGCCTTCCTCGAAAACGAGTGTGACTTGCGAGAGGCCGAACTTGGAGAGCGAGCGCAGTTCGGTCAGGCCTGGGATGCCGGCCATCTCATTTTCGATGGGGAAGGTGACGAGTTTTTCGATCTCTTCGGGCGCGAGAGCAGGCACCGCGGTGTTGACCTGTACCTGGACGTTGGTGATGTCAGGCACCGCATCAATCGGCAGCCGCAAGGCAGACAAGGCGCCCACGCCAACGAGCACGAGTGTCGCGACGATGACAAGCACGCGCTGGCGAACTGAAAATTCCAGGAGACGATTGAGCATAAGCTTGAGTTAGTGGGAATGCCCTCCGCCTTTTGTCGCGCGGAGTTCAATGAGCCAGAGCTTTTCGACCGGCTTGGTTACGACCACGTCGCCGGGAAACAAACCATCCGTAATTTCCACGAAGCCTTCGGCCTCCGCGCCGGTTTTGACGGCGGTGCGGAAGTAAGCATCCCCGTTCACTGTGTAAACGAAGGTGCCGTCTGCCGCACGCAATACGGCTGATTTGGGAACAACAGCGACCGATTGGTCTCTCGGCAATGTGATGGTCGCTGAAAGGAACTCGGCTGGCTTGAGCTTCGCCCCTGCGTTAGTGATACCAATAACTATTTCCGCGTCACCAATCGCCAGCGATTTGTTCACGCTCAGCACAATGCCGCCGAGCATTCCGCCTGACTTCGAGACCAACCGCACTGGATGTCCGGCGCGCAACGACGACGCCTGAGCCTGCGCCAAGAGTCCCGCTGTTCTGGCGGTGCACTCGGCGTGCTCGGTTTCAAGGGCAGCCGGTTTATGATCCTCGCCGAAAACCTGCACGGCGAAACGAAGTTCCAGTGGCAGTTTGCGCTCGGTGACTTCTGCCGTCTCCACGCCGATGCTCTGGCGCGTCTCGTCCGTGAGGATCACGCCCTTTCCGGCCTTGAAAGACGCGCCGCCGGGAGATTCCTCACCGTGGCCATGTCCACCGGCTGCCTCGCCCTTTTCATGGCTGTGGTCGTGACCATCTTTGGCGTCATGCCCTTTGCCACAGCTCGCCAACACGAAGGCAAGACCGAGCAAGACGAAAAGCGTTGTTAGTCGAGAAATCACTTCTGTTGCTTCTCTCCCTCCGGGGTCGTGCCTGCCAACGGCGGTGTCAGGCCCGTGAGCAGTTCAAGATTCTGCCCCGCCTCCAGTGCTTCCCGCTTTGTGTCGAGCAGACTTTCAACTGCCTCCAAATACTTTTCCTGCAATTCGACATAAGTGGCGATAGGCACAGCCCCCAGCCGGTAATGCCGATCGGCGACCTCGGCCGCGTCTCTGAAATGCTGAACCGAATCGGGCCGCCATCTGGCCATCTCACGCAGTTTGGTCTCGTAACTCAGCGCGGCCTCGATGACCTTCCGCTCGGTTTCACGTTGGATGATCACAAAAGATGTCTCTGCCTGAACCTGCCGCGCTTTTGCTGTTTCAATGTTGCCCTGGTTGCGATTCCACAACGGAAGAGGCACCGAAACGCCGACCCCGATGATGCGCTCGCGGTCTCCGGCCCGTTCCTCGGAAATCGAAGGGCCAATGCTCAGCGCGGGGAAACGTTCGTTCTTCGCCAGCGCTACGCGAAAGCCCTGTTGCGTGAGTTCCACTGCGCGCAAACGCAGCTCGAAATTGTTCGTGCGTGCCAGCGTCAATAACGTTTCCAGAGAATCTGGCCGTCGGAAGGACAACTGTGTCTGTGGCACGGAGAGGCGCGTGTCAGGCGGCTGGCCGCGCAGTTGATTTAGTTCCAGCAGCGCCGCTTGACTCGCAAGAGCCGCCTCGGTCGCCGCGCGCTGCATCGTCAACTCGCTTGCTTCAATGATGCGAAACTCCAAAAGCGGCGTCAGCCCGGCCGGGTCGCGCTGCACGAGCACTTCGCGCAGGGCGCGGAAGCGATCCGCCACTTCACGGGCAACAGCCGCCTTTTCCTGTGACGTAAACAGGGTGTAACCCAGCACACGCACTCGCGCAGCCAACGCTGTCTTGAACCTCTCATAACCCAGTTCGGCGAGTTCAATGTTGCGGTTGGCGATGGCCTTCCGCAGCCCAAGGCGCCCCGGCCACTCGAACGGCTGGAGCACGGACGCCGACCATGCCACACCTTCAGCCGACAGCCCGGAACCGCGCAGGCTTTTTTGTCCGACGCTGCCGCCGAGTTCGGGGTTTGCCCACAGACCGGCAGCCTTTCGCCCGCCCTTTGCGGCTGCGATTTCAGCGCGATAAAAATTCAGTTCCGGATTTTTCTCCAACGCCTCCTGGACCAAGGCGTCCAACGTTACGGCATTGGTTGCGGAAACCGAATTGGTCGCAGTCGTGGACGCCGGTTCGTCTTGAGCACCCGATAACGGGCCGGACATGGCGAAGGACACAGCGACAGCGCACAGTGAAAACTTCAAATTCTTCTGCTTCATAAATGGCTAACGGCAATTTCATAAACGTACGACTTTCAACGCGGACCAGACGACTCGACACGCAATGCGACACGGGCGCGAGTCACGCCTGACGATCAAGGGATGTCCTCAACGGGACAGTTTATGAAGCGATGGAAGGAGCACGGACAGGAAGCGCCGTGCGAAAGACAAATTGCCAGGAACTTGGCAACTCCGGTGGAACGGGAGTTAAAGCATCGGAAGGAGCATCAATGGGCCGAACGGCTTGCAGGTCCACAGCCGCGTGCACCAAAAGCACAAGAAATGATTCAGCAGAAACGAACGGGTGATTCTCTTCAGGCTTGTAATGGGCCGACTCTACCGCACAGCACGCCTCATCGTCCGGAGTAGTTGAGTTGCTATGGGGACCGCAATTAGAAGCACAAGCCAGAAACTCAAAGCCCGGAATAATCTCAAGCTGACAATGCGCAGTCAGAGGCGCCCAGGCGAACGCCAGCAACACAACCAGCATTGTTTTTAAAAACCGCACGTTCAATAGATGGCCCGAAATTACCAAATGTTCAACAAACTTCTCGCCGCTTTGTGAACCTGTCACAGCTATCCGCTCGTCAAAATAAAGAAAGGCGTCTCTTCCATAGCCATTTCAATGCCATGACGAAAACAAATGCCGCGCGACTCGTTCGGATTTAGGGCGGCGCACATTCAGCACCTGGTACGGGTAGGGAGGAACCGGCTGATATGTTGACCGCTCCCCGACCTACCACCAGGTCGGCTCGGCTTCGCGGAAACGTGGCGAGGGCAGCGACAAATCGGCCAAGAAGTTCTCGGCGGTTTGCGACGGCAGACTATCCAACCGAAAATTCCTAATGGCTTCCGTCATGGCCAAAACATTAGCCCCCGAGAATCTGGTTTCAAGACCGGTCTGCGGATGCCGCGACTACAATGTGCCATGGCAGTTGCGGGTCTGTGAATGTTCCGGCCGGACCGTATCTGCTCGAAAACAAAACGGCGTCTCTCCGATGAGGCGACGGTAGATCTCGGCGCCTTTTCTTTCTATTGCTTCTCAGCGACAATGCACATAACCTGAGCCCATTGTTAGAGACGATTCATTGAAGGCTTTCGCGATGGTCTTTGACCGAGCATGAATGACGACGCCTACGCGGTACGCCCACACCGAACGGGTTTGTCTCCACAGGACTTGCGACGAAGCCCAGATTACCATCCACAACCGATCGATAGGAGGTGCACATGTTGGTTTTTTTGATCCATGTTCGTGACCCGCAATTCTATGCCCTTCCCGCAACGACGCGGGCCAAAAACGGCAATATCCGTGTGATGGGATTTCCGCCCATCGGCATCATGTCGCTCTCGTCGGTGCTCCAGCGCGCCGGCCACGAGTGCATGATGTTCGATCAGGCCAATCCCGAAACACCTAATGAAGTGATCATCGAGCAAATCCAGCACAAGCAACCGGTGCTGGTAGGCTTGAGCTTTCTCAGCACCACCAGTTATCCGTACGCCAAGATTCTCGCGCGCGCGATCCGCGCCGTCAACAGCACGGTGAAGCTGGCATTCGGGGGCGTGTTCGCCAGCCTCAACGCCGCGTTGGTGAAACAGCAATGCCCGGAGGTCGATTTCGTCTGTCGGGGCGACGGCGAACAACTCATTCTCGACTTGCTGGAGCATTTGGACGATCCGTCTGGCGTGGAAAGTGTGACCTGGGCCAAAGATGGCCAGGTCGTCAGCAATCCCAATCGGAAGACGGAGCGCAATCTGGATCAATGGCCGTTCCCGGATCGCGAGAGCCTGAAGCTGGACTTCATTGAATCGATGCCGCTGGACGTGCCGTGCGTGCTCTCTCTGGAGCGGTTCACGACCATGCAGACGTCGCGCGGCTGCCCGTGGTCCTGCGTCTTCTGCGACATTCCCGTGTTCAACGAGGGAAAATGGCGTTCGCGGACTCCGCAGCACGTCGTGGACGAGTTCAAGTATTTGCAGGAGCAAGGTTATGGCGCAGTATACTTTGTTGATGACCATTTCCTGCTCCAGCCCAAACGGATCGAAGCTATCTGCAAGGGCCTGAACGACGAAGGTGTCACCATCCAATGGGGCTGTGAAGGACGGGTGGACTCCGTCGCGCAGCACCTGTTTCCGGCGATGGCCAAAGCACATTGCCGCACGCTCATGTTTGGGATCGAAAGCGGCAGTCAGAAAATGCTCGACCGCTTGAACAAGGAGCAGACGCTGGCCGAGGTGGAGACGGCGGTGACCAATGCCAAGAAAGCCGGCATCGAGATCGTCCATGGCTTTTTCGTGGTCGGCTCGCCCGATGAAACCGTCGAAGACATGCGGGCGACCTTTGATTTTGCGGCGCGGCTGCCGCTGGACACCTTCGGGTTCAACCGGCTGTGCGTCTATCGCGGCACGCCGCTGTGGCACGAATATGTGAAACGCGGTTTGGTGAATGACGCGACCGACTGGTACAAGTATTTCAAATGTTCAAGCATCGACCCGACGTGCCTCCCCGGCGAACTGATTCACGAAACCCGCAGCGCGGGCCTGCGCCGGTTGTTTCTCTATAAGCTGTTGCATTATCCAGTGCAGACCTTCCGGCTTTTACGGCGCTTTTTGCGCTATATGCCTGCGCGCGACGTGGTTTATCTCATCACGAAACCGTTCCTGGGGAAGAAAAAAGGCGCTACCAAAGCTGAGGTGCTATCGCGCGCGGTCGAATATGGAGCGACCAAGGATGCGGCGGCGTTGGTAACACAATTGCCCGATGACAGGCTGGAGCATGTGTTGAAGGAATCGCGGGCCGAGCGCCTCCGCATTCAACAGGAAGCGTAAAACCTCAAAGGCACCAACTTTGAAGTGTTCGATTCCTTGGAGATAATACTCTGAGCCGGGATTAAACAAACCGTGCCCGTTTTCTTAATTGAAAACACCCTATGGTTTTCCGATTAACGGATGTATTCGAGATTCTTTCTAACGAGGCTAAAAATCTTTTTGTTTCCAAGGATGTCACTCGCGGTCCGTTTCGCACGTTCACTATGAGATGCTTATGACGGTGAGCGAATGGCAGCGATGCACCTGAATTTCTCGCGTCCGCCACTTTGATTGGCCCACTCTGCAAAAATAACGGTTGCATTTATCAGGGCACATCCTAAGGTGATGCTTGCTTTTAGGCAACTAGTCGATTTCAAGGCATGGTAGATCCTCACTTGAATTTGTTTTTCAATGATGATTTGAAACCCGATGGTCGGGAACAGTCTGGGAAAAGAGGTCAGTCTAAATTCGAAACATCAATGGATACAAAACTGTACGTGGGAAATCTTTCCTACAAAATCACCGAGAACGATCTGCAGGATCTTTTCTCTCAACACGGCCCTGTGACCGAGGTCAATCTTATGATCGATAAGATGAGTGGACGCCCTCGCGGCTTCGCTTTCGTGACCATGGCCACGAAGGAAGGCGCCGAGGCCGCCATCAAGGCGCTCAATGGCGGCGAGTGGGAAGGACGCGCGCTCACGGTTAACGAAGCTCGTCCTCGTGAAGAACGTCCCGCCTACGCAGGTGGCGGTGGCGGTGGCGGTGGTTATAGCGGCGGCCGTTCAAAGCGGTATTAAGTCGCTGATAAGTTAACGCCGTGACACTTATGGGACTCCGCCTTGGCGGGGTCCTTTTTTGTTTTGGGTTTTTAGCCAGAGCACAAGATTGCTTATCCTTGCGTGTGCGCGGGGAACTCCTCGTCAGCGGAAAGGCGATGTCCCAACCAGCACCGATTCCCCTTTTGCAGGAAGTTTGCCGCCGGGTTTTAAAGACCTTGACGCGAATGACTTTGAAGGGCTCGCCATCCGTCAACAGGCGATGCGCCATCACGACATGTGAGTTCATGAAGTTCATCGACGAAAGCATTTTTAACATGGTCTTTATTGCCACATGCTTGGCTTTGAAAATACTTGAGAATAGAGTTTGCTATCCCTCCGGAAACAGTCATTCTGCTCGTGCTGTTCGATAACTTGTCACTCTTAGGGCTCGGTCAATCTTCAGGTGAACTCAGTTTCGATGATGATTTTAAACCCGGTGGTCGGGAACCTTCTCGAGAAAGTGACGGCTAATCCAGATAGCAAAACATAAATGAGCAATAGACTGTTTGTTGGGAATCTTTCCTTCAACACCACCGAAACCGACCTGAATGATACGTTCGCCGCATGCGGCACAGTCATCGAATCCAAACTGATGATGGACCGGGAAACCGGCCGTCCGCGCGGGTTTGCTTTTGTGACCATGAGCACGCCTGAGGAGGCGCAGAAGGCCATTGACGCGCTGAACGGCAAGGAGCTGGCTGGCCGCGCCCTCACGGTCAACATCGCCAAACCGCGCGAGGAGCGTTCGGATGGTGGTGGTGGTGGTGGTGGACGTCGCGAGTATCGTGGTGGTGGTGGTGGGCGGAATCGCTACTAGCTTTGCGATTTGCGTTGGGCCGAGGTCCGGTGCGCGGCCTCGTTTCTTCCTGGCTGCGTCCCGGTTGGCCGGTCTGTGGGATAGCGCCTTTCACAGCAGACCGGTGTCATGACCGAGCCAGCCTATGAAAGAAGAACATATTGAAGTGGAGGGTAGCATCCAAACCGTCCTGCCGGGGACAATGTTTCGCGTGGAGCTCGACAATAAACATCTGGTGCTCGCCACCATCTCCGGCAAAATGCGCAAGCGATGGATCCGCCTGACCGTCGGTGACCGCGTCAAAATGGAGATGTCCCCCTACGACCTGAGCAAGGCCCGCATCACCTGGCGGCTCAAGTAGATCGGGAGGCGATTGTGGGAACGGAGCCAGGCCTATGGCGTGCAGGGCAATGGCCCGGTATAGAAGCATGGACCGAAGGAATGCGCGCACGCCTTCGGTGGATGTTAACTCGAATCGGCCTGATGTATTTGAAGGTGGCCGATCTGGAACGGCCGTTCATCTTTCTTGCGACATGGTCGATCGGCACCGGGTTCAAAAATTGCTGCCATTGGGTATTGCTGTTGCCATGGGCAAGGCGTAAGTTCGCCACGAGCGCAAGAGTTTTCGAGGTTCGGCCTCGTCATCCTGGTGATCCCTATAACGCGACGCACGAATTATGATACACGATCCAATTTCGACCAAGAATGAGCTCCAGACAGACACTTCGCGTTGGAAGGAGATTGTGGCCCGATACCAGAAGCCTGCTGTCTGGCGCGGCTTCTGGCAGATCGTTAACACGCTCGTTCCCTACGCGGCGCTCTGGTATCTGATGTATCTGGCGGTGCAGGTCTCCTGGTGGATCGCGGTGCCGCTCGCGGTTCTGGCGGGAGCCTTTCTGGTGCGTGTCTTCATCATTTTCCACGACTGTGGGCATGGCTCGTTTTTCAAATCGCGCCAGGCCAATGACACTTTGGGAGTTATCACCGGCATGCTGACCCTGACGCCTTACTATCACTGGCGATGGGAGCATGCCCTTCACCATTCGAGTGCGGGCGATCTGGATCGGCGTGGCACGGGTGATATCTGGACGCTCACGGTGCAGGAATATCTGGAGTCGTCGCGCTGGAGGCGATTCGCGTATCGGCTCGCGCGCAATCCGGTCGTGCTGTTCGTGATTGCGCCGCTTTACTTGTTTCTGATCAAGCATCGGTTGCCCTCGCTGAAAGCGAATGCGCGGGAACGTTACTCGGTGTACTGGACGAATCTGGCTGCTTTGGGAATAGCCGTCGGGCTCAGCTGGGTATTTGGCATCAAGACGTACCTGCTGCTCCAGTCAACCGCGCTGATGGTGGCAGGCTCGGCCGGGATATGGTTGTTTTACGTGCAGCACCAGTTCGAAGGAGTTTACTGGGAACGTGCTGACGACTGGGACTACGCCACCGCTGCATTGAAAGGGAGTTCGTTCTACAAGCTGCCCCGAGTGCTGCAATGGTTCTCCGGCAACATTGGCTTTCATCACATTCATCACCTGAGCCCGCGCATTCCCAATTATCATCTGGAGAAATGCCACAAAGCAGAGCCGCTGTTTCAAACGGTGAAGCCGGTCACGCTGTTCTCCAGCTTCAAATCATTCACCTTCCGCCTTTGGGATGAACAACGGCACAAGTTGGTCGGCTACCGCCAACTCAGAAGTCTTCAAAAGCAGCACAGACAAGTCGGTCGCTAGTTAAAGTCGGTCGAGCGCCACACGCGCCAATTACGCTATGGGTTGGTTCACAAGAAAAACGCGGCCGTCACGTGCCGCGAGCAACGAGCGCTATGGGGGGAGGCCGTTGCTCATTGTCCTGGAGAATTACGTTCTTAGTACCATCGAGCCGTTATCCCCCGAGAAAGAGACGGAGTCGCTAACCATCCTGCAGCAACTTTATGGCGGCGGCTCCAATTGGCGAGCTATCCTCCGAACCAGATTCCAGATTTCAGATTACATGGATGAAAGCTTGCGCCAGATGTGGACGAGTGACCAGGAGCGTGCGCAGCAGGAAGGCAAAACCCTCGCCATTGAGGATTTTGCGCGCATGGTCGTGGATCAGAATTTCGCACACTTGATTGAAAAGAAGTGACCATCCGAACCAGCGCGCGCTGTGGCTGCTGGAGCAATATCTGGTGGCCTCTAGTCGAATGCTCCGTCTTACTCCGGAACTGTTATAACCTCAGAGCTCAACCTTCCCCGGCCGCTGGCACCTCAGTATTTGAGGCTGAATTTGTAACGCAGGATATTGTGGCAGCGGACGGTGCTGATGGTCTCTCGGCTGGACCAACCCTGGCAGCACATTTCGCCGCTGACGGTGGCGCGCCGGGCTTGCACCGCTTTGGCCAGTTCCTCGCTTAAATCGAAATCGCCCGCCACACATTGGGCGTTGGCGCAATCGAAGCGAAAGACCGATTTGGCGTGTGCCAGGTTCACGTCATATTTGATCCCATTGCTCCATCCCCCGGTCGTCGCAGCCCCATAGATGAGTTCCACCTTCAAGGACTTCAATTGTGGAAATTTCTCGGCGAGGCTCCCGGACTGGCTGACGCGCTCTTTCTCCTGTTGACGGTACTCCGCACGGGGTCCAGCTTTGCGAGGGGCGGCAAAGATTCGCTTGGCAGCGGTGGGTTCAGTCACAGGCGCAGAATAGCGCCAAAACAGAACGTCGTCAGCAACAATCGCAGGACTACTCCAGAAAAAGCACAGGTGAAAAACGGCCCTTCCTATGCCGGGAGGCCAATATGTGACGACTTTGCTGAAGTTCAAGTACGGGTCATGGGCCTGGTCCAATACCCAAATCCGGTCTGAGCCTTAAGAATACCGGCTCTCGCAATGCGCCGTCTTTCGTCAGCGAAGCAAATTGTACTTCACACACCAGCGTGGGCTCAAGCCAGACAGACCGCGCATCGTCGAGCGGTTTTTCTTTGATGGGTCTTTTGATCCTTGGCAATTTCTGCAATGCGGCCCAAACAGCTTTGAGGGAATGCTCGTCGAATCCTCCTCCGACTTTCCCCACATATTTGAGTTCATCGCCCTGGGCTTGCGCCAGATGCAGCGCGCCGAAACTCCTCTCGCGATCCCCTTGGCCGCGCGTATAACCGATGATGACACATTCGACCGTTTGTTGGCTTTTGATTTTCAACCAGGAGTCACTTCGCTTTCCAGGGAGATACGCGCTGTGCCGCTGTTTGGCCAGGATGCCTTCGAGGCCCATTTGTTTGACGGCTTCAAAGAAAGGCGCTCCCTCTTCCACCACTTCGCTCACGCGATAGGCGGTATCTCTTTTGATCGCATCTTGAAGCCACTCGCGCCGGCGTGTCAGCGGCTCGTTGATGATCAGGCGTCCATCCAGATACAGGCAGTCAAAGAGATAACACACGGCGGGATGTTTAGCCTTGGCTCGCTCGATTCCACCTTCCGCTCTTTGCTGCATGCGATGGATCACGTTTCCAAAATTGGGTTTTCCATCCGCTTCCAGGCAAACAATCTCTCCGTCAAATAGCGCTGAAGTGGCGCGAAAGGCCTGCTCCGGAATCAGCAATTCAGGAAACTGCCTGGCAATATCCAGCCCGTTGCGGCCGCGAATTCTTATCTCTCCCTCATCCAGGGCGACCAGGGCGCGAATGCCGTCCCACTTGACCTCGTAAACATAGTCATCGGACTCCGGTGGTTTCTGCGCGAGGCGCGCCAGCATCGGGGCAACCGGATCCCGCAGCCAATCCGTTTGCGGCGGATCCACACGTTCGAGCAGCCACTGATTTTCCCGGGTGCGATGTATGCGGTATTCGGCGTTCAGTTCGCGTGATTGCAAACGAAAATAGAATCCGTCCTCTTTCTGTTTGGTCACCTGATAGCGGCCTTGCGCAAATTTCCACATCATGCCGCCGCCGTATTCGCCTTTGGGAATCGCGCCTTCGAAATGGATGTATTCGAGCGGATGATCCTCCACGCTCACGGCCAGCCGCTTAACGCCCGGTCTGGGCGGCAAGCCTTTCGGAACAGCCCACGATTTTAAAACCCCGTTTTGTTCCAATCGCAAATCATAATGGAGCCGGGAAGCATGATGCCGGTGAATGACAAACGCGCTGCCTTCTCCAAGAGTTTCTGCGGGCGGCGGTTCCGATGTTTTATCGAAACGTCGTTTGCTGGAATAGCTTTCGAGTTGTTCCGGCGTCTTGTAGGTTCGTGCGCGCCGTTCACCCTCCCGGCCGGCGCCCTCTGCCCCATCCGAAGAGCGGGAAGGAGCGAGGGGGGGCCTGGGCTCTTGAGCGAGTTGA
>Ga0137430_1000443_pt1 | contig 11887 bp, 12 predicted proteins | sample EasRivERMZT754_2_FD_104651 | JGI IMG/M metagenome (GOLD analysis project Ga0137430, IMG submission 104651) | Soil microbial communities from meander-bound floodplain in the East River, Colorado, USA - East River MetaG ERMZT754_2 | ecosystem: Environmental > Terrestrial > Soil > Floodplain ...
ACTGACTCACCCTCGGTGCTGATTTACCCATTTTTGTGGTGCTCCAAAAGCCAAACATCCACCCCGAATATCTTGGGGATGAAGGCCACTTCTTTGAATCCTATCCGCTTGTCGAAATTCCTCACATCAGGCCATGGGGTGATGGTGTAGATGGGGTTCCAGCCCATGGTGTCGTGGCCGAAGGCCAGCCCCAGCTTGCCAGCTTCCCGGACGTGGGGCTTGCCACGATAGCGCGGCGACATCCAAATAGAGGCGTAGGCCGTGCCCTTGATGATCTTGTTGAACCAGCCGACCCCGGCAATGTCGCCCGTGGCGTTGTCGCTGAACAAGACCCACACCTTGTGGTCGTAGTCGTCCAGCATGTATGCCACCCAATGGGCCAAGTCGCCAAACTTGGGGACGCGGCTTGGTTCGGTGTGGTCAACCCACATGATCCGCTGCCAATCGCCGGCTTCCTCGATCATGCACCAAAGTTGGTACGGGAGATCGCGGGCCGCTTCGCCCCTGGCGTAGGCCCACAGAGTTACATGCTCGCCAATGTTGTTGTCCATCAGAAGCCCATGACGTAGTTGCCAACCGTCAGCCGTGGGGTGACGCTATAGGTGTCCAAGGCTGTGTTGTCACCTTTGTAAACGCGGAAGTCATAGGTGGTTGAAGCCGTTGCGCTGGTGCTGATTTTCACCACATATTCGCACTCGGTTTCGCTGTTGTTGAAGTCAAGGATGGGGTAGTCAGAACTCGACCGCACCACGGCACAAGCCAGGTTGCTTGCTTCATCGCTGGTAAGTAGTTCTGTGGTTGCTTCGCCAGCGCTTGGAATATCGGTATCGGCGGTGACTCCATACCAAGCTATCAAGTCGGCGGCGAATGCGTCTGGAATGTCCGTGTAGCTTCCTCCATCCTTTGAGTAGCGCAGCTTATAGGTGGTGCCTGCCGGGTCGTCATCGGTGCGAAACTTGACTCGCAAGCGGAAGGCGGCTCCTGGGGGAGTCGAGATGCTCACGTTCTCGCTACAAGCAGTGCAGATTAGGCTTGGCGATGCTTCGGTGCCGCGTAGCTTGTGGAAGCGGTAGCGTGATTGAGTCAATGCTATACTTGGAGCCGCCCCGATGTTGTTGGTGCCCGCCGTGGCGCTGTAGTTGATAACGTAGGCGTTGTAACAGCCAGTGTTAGGGTCGCCAATACAGACGTTATCCGTCAGCGTGCCCCGTGCGTAGGCGTCATCAATCACACCAGTCGTGAAGTCGCCGTCGCTTACATCGACACCAATCTTGCTGGTAGTCACAATATTGCAGGCGCTTTCAGTCTTAGCTGCGCCGTCATCGCGTAGCGTCCAGTTTGCCGTGGTGCAGCCTTGTAGGCCGGTGCCAGCGGTGCCGTTGCCGCCCGTGCTTTGCACCGGCAAGGCAAATGTAATCAAGTAAGTGTTTTTGTCAGTGTCCTCGACGACTGCGCTGGAACGGACTGGTGCCTCAAAGGCGCCTTGATCTGGTGCACTACTAACATAACGCCCTGCTGAGAATCCGCTAATAACAGTCCCTGCGTCGATAGCTGAACTTGACTCTTTCAAGGCGAAATTCCCGTTTGCTGGGTCGATCATGTAGTCGGTGGCTGTGCCGCTGGTGCGGTTGGTGGTGTTCGCGCCGCTGGTGGTGATGGTGTTGGATGTGTTGCCCAACGCCAGGTTGTTGATCCAGTCAGCAGCACAACTGCCGCTAAATTGAATCATAGCGGTGTCACTGCCGTAGATAGTGTTGTTGTAAACCTTATTTGATCCCGCCCCACCTGTCGCTGTGCAAATAATCCCTGCTCCATCGCTGCCAACGTTGTTATTCCAGAAGATGTTGTTATGGGCCACGTTGCCGGTACCTGCGGCAATTAGTAGGGCCTTGTTGTTGTTGCGGAACATGTTGTAGCGAACGGTGTTGTTATTGACACCGCCGATGGTGGAGTAGAGTTGTAACCCGTAGCAGTCGGAATCATATTCGCCGCAACCGTAAATATCGTTGTGCTCGATGATTCCATTTCTTCCACGCCAGTAGATGTTGTGGCTGCCGTAGGCGCTATGGATCGTGGAGTTTTTGAGCGTCACCTCGCTGTAGTCAGTGACGGATAAGTTTTGTGCTGTTACGTTAAGTGATGTTTGCCCGGCATTACGGATAACCAGACTGTCAAGCACGATATTTGTTGCACCATCGGTTAGCGACGGACTATAGTCTATCTTAACCGTTTGCGAAGTGTTGGCGGAACCGTCTAGGACTAGGTTCTTAATGTAAATCCATGAACGGGTGTTGCTGACTCGCAATCCCACCGCTTGGCTTGGAAAGTTGATAATGGCGCCACCGTAATTCACTCCTTCAATCGTGGTGTAACTTCCCGACGTGCCGCTTGGCGCTCCCAACTCATCCAGATCATCTGTGTATGTGCCATCTTTAATTTTAAGGGTGTCACCAGATGACAAGCACGCAATGCCCGCAACTATAGTGCGAAAATACACCGTAGGATCAACGGAACCATCAATATCGGCACACACGCTTCCGGTTGATCCACCTGTGGCAGAAACCCAATAGGTGGTGGCGTGTGCTTGGGCTGTTGCGAAAAGGAGTGCCAATAGTAAGAATATCGTTTTCATTTATCCCCTGAGTACTTATTGGAAAATAATGGGCGAGCCACGCCCGGTGCTTCCCGCCGCTACAACACAGGTTGCGATATGTGTAAAAGCAGTAGCTGAAGCCCAACTCTCACTCATCACCGTAGTCCCGGCTCCAGCCGCATAGCTACCAAAGACTTGACCCGCGCCATCATCACTATTGACCAGCGTTGTTTGCGCTATCGTAACAGTGCGCAATGAGGCTGTGCCACCTATATCTACAGCTTCGTTGCCTGCTGGACAGGTCACAGATAGAGATGGGGCCGTTCCCGATGATTGCTGAGTTAATGTGCCACTGACAGGAGTGGTGGTATCGGCGCCCGAATAACTTCGTGCCCAACAACCACCGTCGTTTGTCCCTGATAAATTCACCGATACTGTTAAGGCACCAATGTTAGGGCTAATTAAACGCCAAATGGTCGAAGTTGACGTGCCTGTTGCATGTGTCTCGGTGCTGATATTTGACAGCGCAACGCTATCAAACGTGATTCCGTCGAATGTTGTTGTGTTGGTCGTACTATGACAGGCGACGACTAATAAATTTTCACCAGCAACTGTTGTGTGTGTCCATGTCCACGGATCAGCTGCGGCGTTTTGGTCAAGAGTGGTTGGCGTCCCACCGACAAGTGTAGCAAATGCTGGAGTGGTAAGGAGTACAGCAAGAAGTGCCGTAAGTATGGTTCTCATTAGTCGCTCAAGCTGGTGACGCTGTATTCCATCGTGAAACCAAGGTGGTGTAAGGTCGCAACCGCCGTTGTCGTGCCTGCCGCGTCAAGCTGATAGCGGAATTGCAACAGCCTAGACGTGCCCGCCGTGCAAGTGCCGTTGGGCGTTACCGCTGCGCTGGTGGTGATGTCAATGGCGTTGGAGCCGGTCACCGCCGCGTCGTCAATCGCCACTTCGGTTCCCCAAGTGTTGTTGATGGTTGCGGTTGCCAGCCTGCACGATACCGCAATATCCCCGTTGAGTACGCCAGTATCCGCCGCCGTCTGGACGTAGCGGTGCGCAAATGTGACGGTGCCGCCATCCCATGACTTGGGCATGACAACTTCGCCGTAGATGCTCGATGCGTTGTTGTCAGTGCAGATGATGGTGTAGCGCGGTGCGCCGCTGTTAATCGTCGCTAAGGCCGGTGACGCGCATTGCGCTGTGTCCGTGGTCAGCGCTGCCGCTGGGAAGTCCACGGTTTTCTTCGGCATATAGGTGGTGCCGAAAGTGTACTTGCCAATTTGGGTGGCCGCGTCTGGGTCTATGGTGAGGATGGCTGATGACAGCTCCTCATCATAAATAATAAGGTTGTAGTTTGTTCTGGCTCTTAGCTGTAAGTCGCTCGCTTGCGAACTCTCGGTATAGCAAACATTTAGATCATTGCAGTAGGTGTCAACGTAGACGGTCCCATTGCCGAACTGACACTTGTTGGCTTCCGTGCAGTGGCTTGTTGAGTTGCCTGTTCCCATTATGGTGTCTAGGCTATAAGTATTGCTATGCATGTTCCCGGCTGAAACCCAATCAACACCGTCGTAAGAGTACAAAAATCCCTGGGTGAGACTGCCGCTTGAACCAGTATTTTGGCAAACCGTGTTGTAGGCCACTCCGGTCAACGCCGTGCAATCATCCCGCATAATGAAGCCTGTTTGGGCATGGGCCAAGCTGGTGACGAATATCAATGGTAAAAACCAGCGGAGGAATCTCATCATCATGTCATCACCGTCCAATGGAGTGTGCCGCCGCCAGCGGGGCAAGGGTTTGAATAGGTCAAAGTCATGGTTGTGGCCGCTTGGGCCGAGACATAGATGCCGGTGTTCCAGGTTGCGAAGGCGCCGGCGAGGATCGCTGTCGCATCGCTGAACCCATGGTTGATGGTGGCCGTGGTGTCGGTGGCGGTAACCGCCTGTTGGCCCCTGTGGCACCATTCCCAAGATTCATCCCAAGCCGTCATTGCCGTGTCGGCATCATAAAGGGATTGATCCGTTTCCTGGGTGGAAGCCGCGTGGCTATGGAGGGTGGTTGCCCCGCCATCCGTCAAGTCCACAAAGTTGGAGTTGGCGACCGTGACCACAACCGCCGTGTCAACGGCCAGCGTCACAACATCGATGGTTTCGCCACTGCCGCTCTCGGTAAGGGTTAGGCCTGATGAAACGAACAGTTCGTCTGTGAGCGCCCGTGGGGGCTGCTCTGTGCGTTCCAGCACCGCCACCCTGGACGCAAGCTGGTCGAGGCCGTCTTGGCCCGCACCTGGGTCCGTGGCCGAGTTCCAATCGTCGCTGTCAGCAGGAGTGTAGGGGATCGATGAGTGGGATGATCCGGCGTGGGTGTCGTCCACTGTGGGCGAAGCCCAAGTGCCCCCAAGCTCGCCCCCTGGCGAGGTCCCCACCACGATCTCAGCCGACAGCCCGCCGTTGGACGTGCCAACCAGATAGTCGGCCCCGGACGGCGCCGTGCCGCCCGAATCGGTGATATCCTCCCAGGCCGTTCCGCTGGACCGCTCCGTCTTGCCCTCGTCGGTGACGTAGTAGACCACCCCTTCGGGCACATCGGTTGCAACAGGCTGGAGCGCCCTGGTGCCGCGTCGTATCAGGTCAGCAACTAAAGCCATGTTTTACTCAGTATAATAGCACATCTCCGTCATAAAACACCATTTGTGGGTCGTCATTCCAGCCGGTGGCGACGGGTTCCATGGCCCTAAGTCTCAAGGCGTGCCCGCCGGCCAGTTCCGTGATCTGGATGTTTTTCTGGATGATGATGAGTTCAAAGGGTTGTGTCGTGCCGTCGCCGTCCACGAAGTTGTTGTCATCAACCGTGGTGGTGCTGGTGCTGCCACCCCCGCTGCTGTGGGTGTGCAGCGTCGTGTCACCGCCATCCGTCAGATCGGTCCAATCCGCCCTGTCGCCAAGGATGTATTGGGTGTGGTCATCGTCGCCAAGCCCGGTCAGGTCGCCGTGGTCAACCTCACCGGAGCCGTCATCGTCGCCGTGGGTGTGCTCCTTGGGGTGATGGTCGTCGTCGGACACATCCGTCAACGCCCTGTCGTGGCTGATCTGGCCCCCGGTTTCCTCAGTCTCATGGGTGTGCCAGGCGATGTTGCCGACACGCCCCTGGGTCATGCCCTCCAGCGTGCCGATGTGCTCCTCGATCTGGCGAAAGATTTCGTTGATGAGGTGAACGTCGATCTCGGCTATCTGCCAAGGGCCGATACTGTTGCGAGGGTATGCCATTAAAACCCAACTCCCATGGTGAGAAGCCGTCTTACACGGGTGACAGCGGAAGAAACTACAAGCCCACTGTAGTAGTAAAGCAGGTGTATCCGATCACCAGCGTCAAACCCGCCATCGGGTGGTGGTAAGAGTGTGCGCCAAGGGCAAGATAGGTTCATAATCGAGAACCGCTTGCTAGGGGTGTCCATATTAGCCATGTTGTTATGGACCCGTGGCTATTTCGCCTTTAGTGGCGGTTGTGGCGTCGTCGCTAACGGTGGCCTTTTGGTCAACCGTAGCTGCATCGTCGTTGAATAGCTTGTATTCAGTGGCGGTCTGAGTCGATTTGTTGCGCCAAGCCTTATAGAGATAGCCAACCTTGGTAGCGAGCGCGGCTGAAGCCGCCGGTGCGCCTTGGCCCGGTTCTGTGTTGGTGCCGATCTGGGCGTCGAGGTCCAGCCCGCCAGCATCGCTGATAGGCAATCCGCCCGCTGCATCAGCTGCCGCGTTAGGGAGCGCCGTCAAGCCAAGCCGCACGCCGTCAAGTGGGTTGTAGGCGACAAGGTTGAACTCCATGGGGGAAGCTGCCGCTGCGCTGGTCGTAATCATCACATAGACCACGGCGTACCAGGCGCCAGTGGCGAACACGGCATCGGCAATGTCGAGCCTGTAGAGGCCGGGGGCTAGGGTTGAGCTAACTTCCAACACACCCCAATCGGTATGAGCCGTTGTAAGTGCAGCAAGGTTATTTAGTGAACCTGTCACATCCGTCACCACAACATCGTTGTCAGTTTCAACCCGCGTGTAACTGACCGTGAGGTTGGCTGCAACCAGACCCGTCTTGCCGCTGCCATCTGTTGAAGCCGGGTCTGGGATGAACACCAAAACCGTGCGGTCGGTAACGCCTAGTGTAACTTCAGATTTAGCCATTAAGCCCCCCGGTCATGCCAGGATGACGGATTAAACCACCCGCTGCCGGATCGGCATGTTGCACAGCACCCTTGTCGAGTCTCAATTCTGTTGGATATGCGCCACCTTGCACGTTGCCGGTGTCTACAGGCGCGAAGTAAACTGCGCGGTTGGCGAATGTGTCTGAGCCGGATTTGGCGAAGGGCGTTGCGCCGAGGGTTTCGTTGTCATCGCCCAAGACAGTCTGATCGGTGATGCTATATTGAGTTGTGTTGTTATACAGGGCGTTATTGCTAGACATTAACAAATCTCCTGTAGCGGAGATTCCCACCCCACCAACGCCACTAAACCCTTCTACTAGATTGTTTAAGATATAACTCAAGGACGCATTGCCGCACACAATGCCCTTTCCAGTGCCAGATGCAGAAAGAATGGAGTTGTTTTTAACTAGGGTGCCTAATACACCATCGGCAATAACTATCCCAAGTGATGCACTATCAATGCTTAAGATATTTCTATAGATCGAGCATTGATTAGCCTGTGTCAAGATAGCTCCGAACGAACTACTAAAATCGTTAGTAGGCCCATTTGCAAAATAGTTACTTATAATTTGAACACCCGACGTAGCACCTTGAACACCAACAACAGCGCAATCATAAATGTAGTTATTCGAAATGAAATTTGTTCCACCACCACAATGAATTCCGGTTGTTCCAGATTTATGAACAATGCAATTTATCACTTCGCCAAATTGCAAATTTGTTAAGATAGATGCGGTCCCGGTGTTGGTAAGTTCCAAATCATAAAAAGTGATATAGTTCACCCCACCCGCGAAAATAACGAAATTCCCTGCATTGCCGTCGATCACACCATCGCCATCAGGTCCACCGACCCAAGTTCTAAACACCTGTCGTGCGGTAGCGGAACCAGCGCCCCATGTTGCCAAACTCAACGATGCGCTTAACACATCAGTTCCGCTCAAGTTGATAAAGTTTCCGTTTGTCGTGTCCTTGGTGTGGTTATTGAGTAGATATTGAAGTGTCTTGTATGGAGCACCGCTTGATCCGTCACCAGTACCATCGTTGCCGCTAGTTGCAGCAACATATACGTTAGTTAAAGCCCCCATTGATTATCCCAATAGCGAGTTGATGCCTGCCGCCTTGGATGCCGCAGCCCTGAAGCCTGCGGAGTCGCCCTCGCCAGTTGGATAGGTGCCGGTTACAGCACGCATTTTGCCGATGTAGACGTAGAGGTCTGATAACTCCTGCTTCGTCATGGAGTCCGCACCGGCAAGCCCGGATGTGTTAGGAATAGTTTCGCCAGCGTCCACTTGGGCAAGAATTGCCAACAGATTAGCGTCCTGGCTCAAGGCGATTTGATGGTTGAAGTGGCGACATATCTCGCCTGCCGCTGCGCGAATCATGTTCACGCCGTTTTGTAGGATCGCTTGATCCTCAGGTGATAAAGATGCGTAAGTTGCCATTGTTTATTCTCCTATGATTCGTTGCCTGTGGTAGAAGTTGAAAGCGGTTGGGGGGTATGTGGGCTGCGGTTCCGCCCTGCGTGGTGCGGCGATTGATTGCACGGGAACCACCGGCACCACCGCTTCCTCAATCTTCGCATAAGTAAACCGTGACCGTGCCTGCTCCGAGTGTCTCAAGACGAAATCCATTAGGCGCAGGAACCCCAGGCTTACCAAAAGACGCGCCAAGGTAGGTTTGAGTTGCATCTGTTCTCCCCTTCCACAAGATGGCCCCGTTGACTCGATCCACCACGCGGGCGGTGTCCCCTGAAGTTGTGGCACCCTCCCATATAATCATTTGTATACGGCAACTATCCGTGTATGTGTCGCCCACCACCGAAAGCACGATTGGAACGTAATGGATTCTCATTTAGGAACTCCCTAGAGGGATGAAAACCGCCGCCACGCCGTAGAGTTTGGTCGCGCCGTGCTCGTCGCTGAAGCTGCCGGAGACTCTCCAGCGGGTGCCGTATGTGCCTTCGGGCAACCCATAAAGCTGGTTGCTACGGCCTGCGGTGTATGGTATGACGACCGTGTGGCGAAGCTCGTCATCGACATAAAAAGTAACGGTCAACTCGGTGCCGTTAGCAACTTCACAATCGACCTTGACGTAGATAAAGAGATTGGTGGCATTGTAAGAACCGCCCTGAAAGTCCTTAGTTCTAAACTCTGCTTCGATGGCCGCACCATCGTCTGTGGTTCCAGCTTCCATAATGGAGATGAAGCCATCATCTCCGCCGAGAATCATCGCATCCGTATCAGGCTCATAGAGTAGCGAACCCCCGCCAATGTCGTACACCGCCCATTCCTCAGTGTCGAACCCGTAGATCGCCATGTGATCCGGCACCTCACTGTCGCCGCTAGGATACATGAAGTAGTATTTGTTCTTGTAGTAGGTGGCTGCAACCTGGTCCATGGCTTCCTGGTTGATAGGGGTTTCGTCGCCAACCGTGTCGCCAGTGAACAAGCTTTCGATCTTGCCGCTCAGCTTGGTGTCGGGTCCGATGAGGTTGGTGGTGTAGACTCCATCGTTGGCGACGAAGATGATGCCTCGGTCTGAGGGGGTGACGGACTTAGTCGCTCTAGTGCCACGTCGAGATATAGCCTCATAGTGAGTAAATCCCGTTTGAGCGTTTCCTGAGACTCGATACTTGGTGTCACGGGTAAAGACACCCAAGAGGCCAGCAATTGGGACAAGAGCTTGGATCGGATCATTGGCGGTGCCTATTTCGACGAAGTTCGCGGTCGGGAACGCCTCCGGCAAGAATCGCTTTGAGAAGTGCAGGTAGTGGGGGTTGTCGGGCGCCCCTGCTGCGAATATGTGCTCTTGGAAGGTTGCGACAAGGTGGTTGCCGACTGGCGGGTCGTTGTCGTATTCGACCTCCGCCCCCAACTCGTCATCCTCAAAATCCGAAGCAAACGCCCAAGTGATATGAGTCTGGGTGAAGTCTGCACCTGTCAACTCCTCCACGAAATCATGCTCCCAGGGCTGGGTTACGCGGTAGGTGTGCTCTGAGCTGATGTGCAATATCGGGTCAACTTCCCACACGTTTGAACTGGTGCATGGCTGGGGGACGCTTGGGTCTTGCCCGCCGGTGAAGGCATAGTTGCTCTCGTCGATGGTGGTTTGATCCCAAGAGCCGGTGCCCGCGCCAACCAGGGTAGCCGTTATGCCAGCCGCCAGCACCGTCACAGCGGCCTGGATGAGCGTTGCCGTGTTCTTGGCCGGGTCTAGCGCGCTTGCCGTGGTGCCAAGGTTGATGGTCAGCGTTCGCTCGAAATAGCTGGCTGAAGCCGCGTCATCTGAGCCGGACGATTGCCGGACTTGGATGATGTAGAGGTTTCCTCCAACCCCCGTGGTGTCGATGGTGAACCTGATTTGAGCTGCTGTGGTGGCGCCTATCCTGACACTGGCGCTCACGTTGTCGTTGACCCCCCATTGCGTCGGGTTGGTCCACACCGGCACCAACTCGTTCATCCCGGCGTCAACCGCCTCCCATGGGTGGGTCAAAGCGAAGGCCACGCTGGGCGTTGACGTGGACCGGCCCCCGATGGGCACCCTCTCGATCAACAGCGGGATGGCGCCGTCCACGATGGACCGATAGAAGCCAAACCCATTAACTTGCGGGTCGAGCGGGTCTTGGATGTTGTAGAAGAGTAAGATCACAACGCTTACAGCGGTAGGTGATACCTTTTCAGGTTTTCCTACCTATCAGCAGAAGGCCACAGCTGGGACATTTCATCTTATGGGTCTGATGTATCCAAATCGTTGTAGCCGAACATGGTTACGTCGCTATGGAAAGCCGTGTTTGTGGAGTGACCGAATTGACATCTGCCATTGGACCCCTGCCCACCAATCGCAACTAATCCAGCATCCGATACGTTCGTGATGACGTGAGAGAAATCACTCCCCCATTTTACGGTGCCACCAAAGTCCCCCTCTGCGTAAATCTTTGCTGTCAAAGTGTTTTCAAATGGGTCTTGAACTGATGCTAAATAGAAATAATCACCATTCGTTGGTAAGAATGCCGCTTGGTATATAATCGTTGCTGTGTTTAGAGATGATAGGGCGGCATTTTCCCATTTAGCTAAGGTTGTGTTGCCAGTAGCCCAATCTACAACGATAGCGAAACAGGTTGCATTAACATAGGTGCTAGATGGACTGGATATAAAACATGGGCCAGCAACGGGGGTTCCATAAACTAAATCCACAAAGGAAATAGCGAACGAGAAGGACTCAGGGTTGAGCGCCCCAGGAACCGCAGCCCTCAATATCCCATAGCATCCAGCATCCGTGGTGATTGTGATAACACTAGATGTGTCAAAGGAACGAGTCACGTCGCCATTAACACTGTTATATGGATGCCCATCCCATGTGAACGCTAGGCGATTTGGCGCCCATGTGAACACGGTATCGCATGAGCTTGATTCTCCATCATCTTCTTCTGGTGGTGGTGGAATTGATAACAACGCGGTTCCACCACCACCACCAGAGGATTGTACCGTCAAGGTCGCCACGGAATCAAGTTCCCCGGCGTCGATGGTGATTGAATCTTCTCGCGGATTGCCTTCGTGCGCTAAAGCCATGGGTCAAATATCGTTGGAGTTGTCGAACCGAATCTGTGTAACGGCTGTGGTGTAAGTGCCTGTCTCGATGGTATCTCCGGGCACGGCAAGGGTCTGGTTAGCCACCCTGGGGGCGGGTAGTAGCGGCTCATCGATGCCCCAAGCGTAAAACCTTGTGCCGTCATCCTTCATCATCCAGTCATCGTCGCCAATGAAGGCCCATGTCACCGTATCGTTGAGGGGGCGGAAGGCCGTGAAGCTGGTTTTCTCGTTCTCGGCCAGATATGGCCCCATAATGGCGTCAAATTCGCGGTAGAGGGTGCGGCCTGCCACCTGATAGCGCACGCCGTTGATCCGGGCCACCGCTCGCACCAGATCATCGGCCAGTTGCGTCCCCACATGCGTCTTGCCGCGTCGCACAACCAACGAACCCGGCTTCTGAAACGGGTCCATGTTGATGATACGGCGGGTTTCTGGTTCCTCGACATCGGCGGCCTCTGGTCGCAGGTTGAGGCCACGCATCTGCAAAATCTCTTTGATCTGTTC
>Ga0137430_1000447_pt1 | contig 11839 bp, 15 predicted proteins | sample EasRivERMZT754_2_FD_104651 | JGI IMG/M metagenome (GOLD analysis project Ga0137430, IMG submission 104651) | Soil microbial communities from meander-bound floodplain in the East River, Colorado, USA - East River MetaG ERMZT754_2 | ecosystem: Environmental > Terrestrial > Soil > Floodplain ...
GCGTAGCACACGTCCTTCATCTCGGCCCCGTTCCAGTAACAGAGGCCACGCTGCGCACGGTGCGCGTTGGCGCGATGGACCGGCCACGCTTCGGGACGGAAATCGTAGATCACGGCTTGGCGAACACGGGCACGAGGAGCGCAATGAGAAGCAGGATCATCGGCACCTGCCAGGGTAGGCCGAGGCGCGGGATGAGGCTCAGGATGGTCGTTGCGAGGGCGAGGAAGATGAGCGCGTGCTGTGGGGTCATCAACAGTGCACCTCCGTCGTGTAACCGCCCGACTGGTCCGAGTAGGACTTCACCGCGAGGATCTGCGGCGTGGCGCCATCCGGGAGGGTGATTTTGTCCCGGAGGCCGATGCTCGGCCGGCCGTCCAGATGGACGACCGCCGAACTGACGAACGCGGCCCCGCCACGTCCATCGATGGTGCCTACGACGTCCACCTTCCGGGTGTCGTACTCCACGAGGCACGCATAGCTGATGGCGGAGCCGTAGGTGGCCTCGCCCGCGCTGTTCTGGGACGAGTAGGCCCGGATGGTGACCGTATCGATCAGGAGGTCAAGGAGGCCGGCATCCATGGCGCTATCCTACGCGAACTTCGGGGGCCGGCTAAGGGTGCGGGCCTTGGTGCCTGCGGGTCCGACACCCGGAAGCACTGTGCCGCCCTGACTCGTGTCTGGCCGAGTGCCGGCCCCCGAAGAATAGAATGGCTGACGCCGGCTCCACGGAAGTCGTTTACAAGGCGACTCCCGGATCATAGCTAACCTGCGCGGGCCGGGTATTTCACATCGACTATGGGGCAGTTCAGCCCCGCCTACTGTGTCCGCTCTCCGCCATCATAAGGCGGTGCATGAGTCCCGGGCGTTCCGTTATCGCATTGGTCGGCGCCGGAACCATCCTACCATCATCGCTCCCGGATTGAATCCGGCGAATCGAACTGGCCCAGTCGGATGCGTCCCTCCGGACGATCGAGGTCAATCTCCCTGAGGTACTTGTCGTTGACCGAGATGCCCCCGGCGAACGGCATCTGATGATTCGAGCCCCGTGCGCGCAGGGAGGACGCCAGCGACGAATACTGCTCGCTGGTTCGGCCATTGGCGTAGGTGATGTCGGTCTGGCCGACGCGCTTCCGGGTGATGGGACCGGTGGCGCCGACGACCGCGCCGCCCATCTTGGTCATCACCATCTCGGCTGCCGCAGCGGCCGCCATGTAGATGTTGGCCTCGGTCGAGAGCAACCATGCGATTTCCTCGTCCTCCAGCATCATGCCGGTGGTGAGGTTGGTGTCGCCGATGAGGAAGCGGACCTGAAACGTCTCGCTCGTGGCGAGGTTCTCGACCTCGTAGGTCTGGGCCATGGCCCTACTCCGGGAGTCGGCGGCGGACCGGCAGCGAGGGATGCGCCGGCTTGTCCGATCCGAGCTTGTCCTGCACCGTCGATCGCTCCGGGTCCAGCACCGGTGGATTGTTGTGCTGCGGGGCGACCGGCTTCTTGCCCCCGTGACGCCGGAGTTCCTCGGCCTCATCACGGCTCAGAGGGCCGTCAGGAGGCGTTCGGGCCGGCTCCTGACCCTTTGGCGGACCGGGCTCCTTCTTCGGGTCCTGCTTCGCTGGCGCCTGATCCTTCGGCGGTGGGGGACCGAGCGGCGGCATGGCCGGACGCTGGTCCTCGGGCGGTGGCGCCTCCACGGCCGGCGTGTGCGGCTCCGGCTCCGGCGGCGTCAACGGCACGCGGGGCTCGTCCGGCATCGGCACGACATGGCTCCGACGCTCGGAGGGTGGCGTGTTGGGGATGGTCATGGAAGGCTCCTTGCCTGCTGTCTCGGCCTCAACTGGTGACAGCGGCTCGATGTAGCCGGCCCGGATCAGCGCCGGCCCGTTCCGGAACGTGCTGGCATCCACGAAGGTTCCGGCCGGATGGTCGCGCCAAGCGCGACGGACGCGATGCGTGTAGGGCATGGTCCCGATTGTAGCGCCAAACGGCGACGGCCGGCCGAGGTCTCCCCCGGCCGGCCGTCGGTCTTGCGTGTCGGGTGAATGCCTACGCGACGACCGAGGGGAAGAAGATCCCGAGGTCCGAGGCCACGACCTTGTGGTCCCACGCCGCCTCGCCCTCGATCCGGTCCGAGCGCAGCTCCTCCATCCGGAAGCGCCGCACGACGGCCGGCTGGCCGATGGAGCCCATCAGGTTCCGCCACGCGAAGGTGTAGCCCGCGCTCGCCACCTGCAGGCCGGCGTTCGGCGGGGCGTAGACGAGGAGCGCGTTCTTCCCGTGGATGAACTGCATCGAGTCCGTCTGGCCCTCCTGCGAGGCGTTGTAGACGCCCTCAGCGACCAGCACCTCGTCCACCCGGAACAACTGCGCGAGCAACTGCTCCGTCACGACGTTCGAGGACGTGTACTTGTAGCGGTCCACGATGTCGGGGTGGTGCATCAGGGCGTTGAAGACCTGAAGCCCGACGACCAGCTTGTTCGGCCGGTAGCCGGTCGCCTGCAGCATCGCCGTGGACGCGGTCAGGATGTCCCCGATCGGGTCGCTGGTCGCGTAGTTGTCCCACGTGTTCGCGACCGTCGTATCGGTGCCCCAGACGCTCGTGGTGAAGAACGAGCTGGCCCAGTCGCGCTCCATGCGCATGGCGATGCGGAGCGCCACGAACTCGGTCGCGTCACGGTCCACGTCGATGGCCGCATCGGCATTCCACCGGAGCTGGTCGTCCACGTCCTTGTGGATGGCCCAGACGTCGGCGTAGTAGGTGTCCGACGACAGCGTGTAGCCGCTGCCGACCGACTCGGCGCCGGAGCGCCGCTTCTGCGCCTCATCACGGAACCAGTCGCCCTTGGGATAGACGTAGTACTTGTCGCTCTGCTTGTCCACGCTGACGATCGGGAACACCCGCGTGCTCACGAAGCCCCGACCTCGATTGAGGTAGGAGACGAGCACGTTCGTCAGGATGGAGTCGGTGTGGACGTCACGAAGGGTGGGCTGCGGCATGGTCGGTGTCTCCGGCTTTCGGACTGAGCTACTGCGGGCCTACCAGCCCGTCGTGACGATCGAGTACCAGCACTTGATGCGAACGACGCCGGTCCCGGTGGTGAACTCGCCGGCCCCGGTGTTGTGCAGGACCAGCGCGACGTTTTCGGCCTCGGCCTTGGGCGTCTTGGTGTCCGTGGCCACCGGGCCACAGAACGAGACGATGTCCGAGGTGGAGTCGAGGAGGCCAGCCGTGTCGATGGTCTGCGACACGACGTCGCCGGCCGTGCCGACCATCCGGAAGGCCATATCATTCGTGCTGACGACGTAGGCGGTGCCGTTGTCGGCGATGACGAGGGCTTCCTTGAAGACGATCATCTTGCCCGCGCCGGGCGCCGCGACGATGGTCTTCGGCGTGGCCCGCAGCGCCAGCAGCTCCGCGCTGGAGACGGTGACTTCGGCTACGCGGTCGTCCAGGGCCGTGGTGACACGGTTGCCGACCTTGTAGCTGCCACCGCGCCCGCCTACGGTGTGATAGGGCTTCGTTGCCGACATGGGTGTCTGCTCCTACTCCGAGGTCGAACTACGTGGCGCGACCGGCGGCGGCGCAGTCGATCCAGGCCGAGGCGATGCGTCCGGCAGCGCCGGCCGCGAGCGTGATGTGGCCCACGATGTATTCGGTGGTGTCGGTGCCCACGACCTTGGCATCGGCCTGACCGTCGGCGCTCGTGCCGATGGCCGTGCCGACCGTCAGGGAGGCATCGGCCTGCACCTTGGTCTCGCCGTAGATGGCCACGAGGCACGCCTCGCCGGTGGTCGTCGGCTTGTCCTGAAGGACGCCAGCCGGCTTGTCCGTCGCTGCCGTGCAGATGATGACTCGCGGGCAGCCCGTGGCGCCGACGTTGCCGTCGAACTTCACGAACTTGAACTGACCGGCGCTGAGGTCGCCAGTGGCCTCATACGTCTTGCAAACGAGATTGGACTCGACAGCCATGTGCGTTGCTCCTACGTCGTTGTCGTTGACCGCCTACCGGCGGGCCGTCGGGTTGACCTGATCGCGCTTGTAACGGTCGTAGGCCACGCGCTCGGCCGGGAACAGCTCCCGCGCTCGCACGATGGCATCCGGCTCGGAGAGCTTCGTGTCGGCCTCGCGCAGCGTGGCGACCTTGGCCATGAAGGCGGCCTCCGCATCGCCGGTCTCCGTCTTCGGCTCGCCGCTCCGGCCAACCTCCGAGAACACCTTCGACGTCCGGGCCACTTCCTGCGCCGAGGCGAGAACCTCCTCGATGCGGGTCACGTCTTCCTTCGGCAGCGCCTTCCGGATGCGATACAGGAGCCCGCCGTCCTCGGCCTTCAGCACGAGGTCGTAGGCGCTCTTGACCACCGAGGTCGCTTCGGAGACCTCACGGGTCTCGCGCTCGGCCTTGATGACCTCCTCGGCGTCATCGAGACGCTTCTGGATGGCAGCCTTCTCGGTCTCGGCCTTCGCCTCGGCATCGGCACGGGCCTTCTCGATGGCCGCTGCACTGTCCGAGGCCTGCTTGGCGACGAGTGCCTCAAGGTCGGCAATGCGCTTGGTGACGGCGTCGGTGTTGGTTTCGGTGGCTGCGGGCATGTCCGGCTCCTGATGCAACTGCTCGGTCTGTGGTGCGCGCTTCACGAGCAGGATGTGGCTCCCGTCGTTCGTCGCACGGTCGAAGTTCGCGCCTCGGTCCACGAGGTCGACTCGGTTGACGTCCAGCGCCTTGTAGCGCCGCTTCTTGCCCTTCGGAGGGGTCATTCGTCGACCTCCTCGCTGATGGCCGTCCCCTGGATGGAGAACATCCGATACTTGCCGGAGGCCACCTTGGCGAACGTCTCGGCATCGAGCTGGAACCCAACCCACCAGCGAGGCGCCACGGCATCAGCCGCCAGCCCCCACGCTTCGAGCTTTTCCGGCGTGATCATCACGCTCTCGATGAGGGAGCCCTTGGCGCACTCGTCCTCGTGCATCTCTCCGCACTCACGGAAGTTCAACACGAACTTGTAGGCTGCCGACTCCAGCACGTCGCTGGGGATTTCGTCGTCCTGTAGGTCGACCATCGGCTGACCGTCGGACTTCACCGCCACATTGGCGAATCCGAACACCTGTCGGCGACGGGCGTCAACCTTGGAAATCTCCAGCACGGCAACAAGGTAACCACGCGCCGGACCGCTCCGCAAGGGGACAATCTCCGCTAGGCCGATGCCCCCGACTCCCGCAGGGCTGCCTTTCGACGCCGCGCAGCCGCCTTCCGCTCGGCATCGGCCTGCCGCTGGCCGACCTCTTGGCACTCCGGACACACCTTGAGAGCCGGCGTCAGCCGGGCGGAGAAGCGATTGCCACATCCGGGCATTTCGCACACGAGGCCGACCGTCCGAAAGTACTTGTCCATGGATGATTCCTCAGGCCGCCGACCGGACGATCGGCGACCCCATCACAAGCTCCTCTGAGCAACGACAGTGCGGGTGGACGGCGCCGGGCGTTGCGATCGCACGGCCGGAGGACTCCCAACTGGAGTCGATGGGGATGGTGATGCCATCCAGGGCGCTACAGGTCGGGCAGGTGCGCTCATCGAGCGCCGTCACCCATACGCGCTTGGCGAAGCGGGGAATGAGGCCCAACGCCTGACCGAGCTTCCAGGCCTGTTCCTTGCCCACGTTCTCGGCCACAGCGGCCTCAGTCCGAGCGATCATCCGGGCGCGCTGCATGCGCCAGCGGTCTCCGAGTTGGACAAGGTTGCGTCGAAGCTGCCGATGGGGGACGCCGGCCTGCAACATCGCCGCATGGCGCTTGGTGAGATGTTCGGCCTGTCGCCAGTGGAGGCCTCCAGAGGCCCGCAGCAGGTCAAGTCGACGGGCCGGTGGGAGGCCCATCCGGCGAGCGTAGCGGTCCACGGCCGCCAGCACCCGGCGTTGGTCCGTTGACATGTTCGTCAGGAGGTCGAGGGCGCGCTGTTGGCTGTAGCCCTCGGGCGCTGATACGGTGCGCCCGAGGCTGTCCATGCGCGCCTGCCGGAAGCCTTCCTTGACGCCACGAGCGAAGGCTCGGTCAATCTCGGCCGCGATGGCATCGACACGCCGGCCATACGTGCGCCGGACCTCGGTGGCGATGTCCCCGGCGCGAGCGGTCCGCTTGGCCTGCTCGCGTCCCTGCCGGAGCAGCCGGTCAATCTCACTCAGCAGACTCATCGGACTGCTTGCGCTTGCGCGGCGCAGCGGCCGGCTTCGGCGCCACGCGAGCGGCGGCGACCTGTGCCTGAATGTCCAACTCGGCATCCATGCGCTCGGCCTCGGCATCGAGGGCGGCCTGTTCATCGATCGCGATCTGCTCCGCTCGCGCCTCGAAGCCTTCCGGCGGCGGCGGGAACTCGGCCACGTCGTGCAGGTGTTCCTCAAGGGACGTGTTCGGGAATAGCGGCAGACCGGACGCACTCGCCTTCTGGAGGAAATCGCCGAGCGCCACGAGGTCGACCTTGCCCACCTTGGAGTGCTTGACGCGGGGCAGTTCCTCGATCGGCCACCCATTCAACTTCCACAGGCGCGGGACGGCCACGCGGTTAATCTGGTCCTCGATGTGGTCAAGGAACGCCGTCAGCGCCAATGTGAACGCATCGACCTTGGTGTCTGCAAGGGCCTTGCTGCCGACCTGATCGTGGCCGATGAGGATGAAGTCGGCCAGCATGGTCATCGCGATCCGCTGGTCATACCGCGTGATGATGGCGTTCGTGTCGACCTTCTTCCCGGTGTTACCGCTGCCGAGCAATTCCAGCGTCGAGCCGAAGGGCAGGACCAAGCCGGCCTGCTCGTCGTTCCGGATGGACGTCACGAGGCGCTGGGCGTAGGCGAGCTTCACCGCCGCGTTGACGTCGTTCGGGTTCCACCAGTCCTGATTCTCGGGGGCCGTCATCACGGGGATGCCGTTGAGGTCGCGCTCGATGCCGATGCCTTCAATCTCCCGGATGCGCTTCTTGAAGTACCAGCTCTGATAGGCCGGCCGGATGATGGAGCGGCCCTCGGGATTGCCACGGCGCTGGCCAGCCCGGAAGAGCAGGAGTTTCTCCGAGGCGATGGACACCGGCGGGAAGCCCTCGGCCTGCTGCTCCAGGCCCTCCCAGGCGCCATCCTCATCGAACAGCCACCGGTAGACGGTTTCCTGGGACCGGATGGCCCACTTATCCCAGCCGATCAGGCCGTCGTCGAAGCGACTCGCCTTCGCCGGGTCGATGTGCTGCCGCGCCACCCGGCGCTTGTAGACGATTTCCATCGGCGCATGGCCGTACTGGAGCATCGAGAGGATTTCGCGGACGGTCTCCCGGAAGGGCCGGTCCATGTCCTCGAACAGGGCCGTCCGGAGGAACTCGCCCTTCTCATCGAGCTGGGGCTTCTCCGGCTTCGGCTGCAACTCGGGACGGGTGGACGGTGGGGGCTGACCGGGCTTGGCACCAGCCGGCTTCGGCGGCGGGAATGCCTTGGAGGTGGCCTTCGCTGGTCCCTCCGTCGAGGATTCCGGAGGCTCCACAGACCAGTCGACCTGTCCGGCGAGCTGCTCGATGGCGAAGAGGCAGGCGCCGATGATGTCATCGTCGCCCATCTCCCGGAACTTCGACATCCCGCGCTGGCCCTGCAACTCCCGCAGGTATTCCTCGCGCACGAAGCCGGCGAACTGCTTGAGGCCGGTGGAGCCGATTTCGACGAAGGTGCCTGCCATGGGTGCCTCAGTGCCGATCGAGCGTCAGCCAGCGCGAGCGGTCATGGATGCGGGAGGGCGAGCTATTGGTCGTGATGCGGTTCCGGAGCAGGTAGTGCTTGCCGAGCGTCCCGCCCTGCACCCAGCACTTGGTCACATCCCCATCGATGGACGGGTCAAGGGCGCCACCGGAGAGCACCACGCAGATACCGTCGGTCGTGCCGATGGCGCCATTGGTGCCGGTCCGCATGGCATCGATGGCCCACGTGCTGGACACGATCGTCTCGCCGAGTTCCAGCACCGGCGAGTCATCGGCCCGCCAGTTGGTCTCGTAGTCGAGCTTTTCCTCCGGGTCATGACTCACCGAGGGGATGCTGAAACTCATGGTAGTGACGTCTCCTGCCGGCGTTCGATGGCCGAGGGCGTGGCCTGCCGATCGAGGGCGATGGCCAACAGCATCCGGTCAATCGCCGAGGCATCCAGCCGGCGCACATCAGGCGCCGGACCGACCGGCACGCCGGCCGACAGAATGGCATCGGTCCCGACGATAGTAACCGACCCGGCCTCGGCGAGCAGCACGCGAGCGAGCAGGAACGCCGCATCCGTCCCCGCGATCGTGTAGATGCCGGAGTCGCCGAGCAGGGACAGGCCACGCCGAAGCGAGGCGGCAGTCCCCGTCACCGTGACACTGCCTCCTGAGGCTGTCAGGGTTCGATTGCCGCGCAGTACGGCATCGACGCCGCTGATGGACCAAGCGCCGGAGTCGCTCATCAGGGCACGCCCTGCACGCAGGACGGCAGGCGTGCCAGTGATGGCGAACGCCCCCGATTGCGCATCGAGCGTGAGGGCGATGGAGTTCTTCGTCAGCGTGGCATCGGTGCCGGTGATGACGATGGAGCCAGCGGCGGCGAGCAGTTCGCGGGCGCCCTGAAGCGTAGCCGCCGTCCCCGTGATGAGATACGAGCCGGCCAGCGCCAGCAGCTCGCGGCGTGCCCGCAGGGCAGCGGACGTCCCAGTGACCGCATAGCTACCGGCGCTGGCCAACAGTTCACGATGGGCGCGGAGTGTCGCCGCCGTCCCGGTGACGCCATACGAGCCGGCGCTGGCGAGCAGTTCCCGATGCGCTCGCAGAACTGCAGCGGTGCCAGTGATGGCGTAGGCGCCGACGTCGGCGAGGATTTCACGCCCAGGACGGCTCAGGGTGGCATCGGTCCCCGTGATGACGTAGGCACCGGCAGACGCCGCCAGCTCGCGGTGCGCCCGGAGGACCGTCTCCGTCGTGGCCCCTTCGAGGTAGATGGAGTAGTCGCGATTGACGTCCGCGATCATGCCATCCGGGACGCCCCACGTGAGAGGGGTCACGTCCGTGATGTTGGCCTGCGAGGACCAGCCCTCAAGGCCGGCATTGTCCTGCGAGATGGCGGGAGCACCGGTGGCCGTCGAGCCGATAGCCAGGACAACCGCCGTGCCGGCCGTGGGGGCATAGGAAGCCAGCGTGCCGCCCGTGAACTCGTACCACCCGTCGGCACTCAGGTCGTTCCGCATATCCGACTGCACGACGACCGTGTCGAAGTCCGTCCCGGTCAGGACGAAGGCCCGGAACTCACCGCCGGCCGTGCCCGTGCCGACGAAGTGCGCGAAGATGCTACATGTTCCCGCCGCGAGGTCCGCACCGATCGTGGCGCTGATCCCCTTGACGAGGTTCTGAATGGGCCGCGTGGCGGCACCGATGCTGGTCCGGCCGTACTGCTGCGTCGAGGCCGTCGGTCCGGTCAGGGCATAACTGCCGCTGTTCGCCGCCAGCTCGCGACGAGCGCGAGGGACAGCGGCCGTCCCGCCGATCGCGTAGCTGCCGCCGGAGGCCACCAGTTCCCGATGGGCTCGGAGGATGGCCGCAATGCCCGTGATCGTGTAAACGCCGGCATCGCCGACGAGGTCCGCATGGCCAGCCTCGCCCGCGAGGAACGAGACCGTCAGGTAGGGCCGATGGGTGTCCTCGCCCTCACTTGACCCGAACCGGCGTAGTTCAAAGTCCGGCCCACCGCCCGCATCCTCAAGAATCCATGCGAGGTCGGTGATCGTGCCGTCAGCGAAGTCCTGCACGTCCTGCGTGAGCTGCGCGCCCGAGAAGACGACCTGCGTTGAGAGATCGGCGTTCGTCGTGACGATGGAGGCCGAGACGGTACTGACGCGATCCGTGGCGTTGGTGCCTCCTGCCGTGCCCCATGCCGTCGGCGCCGAGTCGTAGTTGGTCCAGTTCGCCTCTTCGTTGGCGCCCGTCCCGCCCTCCGTCCACGCGCGGAGCGTCCGACGCATCTCCGTCGTGCGCGTGCCGGCGTTGGCGCCCGCGCAGTAGAGCGTGATTGAGGCCGAGATGATGTAGGAGCCAGGCGGGATGTTCGATGCGCTCGGACCCGTGAAGCGCAGGAGGCCGCTGGTGAAGTCGCCGGCCGTCCACTTCGTCGCATCGAAGTCGGTGTCAGCGCCGTAGCCGTCCGTCGGGTTGGCCTGTCGAATCTGCGTGTCTTCGGTGCCAGCGACGTCGTTTAGCGTGTTGTCGCCGAAGGTCAGTGTCGTGACGACCAGCGGCGCGAAGACGCCAATCTGGAAGGCGTTCGTCTGGAACGACTGGATTATGTCTCCGGCCGAGGGCGCCGACAGCACATCGTCGTCCGACTGGAACAGTTGCCACGGGAGGCCCGGCCCAAGTTCCGACGTCGGCGTGCCGGTGGCCGTCAGCGTTTGCGCAGCGGTGTAGCTATCGGCAGTACTGGCAACATCGAACGGATAGAAGGCGCGCAGGTTCGCCAGCCGCACCGGCGCGGTCTGCAACATCTCCTGCTTGGCGTCATCGATGTCGCCCGCGTAGCCGTCCCAGACCTTGACGGCCGAGAAGCGGCCGTCCCATGGAGCAGTGCCGGTCTGCCAGTCACCAATCTCAAGGGTCGTGGAACCAGCAGCCGCGTCACTGCCTGTGGCAACCTGTACGCCATTGACCCAGAGCGTCTTGGTAGCGCCTGAACGACTGAAATAGAGATGGACCCACGTGCCTGCTGCGGCAGCCACGCCAGACGTGAAGTCATTTAGTTCCGTCCCAATAGTCCACTGCTGTATCCCGCCATTGTCCCAAATACTCGGGACAATGGACGCGGACATGCCAAAGAGGTTGTGGTATGCAGAGCTGCCGCCGGCCGGCAGCGTCGTGGGATACACCCACGCCGAGATAGAGAACGAGTTCCCCGCCCCGCTGAAGAAGGACGTGCGGGTGTAGTACTGAGCGGAGGCCCGAGTGAGCCGAACGGCCACTTAGCCTCCTTTAGGCGTCGGCGTACTGGAACTCCAGCGCCGTCAGGAGGAAGTTGCCAGCGTAGGTGTTGACGTTGGCGTCGAGGAAGAAATAGAAGAAGACCTCGTCCCCGACCGCGTAGTCGCCGCCGGTCAGCGTCACCGTCAGTTCGATGAGGTCTTCGTTGGCGTGATTGCTGCCGCTGCTGCCGATGGTCGCGTTGTTGATCTGTTCGGCATCGAAGGTGCCGTCAGCGGCTTCATTGTTCGCCACCGCTCGCTTCCGGAAACCGATGGCGAGGACGTCCGACGCTCCCGGCGTCCCATCGAGCACGCCCTTGGCAACAGCGACCGGCGTCCCGACGTAGTTGTTCGGGATGGAGAACCGGCCGTAGATGCCGATGTCGGTGCCGCCGTCCGTGAAGACGTAGCACCCGACCGCGCCGACGCTGGGCAGCGTGGCCGATGTGATTTGGTTTGAGACCAAGTCCATCGGCACCGCCGTCTCAGGCCGTGCACCGCCGAGAATACTGCGTCGAAAAGTCGCCATGGTCCTACCGGGTCAACGTGGCCGTCATGTCCAGGATGGCTTCCTTGTAGAACGACGAGGCCATCTGCATATATTCCTGATTCCGGCCGGCGAGCGCCGGGTTCATGCTGTAGCCCCAGACCACGCCCCGGAAGTCGCAGGTGAGGAAGTCGTTCGTGTGCGGGGCCTGCGTCCGACGCCACTCGGCATCGAGGTAGTACCAGAACATCTCGGACACCGGCGGCCAGACGTGCGTCGGGTCGCCGTAGGCGCGATTGCTCGCCCAGTGTGGCGTCACGATGGTCGCCTTCGCGCCGACGCGCAGGACGCGGTATAGCTCGTTGAA
>Ga0137430_1000458_pt1 | contig 11706 bp, 12 predicted proteins | sample EasRivERMZT754_2_FD_104651 | JGI IMG/M metagenome (GOLD analysis project Ga0137430, IMG submission 104651) | Soil microbial communities from meander-bound floodplain in the East River, Colorado, USA - East River MetaG ERMZT754_2 | ecosystem: Environmental > Terrestrial > Soil > Floodplain ...
ACCGGTCACCGGTCACCGGTCACTGGTCACGCAGTCTTGTGCCTGAATCCGCACAAATCGCGAATCATGCAATTCGGACAGTCAGGCTTGCGCGCCATGCAGACGTAGCGGCCGTGCAGGATCAGCCAGTGGTGGGCGTCGAGGCGGAATTCCTCCGGCACCACTTTCAGCAGCTTTTCCTCTACCGCCAGCACATCCCGTCCCGGCGCGAGGCCGGTGCGGTTGGCGACGCGGAAGATGTGCGTGTCGACTGCGATCGTGGGCTGGCGGAACGCGGTATTGAGGATGACGTTAGCGGTCTTGCGGCCGACGCCCGGCAGCGCCTCCAGTTCCGCACGCGTGGCGGGCACCTCGCCGCGATGCTTTTCGAGCAATAGCCTGCAGGTGGCGAGGATGTTCTTTGCCTTGGTGCGGTAGAGGCCGATACGCCTGATGTAGCGCTCGAGTCCCCGGCGTCCCAGCCCGAGGATGGCGGCGGGGGTGGCGGCGGCCCTGAATAACTCTGCGGTGGCGAGATTGACGCTCCTGTCGGTGGCCTGCGCCGACAGAACCACGGCCACCAGCAGTTCGAACGGCGAGGCGTATACCAGCTCGGTGCCGGGCGTGGGATTGGCGGCGCGCAACCGCGCGAACATCGCGGTGCGCTGCTGGGGCGTCATGGGCATGCAAGCGAGTGATTGAGTGATTGGGTAATTGAGTGATTGAGTGATTGAGTGATTGAGTAATTGGGTGATTGGGTGATTGGGTGATTAGGTGATTGAGTGGCGGAGCAATAGGTTTTACTTAGTCACTCAGTCACCCAATCACTCAATCACTTAGTCACTCGATCGGCGCAGCCGATCGCGGGCGCGCTGCATGACGCGCGCGATCGTCGCCTGTTTTCTGCGTTCTCCGGCCTTCCTGTTGTCGGCCGCGATCTGCGCCGCGCGCTCGCGCTCGAGGCGGGCAACGCGCGCCGTGTGGCGCTGCTGGTAGTGCGCGGCACGGTGCTTGCGTGCGTCGGGCGCGAGTACCGTGTCCGTCGCCTCCAGAGCAATGCAGTCCACCGGGCACGGCGGGACGCACAACCCGCAACCGGTGCACTCAGCCGCGATTACGGTGTGCATCAGCTTCGATGCCCCGGCGATGGCGTCCACCGGGCAGGCGAGGATGCACAGCGTGCAGCCGATGCAATCCTCCTCGGCGATCACCGCGACCGCCGGCGGCAGGGTGACGCCACAGGAGGGGTCGAGCGGCTGCACGGCGATGCCGGTGATGTGAGCAAGCTCGCGCAGGGCTTCCTCGCCGCCGGGCGGGCAGCGGTTGATACCGGCGCGGCCGGCCGCAATCGCCTCCGCGTACGGCCGGCAGCCGGCGTAGCCGCACTGGCGGCATTGGGTCTGGGGCAGCACCGCCTCTATCCGCTCGAGCAGCGTGGCGGAGTTTGCGGGGGGCTCCATGCGGTTATTGTAGATGTAGAATGACCAGGCTGGATCGATGCGTGCGGGCGGCCCCGCTTCGTGCCGCGTTACCTGGCGTAGAAACATGAAATCCGGGACGACGTCGTCCCCGACCGGCAGGAACGCCGCTTCGCACGAGGCGGCGGAGCGGCTGCGGTTCGAGCAGGTCAGGCTGGCTTACGACCAGACGACGCCCTCCCAGCTGGTCGCGGTCCTGAATGCCCTGGTCTTCGTTGCGGTGCAGTCGCTGGTGATCGCGCCGCCCGTGGCATTGGCATGGCTGTCCGCGGTATGCCTGCTGGCGCTCGCCCGCATCGCTGGCGCCGCGGCGTTCAGCCGCGCCGCGCCCCAACCCGCCGAGCTGGAACGCTGGCGCGCCTATGTCATCATCGGGGCCGCGGCGAGCGGCATCGTCTGGGGCTCCGCCGCGGTGTTCCTGTTTCCTCCCGTGAATCAGGCGCACCAGGTGTTCGTCGCGTTCATGGTGGGCGGCATGGTGGCCGGCAGTGTGACCACGCTTGGCTCGGTATTCCCTGCTTTCGTTGCCTTCGCGATCCTCGCCGTGGTTCCGGTCGTCATTCGCTTCACGATGCAGCACGATGCCGTGCCCTACGCGATGGGATGGATGACTCTGGTATTCCTCGTGGCGGTGATCTCTATCGCGCGGCGTTCCCATCGCGGCCTGTCCGATATGATGTTGCTGCAGATCCAGAATGCCCGGCTGATCGGCGAAGTGATGGCAATGCAGGACAAGCTGGCGCGGAGCCAGGAAGAAGTCGAAGCGCTGCACCGGGGCCGCCGCTGAGCCGCCTAGCAGTGTGTCGAATTCTGGGTTCCCCACCGAGTCCTGCAGTCCGCGACCATCATGATCTGCCGAGCCGGCCGGCGACACACTGCTAAATTGAAGGACAAGTTCTGATAACGTGAAGCGGACGTGCCGGATGCAGCGCATCCTGATTGAAAGTCCGGGCTGATAAGTACCCCTTTCAGCCTGTCGGCTCGCCGCTAACCCAGAGCGAGTAACCCTGCGTTCACACCAATCGTTTACGACACCAGGTCCGACGGGCTGCCGCAGAGCGCGGCCAGGCATTCGCCTACCAGTCCCGGCCCGCGATAGACGAGGCCGGTGTAGATCTGGACCAGGCTCGCGCCGGCGACGACTTTTTCCACCGCATCGGCGCCCCGCATGATGCCGCCGACCGCGATTACCGGGATCGCGCCCTGCAGGGCGCGGGTGATTTCCCGCACTACCCCGGTCGAGCGCGCCGCAAGCGGCGCGCCGCTCAGCCCGCCGGTCTCGGCGGCGTGCGCCATCCCCGCAACGCCGTCCCGCGCCGTGGTGGTGTTGGTCGCGATCACCGCTTCCACGCGGTGCCGCCGCAGCACGCCGGCGATGCCCGCGATCTGCTGCGCGTCGAGGTCGGGAGCGATCTTCACCGCGACCGGGACAAGTCTACCGTGGGCGTCGGCGAGCCGGCGCTGTTCCGCTTTTATCGTCTCGAGCAGGTGGCCGAGCTCGCCGGCCTGCTGCAGCAGGCGCAAGTCCCGGGTATTGGGCGACGAGATGTTGACCGCAACGTAACTTGCGTGCGGATAGACCTTGCGCAGGCACGCGACGTAATCATCCGCTGCGCGATCGAGCGGCGTATCGGCATTCTTGCCGATGTTGATGCCGAGCACGCCGTGAAACGTGGCGCGCCTGACGTTTTCCACCAGGCGGTCCACGCCGTCGTTATTGAAGCCCAGGCGGTTGATCACCGCGTTCGCCGCGGGCAGGCGGAACAGGCGCGGGCGCGGGTTGCCGGGCTGCGGGCGCGGCGTGACGGTGCCGATCTCGATGAAGCCGAAGCCGAGACGGGCCAGTGCGTCGATGTAATCACCGTTCTTGTCGAGACCGGCCGCCAGTCCCACGGGATTGGGGAAGCGGATGCCCATGATAGTGCGCTCGCACTGCACCGGGGCGGGAGGGGCGGCGGGAACGAGCCCCAGGCCGTCGAGCTTCCGTATCGTCTCGAGCGTAACGCGATGCGCCGTCTCGGGATCCAGCGCGAACAGCAGCGGGCGCACCAGCGAGTAAATCATCGCGTCATTCTACCGCGATGATTTACTCATTGAAGAATTCATCTTTAAGGCAGCAGACACAATGGGGCGTGGCTTCGCGATGTCGACGCGGAGGATGCCTTAATTTGACCGTGCCGCCGCCGGCGTGATAGAACGCAGGCGGGCCCACCATGATTGAAAAGCGCATCGAGCAGATCGTCCGGGTCGCGGCCGTCGTGCTGCTGGTCGCCGGATGTTTGGTGGTGCTGCAGCCGTTCCTCGGTGCGATCCTGGCCGCGGCCATCCTGTGTTTTTCCACCTGGCCGATCTACCGTTTCATCGAGGACCGAAGCGGCGGCCGGAGCTGGCTCGCCGCGCTGGTAATGACGCTGGTCATCCTGTTCGTCCTGGTGGTGCCGCTGGCCCTGATCGCGTTCAGTTTCCGGGAGGACGTGCCGCAGCTCGTCGAGAACGCGCGCGAGTTGTTCGCCGAGGGTTTGCCCGGCCCGCCGGATTGGGTCAAGGCCATCCCGCTGGCCGGGGAGTATCTGGACGCCGCCTGGCGCGAGCTTGCCGAGAGCCGGGACAAGCTCGGCGAGGCGCTGAAGCGCCTGTTGCAGCCGGCGCGCGAGATCCTGGTGAAGACCGGTTTCATCATCGCCGATGGCGTGCTGCAGTTCACGCTGATCGCCTTCATCAGCTACTTCTTCTACCGCGACGGCACGGCGCTGGCGGCAGCCCTGCGCAATGCCCTGAACCGCGTCGCCGGCGAGTTCACCGAGCGCCTGCTGGGCATCATCGGCGGCACCATCACCGGTGTGGTCTACGGCATCGTCGGCACCGGGCTCGCGCAGGCGGTCGCGGCTCTGGTCGGATTCTGGATCGCGGGCGTGCCGGGAGCGGTCACGCTGTCCTCACTCATCTTCGTCCTGTCGATCGTCCCGGCCGGCCCGCCGCTGATCTGGGTAGGCGCGACCGTGTGGCTCGCCTACGGCGACCAGCCGGGATGGGCGATCTTCATGGCGCTGTGGGGATTCTTCGTGGTGAGCGGCATCGACAACATCGTCAAGCCGCTGCTGATCAGCCGCGGCGCGGCCATGCCATTCGCGCTGGTGCTGCTCGGCGTGTTCGGCGGCGTGCTTGCCTTCGGCTTCGTCGGCATCTTTCTCGGGCCCGCGCTGCTGGCCGTGGGCTTCAATCTCACGCGGCGCTGGACCGAGGAGCCGGCGCAGGCGTCCACCGCTTCTTCCGCGCCGCCGCCCGGATAGCGGGCCTCGTCGCGTCGGCCGGTGCGATCAGAAACTGGTTCTCCAATTGACGAGAAACTGGTACGACTTGATGTCGGGGTCGGCCTTGAGCGGGTATGCGAGATCGATGTGCAGCACACCGCCGCGTGAGGTGCGGTCGTTCAGGATGCGCAGGCCGATGCCGACGTCGCTCAACCATCCGGGATTAGCGGCGTTCTGGTTCTCGCCGCCCCAGGCGCGGCCGTAGTCGTAGAAAACGGCGCCGCCGATGCGGAACAGCCGGAACGGGTACCAATCGGTGTAACCGCGTTGTTCCAGGGACAGCACTACCCGGTTCGTGCCGGTCTGGTAGCGCTGCGGGTAGCCGCGCAGGCCGCTGTCGCCTCCCAGTTGAAACTGGTCTGCGGGTTCGCCGTTCATGATGGTGTCCGCGGATACCGAGGCAAAGAACAGTCCGCGCCCGCGCTGCTCTCGGTAGTATTTGCCCGAGGTCCCGTAGAACTGGCGCTCTCCCCCCTCGCTCCCATAGCGGCCATTCGCGTACGCGGAGACCAGCAGGTTGTCGCCCGGCGTTAACGCAAAGCCGTCGCTGACGGCGGCGGTGTAGAGCCACAGGTCGCGCGTGGAACCCAGGGCGGTCGTGGCACGCCCGAGTTGCATCTGCACGTGGAGACCAAGCTCGAAATACTCGACGCGCTCGATCAGGTTGCGGTTCTTCACTTTTTCGAAATTGTCCTTGATCAGCTCGTAGCGAAGGAAGGGCGCAACCAGGGTCAGGTCGGCAGGCACTTGCGGTGGGGCGGGCAGCGAGGGGTCAGTACTGTAGGCGTCGTCCTGGTACTGGAGGCCGATGGAATAGCGATGAGCCCAGCCGTTCACCAGGCCCGGCGACCAGCCGCCGTAGATGTCTCCCTGGTCGCTCGCGTGGCGGTACTGGCCGACAATTTCGCTGCCGCTGTATACCGAGTCGATCCGCCGGTTCGTCGCGGCGGCAACCCCGGCCGCCCAGCGCGTGTCGAGCGCATAAAAAGGCCGCTCCAGCCGGAACGCGTTACTATCGCCGTCATCGAACGCGCCGTACCGGTACTCGATGGTGGTCCAGCCGCCGAAGGCGTTGTTCTGGGATATAAAGTACTCCCGGCCGGTGCGGTCGACATCCGACGTGCTGCTCACGCCGATGGCGATGCCGGTGCCCAGAAGGTTTTGCTCCCTCAGCGTAATTCCGGTCGAATTGGTGCCCCCTGCCGGCTGAAATGGAATCCCGGGCTCAGGGTCCAGGTATCGCGCGTCGTAACCTCGATGTCCACGACGCCGTCGCGGTAGGCAACCGGCTGGATGCGGACGTCGTAGAGGTAACCATTGCCGCGCAGCAGGCGCTCCGATTCCTCGATCAATCGCACCGATAGCCGTTCGCCGCTGTTGAAGAGGAGGGCGCGCCGCACCACGTCCGGGCGCGTGCGGATGTGCAGCTGGTTGGCAAGCCGGAACAGCGCGTTGTTTTCCTTGGGGTCGTCCAGGTCGAAGATGTTCTGGTTGTCGATGCGGATCTCGCCGATGATGGCGCCGGCGGCTTCCAGCTCCCGAAAAGACGGGATGGGCTTGCCCTCGCCATTTTCCTGCGCTGCCGCCGTGACAATCGATAACGAGATAACAAGGGCAAGGCGGGCAAGCCCGTGGATCGGCCTGAATTGGCGCGGTTGTTTCAAGGTGCACCGTCCGCCGGCCGGACCCCCACCCCGGGCTTGCGCAAGCCCGTGAGAAGCGTGAATGGTGAATCGTGAATGGTAAATCGCGAATGGTGAATCGACGTCAGGCAGGCTGCGCCTGCCGTTTCCGCGTCAGCAAGGCGAAAGAAGTCTATTCACCATTCACGCCTTTTTCGGCTCGGCGACCGGCTGCCAGCGGCCGTCGACCAGGCCTTGTATCGGCTGGAACTGGATCTTGTACGCCATCTTGCGGCTGTGGGCGATCCAGTAGCCGAGGTAGAGGTAGGGCAGGTCGAGCCGGCGGCACAATTCGATCTGCCACAGGATGTTGTAGGTGCCGAAGCTCGCGCCGCTCACATCGGGATCGAAGAAGGTGTAAACGGACGACACGCCGTCCTGCAACTTGTCGAGGATGGAAACCATGCGCAGCGCGCCGTTCTCGCGGAACTCGATGAGCCGGGTGTCCACGTTGCTCTGCAGCAGGAAGTGGCGGTACTGCTCGCGGCTGTCCTGGTCCATGCCGCCGCCCGAGTGCCGCTGCGACTGGTAGCGCAGGTACAACGCGTAGTGTTCGGGGTGGTACTTGAGTTCCAGCATCTCGGCCTTGAGCGCGCCATGCCGCTTGAGAGTACGGCGCTGGCCGCGGGAGGGCTCGAATGACTCCGCCATCACGCGTACCGGCACGCAGGCGCGGCAGTGATCGCAGTGCGGACGGTAGGTGAATGCGCCGCTGCGGCGGAAGCCGGCCCGCACCAGATCCGAGTACACCGGGCCGTCGATCAGGTGGCTGGGGGTGGCCACCTGCGAGCGCGCCATCCGCTCCGGCAGGTAGCTGCAAGGATACGGAGCCGTCGCGTAGAACTGCAGTACCGACAGCGGAAACTCAGTCAAATAGGTCATTGTCGAGGCTCCACTCCCGCGACACCGGAGGATAGTTTACCAAGATTGAGAGTTTTCGCATGAAATCCGCGCGGGGAACCTCGCGCGCACCGAAGCGCGCGAGGTGCGCGGTCTTCATCTGGCAGTCGATCATGCCGTAACGCCAGCGCTCGAGCTGGCGCGCGAGGTGCGCGAGCGCGATCTTGGATGCGTCGGGCACGCGCGTGAACATGGACTCACCGAAGAACATGCGTCCCAGCGCCACGCCGTAGAGCCCGCCCGCCAACTCGCCGCCGATCCAGGTTTCCACGGCATGCGCATGCCCGGCGCGGTGCAGCGCGACGTAGGCGGCGGCCAGCTCCGGGGTGATCCAGGTGCCTTCCTGCCCCGGGCGCGGCGCGGCGCAGGCGTGTATCACGTCCGCGAATGCCGTGTCGGCACGCACCTCGTAGTCGCGCCGGGCGAGGCGCTTTTTCAACGAGCGCGGGATCTTCAGTTCGGACGGGACCAGCACCATGCGCGGGTCGGGGCTCCACCACAGCGGCGGCTGGCCTTCGCTGAACCAGGGAAAGATGCCGCCGCGGTAGGCCTCGATCAGCCGTGGCAGCGAGAGGTCGGCGCCGGCGGCGAGCAGGCCGTTCGGCTCGTCGAGCGCGCGCTCGAGCGGGGGAAACGGGTCGCCGGGTGTGAGCCAGGGGATCATTCCGCGCCATTGTAGCGGCGCGCTGCGCTGCGCGTTTCCAGCAGCCCCTGCTTTTGTCGTAAGATGACCGTGGATGGAGAACTCGCCCCGGACAGCCCCCGACTTCTCGCGCCCGATCGCGGCGCTGAAGGCGTGTCACGAACGGCTGCGATCGCAATGCGCCGTGCTGCGCGAGCTCGTGGGCCGCGTCAGGGACCTGGGAAGCGACGCGCAGGCGCAGCAGGCGGCGGCGGGGGTCATGCGCTATTTCGACACGGCCGCGCGCCACCACCACGCGGACGAGGAGGAGGATCTGCTGCCGCGCATGGTGGCGGCGGCTTCCATGGGCCGCGGCTTAAGGCTCACGCGCCTCGTGGCCGATGTTGTCAGGGAGCACCGTGAAATGGACTGGGCCTGGAGCAGGTTGCGCACCGTGTTGCAGGAGATCGCGGCCGGCCAGCGCGCCGCCCTCGATTCGCGCGCAGTGAACCGCTTCGCCATGCTCTACACGGCGCATATCAGATTCGAGGAGGACAGCGTCTTTCCGCTGGCAGAGACGCTGCTGTCGCGCGAGGACTTCGCCGCGATCGGTGCCAGTATGGCTCGGCGTCGCGGCGGCGCGCGCTGCTGACGGCCGGTTTCCCGCCCCGCGGTCACTTCTTTCAAATAAAACGGCCCGCGCCGTGGATGGCGCGGGCCGTTCCTGGTGGAACCTCCGGCCGGGTTACTTGATCACGCCGCAGGCGAGACGCCCTCCGGCGTTGCCGGTAGGATCGGTTTTGAGATCGTCGGCTGCGGCGTGGACGATCACCGCGCGGCCGATGATGCCGTTGGCGTCGCTGCTGTTCACCGCAATGTCGCCCACCGTGAAGTTGATCTTCGCCACGCCGGCGTCGTTGAAGGTGAGGTTGCCGAGATCGCCCGCGTGCTTCACCGGTTCGTACGGTCCGCCGTGCTGGTGCTTGGTCGGATTGAAGTGGCCGCCGGCATTCATTCCCTTGTCGTCGCCGCAGTCGCCCTTTTCGTGGATGTGGAAGCCTTTAGGGCCCTTGGTGTGGCCGGTGATTTCGCCGGTCACGCGCACCACGTCGCCGATCTGGGTGAACGTTACGCTGCCCTGGACCTTCGAGCCGCTCCTCGGCTCGAGCTTCGCGGTAGCCGTCGGTTCCTTGCTTCCCATCCCGGCACAGCCCGCAGCCAGCAGCGCGCCGCAGGCGACACTCATTACAACCTTCTTCATACCCCCTCCTGTGATGACGAAATGAATTGCGATTGCAATACTATCCTGCAATCACTGTTTCGGGGCAACGCCTTGTCCCCGAAACAGTGATTAGGTAATTGAGTGATTAAGTAACTAAGTGACTGAGTCGCCGGGACTTAATCACCTAATCACTCAATCACCTAATTACTGAATGCCCGTCGCCTGGCGACGGGCATTCAGCAGCGAACCTGCTGCTTGCAGAACTGTTCCAGTTCCCGCACCGCCGTGCGGCCGGAGACCGGCTGGCGCGTCTTGCTGGTGCGGTAGTCCATCGCCAGCTTGAGCTCGTACTTGTCGAAAAACGCATTGAAGAGCTCGCCGCCCAGCGTGCCGACGGCATGCAGCCCGTCGGACTTCGGGTCATATTCGAGCAGGATCGCGGACAGCGGCTGCGGCGCCGGGCCGTTTACGACCTTTGCCCCCGCCGCCGGGTCGTACTCGCTGTGCTCGGAGCAGCAATGGATGGTGTTGGCCCGCATCGCCCTGGATGCGGTCGACTGCTCACGATAGCTGATGAAGCTGATCTGCGGCGTGGGATAGGTCAGCCGGTGCGCGCAGATCGCGGAGTAGCCGACGATCGCGCGCCTGGGGCCGACCCCGCCGGTCCACTGGTAGGTGGAGCCGTTCTCGGTCTTCAAAAGCACGTCGCGCCCGGTCGGCCGGCCCAGGTTCAGCAGAAAGCAGGGCGTGGTCTCGAACGGGTAGTGGAAGATGTAATTGCGGTTCGCGACCAGATCCACGGACTGGAGCGCCTTGCCGCTCTCGTCCGTCAGTTGCGCGCGGGAATAGAGGCGGGGCTTGAGCTTATCCGCCGCCAGCGCCTCGTGAGCGCCGAGCGCGCAGGTGGCGGCGCAGGCCTGGATGAACTCGCGGCGATGCATGCATCCCATTGTCGGGACAACGCCCCTCCCATGTCAATTCCGCGATCGCGGCAACCGCTCTCGCCGCTTGCCGGCGTCGCGAAATATCGCGATGAGCTGCGCTTGAGGCACCAGCAGGTCCGCCAGCGTCTTGCCATCGAGCACTTCGAAGAACGCGCTCAGGGCGCGCCCCAGGATTCCCTGCAACGCGCAGGCGGGCGCGATGGGGCATTCCGGGTTGCCGCGCCGGAAGCATTCCACCAGCACCCGGTCTTCCTCGGCGCCGCGCACGACGTCGCCGATATTGATTTCCCCCGGTGCGCGGGCGAGCCGCATGCCCCCGCCTTTGCCGCGGATCGTTTCGACGTAGCCCTGTATCGCCAGGTGGTGCACGATTTTCATCAGGTGATTGTCCGAAATGCCATAGGCGGCCGCGACGTCGCCGATGGTGGCGAGGCGGCCCTCCCGCTGGTGCGATCCGAGGTAGATGAGCACACGCAGCGTGTAGTCCGTGAAGATCGTCAGGCGCATGATCGGTCCAACGCGTACCGTCAGCGGTGATCCGTATCAGCCGGCTGCGGCACTGCTTGCCCCCTGATACTAGGCGGATTTCATAAAGATGGATGTGAAATACATCTTTACTTGATTTAGATCAAACCCGGCCGATATCTCCGCCCTTAACTTCCTCCCTGTACATCCAGCGTGAAAGGGCGGGCGATGGCGTCGGAGCAGTACAGGCAATGGTCGGTAGTGACATCGAGCACGGTCGCGTTCACGGTCTGTTTCATGGTGTGGATGATGTTCGCCGTCATCGGCATTCCCATCAAGGAGACCCTGGGCCTCAATGAAACGCAGTTCGGGATCCTGGTGGCCACGCCGGTGCTTACCGGCTCGCTGATTCGCCTGCCGCTCGGCATGTGGACCGACCGCTATGGCGGGCGCATCGTGTTTTTCATCCTGATGCTGTCCACCGTGTTTCCGATCTGGCTGATTTCCCGGGCGACCGAATTCTGGCACTTCCTGGTGACCGGCCTGTTCGTGGGCGTGGCGGGCGGCTCGTTCACGGTCGGCATCGCCTACTGCGCGCGCTGGTTCCCGCGGAACCGGCAAGGGCTCGCCATGGGCATCTTCGGCGTCGGCAATACCGGGGCCGCGGTGACCAAGCTCGTCGCGCCGACCATCGTGGTGGCCTACGGCTGGGCGATGGTGCCGCAGGTGTACGCGGTGCTCATGACGGTGACGGCGGTGCTGTTCTGGTTCTTCAGCTATACCGACGAGCAGCACACCGCGGCCGCTTCCCAGGTCACGGTCAAAGAGCAGCTGATGGCGCTGAAGGACCCCACCGTGTGGCGCTACAGCCAGTATTATTCAATCGTCTTTGGCGGCTACGTGGCGCTGTCGCTGTGGATGACCAAGTACTACATATCCGAATACGGTTTCGACATCCAGTTGGCGGCGTTGCTGGCCGCCGGTTTCAGCATACCCGGAGGCCTGCTGCGCGCCATCGGCGGCTGGTTCTCGGACAAGTACGGCGCGCATACCATCACCTGGTGGGTGCTGTGGGTCGGCCTGGTCTGCCTGTTCTTCCTGTC